>JAANMT010000775.1_pt1 | contig 34264 bp, 27 predicted proteins | sample 7279711 | NCBI WGS metagenome assembly JAANMT01 (sample SAMN14094538, study PRJNA606508) | bioreactor metagenome | isolation source: A lab-scale SPAN reactor treating ammonium-rich wastewater day 1 | place: Ireland: Galway | collected 2017-01-16 | reverse complement strand
TAATTGCCGTTAAATAATCGCACAAAACAGTATTGTATCTGCTTAAAAAGATAATCAATTACAGAAAATTTGTGCAATTTATTGTTGAACTTTATGTAACATAGTGTTGTCAATAACAAAATGCTCTTATCTGATTACCGTAAATAATCTCGAAACAACGTTTGATGCGAATGTAATGCGTATGATATATGCGCCCGGTGCAAGTCGGTTGACAGGTATTTCAATGGAAAAACTATTCTTTTTATCGGTTAAAAAGGTCGCGCCATCAAAATTTTCCTTGAAAACGGAAGTACCGGTTAAATCTGAAATTTCAAGCGAAGCGGGAGAATCGTCGCTGCTTAACGTAATGCTTTCGTGTGCGGGCGACGGATAAAGCAAAATGCCTCTGCCGGCTATTTCTTCGACGGCATTAGTAGGAACATTTACACGCGCTTTCAGAACTGTGCCGCCGCTGCCTACTGCCCAGCCGGTCGAGTCGTTAATGAACAATGCTTTGTGAAGCGTACTCGACGTGCCGGTAAATTGGGATTTCCATGTTTCGCCGCGGTCGGTAGTGCGAATGGCCGTGCCTTCGTCGCCTACAATCCAGCCAACAAGGCCGGAAGCAAAAGTTATAGAGCGAAGTGTAGCGGATTCGCCCGTAATTTTTGCGTGCCACGACGCGCCGCCGTCGGTAGTGGAACGCAAAGTACCGTTTTCACCGCATATCCAGCCGTTTTGAGCGTTAGCGAACCATACTCCGTATAGCGCGGTAGCCAAGCCGCTGACTTGCGGTTCCCATGTTTCACCGCCGTCGTTTGTGGAAAACACGGCTCCTGCGCTTCCTACAGCCCAGCCAAGATATTGATTTAGGAAGAATACATTGAAAATTGCCGTGTCGCCGCGTTGCAGTTTCAATTTCCAAGTTTCGCCGCCGTCGGTTGTGGCTGATATTCCGTTTGTACCGGCAATGAACCCCATTATTGGTGACAGAAAACGCACCGCATAAAGCTGTCCGGTCGTTCCGGTGTTTTGAAGCGTAAAATTTTCTCCGCCGTCTGTTGTGCGCATTACAGTGCCGTTCGCGCCTGCAATCCAGCCGATTGCGGGCGAAATAAATGCCGCATCGCGCCAAGTAATCTGAAAAGGCGATGAAATGCGTTGCCACTTTGCACCGCCGTTTTGAGTGCGCAATATAACGCCGGAATCGCCGACGGCCCAGCCGCGTTGAGCATCTGAAAATGAAATGCCGTACAGATTTGTTGTGGGGCCTCTTGTTAAATTGTTCCACGTTTCGCCGCCGTCGGTCGAGCGAAGCGTTGTGCCGCCCGCGCCTATGGCAAAACCTTCGTTTCGATTTGAAAATCGGATGCCGTGCAGGGATTGCGCAATACTTGCAGTACTTACCTTCCACGTTTCGCCGCCGTCGGTCGAGCGGAGAATTATACCGTTATCGCCGCAAGCCCAACCGAATGAAGCGTCAAGAAAGAAAATGTCGTTTAGCGTTTGAATTACACCGGATTTTTGCACTTTCCACGTATTGCCGCCATCAATTGTTGAAATAATGCCGCCGAGAGTTCCTGTCGCCCAGCCGCGTCCGTTCGGCAAGAACCAAATACCGTTCAGTCCGCTTTCGGTTTTTGTGAATTGCGGTTGCCAAGAGTGCCCGCTGTTATCCGTTGTAAGTATCAGCCCGTTGTTTCCGGCAACCCATCCTTTGGAACTGTCAGTGAAATGCACGGCGTTGAATATTCCCGAAACACCGCTGATTATTGAAGACCAATTTTGGCCGCCGTCGGTAGTTTTCAGCAAAGCAGCTTTGTTACCGACAATAAAACCGGTTTTTTCATTTATGAAAGACACGGCGTTCAGCGTTTGCATTGTGGAATTCGGCTGTAATTTCCAGGTTTGCCCTGCATCGGAAGTATGCAGTATTGCACCGCTGCCGCCAACCGCCCAACCTGATGCCGAACTTGGAAAGCAAACGGCGTTAAGTGTTTGAACAGTAGGGCTGTTGGCCGTTGTGAAGTTAATTCCGTTATTTGCCGTGGATAGTATTGCGCCGCTTGTGCCGACGGCATAAAATTTTCCCGAAGGAGATATGTATGAGCCGCGAAGGTCATTGCCTATAGGTAACGGATTCTGCCAATCCCAGCCGTTTTGTCCGAACAGCATAGCGGGCAGGAACAGCACGGAAACTATGAAAATATAGCGCATACAAACTCCTGTGTAAGCTAAAAAAACAGTGGTGAAAGAGAAAATTAGTCGCCGAACGAAATTCCTAAATCGCGTGCTGCCAGCACCGTATCGCTGTCTGTCGGCACGCATCTCATTCGCCCGGCCACTTCATTCAGCGGCACGTAACGAATATCGGGCGGGTCGAGAGCAACCATAATACCGGATTGTCCCTCGGCGAGTGCGCGAACAGCGGCGGCTCCAAATCTCAGGGCCAATAAGCGGTCCGATGTTGTGGGGGTGCCGCCTCGCTGTAGATGCCCCAACACTACGGTTCGAGTTTCTTTGCCGGTTAGTCGCTCAAGTTTATCTGCCACGCGCGCGCCCGCGCCGCCTAAGCGCTCGGCGCGGCCAATCTCACGGCCTATTACCGAGTAGTCGCCGTCTTTGGGGCGCGCACCTTCGGCTACAACTATAATGGAAAATTTTCTGCCCGAGCGTTCGCGCCAAATAACTTTTTCGGCGACCTTATTTATATCGTAAGGTATTTCGGGAATTAAAATTGCGTCGGCCGTTCCTGCAATGCCGCTGTTGAGCGCAATCCAACCGGCGTAGCGTCCCATAACTTCAACAACCATAACGCGGCGGTGCGATTCGGCTGTGGAATGCAGTCTGTCAATACATTCCGTCGCAAACGTTACGGCTGTGTCGAATCCGAATGTGATAACGGTTTTATCGAGGTCGTTATCAATGGTTTTGGGAACGCCCACAACTCGCAAGCCCTTTTCGGCCAGGCGATTGGCTATAGAAAGCGAGCCGTCGCCGCCCACGGCAACCAATGCTCCCACTCCCGCTTTTCGCAATGCCGCTATAATCTCGTCGGAGCGGTCAATTTCGACTATAGTGCCGTCCGGTTGAGTTACGGGAAATGCTAACGGATTGCCGTGATTTGTAGTGCCGAGTATTGTGCCGCCCAAATGCGTTATACCACGCACGGAAGCGCGTGTAAGCGGTATTATTCCGCCGTCGGGATATTCGCTTGCGTGTAGAATGCCGTCGTAGCCGTCGCGAATACCGACAACGTTCCAACCCCGGTTATGCGCCGCAAGCACTACTGCGCGAATGACGGCATTAAGTCCGGGAGCGTCGCCGCCGCCCGTGTTAATGGCTATTGTTTGGATTTCTGCCGCCATATATATGCACTCCTGTTTCTATTAAAAAAGCGATTTTGTACGAAATTTATGCAAAATGAATATCGCCGCAGTTCCGATATTCTGCCAAAATTTACTTTTTATGTGTAAAATTTAGGATTCATCAGATTCTCAACGGAAAGCACGGCATCGAGTTTTTCTTTGTCCAACAAATTTCTGCGCAACACAATCGAATAAACAGAATCGCCGGTTTCCAATGCTTCTTTGGCAATGGCAGAGCAAATTTCATAACCCAGAATCGGATTGAGTGCCGTTACTATGCCAATACTGTTCATCACGTAATTACGGCAAATGTCAGCATTTGCGGTAATTCCCGATATACATTTTTCGCGTAATGCTTTAAATCCGTTGCGCATCATCGAGATAGAGTTGAACAGCGAATATGCGATAACCGGCTCCATAACGTTAAGTTGTAACTGCCCCGCTTCGGCGGCCATAGTTACCGTAACGTCCGCACCGATTACATAATAAGCGATTTGATTTACTGCTTCCGGCATTACGGGATTTACTTTCCCCGGCATAATCGAGGAACCCGGCTGTAATTTAGGCAAATTAATCTCGTTCAGTCCTGCTCGCGGTCCAGATGATAATAAACGTAAGTCGTTGCAAATTTTGGATATTTTTACTGCAATGCGTTTTAATACGCCGGAAAGTTGCACATAAGCTCCGGTATCGCTTGTAGCTTCAACCAAATTTTCGGCCAATCGAACCGATATTCCGCTGATTTCCGCAAGAAAAACAGTAGCAAGTTCAGGATAACCCGCCGGTGCATTAATGGAAGTTCCTATGGCGGTCGCGCCTAAATTTATTTCAGTGATTAATGCTTGTGCTTCCGTAAGCCGCGCAATATCTTCGCGTATAGTTACCGCGAATCCGGTAAATTCTGTTCCGAGCGTCATGGGAACTGCATCTTGCAATTGCGTTCGCCCCATTTTCAGGACATTTGTAAATTCATTGCCTTTTTCTGCAAAACTCTCGGCAAGCAGATTCATCTCGGCTAGCAACTCCGAAATATTCAGATACAAGGCAAGCCGAAATGCAGTAGGATAGGCATCGTTGGTCGACTGCGAAAAATTAACGTGATTGTTCGGGTGAACAACATCGTAACGTCCTTTTTCTAAACCTAATATCTCCAAGGCTTTATTGGCTATTACTTCGTTGGCGTTCATGTTGGTGGAAGTGCCTGCACCGCCTTGAATAAGGTCAACGGGAAATTGGTCGATAAGTTCTCCGTCGGCAATAGCATCGCACGCTTTTCCTATAGCGTCGGCTATTTCTTCCGGCATAACGTGAAGAGCAGCATTTGCTTGCGCTGCCGCCTTTTTTACGTATGCGAATGCACGAATAAGAGCCGGTACGGTAGAAATTGGAATATTCGTAATGTGGAAATTCTCGACAGCCCGCATTGTTTGTATGCCGTAGTACACATTGTCGGGAATTTTCATTTCACCGAGAAAATCATGCTCTATGCGAAAGTTGCTCATTGCCGCCTCGTTAAAAAACGCTTTGAAAAATAAAATTATTCGGCCGTAATCGCTTGCTCGGCTTCGGCTAATGTTTTATGTAAATCATCGTTGACAATTATAATGTCAAATTCGCCGATAAGTTGCATTTCCATTTCTGTTCGCGACAGACGAATTTGTATTTGCTCTTCGGATTCTGTGTTTCGCGCTTGCAATCGTCGCTTTAATGTTTCCGCGTCGGGTGGCGCAATAAACAATAACAGCGAGTCGTCGGGAAAGGCCCGGCGAATGGACAGCGCGCCTTTAACATCAACGTCGAACAGCATAGGCCGCCCCTCGCCGAGTGCACGTTGCGTTTCGGAGCGCAAAGTTCCGTATAAGTTTCCGAATATTTCTTCGTATTCAAGCAAATCTCCGTCGGCAATTTTTTGCTCGAATTCTTGCTTCGTCAAAAAAAAATAATCTTTGCCGAACACTTCGCCGGCCCGTATAGGCCGCGTAGTTGCCGACACTGAGAAGCGCAATTCGGGAAACACAGCCAATAAATGACGTGCTACTGTGGTTTTGCCGCCGCCGCTCGGAGCAGAGAGAACAATCAGCTTTTTTAGAAGCATGGATTTATTCGATATTTTGCGTTTGCTCGCGTATGCGTTCCAATTCCTCTTTCACTTCTACTACGTGATGAGCAATTTCCGCATCATTTGCTTTCGAGCCGATAGTATTTATTTCACGATGCAGCTCCTGCAATAAAAAATTCATTTTTCGCCCGACTGGTTCCGGTGATTTAAGCAAGTCGTGATAAAATTTTATATGACTGCGAAGGCGCACACATTCCTCCGAAATGTCAAGCCTGTCGGCAAGCAGTACTATTTCCATTTGAAGACGTTGCTCGTCAATTTCGTCGCTTTCAAATAATTGCGCTATTCTTTGACGAATTTTTTCACGCTCTTCCGGTACTCTTCGCGCAGATTTTTCCTCGATTTTGGCAAGAATATCTTCTATTCGCTTAATTCTGTTTTTGAGGTCTTTTGCTAATTCTTTTCCCTCGTTTTTACGGGCAGCGTCAAGATATTGCAATGATTCGGCTAGGGTTTTTTGTACTATTGCCCAAGTTTGCTCCGTTTGCTCGTCGGCCGAACTTTCCCATAAATTTTGCGAAAAATGAAGTAAATCCGAAAGTCCGGGCTGCTCTTTTATTTTAAGTTTTTTCGACAGATTTTTTAACGCGGTAAAATGTTCTACGGCAATATCTTCGTTGAATTTAGGCGCAGAGTTTTTCGCACCTTCCACATTGATATTTACCGAAATATTTCCCCTTGAAACCGCTTTGCGGATAATGTCGCGGGCATCGTTCTCTTTTGTAGCGAGCGAACGCGGCAGTCTTATGCTTGCGTCTAAGTATTTTCCGTTAACGCTGCGTATTTCCACCGTAGCCGTTATGCCGTTTTCGGTTGTTTCCGATTTGGCGAAGCCGGTCATGCTGTTCATATTTTTTGATTTTATTTGAAAAAAGAAAAACTGTTTATAACATAATGAAAATTACATTAAACTTATTTGTTCCCGATAATACTACTGTATTCTTATACCGAATATATCCGTGATTATTTCAGTAAATAATAATTTTACTTGATATATTTACGGAGTAATATATCAAGTTTGAAAAGAAAAATTTACTTGCCGATTATGTTATATTTCGCGGCAATTTTACGTAAAAGGGAATTTCGCAAATATTTTAATTGATTGTAAAAAAACGAATTTTATAAAATATTGTTTTTATCTTTCGTTTTATTGTTGATTAACGCCGAACTGCCGTGTGGCAGATGAAAAATAATTTGTCCAATGTTCACGGCCCAAAGGCTCGTGCCCCGCTGCAAGAGCTGTCAGCACATCGTCGACATATTCGGTTGTTCTTGCGCCGACGAGTGCGGAGGTTACGCCTTCGGTAGCCATAACCGATTGCAATGCAATTTGTGTAAAAGGTAATTCCGTATATTTTTCGCCGAAACTTTCGGCAGATGCCCGCCTTATTACGGCCGGAACAGAAATATCAACCGCATATCTCGAGCCTATTGTACCCCACATAAACCGCAAAGAGTCTGTATAGCGCGGCAACCATTGTTGCAGGTCATAATTATCTATTTGTTGCAATATATTTAACGCTTCTATTGCGCGTGGCTCCAATTGCTCGGCTAATACCGGTTGCCAGCCGGAGAAAGACGAAATGGCATTAACAAGCCGCCGCGTTGCCTGCCCGGCCGAAAGCAGTATGCGAAATCGAATAGCAATATCCGGTAATAGTTGAAGTTGCGGAGAAATCGTATTGAAAAACTCTTGCTCGATATTTGCAACATTGTTAATCAAGGCATCAATTTCCACGCTTGACGGGCTATTTTGAGCGGTTGCCTGCGTAGTCAGCCGCACTATTGCAGAGTCGCCGGAAAGTGCGTTCAAAGGACGGTTTGCCAATACGGAAATGCCGGATTTCTGCGCGTATTCAAATACAGAAAGCGAATCGTTTTCCTGATTTTTATTGTATGCTGCACCTGTTTCCAATAGATTGAAGGGCAATTGAACAAAGCGAAAATGATGGTCGTTTCCCGCTACGTCTTTGGCTATATTCAAACATTCTTCCAACGAACAAAATTGCAGATGTGCCGACGGATAGCCGAAAGTATTGGAAGAAATTCCGTACCACGATATTTTTGCCGAAGCTACAGCTTTTTCGCAATATTCGAAAGCGCGCCGAATCCTCCGATAAAATTCTTCTCGCATATCTGTTGCCGATACGCCCGAAGCCTGCGCCCATACAAAATAGGATTCCGGGTTATGCAACAGAAATATATTGATATGCAGGAGATTAAGCCTGTCCAAGGATTGATTGAGTTGTTCGGCGAGAAAAAACGGATGTATGCTGTGCCATGCATTGTCGTCCAATTTAACAATTCCCGGTATGCGCTTACCTTCGTGTTCGCCGCACTTGGCATCTTCGAGAATACCGCCTTCGATATAGCCGGCCTTGGTTATAAGAACTATTTCGTCTGCCGAGATTTTATTCTCGTTGGCAAGGTCTTCGAGTACGCTACCGATTAGTATTTCGCTGTCTCCGAATGCGTAACAGCTTGCCGTGTCTATTAGATTTATTCCCGACAAAACGGCTTTTCTCAAAGCTTGCTCGTGTACTTCAATGCCTATCGCTGTACGATATGTGCCAAATCCTGCACGAGAAACAGTTTCGCCGGTCGGCAGTTTGCAATAATAATTTTGCGGGAATTGTTTTGCATATTCCGCTGTAGCTTGTTCTGCAGTTCGCATTTCCAAATTTCTATTTTTTTCTAAAATTGCGTTTGAAAACCTAATGCGAGATATTCGTCCCGCTCCCGAAAAAACATTCCGTGTATGTTGCGTCCGCCAAAATAATAGAGATTGAGTGAAATTCCTCTGTCAGGCGAAGTTTTCAGCGCGATTCCGGCTTGCGCTGAATACATCGGCACGTAAGCCCCGTCTATACCGATTAGTTTGGCATCGCAACCGCCTTGAAATTCAAATAAACCGGATAGCGGACAATGCAAATCCGCACCGGCTTGCGGTATAAACGGTTCTGCCGAGCGAGGTTGCCGCGAATAAACATAAGAAATTCCGCAGTATAATCGCGCACCGTTTTTTAGAGCCGCAAAAGTCAAATCGAAAAATTCTCGACTGTATACAAAAGGTTGCTTTTCGGTGAAATGTCCGGCCGAATCGGCCAAGCCATCAACCAAATGCGACGATATATGTGCTACGCGGAATCGTGTCGCCCCTGTCCAATCATTCCCGATTGGTGCAAGTGCCGAACTGTTTACGCCGAAATAATAATCGGAAGTTTCAACAGGAAATTTGAAATTTCCTTCGCTTCGCAATCGGGTATAAGTAAAAAAATCGGCACCGGCCGAGCATTGCAAAGATTCGGCGGGCGAGAATCTGTACAAATCCGATGTATTTCCTATATCGAGCCGCAGTTTTTCCTTGCCGAATTGCGTCATTGCACCGACGCGCCCTTCGTAAGGATTCGCCGTAAGCGGTTTAAAAAGAATATCGCCGTAGCAATAAGCCACATTCGGAATAAACGGTACAAAAAGAAAAAATATGTAAAAAATAGGAGCAAGTCTCACTGCGTATGCTCCAAAAGTTCCGGCTCGAGTTCGGCCTCAATTTGCCGCCAAATTTTCTGACAAGGAAAGCGGTTTTCGTAGAGTGCGCGTCCTACTATCACGGAATCTACGCCTTCGCGTTGCAATTCCTGCAATTTCCAAAGTTGCTCCGGTCCGGCCACTCCGCCGGCTGCGGTAACGCGCATTTTAGATGTACGGGCTATGTCGGTCAATATATTGTAGTCTGGTCCGCAAAGGGTTCCTTCCCATGAAATATCGGTATAAACTAATCTTTGAATACCGAGCGATTTGGCTGTAAGTGCAAATTCCACATCGCCGATATCGCATCGTAAATCGGGAAAAACAACGCGGCGATTATAGGCACGTATGCCCAAAATTATGCGACTTGCCGTATATTCTTTGATGAGTTCGCGCACGCCTTCCGGATTGGTCAGAACAAGTTGGCTGATAATTACACGATAAACGCCGGATTCCAGCCAACGACGGCACATATCGGTAGTCGGATAATACGACAGTAACTGCACGGGAATATCTACGGCGCGAATAAGATCCTTGATAGTTTCGGCATTATATCTGCTATGTCCTTCTTGCAATGCGTCGTGGTCGGTAATATGAATGGATTTTGCATTCTCGCGCCGCCATAGCCGGGCCAGATCCGACGGGTTTACCGAAATCAATGTGTATAAAGTTTCGGTGCCGGGCTCGCCTATAATGCAACGCGCACAATGGCCGTGTTCGATATCTATTGCCGGAATGATAAGCAACATTGCGTTATTCCTTGAAATTACTGTTTCGTAGACGAATATCCGCCGCTAATAGCGGAAGAAAACCGCTTCTCGAAGTATTCTGCTTCGGCAAGGTTCACCAAGCACGACATTTTGACCGTCGGTTGTGAAAGATGCTCGGTAGCCTCGGTAAAACGTCCGTTCAATCCGAGCAACAATCCTTTGACGTACAGTCTGAAACCTTCCGTTGCGGCCGACGAGCAGCCGAACTCAAGCATTTTTGCCGCTTTATCGTTATCGCCGAGAGCAATGGCCGACTGTGCGGCCCTTATGCGGGAAATCTCGCGTTGTTCGTCGGAGAGCTCAACCGAATCGGCGATAGAACGCAGAATCTTGGCGGCACGCTCGTGGCGTTTGGCGGCGAACAAAGCCATTCCCAGATGATGCATCAGCCATACATCGTTCGGTTTTTCGCGCAATTCTTCTTCGAGCAGGCGAATATTCCGTGCCGTGCGCTCGTCGTTGTCGGGCGCGGCATAGCCGTAATGCCGTATAACAAGCGGCAAGTCTGCCACATCGAATCCTGCGGCGCGAATTGCAGGAGCGATTTGTTCGTGGATACGTCCTTCGTAGCGAATAGTGCCGCGATTACGGAACAGCCGCGTAAAACGATGCTCAGCACTTGTTCCATTCTGTAATTCGTTGATAATTCTTACTGTTGCCCCGCCTGTTTGCGCATCGGAAATTATATAGGAAATCGAAGCAATGTCTGCATCTGCAACTTCTTCGTCCGCATCTAATTGTAATATCCACTCTGTTCGTGCGGCACTCAAAGCGTAATTTCGCGACTCGGAAAAATCATCGCACCACTTATGGAAATGCACTTCCGCACCCATTGCGGCAGCGATTTGCGGCGTAGCGTCAAGCGAGCCTGTGTCCACCACGACTATATGTCGCGCAAAGTTCCTAACAGAGTTGAGTGCGCATCCGATATTAGAAGCAGCGTTGCGGGCTATCATTGTTACGCCGATGTCGAGTTGTGAAGCAGACATTGGGCGGCAAGGCAAATCTTACGCCCGAAAACTATGGTTTTCGGATAAATTTCATAAAAAATATGCGGCAAATATAGCCAAAATGCGCCGATTAGCCGCCGTGATATATTAACTGTAATTCACCTGAAGGTAAGGCGAAAATCTATATTAAGGTCTTATCTTAGAACAATAGGTGTAAAAGCAATAGTCGGTAGTGATTTTATCCGATTTCTCGTTTTGTTCCTATTTTTGCGATTTACACGGCAGAATTATCGCACAAATATTTCTATTTTCTCTATGAAACGCTTATTCATTACAGTTGTTTGCGCAAGCGCGGCGTTGATTACCTTTTCTGTATCATCTTCTCTTGCGGCAGATTCTCTTTCTGCTGCGGCGCAACGCTTGCAAGCCTCTACGCGCTACCTTGCATCGGAAGAATTGGCCGGACGCAGCCCCGGCACCGACGGCAACGTCAAGGCGGCGCGTTATATTGCGGACGCTTTTGCAAAATCCGGTCTTAAGCCGATAGGCGCGTCGTACTTTCAGGAATTTCCAATTGCCACCGCGATTTCAATGGGCGAGGGCAACGGTGTCGGATTCGAGCTTGTAGTGGAGCAGCCCGGAGTGCCGCGCGACCAAATCAAGCCCGTAAAATTCCGATGGAAACCCGACGCGGATTATATTCCGCTTGCTTACAGCGACAACAGTACTGCAACCGGCAAACTTGTATTTGCAGGCTACGGTATTTCCGATGCCGAATATAAGTACGATGATTATTCGGGAGTTGACGTTAAAGGTAAAGTCGTTATTATTTTGCGCGGCACGCCCGACGGCGACCCGCAACACGGCAAATTCGGGCGGCAGGCACCTATGCGTTCAAAAATCACAAATGCTCGCGAAAAGGGTGCGGTAGCGGTTATTTTCATCAATGAGCCGGGCGATAAGGGCGATTCTTTGCTGGCATTAAAGCTTGAACCCGGTGGAAAATCGGGTGTAATCGCAGTTCATGCCAAGCGCACACCACTTGCCAGAATTTTTCGCAAAAAGCCGCTGCGTACAATCGAGGAAGAAATAAAAAAGACCGGAATGCCGCAAAGTTTTGAATTTGCTGATGTTACGGCTTCCGTTACCGTAAATCTTACCGTTATGGAAAAGCCCACTGCAAACGTTATAGGCGTAGTGCCGGGCAACGAGCCGTCTTTGGCCGGTGAGTATATCGTTATAGGAGCACATTTTGACCATTTGGGTATGGGCGACGAGGGAACGTTATATTCCGGCAGCGAACCGAAAATTCATTACGGTGCCGACGATAATGCTTCCGGTACAGCAGGAATGATGGAACTTGCGGCACGGTTCGCCGCCAATCCTGCGCCGCGCTCTATAATATTTATGGGCTATACGGCTGAGGAGCGCGGTCTGATAGGCTCTAAATATTATGTGGATAATCCGCTCGCACCTCTCGATAATACTGTTTGCATGGTAAATATGGATATGATAGGCCGGCTGAAAGACGATAAGCTGAATGTTCAGGGCGTTGGAACGGCCGCACGCTGGCAACCGCTTGTGGATTCACTTGGCACGGCTTTCGGCTTTGCGCTGACAACTTCGGCGGATGGCTACGGACCAAGCGACCACTCGTCATTCTTCTCGAAGAATAAACCCGTTCTGTTTTTCTTTACCGGACTGCACCCAGACTATCATCGCCCGACCGACACATGGGATAAAATAAATTATGAAGGAGAAGCGAAAGTAGTGGATATGGTGGAGCAGACCATTCGCGTTATCGCCCGGGAAGCCAAGCCCGATTTTATTAAAACAACATCGCCGAAGCAATCGGGTTCGATGAGTTTCAGCGTGTCGCTCGGAGTTATTCCCGATTATTCCGACCATCCCAAAGGATTGAAAATTACGGGAGTACGCGAAGGAGGCACGGCTGAAAAAGCAGGGCTGAAAGCCGATGATATTATCGTAAAACTCGGTGCTACAACCATAAAAAACATCTATGACTACACGGCCGCTCTCGGCGCGTTCAAAGCAGGAGATAAAACAACTGTTACCGTGTTGCGCGGCCCGCGTGAGGATAAAGAAGTTGTGTTGAACGTAACTTTCGAGGCAAAAAAATAGGGGAGAAACCGTTTCCGGACATTAAATCCAAAAATCAAGGGTAATTGCTTCTGAAATATATGGGGCAGTATTGTAATTTTTGCTGTTCGCAAATGATTAGGCAGTAATTCTTTTGACGTGCAAGTGCTGTCCGAGTATAAAAAAACTGTCGCGTCAGTATCGATTTATTACGGCTAAGGCCGCAATTGCGGCCGTTTCGGCACGCAAACGCCGAGGTGCAAGAGATAATCGTTGCAAATGTGCCGCTCCGGTGTTTATGATTGCAATTTCGTGGGCGGAAAATCCGCCTTCCGGCCCTACGATAATCACAGCCGAGTCTGCAACGGACGTGGGCGGTTTGCCGTCTGCGTCCGCCAAAATAAATGATTTGAAATCGGTTGCGGAATGTGCGATAAATCCGCTTATGCCGACCGCTGCGTGCAATGCGGGCAAAACGGCGCGCCGACATTGCTTGACGGCTGCAAGTATCTTTGCATTAAGCCGTTCCGTTGATGTGGTTTTGCGTTGCGAACGTTCGCAAATAAGCGGAAAAAAATCGGTTATGCCGAGTTCTACGGCTTTCTCTACGGCGAATTCCATTCTATCGCGGCTGTCTAATATGCCGAGTGCCAAACCAAGCCGCCGGCCGGTTTCTCCGAAATCCGGCAATTCTTCGAGTACCGTGAATGAAGCCGAATTGCTTGCACTGCAATTCAAGGCGGCTATCGCACATAATCCGCAACCGTTTGTTAGCATGGCGCGTTCGCCCTTGCGCAATCGTAACGCTTTCGTGTGGCGAACCTCGTCGTAATCGGATATATTCACCGTTTTAATACCTGCGCGAAGTTCGGGCGCGTAAAGACACTCCATAGAAGCTTTGAATTAATCGCAAAAATCGTCTGTTTGACTGCAAAAACGCTTAATTGTACGATAATAGCAAGCGTTTAAGGCATCGTTCCGTTCATCGCAAAAATAAGGCGAATGTTTTCTATTGTGAAAATTTTTGCTGATTTGCATAGTGCAAATATCGCGTTTGCTTCTTTCTTATTTGCCTATTTTTGCAAGAGTATCTTTTACTTTCAATCCGTTTAATTCTTATGAAAACACATTTCAAAGGCACATTTACCGCTCTTGTAACACCATTTGCAAGCGATGGTTCTATTGACGGGGCTGCACTTGCCGCATTGATGGATTTTCAAATTGCATCGGGTATAGAAGGCATCGTTATCGGCGGTTCCACGGGCGAAGCCGCCACTATGAGTTTAGAGGAAAAAATATCGGCTGCGCAAATCGCCGTAGAACGCTCGGCCGGACGCGTGAAAATTATCGTTGGAACGGGAACAAACGATACTCGCACTTCCGTAAAGCATACTCGTGCCGCAAAAACTGCCGGAGCCGATGGTGCATTGGTCGTAACGCCGTATTACAATAAGCCGACTGAAACAGGATTACGGGCGCATTTTCGCGCAATATCCGATGCTGCCGAAGATATGCCGATTATACTGTATAACGTGCCGTCGCGTACGGCGCAAAATGTAGGCGCAGCATTGCAAATTCTTGTGGCCGAAGACTGTCCGAATGTTGTAGCAACAAAGGAAGCCTCGGGGAATATGGAGCAGATAATGGAAATTATACGCGATGCACCGCCGCATTTCAGCGTATTGGCCGGCGATGATTCCGCAGCATTGCCTTTGATAGCCTGCGGTGCCGTCGGCGTTGTTTCGGTAATTTCCAACTACGCGCCCAAAGTATTCGGTGATTGTGTTCGGGCGGCATTGGCTGCCGATTTTGCCGAGTCAAGGCGGTTGCATTATCGCTTGTTCCCGCTTATGAAAGCGAATTTTATTGAAACAAACCCGATTCCCGTCAAAACGGCTCTCTCGTTGATGGGATATTGCGAAGAAAATTACCGGCTACCGCTCGCGCCTATGCAACCTGCCAATAAATCGTTCTTGGCAGAAGTTTTACGCAATTGCGGAATACTTAACTGAGTCGTATTACTGCAAATTCTTAAGCAAAAAATGAATAAAAAACGGATATTGGCCGTATGTGTCGGTAATTCCTGCCGCAGCCAAATGATAGAGGGATATTTACGGATTTTTACTGAAGGCCGGGCGGAAATTTACAGTGCCGGAACGGAAGCGCATGGATTAAACGAATATGCCGTTCGTGCAATGGCCGAAGACGGAGCGGATATTTCACGGCAAACTTCAAATGTAATAGACGAATACGCCGATATGAAGTTCGATTTAATTATAGCGGTTTGCGAAAGTGCGCGGAAACGATGCAACGGATTGCCAAATGCAGGCAATATGATTTATCGTGAATTTCCCGATCCGGCCGACGCATACGGCAACGAAGAATATATAATGAACGTGTATCGCGATTCGCGCAATGACATACGTGAATTTTGCCGCACTTTGGCAGATGAGATATGAATTTATGGCAACAAATGGCAACGAGCAAAAAAGCCGGAAAAACCGGCTTTTTTGCTCGTTGCTCAATTCTACAATCCCGTTTTAGGAAGAGGCGGTTCGTTGGATAAGTTGCGTTTGGGCATTATCTTTTTCTGTTGCAGAATTATGCTTACTTCGCCGAATGTGTCCGATGCATCATGTACGCCTGCAAGTCGTAGTGATTCGGTGCCTTCGGGCAGAGAAAACTTGTAAAACTGCGGCAAATTACCGTTCGGCGCAATATTGATTTCGGATTTTTTGTTTGAGCCGGATATAGAGGCAATAAGTTGTCCGGTCGGCTCGAAAGAAACAAATACAGCTTGATTGTCCGTACGATTCCAATAGAGCCGGCCTTTTATTTCTCCGTTTGCGGCTACAGCTCCAAACGTTGCCGCATCATTTGATTTTAATGTGTTGAGCAATTCGTCGCCTGCTTGCCTTTTTTCGGTTTCTTTGTCTATCATAGCGGCGAGTTTGTCGTTTTCTTTCCGCAATGCATCATTGTTTGTGTGTTCGTCATTCCACTTATAGAATAAAGCGACGGCAGACAATACGGCGATAAAAGTTGCGGCTGCCAGCGTAAAAATTGCGAGAGATAAAGAACGGGAAGCGGTTTTTGCGGCCGATTGCGGTGTGTGGCCTTCCACTTTTGCTTTTATTTCCGACATAACCCGTGCGCGAACGGCAGGCGGCGGATTACGCGACTGTGCGGCGGCAAACTGCTCAAGTGCGGATTCTATATTTTGCAGTTCTTGTCGGGCTTCCGTATTGTATTCAAGATTTAGAACTGTGTTGACGCGCTCGTCGGCCGGTAATGCGTCAAGCGCGTATAATTCGAGAGTTCCGGGCTGTAATATTGTATTGCTCATAATATATTGTTCTTTTCCTTTTCGCGGAAGAACATCCGCAATGATTTCAAAGCCGAATGAAGTCGCGTTTTGACCGTACCAAGCGGTATATTAATTTCTTCGGCTGCTTCTGTGTGCGTCAGGCCGCGATAGTATAGATGCTCGATTATTTCAATTTGGTCGGGCTTGAGGGCATTTACCAATTCACGCAAACCTATAACATTCGGATTAAATGAACAATTATGCTCGACATCTACCATATCTACGTCGAAAGTAACGGTTTGGTTCTGTGTAGGATTGCGATTCAGCGAGCGATAGTGGTCAATAGCCAAATTGCGCGCTATATTAAGCATCCACGTAAAAAGCCGCCCTTTGGATTCGTCGTATTGTGCGAAAGAACGCCAAATTTTAACGAATGATTCTTGCAATATATCTTCTGCCGCAGCATCGGACTGAATTATGCGGAATACAACGCCGTATATTGCAGCTGAATATTGGTCGTAGAGTGTACCAAAAGCCTCATGTTCGCCTGTTCGCAACCAAGCCACGAGGTCTTTTTCGTCTATGTCGGGGAGTTTTTTTCGAGGCATGGGCAACGCTCCTTTTTTAGGATATTTCATCGAGCCAAACAGCATATTCGGCATCGCTCGGCATACGCCAATCACCTCGCGGCGATAGCGAAACTCCGCCGACTTTTACGCCGTCGGGCATACAAGACCGCTTAAATTGTTGTGTAAAGAATCTACGATAAAATATTTTCAGCCAATGAGATATTTCGCCGCGTTCGTATTTGCCGCGAAATGCTTCTTCTGCATAAATCATAATTTTTGCCGGCGGCATACCGAATCGAACGGCATAATACAGAAAAAAATCGTGAAGATGATACGGGCCTATTGCTTTTTCCGTGAATTGCTCTATATTTCCGTCGGCGGCCGGCGGCAATAGTTCGGGCGATACAGGTGTTGCGATAATATCGCGCAGTACAATCGGAATCTCGCCGGAAAACTCTTTATCGGCTGCCCATTCCACCATATAACGCGCCAATGTTTTGGGTATGCCTGCATTTATGCCGTACATTGAAATATGATCGCCGTTATACGTGCACCAACCGAGAGCAATTTCCGAGAGGTCGCCTGTTCCTATTACAAGTCCGTTCGATTGGTGCGCCGCATCCATCAGTATTTGCGTTCGCTCGCGCGCTTGGGCATTCTCAAACAAAATGTCGTGAATATTTTCGTCATGTCCCAAATCTAGAAAATGTTGCCGCACTGCCGCCTCAATAGATATGACGCGCAAAGAGCAACCAAGTAATTCCGACAAACGCCCGGCATTGGAACGGGTGCGCTTTGTAGTTCCGAATCCGGGCATAACTACCGCTGTTACACCGTTGTGCGGCAGTCCGAGTTTATCGAAGGTGCGAATAGTTGCGAGCAATGCCAGCGTGGAATCAATACCGCCCGAAACGCCTATAATTGCGGAACGCAAGCCCGTATGCCTCATTCGTTTGGCAAGAGCCGTAGTCTGCATGGCAAATACTTCTTGGCAACGCGTGTCGCGCTCATCGGGCGCGTCGGGAACGAAAGGTGCGTGATGTACGGGGCGAAGCAAACGTTCGGCTTCGGTTTGTTTCTGCGATATTTTCACGATGCGGAATGCAGATTCCGGCCGTTTGCTTAATCCGAAAGAAGCGTTGCGTCGTCGTTCGGCGAGCAGTCGGCCTGCATCAATATCGGCAATTAGCAATTTTCCGCCGAAATCGAATCGCTCGGCTTCGGCAAGCAACATACCGTTTTCTGTAATAATCGAATGTCCGCCGAAAACCAAATCCGTAGTGGATTCACCCGGGCCGGCTGCGGCATACAGATATGCTGCAAGGCATCGTTCCGACTGCGAGCGAACTAATCGGCGACGATAGTCGGCCTTGCCGACTGTTTCATTGCTGGCCGAAATATTCGCCAATATAATTGCTCCTTCCGTTGCCTGATTGCATGACGGCGGAACAACGCTCCATAAATCTTCGCAAATTTCCGTGCCTATGATAATGTAGGGCTGTTGCTCTACGCGGAATAAAATATCCGTTCCGAACGGCGTTGTACAACCGCAGATTTCGATATCTTTGTTTATTGCATCGCGTGCCGACGAGAACCAGCGCGCTTCTTGATATTCTGCGTAGTTCGGTATAAATGTCTTGGGAACTATTCCCGCAATTTGTCCCGACGATACTGTTGCGGCGCAATTAAACAAGCGTCCGCCGATTGCAATGGGCAGCCCGACTATTGCTGTACAGTCGAGCATTTCGGTTGCTGCGGCTATTCGCTCAAGCCCGCGCTCTGCTGCGCGCAACAAGGCGGTTTGATGGAATAAATCGCCGCATGTATAGCCCGTTATGCAAAGTTCCGGAAAAACGACGAAGCGACATTCGCGCTCGGCTGCGCGGCGCATCATAGCCAGAATTTCGTCGGTATTATATTCGACGTCCGCAACTCGCAACGCAGGCGAAGCCGTGCCTACGCGAAACAGGTCGAAAAGGGAGAGATTCATAAACAGGTTGGAAATAGAAGCAATTTACGCCGAAATTAAGATTGCTCGGGCTTAGGCAATTTTACGGTAAAAGTAGTGCCTTTGCCCTGCCCGTCGCTAATCACGCCGATAGTTCCGCCATTCAACTCGGTAGCCTTTTTTACAATGAACAGTCCGAGTCCGGCACTTGATTCGTCGCCCGTAGGACGCGCCGAAAGGCGTTGAAATTCCTGAAAAGCGTTCTGTATGTCATTCTGCGTCATACCGAGCCCCGTATCCCGCACTTCTACCACGATATGCTTATCGTCCGTAAAAGCCGAGAAAAAGACCTCGCCGCCTGAAGGCGTATATTTTATGGCATTGCTTAACAGATTATAGACAATTTGACGTATAAGCTGCGGGTCGGCATATATTGACGGCAGGCCGTCCGGTACGTCAATGTTCAGCGCGATGCGTTTTTTGTCGGCCGTCGGGCGCAACGTGGCGGCCAAATTGCGTAAATACGGCGAAAGCAACAGATAATCTCTCGGCGGATTAAACTCCGGTTGTGTGAGAGTAGCCACAGTCAGCATATCCTCGACCAAGCTGCGCATAATAGATGTAGACTGCAATGCTATCTCTATAAGCTCTTGATAATCAGACGGATCTATGTTCTGCTGAATAAGTTCGGTCAGTATCAGGTCTATATTGCCTAACGGCGCTTTCAGATCGTGCACTGCCATGCGAACCATTTGCTCGCGCACTCGTTGCGCCTGCCGCAAGCGATTATAGGCGACGTTAAGCTCCGAGTTGTCCTGCGGCACTGCACTTTCGATTTGAGCATTGACTTCGCTTAATTGACGGGCAAGGTCGGCGTTCTGACGGCGCAAATGCGTGGCTTCGCCAAGGCGCTCTACCGTCATGCGTAATTGCTGGAAGTCTACAGGCTTGGTGATATAATTGGAAATCTTGGCGCGGTTGATGCTCAGCACTATGCTTGAAACGCTTCCATAGCCGGTCAGCAATATGCGCCCGCTGTCGGAGCTGAGAGCTATGCTGCGCTCCAAAAACTCTACGCCGGACATTCCCCCCATTCTTTGGTCGCTTACAACCACGTCCGGTTTATACGATTGTAATATTTCCAAGGCCTCGTCGCCCGAAGATGCAACGCGAACCGTCATAAACGGTGCGAAATAATCGCTTAATGCCGAAAGTAATTCCGGCTCGTCGTCTACAAATAATACGGAAATTACTTGATTGTTCGATGACACGGCATCTCCTTGTAATTAGGGAAAAAGGCATTCAGAAACAGGGTGTTATACTTATTCGGAGCGATGTTTTCGCGTAAAATATGCGTAAAAAGGCACGCCGAGTCCAACGAGTGCCAAGCCGAAAGCGGAGTTGATAATGGGCGCGTTTCCGCTTAGATAATTTGCAGTATCGTTATACAGCGTCATAATCACGAAAGCGGCTGCAAAAATAACAAAAATAGCGGGAACGGCAGGGTATCCCCACACACGATACGGCCGCGGAACATCGGGCATTTTCTTCCGCAGAATGAATACGCCAAGCGCACCAAGCATATAAAACAGCCAACTTACAAAAATCAATGTGTCCGTTAAAGTGTCGAAAGTACCGCTGAAAGTCAGAACGCAAGACCAAACGGCCTGTATCGCCAATGCGTTGGCGGGAGTGCGAAATTTGTTGTGCAGTTTGCCGGTCGACTTAAAAAACAATCCGTCGAGCGACATTGCGAAATAGATGCGTGCCGTTGCCAATATAGTTCCGTTCGATGTTCCGAAAGTGGAAATCATAATGCAAAATGCTATAATTCCCGTGGCGAGTGCTGCGTATTGCGGGCTGATTTTGCCTAATATGGCGGCAATCACATCTACGGCAACCAAACCTGATTGAGCCATTACATTAACCGGCAAAATGTATAGATATGCCAGGTTGATTAACATATAAACTACTATGATTATGGCCATGCCCGCAAACAGCGAACGCGGTATGTTCCGTTGCGGTTCACGTGTTTCGCCCGCGATATACGTGATATTATTCCAGCCGTCGAATGCCCAGAACGCCCCCGACAGAGCCGCCACAACAGCACCGGCCAATGCCCAGCCCTGCGGCATAACCGAAGAAGTGCCGGCGGAAATATAATTTGCCGCCGAGCCGGTGCCGCTGAAAAATGCCAAAGCGATTATGGCTGCCAAAGCCGCCACTTTCAACGATGTAAACAGCATCTGCACTGCGCCGCCGAAAACGGCACCGATATAATTCACGGCACTCAAAAGCAAAATTGCACCTGAGGTAAGCAGTTTTATCCCAATATCTTTGAGTGGAAATATATCGCCTATGAAAGGTAAATGTATGCTGAATTTCTCGGCACTCGCCGACAGATGCGGCAGGTGCAAAAACGTATCGGCTGCTTCTGCAAATACATAAGTTATCGAGGCGATGGAAGCCGTCTGTACCACGGCGAACATAGACCAGCCGTAAAGGTAAGAGAAAAACTTGCCGTACATTTCCCGAAAAAATACGTATTGCCCGCCCGTTTCCGAAATCATACCTGCAATTTCGGCATTGGTAAGTGCGCCGAACAGAGTAAGTATTCCCGCCACCAGCCATACGGCAAGTAATAATTCCGGCGAGTCGAGCTCTTGCGCCATAGCTGCGGGTTTCTTGAAAATACCGGAACCGATAACTCCGCCGACTACAATGGAAACAGCGGTTGCCAATCCGAGTGTGGGCTTAAAATTCGGACGATATTCGCTTGCGCTATGCTTCTGCGATTGTTCTGCTCCTGTTTTCAAAGGTAAATCGAGGAAATGTTGCTGTTTTTTTTTGCAAACTACAACGCAAGCGGCAAATAACATAAGCGCGGCGCATATAGCAACCCAAAAACAACATAATGCAGAAAAAAGCACATAACTTGAAAAAATGATTAAAGTTGCGTAATTTACGCCGTTTAGTTTACTTGACTTTACCGTGTAAATGTTTTTTTCGAGATATACAACCTCTTAAATATATGGACGAACCGCCGCTGATATATGCCGAAGAAACAGAGCCGGACTCTGCGAATTGTTGCCCGAAAGCCGGACTGCACCGCTACGGCGAATTAACAAATTCGCTTAATTATACATTGAATATGTACGTAGCCAATGAGTACAACCCGCAAAAAGTTTGGAACAATATATTGGCGATTTTACTGCGTATAACCGGCAGCGAGCGAGGCTTTGCGGGCAGAGTACACAATGCGCCCGACGGCACACGCAAATTGAAAGTATGCGCTTTATCGTATGCGGAACACATAGAGGAACCGAGTGATAAATCCGAAAATCGGCACTCGGATTTCGAACCATGTAATATCGAGGTTCTATTTGCTCCGGTAATAGAAAACGAGCAACCCGTTATTTCAAATAATCCGGCAGACGATCTTCAATGTTTCAACGGCCAAACCCACGAGAGTAATGTGCAGTCGCTGATGGGAGTGCCCATACATTACGGCAATCAACTTGTGGGCGTATATGGCGTGGCGAACAGCCCGGACGGTTACAGCAACGCAACCTTAGAGTTTTTACGGCCGCTGACCACAACGGTTAGTTTTATTATCAGAAGTATGCTGGATGCCGAGCAACGCGATGAAATTAACGCAAAACTTCGGGAGAGCGAGAGAAAATTCCGTGCTATGTTTAATGCGTTGCCTATCGGCATAGCTATATCCGACAAAAACGGAAATATCGTAGACTTGAATCCTGCCTGCGAAACGATTTTCGGGATGTCGAAAGACGAAATATTAAGCGGCAGACTTTTTGACAGCAGAACCATAGTGCGGCCGGACGGTTCGCCAAGGCCGAAAAACGAAACCGCTTTGCAACGCGCTCTCGACGAGCGTCGTATAGTTTCGAACGTGGAATCGGGTGTTGTGACAGGGCATGGCGATATCCGCTGGATGAATGTAAATGCCGCGCCTATGCCGGAAGCGGGCGACGGAGTGATAGTATCGTATTCGGACATTACGTGCCGAAAAGCGGCCGAAGACGACCTGAAAGAGCATAGGAAGTTCTTAAATGCAGTCCTGAACGGGATAGATGTGGCTGTGTTTGTGGTAGATGTTGAGCAGAACGGCGGGGTATTTCGCTTTAATTCTGCCAATACTGCGTACGAAAAATACAACGGATTCCGAAACTCTTTGCTTGCAGGCAAAACAATAGATGAAACATCTAAGCATTTTACGCCGGAATCAACCGAAAATATAATCGAAGCTTGCCGCGAATGTTGCCGATTAGGTAAATATGTGGAATATGAGGAAATGTTGCCTTTCGGTGAAATAGAAACATGGTGGCTGACGCGCGCTACGCCGATAAAAGACGAGCAAGGCAAAGTTCAAAGAATTATCTTTGCTTCGTCGCAAATAACCGACCGTGTGATAAACGAACGCAATCTGCGCGAAATGAATGCGCGGCTTGAAGATATTAACTCCGAACTTGATAGTCGCGTGAAAGAGCGCATCGCCGACCTGCAACGTTCGCTGTCGGCAGAGCGCGAGCTGAATCTTCTGCGCGATACATTTACGGGGGTTGTGGCGCATCAGTTTCGCACTCCGCTTACGGTTATTTTATCCAATGTCGAGGTACTTCATCTGTATAGTGATTCTATACGCGGCGAGAAACGCGAGCAACTGTTTCGCCGGCTGTTCGGAGCTATAAATGCCATACAGGACCTGCTCGAAGCCATTCGCAAAATCGAGGAAGTGGACGAAAAAATACATTCAATGAGGCTTTTGCCGATAAGTTGCTCGTTTCTATTGCAAACCGTGATTGATAATTTTATGGAAACGTCGGGTGGAAGCCATAAAATTACGCTTGATATTTCCGAAAATCTTATCGTAACGGCCGACGAATTTATGCTGCGAAGCATATTGTTCGAGTTGCTTTCCAATGCCGCAAATTATTCGCCGAAAGGCTCGGAAATCATAGTTACCGCCAAACTCGACCGCTTGAATTTGGTAATTAGCGTTGCCGATAAAGGTATAGGTGTAGAGCCCGAAGATATCAATCGAATCGTAGAGCCGTTCTATCGCACAAAAAGAAGCGAAAATATCTTCGGTGCGGGCCTGGGGCTTGCCATCGTGGAAAGGTACAGCGCGGCTATAAACGGTATGCTGACATGCAGCAGCGTGCCGGACGAAGGTTCTACATTTTCCGTTGTTCTTCCTATGCTCAAAATCCATGCCGGAGTCTGAATACGACAAAGCAGAACACACCGTGCCGCAACTTGTTTATTTTAATTGGACTTAATGTGTATAGTCCGCTTCCGGCCTGTTGTAACCGTTGCACTTGACTGTTGAATACAAGTAAAGGCACAGATTCTAACTCTTAATCCGCATTTCATGCTTTCATCTGTTACTTTCGACCGAATCCCGGGTTACAGCCGGCTGTTCTGCGAATTTATGGCGGGGAATCGCTTGCTTGCCGAGCGTTTTCCGACCGTTGATTCGGCCTTTCTTGCGGCTCGCTCGGCCGAATTTGCCAAACGGCGCGAATTGTCCGAGGCAATAGCCGAAACAATGCGCGGAATCTCTTTCTCCGCAGCGCAACGGCGCTCGCTCGACGCACTCGGCAATGAGAACTGTCTGGCAGTAGTAACAGGGCAGCAAGTCGGCTTTCTCGGCGGCGCAAATTACACCGCATTGAAATTGTATTCGGCTGTGGCGCGGGCGCAACAATACGCCGAAGAATATACCGATTTCGATTTTGTACCCGTGTTCTGGGTAGAAGATGACGACCACGATGCAGCCGAAGCGGCCGAAACTGTCATATTGAACGCAAGCGGCGAACCGTTCCGTGTTTCATGTGCCTCGCCGGACGCGTCGCAAGGCTTGCCGGTAAGTGCTCGTGTATTCGGCGATAATATAGCGGACGTTTCGGAAAAAATCAAAGAAGTATTGCCCGGTTCGCAATATGCCGATGAGTTTAAGGAATTGCTCGGTAAAATATATGCACCCGGAAATGGTTGGGCGGCGGCTTTTGTGCGCATATTGCATGAATTGTTCGGCGAAACGGGAATTGTGTTCGTAGCTGCATCGGCGGTACGCAAGCGCGGACTTGCAGCCGATATTATTGGAAAAGAAATAGCAAATCCTAAAATAACGGCACAAATAATAGAACGCATATCGGCGCGGCTTGCAGAATCCGGATTTCACGCGCAAATATCCGGTGCCGAGATAAATTTGTTTTATATCGAAAATAACGGCAAGCGCTCGAAAATTCACACAGAAGGAAATGAATATATTGCCGGTGAACGGCACCTGACGGCCGATGAATTACGCCGAGAAGCCGAAGAATATCCCGAACGCTTCTCGCCGAACGTAGTGTTGCGCCCATTGGTGCAAGATAATGCCATTCCTACCGTATGCTATGTGGCCGGCCCGGGCGAGGTCGCTTATTTATCGCAACTTCGAGAGGTATATGAATTTTTCGGTAAAATAATGCCCGCTGTCGCGCCGCGCCATTTCGCTACTCTGATAACGCCTTCGGTGGCAAGATTTCTGCAAAAATCGGAGATAATGCCGGAGTTTTTTATGCGCACATGGAACGAAATTGACCGCGATATTGCCGCAACGTTGCGCTCGGAAGAATTTGACTCGGCCATGGCCCGTACCGAGCAAGGCTTAACGGAAGCGTTCGGAATATTGACCGAAGCGGTTGCCGCGGCCGATATAACTTTGACCGGCTCGGCAAAAGCCGCTCTCAGCCAAACTCTGAAATCTGTAGAACATATACAAAAAAAGGCAGTTGCAGCCCTGAAACGAAAAAACGAAGCGTCGTATGCAAAATACAGAGCGGCGGCAAATCTGATATTTCCGTTGGGAATTTTGCAGGAGCGGGCAATAGCCGTAGCCGTATGGTACGCCGCAATCGGAAATGAAAATCTGAACCGTACTTTGAACACTATTGTTGCGCAACCGCCGAAGGCTCATTTTTTTGCCTCGCTATTTCAATGAAAGACTGTATTTTTGCACGATAAGATATAATAATGCATTTTCCTTTTTCATTACGGAGATAAATTATGCATAAACCGTACGTTCTTGTGGTCGACGATAATAGAATAACAACCAAACTTTTGCGCCGTTATTTGGAAGCTAACGGATATGAGGCCGCCGAGGCTTACGACGGTATAGAATGTCTCGAAAAAACGGCGCAACGCGCGCCCGATGCCATTGTTCTCGACGTGATGATGCCGCGATTAGACGGCTATGAAACGGTAAAAAAATTGCGTGAGGACGGAGTGCTGAACAAAACGCCCGTAGTTATAGTTACCGCTCTGAACGATGTGGCTAATCAGCTTAAGGCGATAGAAGCCGGCGCGGACGATTTTCTGAGCAAGCCTATTGAAGAAAAATTACTTATTGCCAAAGTAAAACTGCTGACAACTGTAACCACAGAAAGGCGTAAAGCGGTAATACTGAAAGACTTGCTCGACAAATCGCTTAAAGGTACGGTTTCCGGCTCGCTCGATGAGGTTATGGCTGCGGCAGAAATCAAAATTGCATAAATCTTCGCAGTTCTTATTGCCTATTCAAACTTTTTTACGCAGCGCCGCCGTCAATACATTCGACGTGCGGCGTTTTTTTTATCAAATCGGAAAACAGGCCTTTTATGAAGCGGTTTCTATATTCTTTTGCGGTTTCGGTTGCTTGTTGCGCAGCGGCTCTTATGTTTCAAAGTTGCCCGGCGGTAACGAACGCGCTGGCAAATATGCAACGGCTGCAGTTCAAACTCGACGGCTTGTCGAATTTCCGGCTGGCCGGCGTTTCGTTCGCAGGAAAATCTTCAATAACGGATTTTTCGGCTTTCGATGCTTTGTCTCTTACACGCGCTTTCGGCACCAATCAATTTCCGGCTGAATTTATACTGAATGTGGCGGCCGCTAATCCTAACGACGGTAAAGGCGGCGCAAGGCAATCCTCTGCTTTGCTGCAAGGACTCGAGTGGCGATTACTGATTGACGATAAACAAACGGTAAGCGGCGATATAGATGCTCCGGTGGAAATACCCGGAACAGGACAAACAACAATTATTCCTGTCAGAATATCGCTTGACTTGTATAAATTCTTCGGCTCGAAAGGCTACGACAACGTAATAAATCTCGCGCTTGCTTTGGGCGGTGCAAAGGGAAGTACGTCGCGCTTGAAACTTGACGCACGCCCTACAATTTCTACTCCGATAGGGCCATTGACTTATCCGAACAGAATTACAATAATAGACAAACAATTTTCCAACTGACAATGGTTTGAATTATGAAAATACTGCTGACTTTTGCAATAGCCGCTTTGTTGCTCGGCACAATGCCGGCAATGGCGCAAAACGCCGCCCCAAACGTAATTAAAGAAAATCTGAAAGTTGAATTTCCTACGCTCTGGAATGCCATAAAGAAAACGCTCGCCGATATAAAATGCGACGTGGAAGTCGAGAAAAACGACCAAGGTGAGGATAATTTGTTCAAAGGTAATATAAGAACAGGTTTTTTTATTATCATTACGGGAATTGACAGCACAAAAGATGTGATGGAAAGCTATAGCTGCGAAGACGACGCTTGCGAAAAATTCCCGTATATACGCGGCGGCGAATGGGTGTCGGGGAGAATCCAATATAAATTCGTTCTGAAAGAAAAGGAAGATAATACGGTGGATGTCAGGTTGGAAGGCGAACTTAGCGGCTTTGAACAATGGGTTACGCATAAAGTTCATTTCTGGCAAAGTAACGGAGTTCTCGAACATCGCCTATTGGATAAGATTAAAGAAAATGCGGGAATTACGGCGGATAAATAAATATAGGCAGAAAAAAATATTTTTATATGTCGCCCCAAACGGGGCGATTTTTTTTTGCCGTTTTTCTACCTATATTTCATCTCTACCTATATCTCATCTCTACCCATATTTCATCCCTACGGGATTTTTTGGGGGAAACGAATTGTGCCGTAGGTACAATATATCGGTAGGGAAGAGAAGCAAAAAAACGAATTGTGCCGTAGGTACAATATATCGGTAGGAGGTAACAATTAAAAAAGCACGTTCCGTTATTACAATGAAACGTGCTTTCCTGTATAAAAATGCAACCTTTAGTTAAGGCCCAGGGCAAACTTTCATTATGAAGCCAACATAAATAAACTCCGGAATATTATCTTCGCTCGAAGTTCCTACGCTGGTCGCATCGTCGGTTGTGCCACTACCGGAGATATCGTTAAGATTTACGCTTACATCGGAACTATTGCCACTAAACGTATGAGTATGGCCGGGATCGGTAATATTAACATCAACACTTGTTGAATAATTAGAGGTTTCATCGCCACTAAGATCGCTACCGCTTTGAAGTGCTCCGCTTGCTGAAATACCTGTTGTTGCATTATCTATAGTTCCGCTGAACGATGCCGTACCCTCAATGGTACTACCTGTACCGCCACTAAAGCTGAAACTATGCGAATGGCCATCAACTGTATGCGAGTGAGTATTACTTCCACCGGGCGTTCCTACACTGGCCGGCGTTGTGGTGCCACGTGGGAATCGGTCATTTAGATCGGGAGTGCCATTATTGCCGTCGCATAATGCCCAGCCGCTTGGCACATTGCCAATATCTCCCGTCCACATCACTATAGAGCCGCAAGGCAGGGCGGCGTTTATAGCGTCATCAGTTTCCGTCTTTGTGTAATAATTATTGAGCGTAGTCGTTAGGCTACTGCTTGTAACGTAGTCTGCGAGCGTAGTTGAAAGGCTACTGTTTGTAACGTAGTCTGCGAGCGTAGTTGAAAGGCTACTGCTTGTAACGTAGTCTGCGAGCGTAGTTGAAAGGCTACTGTTTGTAACGTAGTCTGCGAGCGTAGTTGAAAGGCTGCTGATTGTAACGTAATCGTTAATATCAAACGAAGTATTGATAATAGGTTCGGAAGCCGTGCCCGTAATGCTAATGCCTGTGCCGGCAGTTACACTTTGTACTCCGGGGCTCGGTGCATTAATCCATTCAAGGTCGGCAGTAGTTCTACCGCCGCTGCTTTGTACATTATTCGCGCTTAATATTTGCCCGCCGGTAGGTGCGGCTTTCGGTAAAGCATACATGAAATTACCCGTAAGTCCGGTAGCCGGTGCCACAAAACCTGCATAGTTGGTAGCCATCGGAAAATCATCGTCATCGTCATCATGATGTGAAGTATAAAAGCGTAATTCGCGAGGTTTACTGTCATTATTTGCCAGCCATAAGTCCACATTTCCAAGTACAGCGGTATTATCGGCAGTAATTGTCATTGATTCGTAGTTATGTCCGTCTGTAGACGCTCCGAGAAAGCCCATGGAACTGTTTCCGATTAGGGTGAGGTTACTTCCGCCGAGAATAGAGGAGTTCCGTCCATTATCTCCATCAACATCTCCGATTGTATTATCGCTTCCCCCCAAGATAGAAGCGGAATTGCCCCGAATTGTGTTATTAAGACCGCCTGCGATAGTAGCATACTGTTCATATATGCTATTCATAGAGCCGCCGCCTATGGTTGAGAAACGGGATATAACAGTATTGTCTTCACCACCGGCTATTACCGAATTAGCTGCAAAAACGTCGACGTCTACGTCTCCTATCGTATTGCCGCTTCCGCCGCCGATAAAGGAATATGGTACATGGCTGCCTGCTATTGAGTTATCTTCTCCGCCCGCGATAGTGGAATTATAGCCGCCGCCCATTTCACCCGAAAAGGAGCTGTGAATAAAGTTACCCTGCCCACCGCCTATGGTGCTGCCGTTCACATAGGATCCGAGGATTGAATTACTTATACCGCCTGCTATTGTTGCGCCGTAGCCACTATTAAATTCATAGCCGTCGTTGCTAGTTATAGCATTACCGGTTCCGCCTCCTATAACCGAGTAATCTCCTCCGGCTACCCTAAATGCCTCTTCATCGTCTGTTGTACCAATTTGCCAATCAATGGCATTATATCCTCGAGGGTCACCCAATTTAGAAGCTTGTAATGCACCGCCTTCGCTTGGAATAAGTGCTATGCTGTGATACATCCACTGGTCGTTAATGCAAGTATTTATGCTTATAGGTACTATGCCATTGGTTACATCTTCGAGAATGAGCGCGCCTTGTTGGATTTGCGTACCTGATGTATTGCCAAAACGTACAAAAGCATTTTGACATACGGGCGACGGAATTGTAGTTACGCCGTTTCCGCCTCCGCCTTCGCTCCATACAACGTCTGTACCGTTGAAAGTGATTACATCTCCGGCAACCGCACCGGTAGTCCAGATTTTCTTTCCTGTAACATTACGGTCAAAAATTTTGGGTGTTGTAACTGCATTATCGGCTATGTCAATCGTTCTAATTGTTCCGTCAATTATATTGTCGGTGGATACGGAATTATCCGCAAGTTTAGGATTAGTAACCGCGTTATTGGCCAATTTGGGCGATGTAACGGCATTGTCGGCGAGTTTAGGACTTGTAACCGCACCGTCTAATAATTTAATGGAAGATACAGCGCCGTCAGCGAGTTTTGGTGTGGTAACGTTCAAATCGCGGATTTTTTCTGTCATTACGGCATTGGTTGCGATGATTTGCGTTTGAACCGCATTATCGGCCAAGTTGGCCGTCGTTATGGTTTTATCGGCAATTTTGGCAGTTGTAACGGCATCATTTGCAATGAGTTGTGTTGTAATGGCGTTATTGGCGATATTCGATGAAACAATAGTTCCATTTGCAATTTTAGCACCTGTAACGGCATCATTGACAATTTTTAAGGTAGTAATTGCCGAGTTTGCGATTTTTGCTCCGGTAACAGCATTATCGGCGATTTTTGATGTAGTAACTTTACCGTTGCCGATTGTTGGGTTCGGGTATGTTCCCGATAAATCGCCTCCGGCCGAACCTGTGGGCGGTACAAGTATATCGTCGCCGTTTTTAAGTGAATTTTTATCGAATTCCAAGCGGAATATACCGCCGTCATTATTTACTTTGATACCGTTGGAGCCTACTATTGAGAGATCGCCGTCTTCTCCGTTAATCGAGGTTACTGCCCCCGTTGCAAAAGGTGCCAGCGAGCGTGCCTGCTCCGCTTGCATCGAGTACGGCACGGAAACGAGTGGAACGCGGCTGATTTCGGGCTTTCCGTCAATGCTTATACCTATATAATAGGGCTGGTCAAACGACAGCGAAAGCGATGTTTTATTGCCGACTATGATATTAAACAAACCATCTTCTATGGTCGCGCTATGCTCTTCGCTCCAAATGGATTTGGCGGCGTTAGGCGCGTCGTAAAGCCTTACGGTAATTGTATGAACTCCGCTATACGGCTTGCCGCTTATTGCGTCGGTTAATGTTCCTTGATAGGAAAATTGACGCGGAATTTGCCCCAATGAAGGAACAACGGCGATAGTCAGGGCGGCTAATGCAATAGCAGATCCTGCCAGAATAGAGGTAAAATACTTCATAGAAAGAACCCTTGATAATTGTTTTCAATCACAACAATAAAATAATAATTCTAAAATACAAAGAAACGGCAAAACAATGCTTTTATATTAAGAAATATTTTTTCTTTGTTGCATTTTCGGTAATATATTGAAATTACAAACGATTAAAGCGTGTTTTAACACCTAAAGGCGATGTTTCTTTTATAATCTGTATTTTTCTGCGGGTTTGCCGCCTATTAAATGTTCCCGAATTATTATTTCCAATACTTCGGGTGTGCAACTGTGATACCAAATATTGTCGGGATGCACCACGGCAACAGGCCCCGCATTGCATATTCGCAGGCAGTTGGCTTTTGTGCGATAAATACCTTCATTTTCAAGCCCGAGCTCTTTAAGGCGTTTTTTCAGATATTCCCATGCCTCCAATCCCTTGTCCTTCGAGCAACATTTGGGCTTTGTTTGGTCGCAGCACAGAAAAATATGCCGTTTAATGCCGGCAATATGATGTTCCTCCGCTTTTGCACGGGCTTTTTCCAATGCACGGTTTTGTTTTTCTTCGTTTTGCATAATGATTTGAGATTTACGATTTGAGATTTGAGATTTACGATTTCCTAACCACTAACCACTAACCCCCATAAAGCAAATATTTTTCACGCAGCCGGCGGAACTCATCTTCGCCTTTCGTCGCAATTTTAAGTATATTTTCAAGTGTGTCGCCATTTGCCAGAGCATTGCATAAAGCTTTATTCGCCAAAACCTTGCGCAGCATTGAATCTTTTTTGTTCAGTTCGCGCATTATTCCGGGCAGCGTCGTTCGTAATTCCGCAAGCAATGCTATACCGGCAGAGAAATAACGTTTTTGTTCAGCATCGGGCAGGAGAATCAAGCCCGAACAAATTTGTCCGCCGAATGTACCCGTTTCCGTGCGAAATCGTGTACGGGCAATTTTGCAGGGCATAGATATTTGCTCGATTTTCGATATTATTTCTGCCGCGAGTGAATCCGGCCTTCCCAAATATCTGAACGGGAGTGCCGAGCCAATTCCGATATTTACGCCGCCGGCTTCGCCGAGAATACCCGTTATTGCCATAGCGCGAATTGTTTCGGGCGACGGAACATTGGGCGATGTCGGAAACCACGGCAGTCCGGTATTTTCCCAAGTCATGGAGCGTTTCCAACTGCTCATCGGAATTACCGTAAGTTTTGCTTTCCGCTTCGCGGGCAACCAATTTTCCTCGTTCATCATGCGTGCAAGTTCGCCTATTGTGCAGCCGTGCAAATACGGCACGGGCAATGCGGCCACAAACGAGAGTGCGTCGTCCTCGGCCGGTGCGCCGTCCACCAATATACCGCCCAGAGGGTTAGGGCGGTCAAGTACAATTATCGGTTTGCCGAACTCGGCGCAAGCGTCCATTACATTGCGCAGCGAGCTTACGAAAGTATAAGAGCGTATACCGATGTCTTGAATATCGGCAACTACCGCATCGCAATCGGCCAGCATTTCGCGTGTAGGGCGGCGGAATTTTCCGTATAAAGAAAAAAAAGGTATGCTGTTAATGGTATCGTTGGCTACTGCCGAACCGGCCGGAACAGCTGCATCGAAGCCATGTTCGGGCGTTAAAACCGTAGTTAAACGGCAATAGGGAGTAGAGCGGAATACATCGAAAGCGGTGCGTAAATCAGATGTGCGTCCCGCCGAATTTGTCAGCAATGCTATGCGTTTTCCGGCTGTTGCGCCAAAATTATCGGCAATTAAATTGTCTATTCCAAGCCGTAAGGACACTGTTTTGTCGGTATCAGGCGGTGTTTCGGGCGGCTTGACTACTGCGCAGGCGCAATAAATAAGCCCACAAATAAATATGGCAAGCCGAGTCTTTATCATAGGTCAGAGAATTTTGTTTCGAGTGCTGACTGCGCGGCAAGCTGTTCGGCTTCTTTCTTGGTTTTGCTTGTTCCCACGCCGATTTCTTTGTCTTGCAGCATAACGGCTACGGTGAATACGCGCTCATGTGCAGGCCCAGATTCGGCGCGAACAACATAATACGGCGCTTCGTAGCCGAGCCCTTGTGCAATTTCGAGCAAACGTCCTTTGTAATTCGCATTATGCGGCGGAGCAACATTAAGTATGGGAATCAGTATGCGCAGTATAAAGTTTTGGGCGAATTTAATACCCGAATCAATATAAACGGCGGCAATTACGGCTTCGAGTGTATCGGCAAGTATGGCCTCGTTGCCTTTCTGAATGGATTGTTTCGCACTTACGCTGACCAATAAAAATTCTTCGAGATGCAAAGAGCGGGCGCATAGCGCAAGCGAACGTTTGTTTACCAACCATGAGCGCATTTTGGTCAGTTCTCCCTCTTGATTGTCACGGTAATGATAGAAAAGATATTCCGCCGCAACCATACCCAAAATCGCATCGCCGAGAAATTCCAATCTTTCATTGGATATTGTACCTTCCGGCAAAGACTGAAGTGCGGAGCGATGCACGAGTGCTTGCTCAAATATGGCAATATTGCCTATTGAAATACCGAGACATTCTTCAAGAGCGTTTTTTTTCTTGTCGTTCAAGAAGCCTACACGCGGAAAATCGAATGTTTTGTTTTTCGATTTACGCCGCGCAACACGCAGAAAATTATCGTAAACTTGCTCAAGAATTTCTTTTACTTCCACATTGTGTACCGCAGTTTAAGATGGGTTTTTCAACTAAAAAGACGGGCGCAATACACACCCGAAAAGGAAAATAATCTGCAAAAATAGATAATTTTTTTATGGAAGCCGCCGATAGACGTTAAAAGATAAGGCTGATACATACTGTTCATAATTCAATCCGCCCGACAGCAATGCACAGCTGCCAAGTTCACTGCGGATACTTTTTTTCTGCCCGAATTAATAGAATGTGGTATTTTATCGAATCATTAAAAATACTTTAACGTATTTTCCAATTCGGTTCTAAATTCGTTTCTTGAATTCAACAGTCAAGTGCAACGGTCTAGATAAATAAAAAGTAGGGTTAGGTGTCATAGAGCAATAACCCAACCAAAGATTATCACAAACTGGAGCACATAATGTCACGGAGCTATAAGCACCTAACCCAAGAGCAAAGATACGAAATTCGAGCGATGTATTTGCAAGGCATATCATATCGTCAAATGAGTTCAATACTTGGATT
>JAANMT010000764.1_pt1 | contig 34509 bp, 27 predicted proteins | sample 7279711 | NCBI WGS metagenome assembly JAANMT01 (sample SAMN14094538, study PRJNA606508) | bioreactor metagenome | isolation source: A lab-scale SPAN reactor treating ammonium-rich wastewater day 1 | place: Ireland: Galway | collected 2017-01-16 | reverse complement strand
TGGCGATGCCGGACTGGATTTCGCCCGGCGTTGAAGTGCTGTCTGGAATGCACCGCTCCTCGTCATCTTCGCCCGACCAGCAGTTCGTATATTGATTTCATGCAATCGCAACGATGATGCAGCCTCGGTCATACGCCTGTTCGATGGCCTGCGCGATCGGGTGTCGATCTTCGAAATCAGGCTCGCACGACAGCCCAGTAAAAGTGGTTGATGACACCTCATTTGACATCGAGATGATCCGCGCCCGAGGCTGCGGGAGCCATGATTGTGTGTTGAAATCCCAGCCAGCAGCGTACTTGATGGCGTCAGAGATGGTGTCAATTGATTGGATACAAAGGGTATCAGTGCCACCACTGCAGGATTCTTGATTTGAAAAAGCAAGAATTCGAAGCACGAGCAGCCCACAATCCCAGCACATACCTGCCATCCCGTGCCCATTTACGAAGCTCGCCCCGATTCCAGCCACCAAAGTGCCGTGCGGATCTCCATTCCCTATTGGCAACAGCGGCATTGTGTCTTCAGGGTCTTGGCTGGAAAATATGCTTGAATCACAAGGACATATCGTTGGCGGTATTCCCGGGGTGCCGTCTTCAAAGAACGAAGTACTTTCAATGTGGATCTTTGATCCACTCGATCCCGGAGGCCCGCCGAACTCAACATGGTGCAGGTCAATGCCGGTGTCGATGAACGCGATCACGCGACTTGGGTCGGAGAGATCCACCGTCGGCGGATTCAGCGGGTTGTAGCCCACCGGAGCCCAGGCGTAATGCGTCTTGGTCGTCACGATCCAGTGCTGTCCGTGTGGAAACTGCTGCGAAGGCGCGAACAGAGGCTCAGAAACCAGCACAGGTTGAATCTGCTGGAACCCGCCACCCTGCCCGAACGCCGCCCCCGCGAATGGCAATAAAATCACTAACACAAACGCCGCGGCTGAAGAAATTGGACGATTCATCACAGTTTGATCCTCCAACTCGCTTGACAGATCCACGAGTTGAATGCACCATAACGAAGAGTCTGGCGGTGTGCAAGCCGGAATGCGATACATTCGCGAAAATTGGAAAGACAACCATGCATCGAATCCGATACACCGCCTTGATCTCTCTTGCGACGCTGTTCGCAGCATCGAACGCGAACGCCGATGCAATTTTTCACATCTGGGTTGAGGCACCGAGCGTTGTTCAGGCAGGTTCAACGTTTACCGTTTCCGTCTGGGGCGAGGTATCCGGATCAGTCCTCAATGAAGGCAAAGGGGCCTTTTCGAGCTTTTCCTTCGATGTGTTTGCTGTGGGAATGCCCGTCGCATTCCTTGCTGCCAGAGTTCCAATCTTTAGGGCTACCGACTTGGGCGCGCCGGAGCCAAACGCGCACCGGGGTGTGATTGGAATTAATCATGTTTTTATTCATCCATTTCGAACTGATAACCCTGCACTCTTCGCGGAATATGACGTTCAACTGCTTACAGATGCCACTGGAAGCATAGAGATTGATGTAGGCCCCAATCATCGCTATCCAGACTTCATGGTTGGCTGGTGGCCAGATTACGAGATCTTTGAGCCCGTCCTTGACTCCGACCCCGGCTCCACCCGCATTATCACGCCTACCACCATCCGCGTCATCCCCGCATCTGGCAGCACTGCGCTCCTCACCCTCACCGTGCTCGCCGCGTCGCGCCGCCGACGTGCGTGTGCGCCATTGCAAGGCTTGCCAAGGCTCCGCTGACTAATCATCGGGGCGGTTCTTCACGCCATCACGCGATCGCGTTCAGAATCCGAGGTCCAGTCCCTCAGCCTGTTTGTCTGCCAGGTAGCTCGAGCGCACCAGCGGGCCACTGAAGACGACCTTGAACCCCGCTTCGAGGCCGACGCGTTCATACTCGACGAACTCGTCGGGATGTACCCAGCGGTCGATCGGCAGGTGGTTGAGCGTGGGCTGAAGGTACTGACCGATCGTGATGATGTCGCAGGCAGCCTCGCGCCCGGCGATCGTCGCCCGCGTCTTGTCCTGAATGTCGCTGAGGCAGTCGAACACTTCGTCGCGCTTTTCACCGATGCCGACCATGAGGCCGGTCTTGGCGATTCGGCCGGCCGCCTTGACGCGACGCAGGAGTTCGAGTGTGCGTTCATACCGCGCGCTTGGCCGAACGGATGGATGGCACCGTCGCACGGTTTCGAGGTTGTGCGCGATGATGTTCGGGCTGGCGTCGATGACCATCTGGAGTGCGGCTTCATCGCCCTTAAAATCGCCTATGAGCACTTCGATCGAAAGATCCGGGCACGCGTCGCGCACGCGCACGATCGTTTCGGCCCAGATCGACGCGCCGCCATCGGCCAGATCGTCGCGGTCGACGCTGGTGATAACGATGTGCTTGAGATTCGAGCCTCGCAAGGCGTCGGCGACGCGGCGGGGTTCGTCGTAGTCTGTTGATGCGGGCTTGCCGGTCTTGACGTTGCAGAAGCCGCAGGCGCGCGTGCAGGTGTCGCCGAGGATCATGATGGTGGCGACGCCGCGCGCCCAGCATTCGCCCATGTTGGGGCAGGAGGCTTCCTGGCAGACGGTGTGGAGCCGATGGGCGTCGATGTTGGCCTTGGTGGCTTTGAAGGCTTCTCCGCCCGGCACCTTGGCCTTGAGCCATGGTGGCTTCTTCTTGATCGCGAGTTGCTGGACCTCGACGTTGTTGAGAATCATGTCGCTCAGGCTGTACACCGCCTTGGCCCCCCGGATCGGGTGGCCACCCAAAGGTTTGGGGTGACGTGCGAGCGTGCGGGTGAGCGCGGCGTCGGTCGGAATGATCCTCGGGTCTGGGCCGGACATCGGGAAACTGTAGGTCGGTGCCGCTCTGGGGTGGCCGGGCTTGGGTGCCGAGCGCATCATTTGCGCCCCGCATGCGGGTGGGGTGGAGTTCTCGATTGCGATGAGATCAAGGAAAGTTGCTGTGAAGTCGATGGAGTAGAGAGATACAGTCTTGGGGAAACGAACCCCCAATGGTGGTGATTCGTTGTTGACAGTCTGGAAGGGCGTGCTAACGTACGCGCGTTCTCACGTTTGGGGGAGGAGTTTGCCGATCCCATCGTTTCCAGTAGTGGAACCTGTGCGTCAGCGTTCCGAGTTCCGGCTTCGACAGGGTGAAGGAGTTTCGATGCAAACCCGCGTTTCAAACTACCCCCGATTCAAGGGTTGTGCATTGGGTGGGCGAATGATCAAAATGTTGCTGGCAGCCGGGACGGTTGCGGCTCTTGGTGGATGCACGCACTGGGACTCGTACTTGAACCCAAGCGTCGTTGGGTATTGGGAAAACACACCGTCTTCGGTGCCGATCCTTGAGCGGATCGCGATGATCGAGGACGAGGCGGATCAGCCAGTGAGTTTCAGCCCGATTGCACCGGGCGACCTGATGCCCGAGCCGGATGACTACAAGCTGGCGCCAGGCGACTCGCTGGCGATCACGGTGTACGACCTGGTGACGCAGGGCGCTCCGATGACAGAACTGAGGGTTATTGATCAGACCGGGTACATCGAGTATCCGCAACTGGGTCGGTTTTATGTGATCGGCTTGACGGAAGACGAGTTTCGGCGGGTGCTTGAGGATCGAACGCGCGAGTTCGTGGATGATCCATTGGTGTCCGTTTCGGTTCAGCAGCGGCGGATGCAGGCGTTCCATCTGTATGGAAATGTGCGCACTCCCGGGCCGTACATGATTCCGGCGTCAGACTATCGATTGCTCGAAGCGCTGATCGCTGCGGGGGGGATTGGCGAGACGGTGCGGTATGTGCACGTCATCAGGCAGGTGCCCTTGACGAAGGCGACGCGGCCAGATTCGCCGACGCGCACGACTCCATCCACGACCCCGCCTCCGAGCGGCGAAGATCTGCTGGACATGATCGACGACCTTTCGGGCGGTCGGGGCACGCTGCCGACGCGCTCGGCAGAGACCTTGCCGGGGCTGACTCAGCCTGCGCAGGATGGCGGCGGGCGGGCCCCGGTTGTGGATCTGCTCGATCCGGCGACAGATCGACGCGCACCGCTGGTGGAGATCGATAGTGGTTCTCCTGTGGGTATCAGTGGCTCGCGATGGGTTTTTCTTAATGGTGAATGGGTGATGACGACGGGTGTGGCGCGCGTTGCCACGTCGCGGGGTGCAGGGTTGACGAGCGACCCTTATCTGGAGGTGGCGGGCACGCTGATGACTCAGCGGGTGATTCGTGTGCCGCTCAAGCCTCTGCTTTCGGGTGATGCGAGGTACAACATTGTGGTCAGGCCCGGAGACATCATTCGGGTGCCGTTGCCAGAGTCCGGGGTGGTGTACATCGATGGGCAGGTGAATCGTCCGGGCGTGTTCAATCTTCCTGGTGTGGGGCGTCTGACGCTGACGCGTGCGATTACGGCTGCGGGTGGCTTGGGCGGGCTTGCGATTCCGGAGCGAGTGGACCTGACGCGCGTGGTGGGAGAGAACCAGCAATCAACGATCATGTTGAACCTGCGGGCGATTTCGCAGGGCACTCAGCCGGATGTGTACCTGAAGGCCGATGACCGGATCAATGTGGGAACGAACTTCTGGGCGTTCCCGCTTGCGGTGCTGAGGAACGGATTCCGCACTTCATATGGTTTCGGGTTCCTGTTGGACAGGAACTTTGGTAATGATGTGTTTGGTGCTCCTCCGAGAAGCCAAGCAGGATTCTGACGCTGGAGGCGGCGGTCGGGGTGTCGCGGGAGCGCGAACACTGATTGGTGGGAGTTCGTAGCAGCGGTGCACGGGAGGTGCGGCCGCGTGCAGAGTGGGTTTCTCTTCGCTCAGCGCGAGCATGGTCGCGCGTTTTGGGACGCAACTGTCGATATGAGCAGCGCACAAGACAAGGCGGTCGGGGTGGGGACCCTCCCGGCATCAGGCGCGGCGGGTGCGCGGTCAGAGTCGATCGTTTCGGCCGGGGTGGTTATGGCCGGCTTGCTGGGGGTTGCGTTTCTTGGGCTGTTTTACAGGTGGTTCTTCACTCAAGGTCGCAAGAGCGTCAATCAGATCGAGGACTGGGGGCATGCGTTTGTGATCCCGGCGATCAGCGTGTATCTGCTGTGGCGGAACCGGGAGCAGCTCAAGCGTCTGAGCGCGGAGGTGTTCTGGCCGGGCATTGTGCCGTTGTCACTGGGCATCGCGACGTACTTCGCGGGGATTGTGACGATTCAGAATCACATGGTGCAAGGGTTCTCGATGATTCTTGCGCTGTTTGGGGTGGCGTTACTGATGCTGGGGCCTCGGGTGATGCAGGTTGCGTTCATCCCGATTGCGTTCCTGGTGTTCATGGTGACGATCTCCGAGCGGATCATGGACGACATCACGGGGAAGTTGAAAGAAGTGGCGTCGTTCGGGTCGTGGATCATTCTGACGGTCCTGGGGCCTGTGTTTGATTACACATTGGATCTGAGCGGGAATACGCTGCACATTTATAAGGCGACGGGCGAGTACATACCGCTGAATGTGGCCGATGCGTGCAGCGGGATGCGGATGGTCATCGCGTTCTATGCGCTTGCGGGCGCGGTGGCGGTGCTGAGTACGAAGCGGTGGTGGCAGCGTATTGCGCTGATGCTGCTTGCGGGGCCGGTGGCGGTGGGGATGAATCTGCTGCGGGTCGTGGTGCTGGGGCTGGTGTCGCTGATTGACCCGGATCTCGCGTCGGGTGATGCGCACATGGTGATCGGGACGCTGCTCCTGATCCCTTCGCTGCTGTTGTTCCTCGGGCTGGTGTGGGTGCTGGACAAGTTGGTGCACGAGAAGCAGGAGGCCAAGGCTTGAGTTGGCGCGCATTGCTCAATCCGGCGTTTATCGTGTCGTTCGCGATGCTGTCGCTCGCGGCGATCGGGATGAGTGCCGCGATTCAGGCATACGGGATTCACCTTCAGAAGAAGGAGATTTATCCGTATGGCAACCGGCAGGTAGGGTCGATTCCGCGCGAGACTCCGAGTTGGAGGCAGGTCGGGACGGATGAGATGCTCGACGAGGACACGGTCAAGACGCTCGGGACGAAGAACTATGTGTCGCGGGTGTATGTGCAGAAGGATCCGCCGGAGGGCAAGAGCCCGCAGATGATCGAGTTGCATGTTGCGTACTACACGGGCGGGATTGACACGGTGCCGCATGTGCCCGAGCGTTGCATGGTTGCGGGCGGGTGGATTCAGGGCAAGGGCGCTGAGATTCATCGACTGGTGATGGATACAAGTTCGTGGATCGAGGACGATTCGTTGCCAGCGAGTTTTGAGGGCGGGCCGTTGTACACGGTCAGGACGCTTCCGCCGCCGTTTTCGGATGCGCCCGGGACTCGTTTTCGATTGCCTCGGGGGGTGAGTCCGACGTCGCAGCCTCGGATCCGCGTGACGGAGTTCATGTCGCCCGATTCGCGGACAAGTCTGTATGCGGGGTATTTTTTCATTGCCAATGGCGGAACCGCGGCGAGCGCCGAGGGTGTGCGCACGCTTGCGTTCGATCTGAGAAATGATTACGCGTATTACCTGAAGGTGCAGGTGAGCGGGCGGGGTTTTGATTCGGCGTCGGCGATGGTGGAAGTGTCGTCGTCGCTGTTGGGTGAGTTGATGGCGGAGTTGATGCGATGTGTGCCTGATTGGGCACAGGTCGAAATGGGACTGTATCCGGAAGATAACCCGCGTCGCGACCGGAGCGCGGGATGAAGAGCGGCTGCGGAAGCGGCATGGCAGAGGAGTTAGCATGGCGTCTCGAGTGAACATGAAACTGGTGGTGGCGCTGGTGGTTGGTCTGGCGGCGATTGGAGGTGGCGCGATCGGGCTGTATGCGCTGGTGCTCAACAAGACGCCGGAGGACAACGTCCGAGCGGGCGACGAAGCGATGGTGAACGGGGAGTATGGGCTCGCCAAGCGGATGTACAGCCGGGCGGTGAACAAGGAGCCGAACAACGTCGAGTGGCTTGAGAAGTGGCGTGCGGCGATCGAGGCGTGGAAGCCGGCGAGCGAAACGGAGTTTGATAACGAGTTCGGGATGGCGTTCATGCCGATGTTGCGTGGGCTTGCGATCTCGCAGCCGACGAAGATGGAGCCGGCGCTCGAGTATCTGGGCCTGCTGTATGAGCGTTCGTCGATGAGCGGGTTTCCGCGTCTGGCGATTGATCAGATCGAGTCGGAAACCGAGGTGTTGCTCTCGTTGATGCAGAACGCGAACCCGGATAACAGCGATCGGCTTCGGCTTCGTCGTTTTCGCGGGCTTGTGTACTCGAACCTGCTGATGGAATCGCGTGTGGTGACGAACGACCAGCGGACGATGGCTGAAGAGGATCTCAAAGCGGTGCTGGATGTTTCGCCGACCGATGGGGAAGTAAGCGTCGGGCTGATGAGGATGTTCGACGCACGTGCACGTGAGGCAGCTGTTGCGGGGCGTCGGGATCAGTTTGCTCAGTGGCGGACGCAGGCGATGAAGGTGCTCGATGACCATTTGCTCCGCGACCCGACCAATCCGGAAGTGATGGTCAACCGTCTGGCGCTGACGATCGATGCGACGCTGGAGGAGAGGACGCGCGGCCTGGTGGGCACGGAACTGGCGCGTGTAACTGCGACGACGATGACGAGTTTTGCAGATCGTGTCGAGGAACTGTCGGGCAGGTTGATGGTTGCAGACCAGTTGTCGGTTCGGAATGTGATTCAGCGATTCTGGATGCTTGAGCGGGCGGTTGTGCCTCGTTCGAATGGATCGATGACGATCGAACTGCTCAAGCAGGCGCTTGACAACAATCCGCGCAACTCGCGGGCGATGATGATGCTTGCGGGCCTGCATCTGGACCGTCGCGAGTATGAGGAAGCATCGGATGTGCTCAAGGCGGTGAGCGAACTTCCGCCTCTGCCGGTGAGTCTGCAGGGGATGCTCCAGCGTTTTCAGCAGACACAGGCTTACTTCATTCGGGCGGACACGGCTCTGCGCATTCGGGAGTCGAAGCCGGACAGTGACACCGCCGGTCGCGACGAGCTGCTCAAGCAGGCGGTGGCGCTTCGGGCGGAGTTTGCCAAGCGTGTGCCGAGTACGGACACGCAATTGCTGTTTCTGGATGCGATGATCGCGGACGCTTCGGGAGATATTCGCAACGCGCTGATCAAGGTGCAGCAGTACAACCAACAGTTGACGAGCGTGGATGCGCGCGGGTTGTGGCTTGAAGGCGTGGTTTCGCGCAAGCTCGAAGAGCATGGCCGGGCGCAGGCTGCTTTCAAGGGCATTCTGGCGATCGACCCGAACAATATGAGCGCGCTGACGATGCTTGCTCAAACTGAGTTGTCGTTGTCAAATCCGGTGGCGGCGCTGGAGTTGTTCGAGCGTGTGGCGGCCATCAATCCGAACAACGAAGAGTTGAAGGACTTGATTCGGCGCATCAGAGTGCAGTTGGGCCAGGCGGACTCGGATGACCCCGTCGAGCAGGTGCTGATCAATGCGAACCTGGCACTGCGAGGAACTTCGGATTCGCCCGGAAGCGTGGATGTGGCGGTTGGCATTCTGCGTCAGGGGTATGAGGCGAACAACGCGGCGCCGCGGATTGCGCTGCAACTCGGGAGCATCCTGCTCGAGGGCGGAGATCTGGATGGCGCGCGTGCGGTCGTCTCGCAGGCGGCAGCGAAGCATCCGGACCATGAGCGGCTGGCCTCGGTAAACAGGGCATTGGTTTCGACAGATCTGATGAGTGCGTTTGCGGCGCTGGTGGATTCAACAGATTCGTCGGCACTGGATAAGGCGCTTACAAAGCGAGGTATTTACGAGAGGTTTGGGAACGCTGAGGGTGCGGCGGCGATGCTGGCCGAAGCTGTGCGGCTCGCGCCCGATGAGCCCAACGTGATCGACCTCCAGTTCCTGCTCGCGCTTCAGGCGGGAGATTTGGCAAAGGCCCGCGAGGTGTACCAAAGCGCGATGTCTCGCGGTGTGCTGAGTTACAACGGACTTGTGTATCGCGCAAGGCTCGAGATTTTCGAAGGAAAACGTGCCGAAGCGATGGCGACGCTGACACAGGCGATCGAGCTGGGTGCTGATCTGGCGCCGGTGTGGCGATTGCTCGGTTCGCAGCAGTTCGAGGCGGGCCTGACTCAGCGTGCGATCGAGTCATTCCGCAAGGCGTATCAGATCAAGCCGAACGACATGGCGAACGTCAAATCGCTGATGGAAGTGTTGCGTCTTTCAAATCGGCTTGAGGATGCGCTGACGGTGGCACGCGAGGCAGAGCGTTTCGGGCGCTCGGACATGCAGTTCATGAACACATGGCTGCGTCTTGAATCGTCTGTAGGTGGCGAAGCAGGGCGTACGCGCTCGATGCTCGTGCGCGAGCAGATTGCCAGGACGAACCCATCGGACCGCGTAAACAAGCTTGAGTTGGCATCGACGTACATCGACTTTGCGTCGGACACGGCGTCGCGACTAACCAATGAGACGAGGGCGGAGTATTGGAGCAAGTCGCGAGGGATTCTTGATGACCTCAAGGCCGAGCAGAGCGACCTGTTTGTGACGGCGGTCGAGGCTCGCTGGTTTGCGGATCAGGGTCGCGTTGCCATGCCGGATGGCACGATGATTGACGGGATTGAACGGGCGCGTGGCGCATTCATCGAGTACATCATCAGTCAGGGCGATGAAGTAGACGCGGTGCCGTACATCGAGATGGCGCGTTTTATGACGGTGCGTGGACGATACGGGATTGCGAGGCAGGCGCTGGAAGACGCGCGCGAGCATCAGACATCGCAGCTTGAAGCGGACAAGGTGTTGTGCATGTTGCACATGGAGCTCGGGCAGTATGCGACGGCCGAACCTTTGCTTCGCGGCATCGTCGAGGCCGGAGCGGACGATGAGCAAATGTCGTTCCTGATTCAGTGGATCGAGATGCTGCTGCGCACGTCGAACTTTGACGAGGCGCAACGTCAGGTTGCCAAGCTTGGGCCTCAGATGCGGGAATCGCTGACAGTGCTGCTGCAAAGGTCGGAGTTGGCTGACGCGACGGGCAAGTCGCAGGAGGCGAATGAACTTCTGAATCGTGCGGTGGCGATGTATCCGACGAGTGCGCTGGCGTACACACGTCGTGCGCAGGTGAGGCTTCGCAATCCGCAGATGTTCGACGATGTGCTGATCGATCTTCAGCAGGCGTTGACTCTTGAACCGAACAACACGCAGACGCTGCAGCTTCGTGCGGGGGTGTATGGGTCGGTTGGTCGTTACGAAGACATGCTGCGCGACATGGTTGCGGCGGTGCGTGTGAACCCGAACCTGACCGATGTGCTTCAGGCGGTGATGATCGAGTACATTCTTGCCGGGCAGGAAGGGCGTGCGATGGACTTGGTCGAGGAGACGCTTGCCAAGCGTCCGCGTGACCTGATGCTGATGGCACGTGCTGCACGGGTGTTCGATGACCGGATGCTGTGGGCGCGATCGGCGGAGTTGTATCGTCGCGGATGGGAGCTTAGCGGTGATTATGGATTTGGGCTGGCGCATATCAACGCGCTGATCAGCCAGACCCCGCCTCGGGCGGCCGACGCCGAGCGTGTGTTGCGTCAGATTCGCTCTCTCGGCGAGCCAGCGGCTTCGGACTGGCAGGTTGACTTTGCCGAGGGGGCGATTCGGATGAAGCGCGGACAGCGGAACGAAGGCGAAGCCGCGATGACTCAGGTTTTTGAGAAGAGAAAGTCGTCGGGGGAGGATGTTGCTCGCTGGTGGCGAAACGTGCGCGGCGTCTATGGCGACGACACGGCATCGTTGCGTGCCTATCTCAACCGTTTGATTCAGTCGCAACCGGCAGGCGAGGACAGCACCCGTTGGCTCAAGTTCTTCCTTGGCCAGGCACTGGTGCAGTCCGAAAGTTATCGGGCAGAAGGGCACACGCTGCTCTCGGAGCTTCAGTCGCTTGGGAGTGATTCGCTCTTTGCGCGCCTGGCGTACAGGCAGGCAGGCTCGGCGCTGTATGCCGAGGGGAAGTTCGCGGAAGCTTTCCAGGTGTGGAGCAAGGGCTTGGATATTTTCCCGGGCGACTGGGAACTGAGCAATAACTGCGCGTTCACGTTGGCGACGAAACTTGACCGAGCGCACGAAGCGCTTCCGTTCGCGAAGTCGGCGGCAGATTCTGCGCCCGATCAGCCCGAGGTGTACGACACGCTGGCGCGTGTGTATGTGCGTCTGAATCAGTTCAAGGAGGCCGAGGAAGTGCTGGCGACGGCGACGAGGCTCGTGAGTACGAAGCGTGCGGAAGTGAGCCTGATCGTGACACGGGCCGAGCTTGACATGAAGAATGGGCAGATGCCGCGTGCCAAGCGGTCGCTGGAGCGTCTGCGGCTTTCGATTGCGACATTGCCGGACCTCCGGCGCGATTTCGGACCCGAGATTGACGACATGCTCAGGAGAATCAGCTCACTCGGGGGCTGAATCATGCCGAATTTGATGAGGGGCCGGAGTCCGTTTGGACAGGTTCTCTTTCGGATAGGTTTCGATAAGTCTGGAGTATTCTGATGACCAGTGTGCAGACAAGTTCATCTATTTCCCCGGCCGGGAGCCGTCCACCCATGGGCGCGACAGGTCCGGGAAGTAATCTGACGCCGATCGACCCGATCAAGCTGCTGAGGAAGTACATGTGGGTGCTGGTTGCATGCGCTTTTGTCGGGGGTGCGATCGGTGTAGTCGCGCATTTTGTGTTTCTGCGGTTTGCGCCGCAGTACACGGCGCAGGTGATCTTCGACGCGCAGCCAGCCGAGCCGAACGTTGCGAACATCACCAATGAGGGTGTTCGCAAGGACGAAATCGACCGCTTCATGGCGACGCAGTCAAGCGCGATTGTTGCTCCCGGCATTCTCGAAGCGGTGGCGCAAAGTCCGCGATTGATGCAGGAAGCTTCCGGATGGGCTGCCAAGCACGTCAAGGGAGGCTCGGTCAATCATGTGGACGCGGCCGAAGAGTTGGCCGAGATGGTCCGCGCCAAACCGATCTCGGGCACAACGTATATCTCGATGACGGTCAAGGCGAGCAGACCTGCGGATGCTGCGGGCATTGCGCGGCTGGTGCGTGAGACGTACCTTTCGCGGCTTCGCCAGGCAACCGCGGTGACCGTGAGCAACCAGCAGGACCAGATCAACAATCAGATCAGGAACCTTGATTCGGAAATGAACGACCTGAACGATCGTCGCGCGCGTTTGCTCAAGGAGCAATCGATCGATTCGCTCGACGAGAAGGCGACGGCACTCGGGCAGAGGCAGAAGATCGTCATCGCGCAGCTGAGCGATGTGAACCAATACATCACGATGACCATCAGCCGTTTGAACAACATGGAGCAGATGCGCAATGCCGAGACGGGCATTACGTACACGGACACGCAGCGGGCGGTTGCGGAACAGGACCCGATTGTGGCGAATTTCCGCCAGCAGATCAAGACACTTGAGTCGGATCTTCAGGCGTTGCGTGAGATGGGCATCAAGGACGGGCATCGGGACTACCGCAGGCTTCTAGCTCAGATCGACGCTCGGCGCCAGAAGCTATCGGACATCACTGAAGAGGTTTTGGCGCGGAATTTCGACGCGGAATATGACTCGGCCAAACGAGAGTTGCAGAACCTTCAGGCCCAGCAGCAACAACTGAGCAGTGAAGCAGATGGCTACCGCGTGGACCTTGCGGACCTGAACCGGACACTGACCGAAATCACTGACATCGAGCGGCGCATTGCAGGCTTGATCGGGTCGAGGCAGGACGCGTCAAACACGTTGACCGAACTGACGATCAAAGGTAGCCTTTCGAATGCGGCTCGCGTGACGGTGTTCCAGCAGGAGCGCACCCCGAATCAGCCGACGTTTCCTCGCATTGTGATGATGGTGCCAGCTGGCATGTTCCTGCTGACGGGGCTCGTCGGGGGTGTGATTCTGCTGCGCGAGGTGCTTGACCAGCGAATCAAGGGGCCATCGGATATCGCGCTGCTGCCTCGGGCGCGTGTGGTGGGCATGATTGCAGACGCTTCAGAGGATACTTCGTCCAAGGCTGGTGTGGACACGATCTTCCGTGACGCGCCTACGGGGCTGCTCGCCGAGCAGTTCCGCCAACTTCGTACATCGTTGCTCAAGCAGATGACCAGGCTCAATTGTCGGTCGCTGGTGGTGCTCGGCGGTATGCCAGGGTCCGGAGCATCGTCAATCGTGGCGAATCTCGGTCTGGCGTGCGCGAGCAACGAGATGAAGGTGCTGATCATCGATGGGAACTTCCGTCGCCCTGCACAACATCGGATACTCGGCATCAATGAAGGACCGGGCGTTGCGGATGTGCTGGCAGGAGTCGCTTCGCTCGAGGCTGTGGTACAGCATGTCCCGGGTGTGAGCCGCCTTGATGCGCTGAGCGTCGGGTCGAGCGAGCATCGTCAATACGAGAGACTGGGCGGCAAGCCCATGAGCGAGTTGCTCGAGCGTGCGTCGACTACATATGACCTCATTCTGATCGACGTTGCGCCAGCGGTGGTTTCGGGCGACGGGTTTGCCGTTGCCAATCGTGCGGACGCTTCGATGCTTGTGGTGCGTGCCAACGGGGAGACTCGAGGAATGGTTTCGAGACTTCGCGGGGAGCTTGACGATTGCCGCGCCAATCATCTGGGTGTTCTGGTCAATGCGGTGCGGGCTTCGACGGGTGGATATATGAAGCAGAATATCCGGACATCTCTGGCGTATCACACACCTGGCGCGAAGGTTGGCTCGTCGATCGATCGGGATCCGAAGTCGGGTCAATGAGTCGGGCGGGATTCGCAGAAGGAATCAGCCGTGAACAGATCCGCTGACGAACAACGCACGCACTCCAATCGGCGTGTGCTTGTCAGCGGCGGCGCCGGTTTCATCGGCTCGCATCTGGTCGATGCACTGCTCGAACGCGGCGATTATGTGACGGTGGTTGACGATCTTTCGACAGGTCGTCGCAGCAACCTGCCCGATGCATGCCCGCGGCTGCGGTTCATCGAGGCATCGCTGCGTCAGGCTCTGGCTGCCTTCGGGCGCGGCGAGCACTTTGACGAGATCTATCACCTCGCGGCAGCGGTGGGGGTCCAGCTTGTACTCGATGATCCGATCGGGTGCATTGAGACCAATGTCGAGCAGACTGCGGCAATGCTGCGTTTTGCGGCTCAGGCGGGCGGGCGCGAAGGCAAGACCCGCATCCTGCTGACGTCGAGCAGCGAGGTGTATGGCAAGCCAACGAGCGAGGTGTTTCGGGAAGAGGATGACGTGGTGTACGGCCCGACGAGCGTGTTGCGGTGGTCGTATGCGCAGACCAAGGCGATTGATGAGTATCTGGCGTTGGCGCATCATGCGCGAGGTGGGCTGCCCACGGTGGTGGTCAGGCTGTTCAATACGGTTGGGCCGCGGCAACTGGGGTCGTACGGGATGGTGCTGCCTCGGTTCGTGCACGCGGCTATGCTGGGCGAGGCGCTGGAGGTTTATGGCGACGGGACTCAGTCTCGCTGCTTCTGCGATGTGCGCGATGTCGTGTGGGCTTTGACGCGGATGATCGCGTCGCCAGCATGTTGCGGGCGGGTGCTGAATCTTGGCAACGATAAGCCGATTTCGATCGGGGATCTGGCGTTGCTGGTTGTGGAGACACTGGGGTCGAAGTCCGAGATCCGTTCGGTGCCGTATGAAGCGGCATACACGGGGGGATTTGAGGACTTACAACGAAGGCGTCCGAGCCTGGTTCGGATTCGAGACGCGATCGGGTTTGAACCGAAGTGGAGCCTCCGACAGACTATTATTGACGTGGCTGCGCATCTTGAAAGAACGGCCGAGGTAGAAGGGCGAGCGCAATGATTTCGGGCGGCGGGCTGAAAGTGCCACAGGGCATCGCGGATCGGATCTCCACTTTTGGGGACGACATCGCCGCGCTTGCCAGCCGTCATCAGGAGTTGGAGCAACTGGTTGGGATTGCGAGCGAGAAGGCGGGACGATTCGAGATCTTGCAGGGCTATCTTGGGGTGGCGGTTGTCGCATTTGTGATCACGCTATTGACCACGCCTCTGGCGAGGCACATGGCGATCACGCTGGGCGTCATCGATCATCCGTCGTCACGCAAGGTCCATCGGATACCTATCGCATACCTGGGCGGTGTGGCGGTGTTCCTCGGCATCATGGGCGGCATTCTGTACAGTTACCTCGCGGTACCGATCGAGGGGCTGATCACCTGGCAAAAGCCGACGCAGTGGATCTCTCCCGACACGGAGACTCCGCAATTGGTTCGGCCTTCGATTGTGCTCGGGCTGACTGTGATCATGATCGTCGGACTGATCGATGATGTGGTCGGCATCATGCCCCGGGTCAAACTCGGGGGGCAGTTGTTCGCTGCAGCTGCGCTGGCGTATGACGACATCGGCGTGAAAGTCGCGCAGGGCATCCTGAGCCCGACCATTGGCGAACTGGTCGGAAACCGCAACCTCTCATGGATGTTCGAGATTCCTGGGCTTGGGATGCCGGTCGAACTGGACCTGATGTACTGGACGGGCACAGCAGTGATTGCGATCTTTGTGCTCGGGGGGTGCAACGCCTCGAATCTCGTGGACGGGCTCGACGGTTTGCTGACTGGCGTCACTGCGATTGCCGCGATGGGGTTGCTGTTCATCTGCCTGAGTCTGGCGATGGTCGATGACGGTCCGCGTGATGCACAGCGGATCATCCTGTGTCTGGCCTTGGTTGGGGCTTGCCTTGGATTCCTTCCTCACAACTTCAATCCGGCAAGTATCTTTCTTGGGGATTGCGGGTCGTTGCTGCTTGGGTTTTGCACCATCGTCATCATCCTGATGCTCGGCGACACCAGCACCGACGCAGGGCGAACGTATCTCGTCATCGCGGGATTGATCATCTATGGCATTCCGATTATCGACACGGTGCTGGCCATCGTGCGGCGGAAACTGGCGCACAAGAAGATGTCCGAGCCTGACAGCGACCACCTGCACCACATGCTCAAGCGTGCACTTGGGGTGAAGGGTGCAGTTCTGACGTTGTACGGAATCGGGGTGGGGTTTGCCTTGTTGGGGGTGGCGCTGAGTCTGGGCCGCGCGCGAGTGGTTTATGCGCTGGCGCTGGTGTTTGCGTCCTACATCGGGGTGTATGCAATCAAGATCGCCCGGAGGCGACATCTGGAAGAGCAAGCATTGGCCCGAACCGCGCGATTGGCGCCGGCTCCCGACGGTGGAAAGGCGGGTGCCAAGGGACCTGCTTCGGCGGGCGCACCTGCAAGCACGAACTCGTGATCGGAGTGCTTCGCGAGGCGTGTTTGGCGGTGGCCGTATACTCCCGGCATGAGCGATGAGAAGATCATGCGCCGAATCGCCTTGATGAACCAAAAGGGCGGAGTCGGGAAAACCACAACCGCTGTGAATCTTGCTGCGGCCATCGCGCAGAAGGGCAGGCCGACCCTGCTGGTCGATCTTGACCCTCAGGCGCATGCGACGCTGCATCTTGGCGTTGACCCGAATGAGGTCGATGTTTCGATCTATGACCTGCTGCTCGATGAGGATCTTGATCCTCTTGAGGCAGTCATTGAGTCACGTCCGAATCTTGGGTTGCTGGCGAGCGAGACGGATCTTGCAGCGGTCGAATCGGAGTTGAATCAGGCGGAGCGACGTCACGAGAGGTTGGATCGGGCGTTGGCAAGGCTCGAAGGTCGTTATGAGTTTGTCATCATCGACTGCCCGCCTTCGCTGGGGTTGCTGACGATGAACGGGCTGGTTGGCGCGCGCGAGGTGATCATTCCGATGCAGGCGCACTTTCTGGCACTTCAGGGGCTTGGGAAGCTGCTTGAAACGGTGTCAATGGTTCGCCAGCAACTCAATCCCAAACTGCGTGTGACGGGCGTGGTGTTGTGCATGCACGACGCGCAGGCGACGCACACGCGCGAGGTGGTTTCGGATATGGACACTTTTTTCGCGAGTGCGCGCGATGATGCGGCCTCGCCGTGGCGCTATGCGCGTGTGTTCAAACCTGCGATTCGGCGCAACATCAAACTTGCAGAGGGGCCGAGTTTCGGGCAGACGATTTTTGACTATGCCCCGGCTGCTGCGGGCGCGGTCGACTATGCCGAGCTCGCCGATGCGCTGCTTCGGGAGTGGGATCGACTGCTCGACAAGCGCCGCGAAATGAGTCAGGTGTCCACGCCTGGCAAGCCTGAGGTTCACGTTGTACTCAGCAACGCACCGAGCGAGGAACTCAACCGGTGAGCGACCACGGGCGGTCTCAACCCCGCGTGAGGCAGCGTGCCTTGTGCCGCATTGTTTTTTTGGTTTTCGCTGTTGCCCTTGTGACGGGGACCCACTGGCCCGCACTGCGGATCGGCGGCTCCATTGCTCGCCCGGACCTTCTGATTCATGTTGCGGCGTTTGGTATGTGGACAACGCTTCTGATGCTGTGTGGTTTTTTCGGCTCGCCTTTCTCGACTCGAAATGTGCTGATTTCTTCCGGTGTCGCGGTGGTGTATGCCGCGATTGATGAACTCACACAAGGCTTGCCGATTCTGCAGCGAACCGTTTCGATGCAGGATTTCCTGGCCAATGTCATCGGGATTGGGTGCGCCACGATTCTGGCGGGACTTGCAAGCCTTTCGATCCGGCGGTCCGGCGACCTTCACGGCCCGATGGCGTGGATGCTCTCGCTCACGATCGGGCTGCTCTTTGGGGGCTTGCTGACGATCGTGATTCCGCCTGAATATGTGGACGTCATGCCCGCTTCGGTGATCGAGAGCGGAGGTACGGGCGAAGCATTGAGCAGCGATTCGCACGCGAGCGCGACCATCTCAGATCAGCCAACGGTTGTGCCGGTGATCCCGCTGGTGTTGTGCGCACCATTTGCCGCGCTGCTGCTGAGCATCGCGGTGATGCCTTTCATCAATGGCAAAATCTGGCACAAGCACTTTCCAGATTTTGCGTTCTTCTTTAGCGGGATCACGATCGGATACTACCTGATCCAGTTCGGCACGCCGTATCTGCACGGGATGTCGTATGGCACATACCACATGCTGCACACGGGGATTGAGTACCTGAGTTTCATCGCGCTCGTTGGGGGGTTGTACATTGTGTCTGGTGGGATTCAGATCGATGTTCGAGGTCGAGGGAGGCCCCTGACGAACACGCTGCTGCTGGCGTTCGGTGCGCTGATCGCAAACGTGGTCGGGACAACGGGGGCGTCGATGCTGCTGATCCGTCCCTTTATGCGCCTCAACGCCGGTCGCTTGCGCGCGGTGCATGTGATCTTCTTCATTTTCATCGTGAGCAATTGCGGCGGGGCATTGACGCCTATTGGTGACCCGCCACTCTACATCGGTTTCCTCAAGGGGATTCCGTTCCTCTGGACCCTGGAGAATCTCTGGCCGATGTGGGCTGTGTGCATCGGTTCGCTCCTGCTGACGTTCTTTCTTGTCGACTCACAGGTGGCGCGGCATGAGACCGACTCTGCACCATCGCCCGCGTCATTCGGTGTGAAAGTTCGCGGCATGATCGGGCTCGTCGGGCTGGTTGCGATCATCGGCGCGGTGTTTCTCGATCCCGTGCTGTGGTCACTTGTGCCCGCGTTGGAAGGCATCCCGATCGGGCCATTCGTGCAGATCGCGATCGCCGTCACTACCTACAGGCTCACGACGCAGGCGATTCGCGACGCCAATGCTTTCACCTTTTTTCCGATCAAGGAAGTCGGATTGCTCTTTGTCGGCATCTTCGCGACGATGACGCCTGCACTTGGATATCTCGCGACGCACGCCGACCAGATATCGCTCTCGACGCCCGGGGCGTTTTACTTTGCAACGGGCTCGCTGAGCAGCATGCTCGATAACGCGCCGACATATGCCAACTTCCTGCAATTGGCATACGGTGCGGAGGGGATGAGTCGCGAAGGACTGCGGGCGTTTGTGCTGAGTGTTGATGGCGCTCGTCTGACGATGGCGGTGTCCCTTGGGGCTGTGTTCTTCGGTGCCTTGACGTACATTGGCAACGGGCCGAACTTCATGGTCAAGGCGATTGCCGAACAGTCGGGTGTGCTGATGCCATCGTTTTTTGGATATGTGATTCGCTCGGTGTTGTTTCTGTCTCCCTCACTTCTGCTGGTGTGGCTGATCTTCCTGCGATGACCCCCGACCGAGACAACTCAGAGCGCGCGCTGGGCGGAGCGGTTCGCACGGTGTCTGCGCTGACGTTGATCAGTAGAGTGTTGGGTCTGGCACGCGATCTTGTGACTGTTCGCATCTTTGGTGATGGACACGTTGGCTCGGCGTTTGCGGCTGCATTTGCGATTCCGAACATGTTTCGGAGGCTCTTCGGCGAGGGCGCGCTGGCAGCGGCATTCATTCCTGAATACTCGAAACTGATGCGCGACGACCCCGCCCGCGCGAGCGCGTTTGCCTCGTTGACAATCGGGCTGGTGGCGGTCGCGACGAGCCTGATTCTCGTGCTGGCCGAAGTCGTGCTGGCGTTTGTTCTGGTTGCGCTACCCGAGAACGCCGAGCGGGCATATTCCATTCAACTGGTCATGTTTCTCCTGCCGTACATGCCTCTGGTGTGCGTGGCTGCGATGCTGGCAGGCATGCTGCAGGTCCATGGGCGCTTCGGCCCCGGCGCGGCCATGCCGATCATTCTCAACGTGTTCATCATCATTGTCGGCGTGCCGTACTTCTTCGTACAGGGTGCATCGGCTGCAGCCTGGTCGTGGTTCATCGGCGGTGCGGTGCTGCTCTCGGGTGTGTTGCAGATCGTGTGGTCGTTCAATGCTCTGCGCGGGTGTATGCACTGGTCTCGGGGCTTTGATGCAGCCCGCGAACCTGCTCGGGCCATGTTGCTTCGGCTTGGACCCGTACTCATCGGGCTTGGTACGCTTCAGGTCAACGCTCTGCTTGATACGTTTATCGCGATGTGGCCAAACTGGGTTGGTCCGACCATTGCCGGGCAACCGTATCCGCTCGATCAGGCATCGAACAGCATTCTGTTCTTCACGCAGAGGCTCTATCAGTTTCCGTTGGGAGTTTTCGGCATTGCGGTGGCGACGGCTATTTTCCCAGCCTTGAGTCGCACTGCCGACGACAAAGAGCGATTTATCGTGATGTTGCGCAATGGGATTCGCCTGTCGCTGTTCATCGCGATTCCTGCGACGATCGGTCTGGTTCTCGTGCGTACGCCTCTGATTGTGACGCTCTATTCGGGTGGCGGGGGGTTCAGCCAGGAGGGCGTGGAGCGATCGAGTGCCGTCCTGATCGGATATGGCGCAGCGATCTGGGCGTACTCACTCAATCAACTGTGGACGCGAGCGTTCTATGCCAAGGGCGACACGATGACGCCGATGCGCGTCGCGATTGCTATGGTTGGGCTCAATCTGGTGCTCAATGTGGCGTTGGTGTTTCTGACGCCACTTCGCGAGGCGGGGCTTGCCTGGTCGACAGCCGCAAGCGCGATGGTGCAGAGTCTGCTGCTTCCGATGTACTTCGCGCGCAAGACAGGGCTGCGAATCATGGATCGTGCGACACGTCTCGCGGTCGCTCGCTCGCTCGCGCTGGCGGTCGTTATGGGCATCGCAGTGTGGCTTGCGTCAAAGCTGCTCGGACCCGGCGAAGGATGGAACGCGCAAGGATTGCGCCTCCTGATCCTGACATTCGTTGGGGTGGCGATCATCGGCATTGGCGCTTATGCGGGCCGTTTTGCCGAATTGCGGTGGCTCTTTGGGCGCAATGGCAGCCGGAAGTAAATGGAACTCTCGCGCACGGCCGATGAACGCTGCGTGTCTAGTGCGGAGCAAATTATGACCTTCAACCATCTGCGTGCGGCATCGATTGTCGGGATTTTGGTAGTGTGCGCGTGCTTCGGAGGGTGCGGCACGATCTCGGGATTTGCTTCGGATTTGAACGATGCTTCGTTGGGGGTTCGGTCGGCCTTCATAGGTGACGACCCCGATTCGCCTGCCAACGATTGACCCGTGAAGATCAATCTCGTCGGAAAGCCAATCGTCATCACGGGTGCGAGCAGCGGTATCGGACTGGCAACGGCGCTCGCGTGCGCTCGCGCGGGTATGCCTGTCGCGCTGATGGCTCGTCGTGCCGATCGACTCGAAATGCTCAAGGGTCGAATCGAGAGCGAGGGTGGCAAGGCCATCGTCTGCGCCGGGTCGGTTGAATCGCCCGATGATTGCACGCGATGCGTGAACCTGACGGTTAGTGCATTTGGGTCAGTTCAAGCTGTGTTTGCAAATGCCGGGTATGGCCTCGAGAAGGACGCTCTTGACATGACCGACGCGGAGATTCGCGAGATGTTCGAGGTCAATTTCTTCGGATCTTTGAACATCATCCGTCCTGCGTGTGAGGTGTTCCGCAGCGTTGGTGGTGGACATGTGCTTCTTTGCTCAAGTTGTCTCTCAAAGATCGGTGTGCCAAGGTATGGGTGCTACGCCTCCACCAAGGCGTGTCAGGATTTCTTCGGCCGAGCGATGCGCCACGAACTGGCCCGCGAAGGCGTGCATGTTTCGACCGTTCATCCGATCCGCACGACGACGGAGCTGTTCGACATGCTTGCTGCACGCAGTGGGGGAGGGCGTCTGTTGATGGAACGCCCCGAGCGCGAGGGGTTGTTTGTGCAAAGCCCCGAGCGGGTTGCCCGTGCGATTGTGCGATGCCTACGCAGACCTCGCGGCGAGGTCTGGACGAGTCACACCGTGCGCCTTGCGCTCGCACTCTCGGTCGCGGCTCCGGGTCTGACCGACGCAGTGCTCGGGCGCGCGATGCAGCGGCACATCAAGCGTCAGGGAACTTCATCCTGATCGGGCGCAGCAGCAGCGGGGATGGCTTTGGCCAAGTGTGCACGAACACGCGACATCACGTCAGACGTCGTCACTCCGCGGCGGACCTGCTCGGTGCCGATCACGCCACCCTCACTGTTGAGCACCACAATGGTTGGGAATACTTCGACGTTGAAAGCCCTGGCAGCGGCACCTCCATCGGAGACAAACTCGAATGCATAGCCGCGCAGCGACGCAACAGAGGTCGCGGCTGAAGGATCACGTTCGCGTGCTGCAAGCCCGATGACACGCACGCCCTTGTCGGTAAACTGTCCCGCAAGGTCGCTGATCAGCGGGTTGTACTCGCGACATTCCAGGCACCATGTCCCCCAGAAGTAGAGAACTGAGGGTGAACCACGAAGCGATTCGAGCGTGATATCCTGGCCTTGTGTGTTCTTGACAGCAAAAGCCGGTGCTGGCGGATAGACCACGACGGGCCTGGCATCGATCGCTCGTGGGGCCGGGTCAGCGTTGGCTGGGCGAACACTCGCCGTGTTGGTTCTCACGGTTGAGGTCGGCCCGGTCGAGCCGGCTGCGAGTTCGTAGCCTTCGGGGAGTTTGAGTTCGAAGTCCTCGGGCTTGAGTTCCACCTTCGCCTCGACGTTCGAGAATTCGAGCACGATCGTCATGGACATTGCACCCGAGCCGGAGATCCGGTCGATGCGCCGAATGATCTGGTCATCGACTCCGATGTAGAACTTGGCACGCTGATTGAGGCGGGCATTGCGTCCGGGGGCAGGCTGAGTCGCTTGATAGGTGACATCGACGACATGACACTTGACGCCTTCGACATCGACGGTTTCGGTCGCGAGCGAGGCTTCGGATGCAGCGAGTTCGTCTTTGAGTGGTTCGGCCTGAAGTAGCTCAGTCGGCACATGCAAGCGTGAGGCCATGTAGGCCGAACTGCGAGTCGCGACCGCGCGCGCCGCAGGCATCTCGAAGACCTTGCGTACTTTGTGATCGACCCAGCGATCATTGATCGGCGTCCGGACCATGTCGAAGTCGATCGGGTCGGGCTCTTGCGCGCTGCCCGATGTTCCGCGCCCCGAGAGCCTGAGTATCCATTCGATGCCATCGGACTCGATGGCCTCGTCGCTGTCTTCGGCCTGCTCTTGCGTGACCTGCATCAGCAGAATCTTGGAGGTGCCCGACGGAAGCGTGGCGCGGAACATCTCAGCGCCTTCGCCGCGAACTACCAGACCCGCCTGCATGGCTTTGGTCTCGCGCAGCGTTGCTGCTGCCTCCTGAAGCAGATCACTCGCAGTCTGACCCAAACAGGCCGAAGCAGGCAGCATTGCCACCATGCACATGACGAAGAATTGGCCAACTCGCATGAAACTCACCTCCCGCTATTAGGAACTTCAACCACATATCCTATCAGTGACGAACGTCTGCGCAACACTGTTTGTGCGCAACCGCCTCGTCACGACTTCTGACCCGGCTTTTGGAGCAGGATTTTGAGTGCCTCCCCCGGATCGGGCTGTCGCATCAGGTGCTCGCCGACGAGCGCGATTCGGACTTTGTGAGCACGCAGGCGTTCCAGGTGCTCGGGCATCGTGATGCCTGATTCGCTCACCACGACCCCTGCGTCATCGACCAGATCCATCAGCCGCAGCGTGTGCGCGACATCGGTTTCCATCGTGGCCAGATTTCGGTTGTTGATGCCCAGCAGGCAGTAGGTCGGATGCGGGAACCCGATGTGAGGCCTGACACGGAGAAGATTCTCCATGTCATGCACCTCGATCAGGACCGTCATCTGCAACTGCTGCGACAGAATCATCATGTCAACCAGCTGCGATTCGGTCAGACACTCGGCGATGAGCAGAACCGCGTCGGCTCCGGCTGCACGACTCTCCCACAACTGCCACGGATCAATCAGGAAGTCCTTGCGCAACACCGGCAACGGCACTGCCTCCTTGATGCGATCGATGAACGAAAGATGCCCGCCAAAGAATCGTTCGTCGGTCAGGCACGAAATCGCAGCTGCTCCGCACTCGTAATACCGTTGAGCGATGATCTCAGGCTTGAAATGATCGCTGTCATACTCTGCGCGAATCAGCCCCGCAGACGGGCTCTTGCGTTTGATCTCGGCTATGACAGCGGTAGGCATCGCAGCCGAATGGCGCGTCACGGCACTGAAGAAGTTGCGGGGGGGGTCGGCCTGAATGGCCATCGCTTCGAGTTCTTGCATCGAAGTTCTGGCTTTGGCTTCGTATACCTCGGCCCGCTTATGCTCAACAATGTCTCGCAGCACCGGAGGCGTATTCGAGTTGTCGCTATCTCTCTTTGCCATACCGACCATTGTTGCTGATGCCATCGCGTCAATCCCAGCCGACGCCGAGATCCTGACATCCGACTCCGCGGGTCTCAACCCCGTCATTCTCTATCGACTCCCAGCCGCTGCCCTGTTGACTGCCATCGTTCTCATGGTGTTCGCGCGACATCAGAGCCGCAGCAACACCCCCTCCCCACCGGCGGCTATCGGACCGTCGACCTCGCCCCTGCTCCTCTTCGCAATCGGATTTGGGCTTTTCTTCCTTACTCATCTCCTCGGGGGTCTGACCGTGGGGCTTGTGCCTGCGCCACACGATGGGGAACATCTCGTCCGGTCTGCATCGGCTGCGGCCTGTGTGTACGGCTGGGCGATCGTGCTGTCCGCTCTGGCCTGGTTATGGGCACGACGCTTTCTCCATGAGCAACAGAACTCGGTTCGGTTTCTCAATCTGCTCCGGGGTGTGCTGTGGCTTGTGCCTCTGATTCCGGTTCTTGTTCTGGTCTCGGACTCGGCAGTGGTGGTGCACACTGTCCTGACAGGCCGACCTCCGAACCCGATCGCGCACGCAACGCTCGAACAGATCGTGCACGAGCCCTGGCGTCCGGCAGCCCAAATTTTGATGGCCGGAGCGTTACTGGCTGCTCCAGTTTTTGAGGAAACCGTTTATCGAGGTTTCCTGCAATCGGCGTGGGGGCGAGTGTTCAAGAAGCGGTGGTTGGCCATCGTCGTGACAGCGGTGATGTTTGCCCTCTCCCACAGAATCGGCATCGATCCGGTGCCTTGGCATGCAATACCCTCAATTCTGGTTTTGGGGATGGCCTGTGGATACGTTTTCGAGCGTCACGGCCTGCTGGCCGCGATAGGCCTTCACGCCGCATTCAACGCGGTGAACCTCGCTCTGGCACTGGTCCTCGTCGATTTATGATGGCTTTTTTGATCCAAAGTTGCTAGAATAAGATATCAATGTCTTCTATTGCCCCCGGAAAGGCGGCGGTGCTGCACTTGCAGCCCGCCGTCTCTATTTGGAGCCACAGGCAATTGATTCGAGAGCTTTGCGGTTCTTGATGTGGTTTCAATATATTCTGAAAGAGATGTAGATCCGCGGGGGTTGCCGGTGGATAATGAAGCACTATGTCACGCCCTTTACCAGCGCGTCCTGCTGAGACCCAGTTCATCGAAGCCTGGGGCCGCATGGGGAGCGTCTGGGGAATCAGTCGCACGATGGCGGAGGTGCATGCCCTTCTGTACATCATGGCCGAGCCTTTGTGTGCCGACGATGTCATGGATCGGCTACAGATTTCGCGCGGGAATGCGTCGATGTCGCTGCGGGCGCTGGTCGATTGGGGCATTGTGAGCAAGGTGCACAAGCGTGGTGACCGCAAGGAGTATTTTCTGGCCGAGCAGGATGTGTGGTCGATCTTCCGCTCCATCGTGCGCGAGAGGCGGAAGCGTGAGGTAGATCCATTGCTGGTCTCGCTGCACGAAATCCGCGACGAACTGGGTGCTACAGGGCCGGACGAAGACGCCAGCGGCATGTCCGATCGGCTTGACGCCATGATCGAGTTTCTGGAGATCGTTGCCAAACTCAGCGAGAGGTTCGCAGGCCCAACGGGATCGGGGCTTCAACTGGCCGCGACGCTTTTGACCAAGGCTTCAAGAACGGGCAAGAAGTCGGGATGATCAATTCGGGATCGGGCACGATGAGCAGTCTCGGCAGGACAGTGCGAATTTCGGACAGCGGGGTTTCTCGCTCGGCGGCGGCGCTGGCCCCTCGAAGCATCGAGATGCGATGGAAGGCTGAGTCGTGCGTGCTCGCCGGTAATAAAGTGGCGCGATGCGAGATCGCTCTCGTGGTTGATCTGTGGCAGATGCGATCGACGCTGACCGTGACTCACATCGAAGGCATGGAGCAGACGTTTGCAGACGAAGCGATCGGCTCACTCGGTGCTGTTGTGGTGTGTTCAAATGACATCACGTGTATTTCAGTCGGAGACGCTCATATCGCGGTCAATGATGCGGGTCGATGCCTGTACGCGCGGTCGGGCGCGTTCGATAGGCTCGGCATTGAAGGCGGCCGAAGCGAGTTGACCGACGCTCGCGTTCTGTGGGCCCAATAAGTTTGGTTGCTGCTGCCGGTCAGGAACGGCGAAGAGCAACCCAGCCGATAATCGCTGCGAGCACCATGATGCCTGCGCCGCCACCGACGATACCCCACATCATGCTCGATGAGAGATTTGAGAGGATGGCGCCAGCCGCTCCGGTCATGCCGAAGATCGCGACGGCGAGTGCAAGAGCGAGCAGGACGACCATGCCCAGCGCGATGCCGCCGACGATGCCCGACCATGGTCCGTCGTATGCGTCGCGCATCATCATCATGGCGGGTACCGCACCGGCTGAAGAGACGTCCGAGTGCCCGCCGGCGGGTTCGAAGAGTTCTTCGGAAGCCGCTTGTCCTATGGCCGAGCCACCGATGGCGCTACCGCTCGATCGCCCGCCGCTGCGCGAGCCTGAGGATGAGTAGACGTCTTCGAGGAGGTCGGCGCCGAGGCTGGTGTCGTCGGGCTCACGGGTGAAGTCGAGGAGGCCGGAACCTGAAGCACCGGAGTCGGCGACGAAACTGGGAGCACCGAGTCCGCCGCTGACCTGTGTTTGGGCGCTGGGGTCGGCGTCATCGCCGGAGTCAGGTTCAAAGATGCTGATGCCAGTCTGGTCCTTGATGTCTTCAACGCCGAAGACCGATCCGCTGCCGGAGGACGACATGCCTATGGGTTCCAGGTCGCCGCTGTCAGCTAGGGGGATGCCGTCGTCTCCGCCACCTGCGCCAGCCAGCAGATCCACCTGTTCGACCTTGAACATGAGGCGGTCGCGGTCGCGGAACTCTTGGAGCTGTCCACTCGAGGCCAGTTGGCTGACTTCTTTGGGGGTCATGCCGAGTTTGGAGGCCGTTTCTTCCAGCGTGTAGAACATTTTCGCCATGACCGTCTCCGATAATTCGTGTGAGCCCGCAGCCGACCCTCCCAAAGGACAGGCTGCTGTTGTCTGCCGGGTCGAACAGTATACCGTGTCGCTGTCTCCGAGGAGTCCCGTCTTGAACCGATCACCCGAGCGATCGCGCCGAGCCCCACGCATCAGCTTTGAATGCTACGAGATCGAGCACCCGAGGGTTTCGCAAGGGGTGGATGGGTTGACAATTCTGCATCTTTCTGACTTTCACCTCAAACATCCTTGGCGTGAAGACCCCAGAATGGTGGAACTCTTGGATCTGGTCGGTTCGGTCGAGGTGGACTTCGTCGCACTGACAGGCGATTACATCGAACGCCGAGGCTCAGAGGCGGACGCGTGCGACTTCATCGAAACGCTGAGTGCGTCATGGCGTGCACGGATCGGTGCGTACGGGATCTTCGGCAACCACGACACGCCGGAACTGGTCCGCCAGGTGACCGACCGCGTGCGATGGCTCAATAATGAGCGCACAAGGGTGGGTGATCTGCTGATCGTCGGAACAAGTGAACCCGAGGATCTGCTCGGAGCGATGGCGCAGGATGGCCAGGGCGGGGCAGCCGACGCGGGATTTTCGATCCTGCTGGCACACTATCCAACGCAGATCGTGCCGGCTGCGGCGATGGGGATCGATCTCGTGCTCGCGGGGCACACGCATGGCGGGCAAATCCGCATCAGTCCGCGTTTCTGCCCGCATACTTCGTGCGACCTTGGCGCGCGGTCAGCCACGGGCGTGATTCGTCTTGGTGCGACCCTGTGTTGCATTTCGCGGGGCATTGGGGAAACAGTGGTACCGGTTCGGTTTCGGTGCAAGCCCCAGGTTGGGCTGTACACACTTCGGCACGGCGTTATGGATGGACATGCCCGCGAGGGCGTGGTGCAGACGCTGGCGTGGTGAATCTGACTCAGGGTCGTGAAGGGGAAGGTCGCGACAAAAGCGACGCCGCCGACCCTATCTGGCGGCCTGAGCAGATCCTCCTTCTGCTCCCTGCTGCTTCGATCGGTCGGCGGACATCGAATCAGTCCCGTGCGCGGGCGCACGGGCTGCGGGCGGAGAACATATACAAACCTGACTCGCCCGATGACTCGGTCAGGGTTAGCCCCCTTCCTCCGGCTGGAGGAGCGAGAGACCTGTTGACTGCTTACGTTCTTGAGTGCTCCTGTCCAGTTGCGTGTGGGCCGTAACACATTTCGACCCGCGATTGGGCCGACACCGACACCATCAAACGTCCGGTGATACCGAACCCTCGAAGATTCACAATGTACCACATCTACATCCTGCCATGCAACCCGAACCGGGATCTTCGTGAAAAGTTTGCGCAAGGGTAAACCACGAATTGACCACAAGTTAGGACTCACTACCGCTTCAGACGCCAAAAAACGCGAATCCGACACACGAGTCCGTTTCTGAGGGATTGTCAGTAGGAAAATCGCGGGGTGCAGATTGTGGGAAACCGGTGTATGGTTGAACAAGCCCAAACGCAAATGACGAGGTTGCCACATGTCACGGTCGGAAATCCGAATGCCCAGACTCTTCGTTGGACTGCTTCTCTCGCCCCTGCTCGTCCCGATGGCAGGCTGCTTCCCCGTTCGGGGCGAGTTTGACGCCTTCGAGAGCGGGTTTGCCTCGCGCGCATGGAAAGTCGGATGGCGTGGCGACCGGTTCGAGAAGACCGTTGAACTGCACAGGGCTGAAGACACACGCTTTGGTTTCCAGCCTTCAATGAACGGCAGCGGCGGCGACGCGATCCGTGTCACGATCCAAGAAGGCGGCCACGAAGGGACGCACCAGTTCGAGTTCAACTTTGAACGCCAACTCTATCTCGAACCCGAGATCGCCACCGCCAGCTATCTGATGCGGTTCGCCAACACTTTCAACCCCGTCGAGTCGGGGAAGCTGCCCGGGTTTGCGGGTACGTACAAGAGGGCGGGGTGGGGGCCACATGTTTCCAATGGGTTCAATGGGTGGTCGGCACGCAGCATGTTTTACCCGGCACCCAAAGGGGCTCCGATTCGTGTTGCGTCGCTCGCATACCTCGCCGACATGGAAGCCAAAGGCGGTAACTCGACCTTCTTCGATTGGCACACGAAGGGCGTCGCACGCTTTGAACGCGACCGCTGGTATCACATTGTTCAGCACGTGCGGCTCAACACCGTCGCCGACGGCAAAGGTCAACCCGATGGCGTGCTGCAGATCTGGGTTGATGGGCGCGTCGCGGTCGATGAACGGGCGATCGTCTTCCGCCATACTGAAAAACTCAAGATTGACCGGATGTGGTTCAACGTCAACTACGGCGGCGGGCCTGCGCCCGAGGACTATCACTTGTTCTTCGATGAGATTGTGGTGCATGCGGGCGAGCCGGGCGGATTCACCCCGACCATTGGCCCGACGATCAGCGTGCGTGCGACGCCCGCCGAGCCCGCAGCCAAACCGGCGCAGCGGGTGCCGGTGGTGAAGTGAACTCGGCGGCGGTGTTGGACGGTAAGTCATTGACCGAACCCATCGCGTCATGCGGCGTCTGTACTCAGAACGGCCTCGCGCGATCGCTCAAGTATGGAGCTCATGACTGTTGAGTCCGTCACGAACTCGATTCGATGGCGAACAGCATCGGCACCGACTGCTTCCAAGACGAGGGTGAAGAGCAGGTTGAAGAAACTCGCAGAAATGCAGCGAACGTCACAGACGTTGATCCGGACGGACGCGTGCGGCTCTGCTTGAAGAGCCTGTACCACTGCATCAGCCAGGCGTCGCGAAGAGTCCAAGTCGATACGGTTCTGTATCGCAAAGTCGGGTGCGTCGAAATGGACGATGTTTTCATTCATCGCAGAGAGCGTCACTTCTGTAAGCATGCGAAGGAACGGCATTCTGTTTCGGCAGTGGCCTGTTACGCTGCATCGAGCGGCAGCTCGCGACCGACCTCGTCTCCCAACTTGATTCGATCCGGAACATCATCGATCCATCTTACAAAGGCATCCGCCAGAGTATGCAATGTGTTTGGGGCAAGAACAATTGCCATATCAAGGTGGAGTGTCCCTGGCTTATAGTTTGCAATGACAATGCGCTGAATCTGTGCAAGGCCCACTGAGTCATCAGTCGGGGGGTCGGTCCAAATGTTCGTATGCGCCAGCCCGTGACGAAGACATTTAAGAACAGACCTCATCGTGGGATCTGGGGTGGGCGTTGCTTGCTTTCTTTGATTTTCGATCCATTTCATTCCGCCGCTAAAACCTTTGACGTCACAGCCTGTTACAGTCTGAAACCACTCCCACTCCTGAACAGCGACATTGGCCGTGAGGGCCGTCTGTCCTTCAGGCAGGAAATCACACAAAGATTTCTTCTTGAGTTCGCACCACTTCTCGACGAGATCGCAAATACGCTGGCTCTCCTGGTGCCTGTCGCTTGATGGGTGACTCTTTCCCAACAGTTCAAGTCTTTCACACGGCACGACGAACACAGCCCAGCACGCGGTGAGGAGCGCAGTCACTTCATAACGGCAACACTTTGTGGGTTTCTGGTAGGATCGCGTGTAGTTCTTCCACGCTCGAATCGGAAAGTCAGCGACAAACGTTTGGTAATCCGTCATATCAACCGATCCTCTTTCGCGATCCCGTGTGCCGGGGCCGTATTGAGCTGCACCACTTGCTCGCGCTGGAGGCGGCGGGCGGTGTCGTCGTCGACGAGGTCGGAGTGGCAGGCGGCCTTGCCTTCTTCCCTGGCGGGCACCTTGCCCTTGACCTTGGCTGCGAGGCGGTGGATCTCTTCGGGCGAGAGGTAGCCGCGGGATTCGAGGATGCGTTGTTGCTCGAGTGAGAGCGCGTCGCTTTTGACTGGCGCTCCTGCCTTGCCGTCTTTTCCGACGCGCTCGAAGCCCTCGGCCTTGCCGCTGGCGAACTCCTGAATCTCCTTGCTGATGCGCACGCTGCACCAGTCGTGGCCGCACATGGCGCAGAAGTCGGTGTCCACGTCGAGGTCTTCGTCGTGGTAAGCGCGCGCGGTGTCTTCGTCGAAGGCCAGTTCGAAGTGCTGCTGCCAGTTGAGGGCTGCGCGGGCCTTGGTCAGCGCGTCATCCCAGTCGCGCGAGCCGGGAATACCCAGGGCGACATCGGCTGCGTGGGCGGCGATCTTGTAGGCGATGCAGCCTTGCTTGACGTCGCCGCGTTTGGGCAGGCCGAGGTGTTCCTTGGGCGTGACGTAGCAGAGCATGCTCGCGCCGTGATAGGCGATCGCGGTCGCGCCGATGCACGATGTAATATGGTCGTAGCCTGGAAACACGTCCGTCACGAGCGGCCCGAGGACGTAAAACGGCGCGCCGTGGCAGAGGGCGCGCTGGAGTTTGGCGTTGTACTCGATCTGATCAAATGGCACATGGCCGGGGCCTTCGATCATGACCTGAACGCCGCAGCGCCAGGCGCGTTCGGTCAACTCGCCGAGGGTTTCGAGTTCGGCCAGTTGCGCCGCGTCGGTGGCGTCGGCCAGACCGCCCGGGCGCAGACCGTCGCCGATCGAGAACGTCACGTCGTGCTCGCGCAGGATCGCGCAGATGTCTTCCCACCGCTCGTACATGATGTTCTCGCGGTTGTGCACCAGCATCCACTTGGCCAGCAGCGACCCGCCGCGGCTGACGATGCCGATGAGGCGGTGCTTGACGAACTTGAGGTGGGCTCGCCGCACGCCGGCGTGGATCGTGAAGTAATCGACGCCCTGCTCGGCCTGCTTGCGCAGCGTCGCTTCAATGGTCGGCCAGTCGAGGTCTTCGATCTTCTTGCCGATGATCATTGAGTAGATCGGCACGGTGCCGATGGGCACGGTCGAGTGGCGGCAGAAGGCCTCGCGGCAGGCGTCGAGATCGCCGCCGGTCGAAAGATCCATCACGGTGTCGGCGCCCCATCGAATGGCCCAGTCGAGTTTCTCGAGTTCTTCATCGGTCCCGCTGCTGACGGGGCTGGCGCCCATGTTGGCGTTGACCTTGGTCATGCTCGCGCGGCCGATCGCCATCGGGTCGAGGCGGTAGCGCAGGTGATTGACGTTGGCGGGGATGACCATGCGGCCCGCGGCCACTTCGTCGCGCACCTGCTCGGGGCTCAGGTGCGGCTCGCGCTGGGCCACGCGCTGCATCTGCGGCGTGATGATGCCGAGGCGGGCGTGTTCGAGTTGCGTGATGGGGGCAAAATCGGCGGGGTGCTGTACGCGCAGCGTGCGTCCGCGTGCGGTCGTGAAGACGACGGATGTCGAAGCCGGCGTGTGCGACCCTCGGGCGCCGGAGTCGGCAGCATCGGGCGATTGGTCGAGGGCTTGGACGCTCCAGCCCTGCGGCAGAAAGTCCCACGCGGTCTTGTCGCTGGGTTCGGGCATGCCGGGCGTATCGGGGCTTGCGAACATGAGCGGGCCGCCGATGTCGGGGGCCAGCGCGAACGAGCCCGGGGTGGTGGCCGAGGCTTCGGCGCCGGGGTTCGTGGCTCCGTGGGTCGGCAGGTGCCAGCGTGCGTTGGGCCAGGCGGGTCCGGCGGCGCTGACTCGGAACGCCTCGCGCAGCGCCGCGCCGCTGCGGAGCGTTGCGGTTGTCAGGTCGGCAGCCTTGCGCGCTGGGGTGGGGCGGTCGGCGCCAGATTGGGTAGTCTTCGTGGGCGTGGTGGTCATGGTCTGTATCCTTGAAGCGTCGCTGCGGCGGGCGCAACGGCGGCTGCGAAATGGGTGTTCTTAGTGTGCCAGATCCAGCGACGATGTGACCCACGACATCGCGCTGCCGGTGGGCAGCGGGCTCAGGCCCAACTGCCGCAGCATGTTGATCATTTGTGCGCGGTGGTGCACGCTGTGGGTCGTGACGTGCGCGATGATGTGGGCGCGGGTGAAGCGCTGCGTCTTGCCATCGCGCTGGCGTTCGAGCACCGTGTCGAGCGGGTGCGCTGCGGCGATCGCGGCCCATTCCTCGTGGGCTTCTTCGGCCAGGCGCTCGAGTTCGGCCAGGCTCCTGGGCCCTTCGTCAGGCAGCCAGCCTCGCCGCGGGCGACCCGCGTACGCATCGGCCCAGACCTGCATCGCTCCGATGTTGTGGGCCAGCGTCGCCCGAATCGAGCCCGGCCCCATCGCAAACGCCCGGTCGAGTTGTTCTTCTGTGAGGCTGCGGCACGCGGCGAAGAGATCGCGATCGGCCGCATGGCTGTGCGCCAGCAGAATCGCCGCGACATCGCTGCGTGTGTTGGCAGGGTCGGTCAACGGCCCGAGTGCGGGCCCGCCCATCGGCGCGCGGCCGCCGGTTGCTGCGTTTTCTTCCATCGCCATCCCTCCGCCGGTCCGAACCGGATCAGGTTCAACGGGTGCTTCTCAGCGGTCGGGCCCCGAATGGCCCGCCGCGCCCCGTGCGATTGGCAACTGTAGGGGCCGGGCGCCGAGCGGGCGCAGCACCGCTGCGGCACTTAACGCCCCAGCCTCAGCCACGCCCGCGCCGCGCGGGCGGCCGCGTCGTCGGCGTCGGGCCAGGAGTCGAAGGCCGCCCGCACCATCGGTTCGAGCGGGCCCTCGAGCGCGCGGCCATGGGCATCGCCCATCCGCGACACCGGCAGGATCAGCATCGAGCCGTCCGAGAGCGCATAGTCCTGCGTCACCGTCGTCAGCCCCGCCGTCGGCTCGCCGAAACTCCGCACGCCCGCGCGCGACAGCAGGCACAGTGCCAGCGCTTCGCCGCTGCTCATCGTCCACGGGCCCAGCAGCACCGCGACGCGCGGGCCGCTGCCGCCATTGCGATGCGAGTCATCACGCCCGTCGAGCGGCACCGCGGGCGCGGCCGGAGGCTGGCCCGCCCAGTCGAGCTGCGCGTGGCGCTCGCCGCCCCAGTCGATCCACGCCGCGGTGCTTCCGTTGTGGCTCCCGACCCCGAAGCGGCTCTGGATGCGGCCCGTGTCAACCCCTTCGCCGTCGCGCGGGCCATCGCCGACCATCGTCATCAGCACGCCCTGGCCCAGCAGCGGCTCGAGCCCGAGCAGCATGGGCCAGAGATTGCCCCCGCCGTTGAGCCGCAGATCGATCAGCCACCCGCGCGGCGCCAGCGCCGCCAGCCGGGACACCTCGTCGTGCGCGGCGCGGGCCCAGGCGCGCAGGCCCTGGGCGTCGGGCGCGTGGCAGCCGGGAACGACCAGGTACGCGAGGCCGTCATCGAGCACGCGGCCCTGGGGCGTGAGCGGGATCGCCGGCGCGGCCGGGCCGGTTGCTGGCGCGGGTTCATCGGCCTGAGGCGGGGGTTCATCAGCCTGCGGCGCGTGGTCAACGGCCCGCTGCTCGGGCTCGTCGCCTGGACTCGGCGCTGCGAACGGGATGAAGCGCGCGTGCGCGTCCCCCAGTCGCGCCACCGCCGCCCCGATCGCCTCGTGGGCCGCGCGCTGCGGCAGCCCGGGATCCAGCCCGGCGCGCAGCTCGCGCTCGACCGCCGCCCAGTCGTGGCGCTCGCCGCCCAGCGCGTGGGTCG
>JAANMT010000754.1_pt1 | contig 34703 bp, 27 predicted proteins | sample 7279711 | NCBI WGS metagenome assembly JAANMT01 (sample SAMN14094538, study PRJNA606508) | bioreactor metagenome | isolation source: A lab-scale SPAN reactor treating ammonium-rich wastewater day 1 | place: Ireland: Galway | collected 2017-01-16 | reverse complement strand
GGGTTGTCTGCCAGCGGACAACTCCATCAGGGGATAAGATGCTAATTGAGTCACCAGAGTTGTTGATAATCGCTCGGGAAAACTCGACAACTCCAAAACTTTTAGTTGCCAAATCAATTGATAAATCTACGCGATTATTAACCGCATCCAACACATACCAGCCCGCTAAATCGACGGTGGAGTTAGAAAAGTTGTACAACTCCAGCCATTCACTTTGACCAGATTCGGGACAAGCCATGATTTCTGAGACCTCGACTAGGGAAGTAAATTGATCGGCAGGAAAAGTTGAAGTTGGGTTGACAGAAACTGCTGGAGTTGGAGTCGGTGTGGGTGTATTGCTGGGTTTGGGAGTTGAAGTTGGTATTGGCAAAGGTGTTGCAGTGGGAATTGGGGTTGATGTCGGTGTGGGCAGAGGAGTCGGGGTATGAGTAGGAGTGGGCGTTGGAGTTGGTGGAAAATGTTGAGCTAAGCACATGCCCGGGCTGGGAGAGCTGGTGACTAGAGTCTGGTTACTGGTTATCTTGGAAAAACTTTGGCCTGATGTAGCATTTTCATAAGTAACTTGATCCATGACTTGATTGTTTGGGCTGTAAAGTAAAATACTGTCGCCTGCGTTGTTGAGTTTTGATCCAGTAATATTTACAATCAGTGCTGATAACGGAGCAATCGATTGATTGGCAAAAGTCAGCAGTACGCTTGGCGTCGACAACTGATCCATTAAGTAGTGAGCAGACAAATCGACCGCCTGCTCGCTAGGGTTGCATAGTTCCACCCACTCGCTTTCGCCGCTGGTGGGAGCAGGATAAATTTCAGAAATGAAGACTTGAGCTTTAATTATGGTTGGGTTGCAAGCGACGAAGATCGACAGAACTAACATTAAGGCAAAATTATTGCTCAATATCGCTTTTGTTGATATTCGCACACCATAATTGTATCTATCGATCCAGTACAAAAACCCGTACAAAAAATGGGCAAAAATCAATAATCCACATGCAGATACCAAGTGACGAGGTCGTCGGCGTGTTTGATTTTGACGTACTGAAGTGCACAACCCCCACCGCCAGAGAAAACACCCCGAATTAGGGTACCGTCTGCCACGGCTCTGACCGTACTGCTACTGCCATTGATATCAATCCCATTGTGAAAAGAATAAATCCGACTCACCCAAGTTTGACGAACTGCCCAGGTGGAACCGTAGCCTTGATTTAGCGTAATCGGACCTGCTACTGGCCACTCCCAACTCCCAGATGGATTAAAGGTATCACCATCACCACCACCACAACTACTACCTGAACAGTTGCGAGCATCAATAGTCTTCAGATAAGTGAAAGGATTTTGGGCTACTCCATTTTTGGTCACCATAAAGTGTAAGTGAGTGTTTGACGAGTTGCAGGAGCGACCGTTAATGACTGACGCCACAGTATCACCAGCTTTGACCTCACCCACCTTATTTTCTTTACCCCCACCACTTATAATAGCCTGAATTGCCCGATATTCAGCCTGCACGGCAGCCAGTTGTTTTTGGTATTCTGCTTCACTACTTTGAGTTTGAGTTAGGAGTTTTTGTTGAGCGGCTTTTTGGCTATCAAGTTCCTGTTTTTGATCCTGGAGTAATTTTTGTTTAACAGCCAATTGATCTTGTTTAATCTCTTTTTGATCTTTTTGCTGATCATAAATTTGGCGTTGGGCTTCAGCCAAGTGCATAATTTGAGCGGTTTGACCACTGGCTTGTTGGATATACTTGGCTTGAACTGTGGTACCCCCAACCCCTCGATTTAAGTCAACCAATATTGACGGCTGCTCCTTTTGTTGTTTGTAGTGGTGTTGAATCCTGGCCAATAACATGCCAGTCAGTTGATCCAGCGAAAAATCTAGCGTCTCGATTCTTTGACCGAGCAAATCAATTTCCCGTTCCAGTTTGGCGATCTCGGCAATGGTTTGAGTGATGTTAACCTCCTGGATAGCGATTTTGCTCGTAAAAACCTTGATGGCGTTACTTAGAGTAGATTTTTGAGCTGAAACTTCATGAAGTTTGCCCTCCAAGCAAGTCTTTTTATCCCGAATACAGTTTAAGTAGGCTACTTCATCACCCTTTTTTTCTTCACACACATACTCGGCACAAGCTTGAACTGGCAAGGTCATCGTCGTCCACAAACCGAGGCCAACGAAAATGGTCAGGATCAGTGTTTTTTTCATACTAGTGAGTTCTGAGCAGCTTACTGCTAGCTAAATAGCCGGCCATTAAACCTAACATCATGGTCAAAACCGTGCCAGTAGCCAGCTGAATCGCTAAGACAGATGGTTGGGTCATGGTTAAAGTAGGAATACCAAAAGGTGTCAGATACGGTGACACAATCAAGAATGTGCTGACGGCCAGCAACCAGCCCAAAATGCTCGCCAATAACCCATAGATCATGCCTTCTACCAAGAAGGGGCGCTTGACGTAACCTTTGGAGGCACCCAGCAGGCGAGCAATTGAGATGGCGTTTTTTTGAGATGTTGATTTAAGTCCAATGGCAATAAAAGTAGTTAAGAAAAATTGGATGCTCATGATACTGACTGCCACCAGACCAGCACTTCGGAGAGCCGACATCCACTTGGAGATTTCCGCAATGAAAGCTTCAGGGAAAACGACATCCTCAACCCCTTCGGCTGCAGTCAGTTGAGTTTGCAAAGACTGAAGTTCGGCTAGGGTGTTAGCCTGGACTTCAATGCTGGCAGGCAAAATGGCGGCGGTGACTAACTCCATCAGTAGCGGGTCGTCTTGGTTTTCCTCCTGGTAAATTTTGAGGGCTTCTTCTTGAGTGATGACGGTCACCGATTTTACACTTGAGTTCTCGGTCAGGTCTTTTTCTAGTTGATCAATCACAGTTTGCTCAGTGCCCAGCTCAAAAAAGGCAATAATTTGTGGTTTAGTTTCCAAGTCTTTTAAAATAATATCAGCACCCAAAAGGACAAAAGACAGGCAGTATCCTACAAAGAGGGAAATAATTAAGGTAATCACCAGGCTGAGGGATTGATAAGGTGTGCGGCGGATGGTGGTGAGGGCGGTGGACAGGGCGGGCATGTTAGGATTTGCTTGACTTTTTACTAGGTTTGGTGGGCTTTTCGGATGCTGCTGATTTAGTTGTCTTGACGGGCTCCTCAGTTTGAGTTGGTTGATCTATCGGTTTATCGCCATTATCCATATCGGTTGATTGCTCTTTTACATCGAGAGACTCAACTTTGGTTGTTGTTGAGCCGGGGGTTTGATCGTCTGAATTGGTTGATTCTTTTTGTTGATCAATCTTGCCTTGTTTACTTGTTCTAGCATCACTTGGTCGAGTCTGGACAGTCACTTTAACTGGTCGAGTATCTTTGACTAACTGACCTTTTTCTAGGTGAAGAACACGTTGATTAGGATTGGATTTGATAATGATGGGATCATGAGTGGCTAACATGACGGTGGTGCCAAGTTGATGAATTTTATACAGCAGGTGAGCGATATTTAGTGAGGTGGCTTCATCCAGATTACCAGTTGGCTCATCGGCAAAAATCAGTTCAGGTGCCAAAGCTAAAGCTCTGGCAATTCCGACTCGTTGGGCTTCTCCACCAGATAATTGACTGGGAAAAAGTAAGGCTTTGTCAGCCAGTCCCACCAGAGTCAGCAAGTCCGCTACACGTTGCTCTATTATTGACTTTTTTTCACCCACAATATAAAGAGGTAGTGCCACATTTTCCCAGACATTGCGATCAATAATTAACTTGTTGTCTTGAAAAACGACCCCAATTCGACGCCGGTGTTGATGGAGGTGACGATTTTTGATTTTATGAAGTGGTTGATCGCTAAACAGAATTTCACCCTCAGTTGGGTCATATTCTTTGGTTAGTAGTCTTAAGAGGGTAGTTTTGCCCGCCCCACTGGGACCTGTAATCAATACCAGTTCGGCTGGCTCCACCACAAAAGAGACTTCTACCAGCCCATCCCCAGCTGGTTGGAATATCTTAGACACCTGACTAAAGACGATCAGTGACATAGTAGTAACACTGTATCATGAAATGCAGAAGTTAGACAGTTCCTCCTTACTCAAGTATAATATCTTGATTTCATCGGAGCAAGATACTTCAAGGGAGTATTGGGGATTGTGAACAAAATTATGATTGATAGAGCCAAAGACCACCGCGGTAAATCACTCGAGAACTTGGGTGTGTTTGTTCAGACAAATCCAATAGTACTAATGATGCTTCAAGAACCTTTGAGTGCTATAGGATTTGCCAGAAGTGACCAGCCTGTTGCTCCTGAAAGAAGAAATCAAACCTTTCTTGATACTTTAGTTGAAGAAATGATTCTGTTTGCCGGAGTGACAAGATTGAGTCAGGAGCAACTACCATGGTTGAGTAATGGTGAGGAGATAATTGTTGGTTTGGCTCCCGCTAAGTCACCACATACCGGTATGGCGGTTACGCATGATCAGCTCACAACAATTCACCCTCAATTATTAGCAGAAAATGGCTTATCGAGAAATGGTTGTGATGAAGAACAGCTTTATGTATCTTACTCTGGTGATCCTCAAGTCAAAGTTTTTCCTTTACACCTATTGACTTTTGTCGTCTTGAAGCGTGCTGATGGTACTTATGAAATATTTGATTCTTTGAAGATGGCCACTAAGCTAAAAGCTGACCACCAGGCAGATGCTAATTCACTTGATTTATCTTTATTACCCATATTCAGAGCAGTCTCAAAATATAATAGCTATAGTAAAGAGCTTTTGACAACATTGTTTAATTTAAATGTGGCACCACAAATATATAAAATTCTTGAGGAATGTTGGAATGACGGTCTGCTTAAAAGAAAGCCTACACTGGAAGAACTTCAATTAACCAGAGACGAACTCTTGTCATTTATTGCTTATGGCCATGACTCAAATAATGAAGATAATCTCTCAAGAGGTCCTAGGTCAAATCCAACTGATCACTGGCATAATCTGATTCCACATTTTAGACGAAGAGTTATTCGGTTAGTCAAAAATAGTCATCCAGGGGATTCGCTGGCGCTTGATAGGGATAAACAGGAACACTACGCCCAAGTTTTGCAGCGCTTAAATACTTTGAATCTAACTACAGCCAAATTGCACCTTAGGCCATGCAGGTCTCTATCAGTCTGGCAACAGCTTAAGATGGCAGATATTTCTGGTTTGCAAATAGCTGAGTTGTTAACCCAGGGTGGAAAAATTATTAATGATGTTCGAGATAGCCTCAAGGTGAGATTTCCGGATAATGACATCACAGTCAGTGTAACTGAAATAAGAACTAACCCAGATGAGGTGCAGATGAAATATGGAGCTGTGATCAAGATAACTACTCAAGGAGTGGATGGTCATGAGTTAGTGGCCAGTTTGCTCCCTTTGATGTCGAAATATGAGGCGATTAAATCAGAGGCTTTTGCTCACTACAAAACTTATATTTCAACCAACAACCCTCAACCACTCAGAGAATTTTTAGAGAAAAATGGGTTGGGGGAAATTGTGGATCAGGTGTTAGCATGGCGACCCACAGTGCCAATGATGCCAGAGGCTGACAGAGCAAGGTACTGGAAAAAATACTTAATACGAATAATTTTAAATGAGGGTTTAGATGTTCAATACCAGCCTCTGATTAACCTGATAAAAACCACTGACTATGGAAAATACTGGTCGCCAGTCTCAAAAATGGCAGAAAGAAAATTAAAAAAGCGAATTAAGCAAGAAGTTGAAAGAATATTGGCAAGAGAGAGAAAACAAAACGCGCAGCTTGTTCATATCAATTCTGACGATCTGGTTGATATTACTTATCGTAAGCTAATCGCCAGAAAACAATCTCAAAAACATGGGAGATGGGATGAAATTAGGGATTTAGTTGAAGCATCAATTAGAGGGCTGGGTATCCGTGGTAGTGAGGCCAATTTTTCATTACCTCTTGGATTAGTAATTTCAGTTGAGGAAGTTAATGATCAAGGAAATCTAACTTCAATTGTCAAACTTTCCCCCACAGGCAATAACAGTGCGTCTGTAGAAAATACCACCGGTGTTAACGTGATGAGAGCTTAGATAAGTTATTACGGCTTCGTTTCCTGCACCTGGACCCGTCCCACATCCATCAGCCACCCAGCTTGCTGGGCTTTAAAAGTTTCTCCCCAAACCTTGACCTTCATGCCGACTAATTTATCTAGATCAGTTACTGATGAAGTCAGGTAAACAGTCTGTGACTCGCCACCTTCTCTGAGTAGCTGATGTGACCCCTCACCATTGATGCCACCAGCTTGTAAAGTGCCCTCGGCAGAATCCTTGAATGTTTCTGCATTAGCACTGCCAAACACATCGCCATTTTTAACTGAACTGCCTGCGACTTGCTCAATGTTTTCAATATTCTTTACATCAATGGAACCAGATTGAGCAGTCAGTTGGTAGGTGCCGTAGCCAGTGGCGGAGCCAGCCACTAAAACGATCAGGCAACCGGCAATTACTATTGGTGGGGAGACTTTTTTGGTCATAGTGAGTGGTGGAGTTCCATAAGGTTTTACGGTTGCCGATTGAGGCTGGAGGGCTTCATCGACGATGGGAGGAGAAGCAGTTTGAGAGTTAGGATCTGGTTGAGCTGTACCTAGGAATTGATTATCTGGGGGTGACGAATTAGGTGTTGGGGTCGGGATGGAGTCTAAAGAAAGTTTGTGCATAGATCACCATTGTAACATTAGCTAGGGTGAGATGCGAAGCCCCGCTTGGATGAAGTCGTCCAAGTTGCCGTCCAGTACCCAATCAGCCTGATCTGTTTCTACGCCAGTTCTGGTGTCCTTGACTAATTTATAGGGATGAAGCACGTAATTGCGAATTTGATTGCCCCAACTGGCATGAGTGTGCATCCCCTTTTCTTTGGCCAAACGATCAATTCTAGCTTCCTCTTGTTGCTGAGCCAAGAGACCTTTAAGCTTTTGCAAAGCTCTGAGCTTGTTTTGCTCCTGAGACCGCTCCTCGCGACTGTGGATGACTAGACCGGACGGAGTGTGACGAAGTTCTACAGCAGTGTTAACTTTGTTAACATTTTGCCCTCCAGCACCCCCTGCTCGGGAAAACTTCCAATCTAAATCCGAATCGGGAATGTTGATTTCTGTAGATTGAGGTGGAATCAGAGGAATCACCTCGACTAGAGCAAATGAAGTTTGGCGCAGGTTATCTGCATTAAAGGGGCTCTGCCTGACCAAACGATGCGCACCTCGCTCATGCTTTAGTAAGCCATAAACCCATTCTCCCATCACTTCATACTCAACAGACTTGAGACCAGCTTCCTCACCCTGATTTTTGGAGAGGAGTTGGGTTTTGTACTTTTGACTTTCAAAGTACCGACTATACATCCTGTCTAGCATGGATGCCCAGTCCATAGCTTCCACCCCACCTTGACCAGAGTGAATGGAAAAGACACAGCCCAGAGTATCATACGGTCCAGATAAGTACTGTTGTTGTTCGACGGCTTGGAGGAGATTTTGAAGGTGGTTGGTGGAGTCCTGAAGAAGGGTTTGAGCGGGGTTGCCTTCTGAACCTTGGCCACTGGTGTCTTCAGATATCAAGTCTAGGGCTGCGGTAACGTCGGTAATGGCAGAGTGTAGGTTTTGAAATAAGGTTTGGCGGGCTTTGAGCATTGCCAGTTGTTGAACCATCGACTGAGCCGCCGCTGTCTGCCAAAAGTTAGGTTGATTGATGGCGAACTCAAGTTGGGCAATTTGCTCAGAGAGTTGGCGTTGATCAGATGCATTAGTTACGGCTTCCAAAACATCCTGGCTTCGGGTCACCAGTTCTCGTGCCTGATCAATTGATTCACTTGACATGAGGTAATTGTAGCATTAATCAACTGTCATGCTGCGCCCGTTTCAGCACCCTATCTGAAATTGTTGGTATTGATTGACAGCGTTGAGCTCTAGGTCTCTAAAATAAGTTAGGGGTGACGAAGTCAAATGGGAGTTTTGAGATCCTGAATAAAACCCAAAATGATGATGAAAATAACTGTGTTTACATTCCCGCTTGTTGTAGAAAGTGAATCTCAGATAATGAACTTGGAATTTTCAATATCGCCGATAGAGTTGCTGTCGACTGAGCGGGCAGCTCGAGGAGAAGGTTGGTTGAGGTTAAGTTTTGACCAGAGTAGGTGAGACTTTCTTTAGTTGTTTCAATCGGTTGACTGTCGACAGTTAAGGTTTGTAGCTGCCAGTCGACGGGGTAGATGAGGCGGGCGTAGTTGATGTAGGCAGAGCGAGAGGCAGAAGGATCAGCAGAGTTGAGCCAGGTAGCTGTTAGGACGAGCTTATCGCCCGGCAACCGAGCTAAATCGACCTCCTTGGTCACATACTTATTTATTTTATTAATACCTACGTTAGCGTCAACAAGAGCAATGGTTGGCTGATTGATTGGCCAACTACCAGTAACTTTGAGTTTCTCTAGAGTTGATTGTAGAGCAGGGTTGGTGTGATAAATTTGAATTTCCTTTGCTTGCAATCCAGCCATAATTTGCTCGACCAATAATCGACTCTGAGCTGATGACAGCTGGGAAAGCTTAAGGATGAGCTGATTCATGGCTGTTTGCAATATATGAGACTTGACGCGACTGCCAGCAAAATAGTTTTTATCCCGATTTTCTAAGACATCATCTAGTGACTCAGTCGTGAGGTACTGATCGTAATCTGGCAGCCAAATCGGTCCCGTTATAGCCAGAATTTGCTCAAAGAAATCCAGATTTAGGGTGATCAGAGCATCAATATTTGCTCGTCCACCTCTTTCTAGAAACCAAATTTGTTGTTGAGCCGAAGTGGGATGATCAATTTGCCAGTTGGCGTCAGGTAAACGCCAGCCTTTGCCACTACTTAAGTACTCCTTGACTCCAGGTGGCGCCTCCACAAATCCTTGAAATTGACCGTCCGCCTCATAAATATCCTCAATGACCAGATCACTAATGACGCCATCGGTCAGAGTAAGCAAAGCGTAGGAGCCAGTGAAGCCACCCGTGGGACGGAGCTCATTGCTGTTAGCCAACATGATAACTAATCGATGTTGGCTGGTTAGCAGTGTCGGCCAGTAATCAGTCAAAACACCAACCGTGTTGGCGAGTTGGTTTATAGCTGTTGGTAATGAGGGGAATCTGTGGGTGATTAATGGATTTTGAGCAAGATTTTCAGATAAAATTGTCAATTCTTGATTTAAGTCAGTCAATGGTGTCAAGAGAGGGTGAATAGAAAAGCCAATTGGTAGAGTGTGAGCTTGGTTGAGAATAGATTGTGCGAGTTTGAGAGTAGGCAGTGTGACGTTGATTAATTGCGGATAAAGGGCAAGGGTGTGGGAAGATTTGGTCAAAATTGCGAGGGGGGCAAAACTACTCTTAGCCTTTTGAAGGTAAGTTTGAGTTTGAGACCAATCTCCTCGATTCAGAGTTTGCCAGGCTTGAGTTGAGTGAAAAATTGAAATAGAAAATAAGACTAATGGAACAAGAATTAGTCCAATCATTAAAATCACTAAAATCGGTAGCAGTTTAGATTTGTCAGCTAACACCACACTCTTATTGTAGCCTTAGGGCTGGATTTTAGCAGAGACAATTGTGTCACCTTGTTCAATAGCTCTGAGTACCTCTAGACCATCTGTTACCTCACCAAAGACAGCATGTTTGCCATCTAACCAGGGAGTGGGGACAAAAGTGATAAAAATTTGACTGCCACCAGAGTTGGGTTGACCGGTGTTGGCCATAGATAGCAGGCCTTCTCGATCATGTTTCAGTTCTGGCACAATCTCGTCCTCAATTGTATAGCCGGGTCCGCCGGAGCCCCAGCGTGCTTGTTGGGTAGGATCTTTGGTTAATGGGTCACCGACTTGAGCCATGAAGTCTGCAATGACACGGTGAAAGACTTGCCCATCATAAAAACCTTCATTAACCAGGGTTTTGAAGTTGGTAGTGGTGAGAGGAGCTTGATCAGTGTAAAGCTTGAGAGTCATGGTGCCTCTTGAGGTTTCCAAGAGAATAGTGTCGCCTTCGATAGGGGTAAAGTCAGCTAAAGATTTAACTAGTTCTGATGAGGGCATGGTGATGCTTTCTGGTAAAGAATTACTGGGAGTGGTGGCTTGGTTGGTTTGGTTAGAAGTTGGATCGGTTGAATCGGCGGGTTGACCTTCTAGATTGATGTCAATATTTTCACTGATGGAGCTAGGATTTTGACAGGCGGACAGAGAAATCGTTATTGTAATAAGCAAAAAAGTTATAAGTAGAAATTTAGATTTCATGAAGCCTTTCTTTTTTTTTGAAGATCATATTACTGTTCTGAACCCAGCCTTAATTTTTCGTCACCCCGTGACTTGGAAAGTCATAGTCAACCACTATTGCCTCAACTCGGTCTGTTTTCAGAACCACAAGTAAATGATAGCTCGGGTCATCAGAAACGAAACATAGTTTAACACATGATCGTGGTTGGCAACATCGGTTATAACGAAGTGGCATCAAAACTGATACACTAACAGAGTGAGTAACAATGTTAGTGATCACCAAAAAAAACAAATCATTTATGGTCTACATGGTTGGTCGGTGGGAGGCGATACCCAAGCTAAATGGCAACCCATGGTCGAGAGTTTGGCAAAAGTCAACATTGAGCTAAAAATGTTGGTAATTCCCGGTTTAGATACTCCACTTCATCAAGTTTGGACAATTGACGATTATGTGAATTGGCTGGCGGCGACTTTGCCCAATAAACCTGTTTGGTTACTTGGTCACTCTTTTGGTGGTCAACTTAGTATACGCTTTGCCAGCTTACATACCAATCGAGTTAGGGGTCTGATCTTGATTGACTCAGCGGGTATCAGAGATGTATCATTTAAAATGAATTTGAAAAGAAATATTTTTGGATCGTTGGCTCAGTTGGGCAAGGGCTTGAGGGGTGTCAATTCTGTGCGTGGTGTTTTCTATCGCATTATTCGAGAACATGATTATCTGGAAGCTCCTGATGAGTTGCGAGCCACTATGAGTAACGTGATACTTTATGATGTTCTACTGGATTTGCCCAAAATTGAGTGCCAGACAGAAATTATTTGGGGTAAGGATGATAAAGTCACACCACTCTGGATGGGAAGGCAAATCCACGACAAATTACCTAATTCTCAATTGACCATCATCAATTCGGCTCGCCACTCACCACAGTTTACACACCACAATCAAGTGTGTCGATTGGTTAGTACTGCTCTGAAGTAACGTAGTAATTACAAAACAATTTGACATCCTAAAATGCCACTAAAGTCGAGAGATTCAGGCTTTTCCAGGTTTGGTCTATCTAGTTGGTCTCGAGGATGCTAAAACCAGGTGGCAAATTTTGAGTAATCCTGAATCAGGTTCAGGATGCCTTCGACGGTTTGGGATGACTGTGTTTTGCTTGTAGGCTCAGCATGGCGACACACTAGACTCATGCGTTGCTAACACAAAAAAATAGATAACTTGATATGTTCATAACTGACTTCTTTTCACCCTGGTTTACTGTCATTGTGACTTTAGCCATGATGGTTTGGGCAGCAGTCTGCTTACTTTTCTTATGGTTGGTAGCGATCAGATTTAGTTATTGGTTAGCGATAGCTCAACAAAAAGAATATCGCTGGGATCGGTTGAAGTTATTTTTAGCCACCAAGGAAGGTCGCTGGGCTTTGATGATGGGTCGACCGTGGTTAGTGATTCGACCAAAGAAACTGAAGCGACCTAAGATGACGCTTCGAATTGTACTGATTGCCTTGATCTCCATCAGTCTCTGGTTTTTGACCTGGCAAGTCGGATTATATTTGATGAGCAGTTATAGTTGGAAAACCATGGATCTAGCCCAGATCTTGAGACAAGTTCAAGACGCCTGGCTTCCCTCATCGGCTTATGATGACAAGGTGAGGTTGCTAATTCAGAATCACAGAATTTTTTTTGTTGTAGGTTGGGGGTTGGTTAGTTGGTGGCTGGTGCCAGGCTTTGTTGGATTAGCTAACTTACCCACCTGGTTTGTGAGTGAGGGTGTGACAAGATGGCGACTAAAACAAGCTAAAAAAATCATAACTCGTTACAAGCCGTTGATTATTGGGATCACCGGTTCATATGGCAAAACCTCAACACGACATATATTAGCTCACTTGCTTGGAGACAAAACTCAAGTTTGGACGCCAGCAAATTCGCATAATACCAGACTGTCAATTGCGACCGACATTATTGCTGATTATCAAGGCCAGCCGATCGTAATTTTGGAGTATGGAGCTTATACTGAGTCAGAAATCGCAAGCATTACCAAGTATTTTCCTCCGCAACTAGCCATTATTACAGGCTTAACTTTTCAGCATGAAGGATTGTTTGGATCGTTGGACAAGATCGTTCTTGCCAAGTCAGAACTGATTGTTGCTTTACCAGCCAAGTCGGTGGTTTACTGGAACGCTAACTGTCCAGAAGCGGAAAAAATCGTCAAGGCAGGATTGAGTGCTCATCGTCAAGAGCACGATCAGTCACGACTTGACATAAGGCAAGTTGATGCTGATTTGGTTGGAATCTCTGATGTTACGATTGCTAATTGGGGGCAACTACAGTTTAAATTTGCTAATCAACCAATCATTTTACCGTTGGTTGGAAAACATTACGCTGAGAATATTGCTTTGGCAGTTGCGGTCGCTCGCGATCAAGGGGTGTCAACGAGTCGAATTATAGCTCGTCTGCAGTCTTTCCAACCCAATCGTTATTTCGCCACGGTTTGGCAAAGTCAAACTGGTGTAGTTGTTGTTGATGATGGTGGGAGTTGTAATCCGGTTGGGTTTGCCAGTATTATTGAGTTAGCCCAGCAAATTGATATTTCTCCAAAAGTTCTAATTACTAGTGGCATTGTTGATCTTGGTGAAGAGTCATCTAGAATTCATGAGGAACTTGCATCCAACTCGAAGTCGATAATTGATCAGGTGTTTTATACTGGTGAAGCAGGTCAAGAAGAGTTTCGGGCAGTCTTAGGTGCACGAGTTGTAACTGATCAAAAGATGATTGCTGATAAAATTAAGAACCTTGAATCAAACACGTTGTTAATTCTTGAAGGCCGCCTGCCAGGATGGCTGCTAAGTTTGATTCCGACCGCCTCGTCACCTTAAACCTGTTTTTATGATCTTAGAATCAAACATGGTTTACTTAATGCTTAGCACTCAACTTGTCATTCAGAGCCTGCCTGAGGATCATCTAGGCGTGGAGGATGCAATTGATTTGAAAGATGCTGGATTGGGGCGTGGTATGACGATAAACGACAACATCCAAAAAATGTACCTACTTCAGCCTAGGGTAGGTTTTGTTAGCATGGTTACTTCAAAACAATAATGAAAAAACCAGTTTATAACTCACTTGGCTCGAATTACTCCTGGCAGTTTGCGTGGTTAGCACTAAAGTCAGCTCTCACGAATTCAAGCAGTAATGTACAGCGATTGGGAACACGATTGAGTCAGGATTGGGGTGGGGAAGTGATCTTGACTGGTAGGGGTCGACAGGCGATTACAGCATTGCTCACCAAGTGGCGATTTGGGAAGGGTGATGTGGTGCTAACCCAAGCTTTTTCCTGTCAGGCTGTGGAGTGGGGGATAGCTCAATCCGGAGCCAAACCGATATTTTTAGACACAATGCCAAGTAGGTCAAATTTTGGAGTGGAAGAATTAAGCAACGCTTGGTTCAAGCATGATTTAGATCAAATAATTGGTCAGCAACACAAAGTGGCGGTTCTAGTCCAACACTGTCTGGGTAATACCGCACCAATTGCGGAAATTGCTGACTGGTGTCGAGAACATAAAGCTGTGCTCATCGAAGATTTAGCCCAAGGCCTGACTATTTCGAAGCTCCAGCCAGGAGAATTAGGTAGTTATGGTGATGGACTAATTTTCTCTTTTGGTCAGGACAAAATGATTGATGCGGTCATGGGTGGGGCAGCAATCGATAAATTATCAGACAAGAACCAATTGGTAGTAGCCGCTAAGCGTATTGAGTCATCGGTTGGTGGTGACCAACCTAAATCCCTTGGTCGTCATTGCGGACATGCCTGTCCCGCAAACGGCGGGGATTCCCAATCTCAAAATACTAGCTTCACAAATTCATCGGATCGTTGTCGAAGTGCTCTTTATCCCATGACCACTCAATTAATTCATTCAACTCGACCATTGATTTTAAGCAAACTTATTTTTCGAATAGCCCGCTGGTTGAAAATTATTCGCTCTCCTGTCTTACAAACAAGTAATGAAATTGAATCACTTCCTGCTTCAATTGTCCCCCTGATTGAATACCAGTTTGAACAGCTCGAATCATCGGTTATACATCGGCGTCGCATTGCCAAAATTTATCAAAATTTTCTCAGTCAGTGGGCAATTTCAGTCGACATTGATGCCAGCAGTTGTCTCCGGTTCAATTTATTAGTACCTAATCCAAACGGCCTCATCGACTTTTTAAGATCAAATAACATTTTTATTGCAGATCGCTGGTACCGGCGACCCCTAGATTCAGGTCGGCTCAAGTATCCAACTAGCTACAAGTCAGGAGAGTGTCCCAATTCTGAAGTGTTTTGTAGAAATGTGGTTAATTTGCCCACCCACCAGCGAGTTTCCCCAGAAATAGCACAGCACATCTGCGAGTTGATAATTTCGTATTTGGAATCGAGCTCCACTAATCAAACATCAACGAATTTGGTTTGGGAGAAGTGTGCAAATCAAGAAGACTGGGAGACATTTTTAGCCAAATTCCCTGAAGCCAACTTTTTGCAGTCCTGGCAGTGGGGGGATTTTCAAGAACAGTTGGGCAAGACGGTCATAAGGTCGGTGTTGATTCAGACAAAAGGTGAAATAAGTCAATCAAGTATAGAGTCAACTCCATCAGGTGTTGTGATGCTAGATCGAGCCCATAGAATCCTGAAGCAAGCTTTAGTTGACGAGGTGGGTGTAGTTGCCATGTTTCAGGCAGTCGTGGAGCCAGCTAAGAGAGGGAGGTACCTCACCATTGCCGGCGGTCCACTGTTGGATTGGTCTCAACCAAAATTATTCAAATACGTTTTACAACAAGTCCGTTTTATTGCTCACCAACACCACTGCCACTTTGTCAGATTTCGTCCTCAGGAAATAGACTCGCCAGCCTTAAGATCAATTCTGTCTAAAAATGAAACAAGGCCTGCTCCGATGCATCTAACAGCCGACCTAACTTTGCAGCTAGACTTGACTCTCTCGGAAGAGGAGCTTTTAAAAGCCATGAGAAAGCAGACTCGTCAGGCCATTCGTAAAGCTGAGCAACTTGGTATCACCACTCGCATTTCTCAAGATCCTGCTGAAATCGACCAAATGTATCAGGATCAACTTGTTTTAGCTAAAAAACATGGTTTTGTGCCATTTACAAATGAGTTTTGGCAAAAGCAGTTTCAGGCTTTTGTAGCTAGTAATAAAGCCTGGTTGGTTCAGGCTGATGATGCGAAGGGTAATCGTCTAGCGACCGCTTTTATTATTGCCTACCACGGTGAGGCGGTTTACCATTACGGCACCTCGACAGCCGCTAATGAAAAATTACCTGGTAGTTACTCATGCCAGTGGCGGGCGATTCGGGAGGCTAAAATTCGTGGTTGCCGACTTTACAACATGTGGGGTATCGCACCTATTGATCAACCTCATCATCGCTTTGCCGGTGTATCAACTTTTAAGCGTGGCTTTGGTGGTCAGGAAGTTGCTTATCTGCTAGCTCATGATATTCCAATTGATAGTCGATATTGGTTCACTTTTGCAGTGGAGATAGTTAGGAGAAGATTTAGAAATTTATAACAAATTTATTGAGAAATATGATTGGTATAACCTAGGTTCACAAGTGCTTCATAAGCTCGCCACACATCATTAGGTATAGCTTGAAAAATTTGAAATCCATTTTCAGAGTAGAGTTTTATTCTTTGAAGGTCTCCGACCATTATATTTATAACCTCATCCATTGATATTTGATCGTTAGGATAATTCTGAAATGATATTTGGGGTGAAGTAACAACAATTTTATTTTCAGGGAAATATTTTTTAAAGGTAGCATAACTTCTTCTCTCCATGTAAGGTTTATGCACCACGATAAATGAATTTGGATGGAGATTTTTATCAATTAATAGTTGCCTGGTAAATAAAAAATTTTCACCTGTGTTTGATGATTTGTTTTCTATAATTGTTGCATCTTTTGGCACTCCCTTATTTTGAGCAATTTTGGCAAACTGCTCAGCTTCAGCTTCATCCCACTTGTCTTTAGTTAATCGACCCAATCCTCCTGAGAAAATAATAAGAGGTGCCCATTTATGGAGATACAAGTCCGCGCCGCGTTCAGCAACCCTCAGATCGTGACTACCTAATACTAAGATACAATCTGACTTCTCCAGAGAATGATAAATATGGTGGTAATCCCACAGTTTGTTGGCGAGTTCAAATGTTCTTTTATTAATCATGTTTAAAAAAATTTATTTTCATAATTTGAATATCGTCCAACTCGATATTATTCGCAGTCGCAATTCAGCTGTTTACTTTCTCCTCACCTGATACGTCTCCAGCTGTTCTAGAAACACAGCGGCGACGTCCTCTAGCAAATACTGTTGAAATTCTTCATAAATGACTCTTCTTTCCGCTTGATCGGTGACTTGGCGACCCTTTTCTAACAAGGTATCAATTCGAGTGTTTTTGTATCCTGTAAAGTTGGAATCCTGAGAGGAATGCCACATAGCATATTGATCGGGATCGGCCGAAGTTTTTTGGCCAATTAACATCAGCTCAAAGTTGGATTTATCTGGTACGCTTACTACCCGTTCAGTAATTTTGATGGCTAAGTTAGGACAGAGTTCTTTTTCAGTAATTTTACTGCTGGCTTGACATTTTTCTTCGGCTCTCCGACCTAATTCTGTTAGTTCTGCTGCAATTTGACTGGCACGTTCGGCGTATAAAGGCGTGGTGGTAATGGTAAAGCTGAGTGGTTCTCTGGGGAGTTCGTCAAATAATCTCTCTATAGCTCGATCGTAATCCTGATCATAGTCCTTGACACCAGAGAAGTAGGCCCAGGATTGACTCGAAATTGGACCTGTGGCTCGATTATTACCAGTTGACTTGCTGATCGCATAAGCAAAAGCCTGGCGAACATTTTTTTGCAGACGACCATCGCGGTGATTAAAAAATAGAGCCATGTATTGATCAGAAAGCGTAGTAGTTTGAGTTTCCACATTTGGCCAGTCCATTATGTCTTTTTGATCGAGTAGATTTTGAATTGAGTCAATTTTGCCCTGTTTAAAAGCTGTGACTGCCTCCTCTTCAGTTAAGAAAAACCGATAAATTTGTTTGCCATCTGGAGTTGATAGTTCAAGCTGGATTAATTTGTTACCGATAGTTTTATAATCCACAATTGCTACTGGTCCAATTCCAATCACACTTGGTTTAGAAAACAGGCCAAGTTGTTTAAGACTGCCTCGTCTCAACAGTGGTTCAGACACTAAGTTGGGGAAAGCCGCATAGGGAGCTGGAAGCTTGAAAGCCACATCTTGAGGTGTTGTTACTCGCTCCACATCAGGAAAAGAGTACTGAATATCTTCTGAAGTCACTGGTTGACCATCGCTCCAAAACAAATTGTCTTGAAATAAAAATCGATACTGGGTGCCGTCTTGCTCAACTGCCCAACGCGTTGCCAACAGAGGGACAGCCGAACCATCTGGTTGGGTGGCAGTCAAGCCCGCAGACAATTGATTTTTTATCACAGGCGGTAAGTTGTCTAAAGTGTACTCACCAATGATTCCAATATACTCCGCCTGAGATTGGCCTAAGGCTGAAAATATCATGGGCACAAAAACTGAAAACAGCACGCCACCCACAATCAGGGAAAATACAAAAATTAAGCCCTTTTTTTTGATATAGGCGGTTAGATACCAATAAAACTTGCGCATGTCGTAACCTAAACAATGAGTTGAGCAATGGAGGTGATCACAAAAGCAATAATGCCGATAATAGTGGCATAAAACAGAGTTTTTTCGACGCCTCTCCTGGTGTGATAGGTCTCACCGCCCCCACTCCAGGTAGCGCCCAGGCCTGAACCTTGAGCTTGAAGCAATATTGCCACAATCAGGAAGACGCTGAGGATAATTTGGATGATGAGGAGGGCTGTGGACATGGCTGATGATGATGCTTCGTTACTGTCGACTATTGTAACACTACTATTGTGCTACTTCCCTAGATCTAGTTTCGCGAATAACGGTGACAGTGACGGTACCTGGATAAGTAACTTTTTCCTTGATTTCATCGCGAATTTGTCTGGATAAAAGCACCACATCATCATCCTGAGATTTTTCTGGTTCTAGTATGACTCGGATTTCTCGACCAGCCTGGATGGCGTAAGCTTGCTTGACGGCAGGGTAGGCAGTGGCAATTTCTTCTAACTGATTCAAGCGTGCCACGTACTCTTCGTAATTTTCATAGCGAGCACCTGGTCTAGCCCCAGAAATGGCGTCAGCAATGTATACTACGACTTGCTCGGGACCCGTAAAAGGTTCATCCTCGTGGTGCTGAGCAATACTATCAATAACTGGTTGAGGTAAGCCATACTTTTTGGCAATTTTAATACCCAACTCCACGTGACTGCCTTCAGCCTCTTCAGAGACTTTGCCAATGTCATGTAGTAAACAGCCCAATTTGACTATGTTAACGTCTAGTTTCAGTTCGCTAGCCAACTTCATACCAATTTTGGTTTCCTCCAGAGTGTGGGCAATCAGGTTTTGACCGTAGGAGAAACGGTACTTGAACTTACCTAATAATTTCATCAGTTCAACCGGTAAGTTGTAAACACCTAATTCATGGCAAAGTTGTTTGCCCGCCTCAAAAGTGATTTTATCGATTTCTTTTTTGACAATATCCACCACTTCTTCAATCCGGGCCGGTTGAATGCGGCCATCTTTAATCAATCGCTCCAGAGAGATGCGAGCAATTTCCCTTCTGACAGGGTCAAAACATGATAGCCTGACCTCGGTGGGGGACATATCTAGATCGACATCCACTCCAGTGGCTCGTTCAAAGGCATTAATATTCCGTCCTGCCTTGCCGATAATTTTACCCTTGGCTTCTTCATTGGGGAGTTGGACAACTGAAACGGTGTACTCAGCGACGTAGTTAGTAGCCCCATGTTTCATGGCATCGAGCAGAATTTCCTGAACCTTTTCATCAGCCTGAGTGGCCGCTTCTTCTTCATGCTGGCGGACGACCTGAGCCATGTCCTTTTTCAGATTCTTCTCAAGACGGGCAAATAGATCAGATTTGGCTTCTTCAGCAGTTAAACCAGAAACCTCTTCGAGTTTTTTAAGAATGCTGGCCTGACGAGTTTTGAGTTCTTGCTCCAGTTGTTCTAACTCTTTGTTTTTAGCATTGAGTCTGTTTTCGCGTTCGTCCAGTTGTTCAAGCCTGACATCAATTCGATCCAGTTTTTTTTCTAGATTACGTTGTTGTTCCTCAAGTTGCTTAGCGATGACTCTGGTTTCTGCCTCAGTTTGAGATCGAAGATTGAGTGCTTCAGCCTTGGCTTCAACGACAATTTCTCGGGCACGAGCTTGAGCCTCGCGAACAATTTGATCGGCTTGTTGATTAGATATTGCTAGTTGTTGAGGACTGGCGGGAGGTTGAGCAACGAGAGTGGGAAGTTGAGGGGTAGTGTAAGGAGTCAGCCCTTTTTTATCGCCTGGTTTGTTCTTAATTTGTATTGGTTGAGGAGGGGGTAGGGGGCGTGAGCCGGTTGGTTGACCTGGCTTGGTGGCAGTTGCCGTTGGTTGAGTGATGGGCGCAACTGTTAACGGCTGACTGCCAGCAGGGGCTAGTTGAGTTTTAGAGATTGGTTTTTTAGTTCCAGATTTCTGATCAGCGGTTTTGGTTTCAAATAGAGTTGATAAATTACTAAATAGTGACATGGTAATCCTTAATCAAGCTACTATTAAGTAGCTGCACCAAGTAGCACTAAATGAAAAAAACAGACCAAACGCCAATTAGGCGTGATTTAGGTGGATGAGCTGATGGGATTAATCTCCCCTATATCTGATAGCTGCATACAACACGTAATTCTGGTTTATTTTCATCATAGTACTTGAGGTGTACTAGTTTGGTACGATGCAAGTATTGTATCCCACTATACAGACCCAAGTCAAACGGAAACAATCGATTTAGATTAACACTCTAACTCTTTAAGAGTGATGTTACATGATTTTTCTCTGCAATTACGAATGCCTTTTGTCTGCCTAACTGGATTTACCTATGTTAATTTAGACCATATTTTTTGTCTCGATCTTATCCCAAATAGCTTTATTGATTGCCTTCATCTCGGCAGGATGCTCGACTAAGAAGCGTTTAGCCGCCTCCCGACCCTGACCAATCACCTCGTCATTGTACTTGAAGAAACTGCCGGATTTGACCAAGACACCGTTTTCCACTCCTAGATCAACCACATCACCAGTTAGGGAAATACCATTGTCGTCCATGTCAAATTCTGCCACTTGAAAGGGAGGTGCTACCTTGTTCTTCTTAACTCGAACTCGATGTCGGCTACCCACCACTTGTTCCCCCTCTTGGATGTTGCCAACTTTGCGAATATCCAGGCGCAACGAGGCATAAAACTTGAGAGCATTACCGCCGGTGGTAGTTTCTGGATTGCCAAACATGACGCCAATCTTCATCCGAATTTGATTGGTGAAAATGACTAAAGTCTTGGTCTTATTAATAGCCGCGGTCAATTTGCGCATGGCTTGGCTCATTAATCTGGCTTGAGCTCCCATTTGGGCATCACCCATATCGCCCTCGATTTCTGCTTTTGGTACCAGAGCTGCCACTGAGTCCACAATGACTAAGTCCACACCACCTGAACGAATCAATGTTTCAGTAATTTCCAATGCCTGTTCACCATAATCTGGTTGGGAGATAATCAAGTCATCTAAATTAACACCGATTTTTTTGGCACGTACTGGATCTAAAGCATGTTCCACATCGACAAAAGCGGCAATTCCGCCTTCTTTTTGAACGTTAGCAATGGCATGCAGACACAAAGTAGTTTTACCTGAAGCCTCGGGTCCGTAAACTTCCACAATCCTACCCTTGGGATAACCCCCAACACCAAGTGCTAAATCGAGAGAGAGGGAACCTGTGGGTATGACAGGCATACTCCCCATACTTTTAATCGAATCGCCCATTTTCATAATCGAGCCTTTGCCATACTCTTTTTCAATTTGCTGCATGGCAATTGAGACTGCCTGTGCCTTAGCGGTTTGTTCTGATGTGAGCGGTTTAGTCTTGGTTTTGGCATCAGTTGTCGATTTGTCTGTGGTCGACTTATTACCAGTTGGTGACTTGGCAGTCATATCTTCCTGGCTGGTCGGTTTGGTGATGGTGGGTGTCATAAGAATCCTTCTTTGTTTACTAATTATGGGTGTTATCCCGACTTTACTACAACTATACCCATAGTGTAAACGACAATTCGAACATTTACCGTAACAAAAATAGGTCAATTTGAGAAATTGGTATCGGTCATTGAGTACTGGTTAATACTCTGCTAGGATACGCCTTATCAAATTCGGGGAGTAGTTCAGATGGCTAGAATGCACGCATGGGGTGCGTGAGGTCGCAGGTTCGAGTCCTGTCTCCCCGACACCGCATTACAGAAGGCGGTTTTTCAATACGTTCGAATCTAGGATTCCATTTTCCATTGGTGAATCAATACTTTTATCTTTTATAGTGGGGTTCAAAAAGACCATTCAAAAAGCCTCACTGTGCAAATTTCAAGATTTCTGATTTCACCCAAGACCAAAGACTAACTCAACTTAAACCTTCGATGGGAGTATCAAGCAAGCTGTGATTTAACCTAGTGATTTCTTCTTGAACGAACTCTTATAGCAACAAGCAGATCCATTACTTTAAACATTGTTAGGAGTAGTAACCTGTTGTTACCCAAAATTTCTTGCAACTGCTCTTCATATTTGGAAGTTCTTTCTATTAGACCAGGAGCATTTATCGCTCGGTTGATATCTTTTCCGTGATGGTCGTAAATATTTGCGGCTGACATTAAGAATAAAAAAAGCACTCGCTCTCGCGGATCTCTGACACTAGTCGTGTTGGCAGCATCATCCTTTCCAGTGATTAAATCGGCATACATGTTGCGCAAATTATTTATATCTGGGGGCACTGATTCTGATAACTCTTCAAGAGTGGGTAATAGATTTTGAAATTGCTTTTTTTTCGGCTGTTGCTCTCCAGTCTTTGAGCAATTGGTGACACTTTTTGCAAAGTAGATACACATTCGTGTCCAGATTGCATTACTGAGCTCTCGGTATTCTTCCAAGTCAACATTTTCATTTACGCTACTTTTTCTTGCCTCATTTTCGACGCTCCAAAGCTGATGAAGATATGTGGAAATATTTTTTAGTAGCTCTGGGTGGCCACTATATTCTTCATTCAGTCTATTTCTCAGTTCATTAAATCTGTCAATATTTGCTATTGGTAAATTATTAATAAATGCGTTTGGGTTTTCATCAATAAGGTTATCAACAGTGATGCCAAATCTAATGAAATCTCGAATTTCTAATCTAGCTTTGCCAAACTCAGGAAAAAGAAGAAGCAGTCCGGTTTCACTAATCCGATCTGAAAAAGTACTTGGTTCGTGCCCTTGGAAAAAAAATGATCGTCCTGATTCCACAAGCCCCCTCCATTTAATTTTTGGTCTCTGTCGCGTCGCCCGCTCAGGTATCATATGATGATTGTATCAGTCAAGTGTTATACTGAGACAGTAATAATCAAGGAGTTATGATGAACAACGCTCAAAACATAAAGCAATCAATCAAATTTCAGGAAGGTTCCGTAGTCAGCAAGGAAATTGTTGGCAAAATGGCAGGTACTGTAACTATTTTTGCATTTGGCAAAGGTCAAGGCTTGAGCGAACATACCGCACCATATGACGCGCTAGCAATTGGAGTTGAAGGCTTGGCTGAAATAACTGTGTCGGGGGTTAAAAATAAAGTCGGCGAAGGAGATATGCTTTTGATGCCGGCGAACTCGCCCCATGCCTTGAAGGCTTTAGAGCCGTTTAAAATGATGCTTGTTATGATAAAATCCTTATAAGGTAGTGTGCCAATGAAATTGGTGCGGAATCTAATTTTGTCATACTCGAGCCGAAAAGCGGAGCGGATCTATTCTGGTATTTTTCGTCCAAACAAGGTTCGAGCTTCGTTCAGTAAATACGACCAGAGTGCCGAAAAACTGTAGAAATATTGGGAGCGCCAATTATGAGTATGGAGCTAAGAAGAGAAATACTGTCAGATCCAGATAAAGGACGACAAATGTTAAGAAGCATTTTTCAAGTAGACGGCACTGCCCAACCACCTATAATTTTCATCCCAGAAATTTCACAGGGCGATAGAATAGTAATACAGACACCTTTACAACAACTTTTTCAGTTTTATTACCGATGGAATGATGGATTACCTGTTGCAATCCGAGACAAAAAAGATCCAGTTGAAGTGAAGGAAGGGGTTAGGATATATGACGAGCTTATAGGTAGTCCTCGCGACCTATTTGACTCACTACAAAGCGTAGACGCCGAAAAAGATGTATTAGATGTTGTTGAAAACGCACAAAAGGCTGTAATGTTAGGTGCAATTGGTGTTCCTTCAGTTTATGACGTTGGGGTTTGGTTAAGAGATAATAGATTTAGGGGTGAATTAGATGTTTATGATATTTCTTCCGTTCCTCTAGCAATTGGAAAACTCTACCAAGAGCACGGTTTTCTAAATGACCTACCAAAAGTTAATTTTATTCACGACTCTGCATTAAATGTTCAAAGAATTAAAAACAGTGGGGGAGCCGACATCATAATTTCAGACGTCTTAGGATATTACCTAAGTTCGGCAGATTACGGTCAGTTAATTGACACGATATGTTTAGGATTAAATAATGGGGGAGTATGGTTAACCAGAGAGCTGATTGAGCCCGATGGAGTTGTCCCACCTAACCAAAGAACAGTAAGGAGAATCTTTACCAAAACTTTGAGTGATTTTAGTAGTTTTATTCAGCAAATGATGGATGTTAAATTAACGGAAGAACAATTGACTGAGTGGGAGGCTACTAGATGGCTGAGAGTACCAACATTTTCACGCCAATTAAGAGAAGATTATATACCTCAGCCACCTGCAGGACTTTCTATGATTGCAGATGTTAAAGCAAGCACCTCTTTTTACTATGGTAAAGAACCACGCCGAATTTTTGAAACAATGGTGTTTCGAAAGACTCAACCAACTTGATAGTGCCGCAGGAGGACCTACTGCTCCACTCGCTCATAAACATATCGTAATGCCTCGATGCCGGCGAGGAATTCCTCTTTGATAATATGTTCATTGGGGGCGTGGATGTGGAAGTCGCGTAGACAGCCGGTAGCGATGACGGGTACTTTCAATTTTCTTTGTAATACTTCCGCTGCTGGAACTGAGCCACCAGACCGAGTCAATAAACATTCCTGACCGTAGAACTCAGTAAATAATTTGGCTACTCGCTGGACTGTTGGATCTTCAGGATCAGAGTAAAAAGGTGGTGCCGAACTGAGATGAGTTAAGGTGTAACGTACTTTTTTGGGTATGTACCGTGCCACGTGCTCTTTGATCGCTTTTACTACTCTGTCAGGTTGCTGATACTCAACTAGTCGGCAGGAAAATTTGAGCTTGGCAAATGAAGGAATAATAGTTTTAAATCCCTCGCCAGTGTAACCAGCCTCAATACCATGAAAATCAATGGACGGATAAATTTTGGCTGATAAATGGGGAAACTTTGGCTCGATGGCTTTGGTAGATAAATTAGTTGTCTTAGTTAATGAGCTATATTTTTGTTCCTGACTTTCTAAACGCATCTTTTCACCAGTTGAAATGACTTGTTGACCGACCAGGAAGCCCGGCATAGTGACTCGACCGCGGTTATCCTTCATCGGAGCAATTAGTCTAGCAATAACCTCAACAGGATTGAAGACAGAGTTACCAAACACACCAGAGTGGAGATCCTGATCAGCCGTCTGGACAATAAGTTCAAAAGCCACTAAACCCCTCAGCGCGTAGTAGATTTTAGTTGTTTGGGCATCAGCCATACCCATATCGGTTACAAACCAAGCTTGAGCCAGTTTGAGTTGGTCATGGAGTTTGGTGATCAGGGGTTCAAAAGAGTCACTGCCTGATTCTTCTTCTCCCTCGATGACAAAAATAATATTGGTTTTGAGAGTGTTCGCATGCAAAGCCAGTTGTATTGCTGTGATATTTTGTACCAGATGACCTTTATTGTCTGCCGTGCCTCGACCAAATAGTTTGCCCTCCCGTTCTGTGAGTTGAAAGGGGGGTGACTGCCACTCAGAGACAGGATCGACAGGTTGTACATCATAATGGTTGTAGATGCCGATAGTGGGATAACTAGCGTCGAGCTGTAGTTTGGCCACAATCAAAGGCAAGCCTTTTTCATGTTGATGAAGGGTGACGGTAAAGCCAATATTGGTTAAAGTTGCTGCGATGAGGTGGGCAGTTTGTTGACAATTATCTCGATGATTGGGGTCGGTAGAGATTGAGACAGATTTGACGAGTTGAGCAAGCAGTTTGATAGGATCGTTTGGTTTTGACATATCTGGATTATACAATAATTGGTGAGTTGATGATTGGGTTACAAGTTGAGATAGAAAGAAACTAAGTTGAAATACCTGATGTTGAAACACCAGATACTGAAACCACTGCCAGTGAGAGGTCTTCGACATGTTCAGCATGACGGATGAGTGAAAATTTGTTAATATAAGAGCATGTTTAAACGTTGGATTAAGCCGAACCTAGGGACTCGCGACCGGCTTATTCGCTCATTTATTACAGTTGGCCTCGCCATGTTGGCAATTTGGCTGAATAGTTGGCTGATTGCTTTGATTACGTTGCTCGCCCTTTTTGAATCGATGACGAGTTGGTGTATTATTTATCAAATTTTGGGTAAAAATTCATGCTCGATGAAAACTCCAGTTAACAACTCACAGACAGAAGCTTCGAGGTCTTGAGTAGGGTCTGACTTGAAAAAAATTGAAACAGGATGGTAGATCCTGAATAGATCCTGAAATAGGGAGGGTGGACTTCAGGCTTAAACTTCTGTATATTCTCTCCATTATGTTATCAACTCTGATTCAACCATTTATTGACTTTCTCCAGCAAGTGGCAGGTGTCTGGCCTTTACCTTGGTTTGTTTTCATTGGTGCTTTTATAGAGGAACTGATTGCTCCTATTCCTTCACCTTTAGTTATGACACTGGGTGGTTCTCTAGCAGCAGCTCAGGGATCAGCTTGGATTTATTTAGGCTGGTTGGCTTTAATTGGTGCGATTGGTAAAACTATTGGTAGTTACCTAGTTTATATTTTGGCCGACAAGGGTGAAGATTTGATTACCAAGAAGTGGGGCAAGTATCTGGGCGTTTCTCCCCGTGATGTTGAAACAATTGGCAGACAACTCAATCATGGTTGGCGGGATGATATTGTTATCTTTTTACTTCGAGCTATCCCAATTATGCCGACAGCACCTGTGTCCATTGTCTGTGGCATGATTAAACTGAATAAAAGGACATACATCGTTTCAACTTTTCTGGGAACTTTGGTCAGAAATATTTTTTATCTGTATCTGGGTTTTACCAGTGTGGGGGCACTTGAGTCGTTAAACGAGGGAATTGATAGTTTGGAGAAATTTGGCTACTTGATTTTATTAATCTTGATCGGTTTGATTCTGTTATTTATTTATCGACAGAGAAAGAATGATGCGGGCTTGAAATTTTTAGAGAAAAAAGATCAAAAAACACCTCAGTCAGAGACATAGGTTTCGGGTTGCGTTTGGTTTAAGTTGTAGTAAGATATTGATAATTGTGAAAGTCATTCCTCACAGACCAGATCCCGTTCAGCCGGCTGAACCCAGTACTTTTGGTCAAGCCAGAGCGGAGCGATACCAACAGCGCCTGGAAGCTTTAACTAAGCAAAATCAGACCTTGATTGGAGCAAAAAATGTTACCGAGGATCCGCTCCAAACCAACCTCGCCCACAAACAAGAATTAGTTGTTTCTGAAATTGATCGCTTACAAAACAAACAGAAAGACGAGGTATGACCATGAATTCCGCTACTTTAATTTGTCCTCACTGTCACCACCCTATTCCATTGGATGAAGCCTTGAATGCTCGAGCGACGCAGGTGGCTGAGGCACGCTTAACTGAAGATAGGGCAAAGCTGGAAAGTACGCTAGCTAAAGAGTTTGACCAGAAGCTAGAGCAGGCAGTCAAGTCAGCTAACGAGAAGGCTCGAGTTGAAGCAAGTAAACAACAGAGCTTGGAGTTGCGAGACTTAGAAAACCGCTTGAAGGAACGAGATCGCCAGCTTGATCTCGCTCGCGATCAAGAACTGCAACTCAGAAAAAAAGCCCGCGAGCTTGAAGAGGGTAAGGCCAGTTGGGAGTTGACTAAGGCTCGGGAAATAGATCAGGAGCGAGCCAAAATTCGCCAAGCAGAACAACAACAACTAGCTGAGTCTTTAAAAGTCAAGGAGGACGAGTACCGACGCAAAGAAAAAGAGTTAGCGGCGCAGAACGATATTATGCAGAAAACGATTGAGGATTTGCGCCGACAAGTTCAGCAGGGCTCCCAACAAGTCCAGGGCGAAGCGCAGGAGAAGGATATAAAGTCGTTGTTATCAGCCGAGTTTCCAACCGACGAGATTAGTGATGTGCCGACGGGTGCTGCGGGTGCTGATTTGGTGCAGAAAGTGGGGGGTCGGGTGGGTCGCTCTCAAGGTACGATTGTCTGGGAAAGTAAAAGCACCAAAAACTTTAGTGACGGTTGGTTGGACAAACTGAAAAAAGATCAGGGTTTAGTGAAGGCCGATGTGGCGGTGTTGGTGTCTCAAGTTTTGCCAGATTCGGTTAGTAAATTTGGGCAAATCAAGGGGGTGTGGGTGACGACGCCAGAATATGCTTTGGCCCTAGCGACTATTTTACGACTACAGTTGGCGGAACTGAGTCGAGTCAGAGCCTCGCTGGAGGGGCAGGATCAAAAAATGACCTCGCTTTATCAGTACCTGTCGGGTAGTGCTTTCCAAAACCGGATGGAACAACTAGTACTAGGGTTTATGAATTTGAAGAAGGATGTAGATAGTGAAAAGTCGGCTCTTATGTCACGCCTTAATAAACGGGAAAAACAGTTGGAACAGCTATTACTAACCACTGCCGGCTTTTACGGCGACATGCAGGGTATTATTGGCGGGGCTTTACCGACCATTCCACAGTTAGAACTCGAATCTACTGACACTGCGCCACAACTTGAGGCGGGAGGGTTGTTTGAATAGTAGGATTTGTATTTTTCAAAGTCAAATATTAATCACTGGAGATGAATTTCTGTAGGAAAAAAATGCAAATACGCGATTCATGCAATTGTGAATGGTTTAGTGTTGTCAAGCACGAAAAAATGTTATAGGTCGATGTTTGGTGTTTGTTGAAAGCACTTGATTGCGGTAGGATACAGGGGTGGTAGGTAAAAAATTTGCCGACATTTATCAGCAATTAAATCCCGACCAGAGACGAGCGGTGGATACAGTTGATGGGCCGGTCATGGTGTTAGCAGGACCAGGCACGGGTAAAACTCAGGTGTTATCAGCCAGAATTGCCAATATTTTACTCAAAACCGATGTTAATCCGGGGAATGTATTGGCTTTGACATTTACCGATGCCGCAGCCAACAACATGCAGAAACGAGTGGTGGGTATGATTGGGGCAGCTGGTTACCAGGTGGAGATTGGCACGTTCCATGCTTTTTGCAACTCAGTCATCAGCAGTTATCCAGAGTACTTTCCGCTGGCTCGAGGCAGTCAGGCCTTAGGGCAGGTGGAGCGATATTTGTTATTTGAGGACTTGGTCAAAGAGATGCCTCTGGAAGTGTTACGACCATTGAAGGCACCCGATTTGTATGTCCGAGATTTGAGTAAGGCTATTAGTGATTTAAAGCGAGAAAATGTGTCGGTTGAGAGATTGGAGGAGTTAGTTGAGTTCGCGAAAGAGGAGTTGGATGAAATGACATCTAAATCAGCCCGGCAAAAAGCCGAGCGATTGGTGGCGAAACAAAAGGAATTGATCATTGTTTATCGTGAATATCAAGAGAGACTGCAGAAATTGCGTCGGTTTGATTATGAAGATATGGTGGGACTAGTGGTGCAAGCGTTTGAACATGAAGCTAGTTTGTTGGCAGAGTATCAAGAAAAGTATCAATACATCTTGGTTGATGAGTATCAAGATACCAACTCAGCCCAAAACAAAGTCGTGGAGTTATTGGGTCGATACTGGGGAGAGACGGCTAACGTCTTTGTGGTGGGTGATCCCCAGCAGTCAATTTACAGATTTCAAGGAGCGTCACTGGAGAATATGGTCGGGTTTCTGGAGCAGTACTCGCAGGCGGAGGTGATTAATTTAAGTGTCGGATATAGATGTAGTCAGGCAATTTATGACACAGCATTTGGGTTGATAGGTGGGGGGGGTGGTAAATTTGAGCGCCTAAAACAAGTTCAGTATGACAAGAGTGGTGAGAAATCCCAGCATGGTGGTGTTGATGAAGGTTTTGAGATTACCGATCCCCGCCGTTTGCGGGACAGGCATGCCCGCAATGATGACAGGGTGGATCAAGTCCGCAATGATGACAAAGTGGGACGATTGCTACCGAGCAAACCTTTGCAATCGGTCTCAGGTATTGGTCAATCAGTGACAATTGTGCAGGTGCCGTCGTCGAGCTTGGAACTAACTCTGATTGCCGAACAAATTCAAAAAATATTGGATGAAGGTGTGCCAGCTGAAGAAATTGCTATTTTGTATCGAACTAATGCTGAGTCATTGGCTCTCATGGAGGTTTTAGATGGGTTTGGGATTGCCTATGATGTGGAGGGTGGCGGCAATGTTCTTGATTTGGAACCAATTCGGCAGTTAATCGAGTTGTTACATTTAATCATCGACCTGCGTGACTCAGAAGATGAATCTCGGTTGTTTGAGGTGTTGTGTTATCCCTGGCTGGGCTTGCGACCGGTAACAGTTATGAAGTTGGTTAAATCAGCACACAAAGCCAGACAGTCAGTGCTTGAGTTTATTGACAGTCATCCAGGTCTAGATCAGGTATCTGGGAGTGTTTCATCATCATGGAAAAGCAGTAAAACTCCCCATCCTGTCCCGATAAAATCGGGATCAGGATCATCCAATAGGTCGCCTGAGACGTTGTCAACGAGTGGAGTTCAATCAACCCTCGATCAGTCTCAGATCTTTAGCCTAATCGACCAGCTCGCCACTTGGGCGACTGCCGATTTCGGCCAAACTTTACCAGAATTATTTGTCAATATTCTGGATCAAAGTGGTTTTCTAGCTTGGGTTAAAGATCAGTCTAATAAAGTACAGTTGCTGTTGGGCTTACAGGCCCTGTTTGCCCAAATTAAAATGTTGGCCAGATCTAGAAGAGGAGCCAAATTGGCCGATTTTCTTCGGGTGCTTGACACTCTGGAGTCTGCCAACTTAGCGATCTCGGTTCATGACGAGGCCGTCACCAGCAGAGGCATCAAACTCTTTACTGCTCACAAAGCCAAAGGGCAAGAGTGGCAGTATGTGTTTGTGACTGGAGTTTATGATAAAAACTGGGGCAATCGCAAACAAAAAAATATGCTACCTTTGCCAGATGGAGTTTTAACCAATTTACCCACCCAACCTGATCAACTAGCCGAAGAAAGACGTTTGTTATATGTAGCCCTGACGCGAGCTAAAAAACAGGTGTTGGTGAGCTATTCAGACTTGGTTAATACGAATGAGGTTTCCAGATCAGCTTTGCCATCACAATTTATTGGGGAGCTGGCTGAACTACCGAGTGTGAGCTCGACCACGGCTACGCCAGAAACAGCTAGTGATTTGCTATTGGAAAAAGTTATTACTCGACCCTTAACTACTCAACAATGGCAAAGTGAAGAGCGTGCCTATCTCCAGTCTTTGGTGGATAAATTGACGTTATCAGTCAGTACGCTTAACTCGTATTTGACCGATCCAGCTCAGTTTGTCTATGACACTTTACTCAGGGTGCCTGCGGCCAAGGCACCGCGTATGGCGTTTGGGTCGGCGGTGCATAAGGCACTGGAGTCGCTTTATCAACCTCTGACTCAGGGGGTGAAAAAATATCCACCGTTGCCCCCCATTCAGAAAGCTTTTGAGGTTGCTCTCAGCTCAGAGTTGCTAGTCGATAGTGAGTATGAACGTTGGTTAAAAACAGGGAAAAAATCAGTGGCCAATTATTATCACCATCTACCAATTGATCCACCGCAGGTGATTGCTCTAGAAACTAACATTGGTTATCGACCGAACTTTGCTTACTTGGACGACATACCTTTGACGGGCAAAATCGACCGAATTGATTGGGTAGATCAGGTAAAAAAGCAGGTGCGCGTTATTGATTACAAGACAGGCAACCCTCGTTCTATCAAAGACATCACCGGCCAAACTAAATCGGCTCAAGACCAAATGAGCGTTCGGGAATTGGCTTTACCAAAAATGCTTCAAGGTAGTTACAAAAGACAGTTAATTTTTTACCAATTATTGTCAGAATTAGCTCGAGAATTTCCAGGTAAAGTAGTTTCAACTCGGTTTGAGTTTGTCCAACCTGACAAGGATTTATCTCGTCCGCCCGTGATGCGGGACATTACCATTACTGAGGACGAGGTTGTCGAGTTGAAGAAATTGATTAAAGCAGTCATGCAGGAAGTCCGCTCGCTAGCGTTTTTGGATCATTTAGGTGGGTGGTAAAAAATGGCTTTGAGAAAATTATCCAGATGTTTGCGAAGAAGCTAGTAAAAGAGGTAAAAGGTTGGGTGCGGATAGCTTTCCCAGAGCCATTCAATAAAGTCGTCAGTCAAAAACAACTAGAGCTGATGGTAGGCATAAAGAGTAGCTAGTCGAGGAGGCGAGAGTTATGACTATTTTGTTCGATAGACCCAGTGGCGCTAATAGACCTAGTAGCGCTAGTACGATACAATACCTCCCTAAACGGTGAATAATCCGCCATCTTAAAAAGAAAGGATATAAAGCACCATGAAATCCAAGCGATTGTTACTTATAGCAGTAGCCGTCATCGTCTTTTTGGCGATAGCTGGAGCATTTCTACTTCCAACCAATCAAAGCACCGGTATAAAAATGAAAACCGTCACCCGCGAAACAGAGCCGGAGGCGATGCAAATATCCTCTCAGGCAACCGCTATCGCTGTGCGCCAATACAGCTATGCCCGGTTGTTGACCGACGAGATTGCTTCACTAGACCCTGCCAAGATCGGTAAACAAGAGTTAGACGAAAAGATAGAGCAAGCCGTCAATGCCTGGAGATTGGCTGATGAAGTATTAACCACGACTCAAGATATCACCAATCGGAGTTTGCCTTTTATCGAGGAGGGCTCTGTCAAGCAAACAATTTCGTATCAATACGTCCCATTGGCTATAGACCTGCCTAGCCTATCTGCGCCCGCATACGCCGCTAGCCCGGCACGCACTGCCACTGACCCGCAGACTTGGGCAGAAAATCTGACAAAACAATATGATGCCTTGCGAGGCGCAAAGCGCTACCAGCAACTAGCTACACAGCTCGGCACCGACGCAAAAACCGCCTACCAGCAGATGCAACTAGCCCAAAAAATTATCCGCAACCAGGCCGAGCTAGACGAAGCTACGGCAGAGGTTGACGAACTCACCCGCTCCATAAACACCGTCAAAACCTACAAAACCGCCAGCAAGGTCGGACTACTGGCTGTTTCTGCCGTGGCTACTGGTGGCGGCAGCGTCACCCTACTAGAGGGCGCCGGGTTTGTGGCAAGCGGTGTAGATGCGGCTATAGAAGTCACCGACACAGGTAGCACGATTATTCTAGGCGAAGGCAACAAGGTCGCGGCTGGGTTTGAAAAGCTCAAAGACAAAACAGCACCAGTGACATCACTGATTGGTCTGGCAAATCTAAATGCCGATAGCGCCAAAGATATTGTCGATGGCGTAGTTTATATTACCGACTCTATCGCTGACTTTATCTATGAAGATAGGGTGCTAGGTCTAAAGATCGAACAAAAAGACGACGGCAAGACAACCATTGGCGGACAAATTATTGAAATGCCCAACGTTAGCCCAGAAGCAAGAGCGACTGCTGTCACAGCACTCGGTTTTGCTGTGCCGGAGACGCCAAAGACACTACTTGATATAGCAAACAAAATGCTTGGCGGCAGCACAGATCCAAACGTGATTTCCGCAAAGATGGGCGATCTGGCAAAACAACTCGCAAATCTAGAAAAATCTCTCGGCATCACGAATATTGATAGTAAAGACTTTAGTATCGCAGGTAGATACAGTAGCGTCGCCACCGGCAACGATGACCAGGTCGGAACGGGCATTGTCAGGATCAAGGTAATGGACAATATGGCAAGATACACATTTATAGATAGCGAAGACGGTGAAGAAACAATGTGGGTTGTAGACTACGACAAGAGCACTCAGACTATTCATTACGATGCCGGGTACATGGTTTTCACTGTGAAATTTACAAAGACAGACGGTCAGATCAAAGGTATTGGCTCGATGACAGGCGAAATATGGGAACAACCCATCGATGCACAGATCGTTTTGACGAAGTTGGAGGATTAGGTGAGACTTGCGAAACACAGCTAATTGACCTCTTGCGGAATGGCAAAAGGGTGAAACTTTTGTGTGATTTTGCTAGTTTTTTAAGTCTCTAAAAGGTCTGCTGCTCAAAATGTTTATTATTACCAGTGAAACTCCCGACCAGAAATATCGAAAAATCTTTCAAAAAATCTAGTTAATTTATCAATTACGCTTTCGCGCTTTTTAGTTCGTTCTCCCGTATGGGAAAATCGCGACACAGGTGGCAATATCTTAGTTATAGCGGTGCCGGTAGTGGTTACACCCCCATTTCGAAACGCATTGTTGATAAATGTATATGTTGCATCATGATCCAAGCCCTCGCCCGCAATGATCGACTCTAACTCCTCAACCTTTTTACCATCCACAAACTTCTGCCAGTCGTCTTCAACTACTGAGTGAATATCCAATGAGGCAACGAACTGATTGATCAAATCCTTCTTATTGCGTAGCTCAACACTCGAATCAATAGCTTTGTTGATATCTAAAAGTAGTTCTTTGTTTTTAATATGGTCTTCGTGGTAAATCTTAATGAGTTCCAAAATATAGTCAATATTTATATCAACCTGTTTTATCAGCTCCATTTCAAACACTACATCATCATTCACATTTTCTTTTTCAACTTCCTCACCTTTTCGGAATTCGTTATAGATATCAATATAGGCGCTGTGGTAATCCTGCACATCGCGCTCACTTAAAATCTCATTACCGGCAAATTCATCGAAAGTAACCAAAATATTGCGAACTCGCAGAATTGCACCATAGAGTTTGACAAAATCCTTTTGGTTTTGTTCTCCCAGTATTCTCTCTCCGACTGGGAATCGTTCAAGTAATTCGCTGATAAGACTTTCATACCCACGAACTTCTTTATCACCGTCTTTGTAGCCGTGATAATAATCGCCGTAAGCTTTGAGTAGTACGATGCTACTGGCTTCTTTATCGCCAAATAGAGCAATG
>JAANMT010000741.1_pt1 | contig 34899 bp, 27 predicted proteins | sample 7279711 | NCBI WGS metagenome assembly JAANMT01 (sample SAMN14094538, study PRJNA606508) | bioreactor metagenome | isolation source: A lab-scale SPAN reactor treating ammonium-rich wastewater day 1 | place: Ireland: Galway | collected 2017-01-16 | reverse complement strand
CTGACAAAAGTAGAAAAATTTGCAAATTCTAACAACCCTTTTTATACATAATATGTTGATAAACAATATATTATGCCCTATTTAAGGGTTGACTACATACCGTCGGGTTGCGCCGGTTTTAATAATTGGGATTACAGGGAAATTGATAAATTCATAACCGAAGAAATAATAAAACAAAATAAAGGCGGTGTATTTCCGCCTTGCCCGGTTTGTCCTTGGGTTGAACCCAATTATCGAACATATTATATCGGCTGTAAAAATGGAGAAATCAACTGTGATAATACACATGCTTTCTGTGTTATTTCCTATACTCTTTGCTGTAAAGATGGTGAAGCGATATTAACGGAGCAAGGCAGGTCTTTTCAGGGTACTTGCCCAGATGGTTGCCTGCCCGATAGTTGTTATTGGCCATAATCGAAAGGCTCTGCGAAAATTATATATTCATAGAGCCATTATTTTTTATCACCTTATTTTTTATAGAGTTAATCATGAAAACAATTATTTTTTTACTGATATGTTTTTCTGTTGCGACGGTGTATTCGCAAACTTTTTCGGTTCGTATGACTGACCAATATTCGGCGTTTCGGACATGCCGAGCCCTGCCGGAAGGTGTTATGCTTGCTGCCGGTGAGTGTGGGCGAATGATACGTTCCACCGATGCGGGCGAACATTGGCGCAATATTGAAGTCGGTTCATTCGCAAATTTTACACGCATGGATTTTTCTGATTCCCGAAACGGCGTAATGGCTGATGACAGCGGTCGTGTATGGCAAACTACCGATGCAGGTGCAACTTGGAGCATTGCCGCAAACCTTGGCGAACCCTTGCCCGGTATTACTTATGCCGGTGGCAATACGGTTATAGTAGCGGGAAGTGCCGGTAATGTGTGGAGAGGCGATCTTGTAACTCGTAAGTGGTCGAAACTTTCGCACGGTCTTGATTCGGTTGAACTTATAGATATAGCTTTTTCAGGACTTCGTGGTATTGTGGTCGGACTGTGGGGAGATATTGCTTTAACAACAGACGGCGGAAATTCTTGGAGCAAATATCGCTTTACCGAAAATTCAAAATATCACCGCTGTAAATTCCTCGGCGAATCTATCTGCATTGTTACTTCGGCTGACACTACTTTAGGACAAACTGATCTTGCTTTTTGCTATAATTTCGAAACTTCTGTATGGGACACTGTCGTTAAAAATAAATATGACTTATTTCGTGATTTTACCGCAGGAAAAGACAATGAGTTTATTACTGTAAGTACTAATAAAATATTACATAGTAATGATTTTGGAAAAAGCTGGGAAAATACTGCCGATACAGTTGTTTTCGAGAGAACGCCGGGCGGCTACCAGCTTATCGACATAATCTATAGTATTTCTATACTGCCCGACGGTAGCGGGCTGGCAGTCGGAGGTTATATTAGCGGCGGATTGGCTACTACCAATGATTATGGAAAATCCTGGAAAGTCCGTTGTCAAGGTTCATCATCATCTATGACTACCGGGTTTTTGGCATTTGGTGGTTTGGCGTATAATGGCAGTTCGGATACTATCTATGTTGCAGGCGGATTCAGAAAACGCATTTATCGCTCAACCGATGCCGGTGCTACATGGATGTTACAATATCCGTTAGATGGATATGAACTTTCATATTTCAGCAATATTCATTTTGTCAGCCGTACTACCGGCTATGTTGTAGGTACGACAGGCCTCAGTTCTCGGTGCTTTGCAAAAACCACCGATGCCGGTGCGACGTGGAATGATGTGGAACAAGTAGGGAATCTGTTTAACTTTCCTGAGCCGTCACACGGTTATATGTCCCATTTTCGTTCAACAGAAAAAGAAACAATTCCCATCTTTTTTCGCAGCGTCGACAGTGGTGCCACGTGGCAACCCAAGTACTTTAAAGATTTAATAAAAACTTTACCCGTAAAGGATACTGTCGGATGGCGTTCGTTCGGAGTTCCGCAGTTTGCAACGGCAGCGGTTGGTGCTACTTTGCTGTCTATCGGCGGACGCACGACTTTTGTCCGCGCTAATGATTACGGTGAAACATGGAACTTCGTTTATACATTCGACAGCACGGAAACACCCGACAGAATAGTCTGGAAAAATAAAAATACTGTTTTTGTTTATAGTTTACTTGGTAAAATACTGCTTAGCGAAGATGGTGGAAATACTTGGCTTAGCATAGAGTCCGGATTGACTTCTCTTACAGCATTAACGTTTCTTACAGATTCAGTCGGACTTATAGCCGGTTTTGATGGTACAGCCGCATTGACATTAAACGGCGGTAAAACATGGAGTAAACTTTCGACACCCGCATCTGTAACTTTATATGAAAAAAATATAAATGTAAGCGGTGAGAATTATCGCGAAATATTCAGAGTAAACGATTCAACTGCTTATTTGATTGGTGTGCGGCGTGTTCGCCGCGTGGTAATTTCAACGGAAAAATCTACTGCTGTAACCGAAGAAAGTATTGCTATTTCGAATATGTTAATTTCTCCCAACCCAGCGTCCGACTTTTTTACGGTGCATTGTCCGGAAGGCGCAACAATAACCGTTCGCGACGTTTTCGGCAGAATAAAAACAATAAATGATAAAGTCGTTGCCGGCAAAGCAATAATTTCAACCGATGGTTTTACATCGGGTATATATTTCGTGGAAATTCACGATTTAAATGGTCGTCGCAATGTAGGCAAAGTAGCGATAAACCGGTAGCAATCAGGCGTAAAATATCGGTAGGGGAAAATGTTTTTATTATGTGTCGTGCAGAAATGTACGACATTTTTTCTATTCACATTTAATCCCTATGGGATTATTTTGATAAATGAATTGCGGCGTTTTTTCTATTCACGTTTAGTTCCTTTGGGGATTTTGAAAAAAACAATTGTGCCACAGGCACAACATATCGGTAGAAACGAAAAATACGAGAAAATCCGTCCCGGCTGGACGGTATATTGGTAGGAAAAACAATTCCAAGAAACACCTTGTGCCGTAGGTACAAAATATCGGCACAAAAAATAATTATTACAAAAAATAATTATCACAAAAAATAATTATGCTGTTAGGTACAACATATTTATAAAGTTGTTTCGGACATTCAAATTATACCCCGAAGCTCATACTTTGTATTCTTTGCGCCCTCGCGGTGAAGAAGTTTTTACCGCAATGACACAAGGCAAGGTGTGCTGATTTTGCGAAGACAATCAATATCTTCAAATTCCGACTATAAAAAAAATCCTAAACCGGCATTTTGAACTAATACTTGTTAAATCTCGGCAGACTAATGAGTTGGTTGGGCTGCAGGTTGCTTTGCGACGATTAGGCCGACGAGTCAGTTAACGCCGATTTTACCGAAAATTTGTATTTTTGTGCGGGCATATACAATAAAATGTCATATTGCTACTAACGGAGAGAATAATAAATGGTAACGTTTTTGGCGCGACTATTCCGCTCGTCGGTAATGATTAAAATCATCATGGCGGTCAGCGGGCTTGGGATAATAGGATTCTTGCTTGCTCATTTAACCGGCAATTTGCTGATGTTCGGCGGGCCGGAAAAAATAAATGCCTACGGGCAAAGTTTACGCGATTTAGGTCCCGTGCTTTGGTTGCTTCGCGGCGGTATTCTGCTGTTTTTTATTGCGCATATTTGGAGTGCAATAATGCTCGGAAAGCGAAATCGTGCCGCCCGTCCGATTGGCTATGCAATGAAAAAGCCGATAAAAGCTACAGTATTTTCCCGAACCATGATGTTGTCCGGACTTACTGTTTTTGCTTTTGTTGCTTTCCATTTGGCGCATTACACATTCGGAAAAATACAACCCGAATTCTTTAACAGAGAGTATACTTTACACGACGGCCGCGTAACGCATAATGTTTACGAAATGGTCGTTTATGGATTTGAAAATCCTGCTTATACTTTGCTGTACGTTTTGTGCATGACGCTTTTGGGCTTCCACTTGTCGCATGCCCTGACGAGTGCCATGCAGACTTTCGGCCTTAACAATCCCAAGTATTCAAAATTTTTGCGCCGGCTGGGGCCAAGTTTTGCAGTAATAATAGTTGCGGCATATTTGTCTATTCCCGTTTCGGTGATAACGGGCATATTGAAGCATAAAGCAGACATTGAGCACACGGCATTATCAAACGAAGGGGGCATTATCAAGGAGATGAAGCAATGAATTTAGACTCGAAAATTCCTTCCGGCCCGCTTGCCGAAAAGTGGACTAAGCATAAATTCGATATGAAGTTGGTTAATCCGGCCAATAAACGGAAATATACAATTATCGTTGTCGGAACCGGATTGGCAGGTGCATCTGCGGCCGCTACACTTGCCGAACTCGGCTATAAAGTGCTGGCATTTACTTATCACGACAGTCCCCGTCGCGCTCACAGTATTGCAGCGCAGGGCGGTATAAACGCCGCAAAAAATTATCAAAATGACGGCGACAGTGTTTATCGCCTTTTCTACGATACGGTCAAAGGCGGAGATTTTCGTTCGCGCGAAGCAAATGTGCATCGCTTGGCGGAGGTCAGTGCCAATATTATTGACCAATGCGTGGCGCAAGGAGTTCCGTTTGCACGTGAATACGGCGGCTATCTGTCAAATCGCTCTTTTGGCGGCGCACAGGTTTCGCGCACTTTTTATGCACGCGGTCAAACGGGACAGCAGCTCTTGTTAGGCACTTATGCTCAACTCAGCAAAATGACAAGCAATGGCGGCGTAACGCTGTTTAATCGCAAGGAAATGTTAGACCTTGTGCTTGTGAACGGCCACGCACGCGGAATTGTAACCCGTGATTTGATAACGGGTAAAGTCGAATCTTTCGCCGGCGATGCCGTATTGCTTTGCACGGGCGGATACAGCAATGTATTCTATCTTTCCACAAATGCAAAAGCCTGCAATGTAACAGCGGCTTATCGTGCGTATAAGCACGGCGCAGGTTTTGCGAATCCTTGTTACACGCAAATCCACCCGACTTGCATTCCCGTAAGCGGTGACCATCAGTCGAAACTGACGTTGATGTCCGAATCGCTTCGCAATGACGGCAGAATTTGGGCACCCAAAAAGGCCGGCGACCAACGCTCGCCCGACCAGATACCCGAAAATGAGCGCGATTATTATCTTGAACGCAAATATCCGAGTTTCGGTAATTTATCGCCTCGCGACATAGCCTCGCGCAGTGCGAAAGAAGCGTGCGACAGCGGGCATGGAGTAGGCCCCGGCGGGCGCGGCGTTTATCTTGATTTTGCCGATGCAATTAAACGCTTGGGACAAAAAGTAATCGAAGAACGTTACGGCAATTTATTCGAGATGTACGAGCGAATTACAGGCGAAAACCCGTACCGTGTTCCTATGCGGATTTACCCTGCGCCGCATTATACAATGGGCGGCCTGTGGGTTGATTACAATCTTATGAGCAATGTTCCCGGCTTGCATGTTCTCGGTGAAGCGAATTTTTCCGACCACGGAGCAAATCGCCTTGGAGCAAGTGCGCTGATGCAAGGTTTGGCGGACGGATATTTCGTTATTCCGTACACTCTGGGGCATTATCTGGCTACTTCCGGGCAAGGGAAAGTATCCGCAGACGCACCCGAATTTAAACAAGCCGAGCAGGAAGCATCGGAGCGAATAAACAAATTGATGAATATACGCGGCAAGCGTACGCCAACCTCGTTCCACCGCGAACTCGGGCTGTTGATGTGGCATAAATGCGGCATGGCACGTAATGAAAAAGGCTTGCAGGAGGCTCTTGACAAAATACCCGCGATACGCGAGGAATTTTGGAAAAACCTTTTTATTCCGGGCAGCGGTTCGGAATTTAATCAATCTCTAGAACTTGCAGGGCGCGTAGCCGATTTTCTGGAATTTGCCGAAGTTCTATGCACTGACGCATTGCACCGCAACGAATCGTGCGGCGGTCATTTCCGCGAAGAATATCAAACAGCCGACGGCGAAGCAAAGCGCAACGACGCTGATTTTACTTATGCAGCGGTATGGGAGTATGCAGGCGAAGGCAAACGCCCCGTGTTGAATAAAGAGCCGTTGCAGTTCGACAATGTTTCTCTTTCAGTACGGAGTTACAAATGAAACTTACGCTTGATATTTGGCGGCAAAAATCCGCAAATGCAGAAGGAAAAATGGTTTCCTACGAGGTCGACGACATCAGCCCCGATATGTCGTTTCTTGAAATGCTCGATGTATTGAACGAGCGTCTGCTTGAAAAAGGCGAGGACTCTGTTGCATTCGACCATGATTGCCGCGAAGGTATTTGCGGAATGTGCTCGCTGATGATAAACGGAATGCCGCACGGCCCTGAACGTGCCACGACTACTTGCCAGCTTCACATGCGTAAATTCCACGACGGCCAGCGTATTACCATCGAACCTTGGCGCGCCTCCTCATTTCCCGTAGTTAAGGATTTGGCGGTGGATCGGAGTGCATTCGACCGTATAGTTCAAAAAGGCGGATTTATATCGGCCAATACCGGAAACGCTCCCGATGCAAACGCTATTCCCATTCCCAAAAAAGATGCGGATATTGCAATGGACGCGGCTGCTTGCATAGGTTGCGGGGCATGCGTGGCTGTTTGCAAGAACTCGTCGGCTATGCTGTTCGTTGCTGCAAAGGCATCGCATTTCGGGCATTTGCCGCAGGGACAGCCCGAACGCTATGAGCGAGTAATAAAAATGGTGGAACAAGCCGACGCGGAAGGTTTCGGAAGTTGCAGCAATACTTACGATTGCGAAGCCGCCTGCCCGAAAGAGATTAGCGTGCGCCATATTGCCCGTCTTAATCGCGATTATTTGCGCGCATCGCTTTTCGGCGAATGATTTTGCCGTAATTATTGCCGGTATTTGCAAAAAGCCGTTCCCGACAAATCGGAAGCGGCTTTTCGGCTTTCTAACAAAAAAATCTAAAATTTTACTTGATACTCAACGCTTTAATCAGTCTAAGATATTAACTTCCGGCTCTATATCAATGCCGAAATGCTCGGCAACCGATAAACGAATATCACGGGCGAGTTCCACAATTTCCTTTCCGGTTGCACCGCCATAGTTTACAAGGACAAGAGCCTGCACGGGCGAAACTCCCGCCGCGCCGCGTCTGAAGCCTTTCCAGTCTGCATGGTCAATCAACCAAGCCGCAGAAATTTTTACCGAGCCGTCCGACTGCGGGTATCGCGGCGATTCCGGGTTCTTTTCTATAAACTTACGTGCTTTCTCGGTCGAAATAATCGGATTTTTGAAAAAACTCCCGGCATTGCCGATAACATTCGGGTCGGGGAGTTTGCGCTTGCGAACCGCGATAACCGCCTCAAATATATCGTGAGGAGATGGATTTGATATTTCGCGCGATTCAAGCTCGCGTTGCAAATCGGCATAATCAGCCGCCGGCCTCGGAATTTTCGATAAAGCAAGCGTTACGGCTGTAATAATATGCCGAGATTTCAGCACGTTTTTAAATATACTGTTGCGATATCCGAATAAACAGTCTTCGCGACGCAACGTAATAAAACGTTTGTCAATAGTATCGAAATACTCTACCGAAGATATGAATTTTTCAATTTCTACGCCGTAAGCACCGATATTTTGAATAGGAGCCGCACCGACTTTACCGGGAATCAAAGCAAGATTTTCAATGCCGAACAAACCGTTATTTATACAAAATTCAACGGTATTATGCCAGTTTTCACCTGCGCAAATACGTAAAATAGAGGAAGTTTCATTTTCCGATACAATTTCCCGTCCGCGCAAATCAACGCCAAGAATAATGCCGTCGAAATCGCGTGCAAACAATACATTACTTCCGTCGCCGAGCGGCATTGCAGGCAAATCGGCAAAGTGCGACTCGCACGAAGTTTCTGTTGCCCACACTCGAACGTCGTCGGGCGATTCGAGGCTTATATGCCATGCGGCACGCGCTTCTATGCCGAATGTGGTAAGCGGAGCAAGCAATACATTTTCACGGATTATCATTTTGATACGGTTTATGATTTGATAAATCAATCTTCATTTTTTGGCATGGAGCGCGAAGAAGATTGCGGTGCGTTATTCTTAATCTGCTCTAACAGACTTCAGTATAATTTTTTAATTTAATCCGAAATTAAGGCGCAAATACGTAAAATTTCCGCAAAACAGGAGATTTTTGAGAATTATGAGTACTTAAATTTGTTAATACGTGTCAAAATCGTATTTTTGCGATGAATTTTCCTGAAATAACGACTGAAAGCACGATATTATGGCGAAAAAAGGCGCGCGCGTAATCATTACGCTGGAATGTACCGAAGCTAAAAAAGAGGGTAAACCGGCTTCGCGCTACACAACTATGAAAAACAAGCAGAATCATCCCGAACGCATTGAGTTGAAAAAGTACAATCCGTTTTTACAACGTCATACCGTTCATAAGGAAATTCGTTAATTCGCTTTTCTGACGTAAAAAGGCGTTTCTCTGATTGAGGAACGCCTTTTTTATTAGATTACGACACGTATTATTCAGGATTTCGACGGTTTGGCAGGCTTTGCGGCTTTTGCGGCCGCAACTGATTTTTCTATTGTACTTTCTACGCTTGCGCCATATAGGTTTTTACCCTGAATAACGCCGGATTTATCCAATACCCAAACGCTCGGTATAGACTCTACACCGTATTGTTGAGCAACTGCATTTTCCCAGAACTTACCGTCGGCAACGTGCAGCCAGCTCATATTCTCATCTTTGATGAACTGTTTCCATTTGTTTAAATCCTTGTCGAGCGAAATGCCTATGAAAACAACATCCTTGGATTTATATTTATCCCAAAGCCCTTTGAAATGAGGCAAAACACGACGGCAAGGACCGCACCACGTAGCCCAAAAATCGAGTACAACCACTTTGCCGCGATATTGCTGCAATGACAGCGGTTTTCCGTTTTGGTCGTTCATTGTGAAGTTTGGAGCAATCATGCCAACCTCAGTGCCTCCGGCAGGAGCGAGCGGTTGAATGGCGGTTCGTGCCGCGATGGATTTTTCGCCTTTGCCGGCAAAAAGATAACCTGCGCCAAGAGCGGTGATGCCGAGTAATGCGGCGGTTAGAATTCGTTTCATAGACTTTGCGGAAAAATAATGATTGAGGATGACAAGAACACGCCGAATGACGAGCCGACGTGCCGTAAATTGTCTGCGGTAAAAACTACAATGCTTTGAGAGCATCGAATAATTTTGTGTAATCGGGCTCGTCGTGCGGTGTAGCGGTTATTTCCATATAACGGAGAACACCGTCGCCGTCAATCAGATATACGGCGCGTTTTGTTGAGTCCAAACCGGGCAGACCGGCAAAATTAGAAAGCAATAAGTCGTATTGACGTATAACGTTGCGATTGTAATCCGAAAGCAACGGAAATTCTAAATTATACTTTTGGGCGAATACTTTTGCGGTAAACGGCATATCTACGCTGATGCCGAGAGTTTGCGCGTTCGCATTGTTCAGTATGTCGAGCGAGTCGCGGAATTTGCACATTTCAGTGTCGCAAACGCCGGTAAATGCGCCCGGATAAAATGCTAAAATCACATTTTTTCCGGCAAATTCACTCAAAGAGCGCAATTTGTTGCTTTGATCGTACAACGAGAAATCGGGGGCTTTTTGCCCTACGGAAACGGAAGCCATAATTAGACCTCTATAAAAATTAAAAAGAGCGAAGTTACGGTAACAAAATTATGAATTAATCGGTAATTGCTCGCGTTAAATCACGTATATTTGCTCGTTATACCACGTATTATTTTGCATTAAAGCCGCTTTATGCGCTCTCTTACGCGATTATTTCCCTACCTGAAACAGCATAAAATCCGTTTGATTTCAGGGTTGTTGTTCGTTACAATTTCGAATATATGCTCTACGACTGTGCCGCGATTTGTCGGTTCTACGATTGACGGATTCAACAATCCGAATTTCGGTATGGATCACGTTGTCGGGAATATTGTTTATATTCTATTGCTTACGGCGGGCAGTGGTTTTTTTATGTTCCTTACGCGCCAAACAGTTATAGTGGCTTCGCGTCTTATAGAGTATGATTTGCGCAATGATTTGCTTATGGCCGTCGAGCGTCAAGATACGAGTTTCTTTCATAAATACTCGACCGGCTCGCTTATGGCGCACACCACAAACGATATTAGTGCGGCGCGTGAGTTCCTGGGTCCGGCAATAATGTATTCGGCCAACAGTGCTACCACATTTATATTTGCCGTTGTCAATATGATTTTTCTAAGTCCGATAATTACGTTGGTTTCACTTGCGCCGTTGCCGATAATGGCTTATGCTACTTACCGAATAGGGAAGCGCGTACATATAGCATTTCGCAATGTTCAGGAGCAATTCGGTGAGGTTACTGCAATAGCGCAAGAGTCTTTTTCGGGCATCCGCGTTTCGAAAGCATATAACAGTACCGACCGCGAGGCCGAGCAGTTTGCTTCGGCAAGCAAGGAATACGCAGTACGCAGTTTGAAATTGGCGCGTTATCAATCCTTTATGATGCCCTCTATGATGTTTCTGATAGGGCTGTCGAATATGCTTGTGCTGGGATTCGGCGGGCTGCAAGCAATACAAGGCAATGCAACCGTCGGTGTAATTACTCAATTTTTCATATATCTAAATCAGCTTATGTGGCCGGTGGCCGCAATAGGTTGGGTAACAAATTTAGTGCAACGCGCGTCTGCATCAATGGGGCGTATAGCCGCTATTTTCGATACGATTCCAAATATTCGCGACGATAAATCTGTCGTAAAAGATACCAAGATTCATGGAGACATTGAATTTCGCAATGTTTCTTTCCGTTATCAAGGAGCGCGACATAACGCACTTAGCGATATTTTTCTGAAAATTCCCGTGGGCTGTTCTTTGGGTATTGTAGGTGCTACGGGCAGCGGCAAAACCACGTTGGTAAATCTTATTCCGAGAATGTTCGACCCGACATCGGGCAATATTTTGATTGACGGAAAACAATCCGCAGAGATTCCGTTGGATACATTGCGCCGCGGTATTGGTATTGTAACTCAAGAGCCTTTTTTATTCTCCGAATCCATAGAGGATAATATTCGCGCCGGAAATCCTGCCGCAACCGAAGCCGACATAATCGCAGCGGCAAAGGCGGCACGTCTGCACGACGATATTGTTACGTTTCCCGACGGATACAAAACGGTAGTAGGCGAGCGTGGAGTAACCTTGTCGGGCGGACAAAAGCAAAGAACGGCAATAGCGCGCGCATTGCTTCGTAATCCTGCCATACTGATACTTGACGATGCACTCTCGGCGGTAGATACGGCTACAGAGCATGAAATTTTAAAGTATTTGCACGAGGCTGTGAAGAATTGTGCCGCGCTTATAGTGTCGCACCGCCTATCGGCAACGCAAAATTGCGATGCGGTAGTTGTATTGGACGAAGGGCGTATAGCAGAATACGGTTCGCATGAAGAATTATTAAAAATACCTGATGGAATTTATTCTGAACTCTGGGAAATTCAACGCCTTGAAGAAGAATTGCAACGCTCGTAAACAGAGCGTGTAAATTTTGCCGGTTTATCGTTCGGCCGTACAGAAAAATGCCGTAAATTAAAAATATCCGGCTTATAGAAAATAACTTGTGCAATTCTTGCGTCATAGTGCCGTTCTAACGCTTAGAGCGGTGCTTAGTCGTTTCACATTTGTTCCATATTGATTAGGAAATGCATGAGAATTACGAAACAATATACAAATCGCGAGAGCCAATCGCTGGATAAGTACCTGCAAGAAATTGGGCGCGTGGAGCTCTTGCACGGCGACGACGAGGTGCATCTGGCACAAAGTATTAAGCGCGGCGGGATGGAAGGCGACAGAGCGTTGGAACGATTGGTAAAGGCAAATCTTCGTTTTGTGGTAAGCGTTGCAAAACAATATCAAAATCAGGGGCTTTCGCTGGGCGACCTTATCAATGAGGGAAACCTCGGTTTGATTAAAGCCGCTAAACGCTTCGACGAAACGCGGGGATTCAAATTTATTTCATACGCGGTGTGGTGGATTCGCCAATCAATTTTGCAGGCTCTTGCCGAGCAGTCGCGCATTGTTCGTTTGCCGCTGAACCGTGTGGGCGCATTGAATAAAATCAGCAAGAAATTCAGCGAGTTGGAGCAGGAATTCGAGCGCGAGCCCACAGCCGCAGAACTTGCCGACCAATTGGAATTAAGCGTTGCAGAAGTAGCCGAAACAATGAAAATATCGGGACGGCACGTTTCGGTTGATTCGCCGTTCTCGCAAGGCGAAGATAATCGACTCCTTGATATTCTGCCGAATGAACAGCAACCGCCGCCGGATTCCGAACTTATGCTCGAATCGCTGCGAGTGGAGGTACAGCAAGTCCTAAGCACACTGTCGCAACGAGAATCCGAAGTAATAAAATTATATTTCGGGCTTGACGGTATCTGCTTGACATTGGAAGAAATAGGCGAAAAATTCAGCCTGACACGCGAGCGAGTTCGGCAAATCAAAGAAAAAGCAATACGCCGTTTGCGCCACGCTTCACGCTCAAAAGCACTGCGGTCGTATCTCGGATGAATTATATAGAATTTTAGCCATAATGCCTGTAACGCTCGGTCGTTCAGGCATTTTTTTTAATTTATCGGATTGGCTGTATGGCCGTAATCGAACCCGTTGTGCATATCTTTACGTCTGCTGCAAATGGCGGTATGGAGCATTACGTTGCGGCTATGATTGGCGAACAATATCGGGCCGGTTATCAGGTGTTAGTGGGTGCAATACCTCGAAGTCCGGCGTGGAATGTGTTGGAAAATAGCAATGTTAAACTATTTCCTTTAAGTGTCGGAAAATATTTTTCACTTGTAAATATAATGCGGGTTCGCAATACATTGCATGATGAAAAAGCCGCAGTCGTGCATATTCATACAGGAAAAGATGTATGGCTCGGTGCCGAGGTCTGTTTCGGAACTCGCAGTGCGCTGGTATACAGCGCGTATATGAACGTCGCACCCAAGCACGATTTGTTGCATCGTGTTATGTATAGACGAATTGACGCTTTCGGCTCATCGTCCGAGCAAATTAATTGTGATATTATCCGGCATTTCGGTGCAAGTCCCGAATCTGTATTTTCATTGAAATACGGCAGAAATCTGCCATCGGACGAAGAATTGCGTAAATTACGAGCAGAAGGGCGCAGACGGCTTGCTATTGCCGATGATGAAATTTTCGTGCTGTCGCTTAGCCGTATAGACAAACAAAAAGGCATTGAGGAATTTGTTCGAGCAATGCGGATATTGAATTTGCATAATGTGCCTGACATTCGTTTCGGAATTGTTGGCAGTCCTACACAGTCCGATGTATCTTTCGACGGCGTACCGGTTTATGAAAAAGATGCTGTTGCGTTGCAATCGTGGTTGCAATTATTTTTGCGGGAAAATAATCTTGAAAATACATGTACTTTATTGCCTAATCAAAGTGAATATATGTCGCTTTTGGCCGCAGCCGATATTTTTGTTTTGGCAAGCTACGGCGAGATGTATTCTCTTGCCGTGATTGAGGCAATGTCGTGCGGCGCGGCAATTATAGGAACAGATGCCGGCGGAACGACAGAGCAAATCGGAAAGGATCCTGCGGGGCACGGATTGCGCGGAATTTTAATACCGCCCCGCAATACCGATGCGCTTGCCGAGGCGATTGCCTCGTTTACGGCACAGCCGGAACTGCGCAAATTACGTGGAGAAGCCGCCAAGGTCTGGGTGCGTACACATCATACTATTAAGGCTGCATTGGCACAAGTTGATGCGGCTTATAATTTTGCAATTAATTCGCGTCGTGCAAAAATTGCCGGCTGTCGCGTAACGCTGAATGGACAAATATGATAAACTTATGGTGTCTATATGCTTAATTCCGAATCGCTTAAATATGATTTCGAGCGCGGACTGCTTGAAGAAATTGAATCTGCCGGCAAAATAATAAAGGTTCGTGCAGGCGAAACTATTTTTGACGCAGGCTCATTGGTTCGCTATATTCCTATTGTAATTTCCGGTGCCGTAAAAGTAACGCGCCCCGATGACGACGGAAAAGAATTATTGCTCTATTATCTTACGCCGGGCGACAGTTGCGCCATGACTTTTACTTGCTGTATGAGGCAATTTCCAAGTGAAATTAAGGCTGTTGCCGAAGACGATTCTGAACTGCTTATGCTGCCGACTTCGGTTACGGATGATTGGATTGTAAAATATCCGACTTGGAAAAGTTTTGCACTACAGACAATTCGCGACAGATTCCTGGAAATGCTCAGAGCGATAGACCAAATCGCTTTTCAAAATCTTGACGAACGTCTTATCTCATATCTGAAAGATAAATCCAAGGCTACGGGGAATGCTTTGTTGAATATATCGCATGAGCAAATTGCAAATGACCTTGCAACCTCGCGCGTAGTAATTTCCAGATTGCTGAAAAAACTCGAAAACAACGGAAAAATCTTATTATATCGTAATCAAATCAAGATTTTAAGCGATTTGTAACTTTTGTTGCAAACTTTCATATCTCACTTTACGTAATTTTGCGCTGTAAATAACATTTAAAACGGCAAAATAAACGGAGAATTGCCATGAAAAAGAACATGGGCAGCACAGACAGAATTATTCGTATGTTGCTTGCAGTGCTTATCATAGCTCTTTATTTAGGCGGCGTAATAAATGGAATATTAACCGTAATATTGCTTGTATTTGCAGCAATATTTATTACAACGTCGTTTATGAGTTTTTGTCCTCTTTATTTGCCTTTTGGATTAAACACTTTAAGAAAGAAAGAAAATCTATGACACATTCGGTTGAAACCCAATGGATGGGAAAAATGCAGTTTAACGCTTCGGTAAACGGGCATACATACATAATGGACGCACCCGAAAGAGTAGGGGGAGAAGACCGAGGTTCGATTCCTAAGCCTTTTATGCTGACTGCATTATCGGGCTGTACAGGCATGGATGTGGCGGCTTTGTTGCGTAAAGCAGGCTCTTTGCCAGATATATTTTCCTTACGGGTAGAAGGTGAAATCAGTAAACGCCATCCTATCGAATATGTAGCAGCGCATCTGATTTATAATTTTACGGGCAAGCCGGAATTAAAGCAAGCGGCACTCGATGCCGTAACAACCTCACAAGAAAAGCTTTGCGGTGTAAGCAGCATGTTCAAGAAAATTATGCCCGTAACTTGGGATGTTTTCTATAATGATGAACTTGTGTTTACGAACAAACCTATGGTTGAACAGCAAATAACGGAGCAAACCAATGTTTGATGTCATAAAAAGCCTTATCGGTATGGGTAAATCGCCTAATTTTTCGGAACTTGTGGCTAATGGTGCGCAAATTATAGATGTGCGCTCGCCGGGTGAATTTCAAAGCGGACACGTTAAAGGTTCTCGCAATATACCTTTGCCGAATTTATCGAAAGAATTATCCAAAATCAGCAAAAGCACGCCCGTTATCACCTGCTGCGCAAGCGGAATGAGAAGTGCGACAGCGGCTTCGTTTCTGCGTTCAAATGGTTACAACGAAGTCTATAATGGCGGCGGCTGGATGTCGCTTCAAGGTAAATTATCTTCATAAAAATATATGTAAAAAAAAGGCTGTCTCAAAATAAGAGTTCAGCCTCTTTTTTTTCAAAATACAGTATTTGATTTGTCTTGTAGTTGTATCTCTTGTCTTAGAAATAAATTTGGGAATTTTACTATCTTTGCAAAATTATCGGCGAGGAATATCTTTCATTCCCAGTTTCTACACGAACGAAATATGTGCCGTTTGCAAGATTGGGGAGAGGTACGGCAATAGAGTTTTCTCCTAAATCTGTTTCGTAATGTTCGCTGAATACAGTTTTGCCTTCCGGCGATATTACGCTAATTGCTGTATTCGGTGAATATGTAGAGAAGATAACCGTTATAGAGCCTGAAAATGGATTTGGCAATACGTGTAACTGCGCCTGTTTGGACGGTGAATTTTGTTCTTCCACATCGGTGATGCGAGTTACCTGCAATAAAGCCCGTACAGTAGGACCTTCGTTTATGGTAACAGCCGTAAAATTAGGTAAAGAATCCAAAGTAAAAGTTTGCTCCGTACCGGAAAGAGTGACCATTCTATAAATATAATTGCCATCTTTTTGCTGTTTAAATCCGAATTCTATCGGAACATTTTCATAAATTCCGTAAGAAGCAGGCTGCGTTTGTTTTATATGAATTTTCAGGTTTTTAAGATTATTTCCGATTGATGTGCTTGCAGTATCAATAGTTAAAATAGGCCAACCGGGCATTTCTATCCATTGTTTGAAAAATTGACTGAGGTCTTTTCCCGATATTTGCTCTAATACTAATTTCATGTCGGAAGTGGCGGCAATCGAATATTTATGACGTGTAAGATATTCACGCAAGCCGCCGAAAAACAGGCTGTCGCCCAATTCATAGCGCAGCATACCAAGCACGACAGCACCCTTCAAGTAGATAGTTTCCGGATAATTGGAAGAAGGCGATTTACGGGGAAAATCGAAAATCGGAATTACACCTTCGGATTTGGCAACTGAATTTAGATAACGAGACAATTTATCGCTCATATCTTTTAAATAGCCGCCCGAAACGCCTGCACAATCTGCCCAAAGTGCTTCGCAGAAGGTGGCAAAACTCTCTGTAAGCCATACATGCCGAAAATCTAACGGTGAAACCAAGTCGCCAAACCATTGATGAGCCAACTCATGTGCAGCCACAGAATTAACCGTATTTTTAGACTGTGACAATGAAGTATTGAAAGAAATCATTGTTTGATGCTCCATTGCACCGGTGGGAGTATTCACATAGCCTACCTTTTCAAAAGGATAGGGAATAAAACGATTTTCAAAACATGCAATCATTTCCGGCAATCTTGAAAATGATATTCGTGTAGAATTTGTATCTGCAGGCTTTGAATAAACAACGGCAGGAACTGATGCAGAAAAATTAAGCGGAACGTATTTATCCACTGCAAAAGTCAATAAATATGTAGCACAAGGAATATCGTGTTCCCATTCGTAAATTGCAGTATCGCCTTCTACTAAGCGCGTGAGAATCCCGTTTGAGGCAGCAAAATAGTCTTTGGGTACAAGAAATGAGGCATGAAAAGTCGCTTTATCAGATGGATGGTCGTAACATGGCAGCCAATGTTGCGTGGTAGAAACATAAGGCGCGGTAAAACCAACGCCCATAGCGTACAGAGTTCCTTGCCGTGAAAGAACACCGCCCCATGCATAAGCTCCGCCCGGTTCAGCCGTCATAACTCCGTGATAATAAATCAAGAGGCGTGAAGTATCGCCTGCCTTAATCGGAAGTGTTCGGATAACTTCGTAATGTGATATTGCATTAAGCGAATCTGCTGCAAATTGCGGACTTACGCGAATACCGTCCATAAACGCCGAGTCGATGGTCAAGCCTCGCAAGTGAAAACGATATATCAAATTAGTGCTGTCTAACCAACGTAAAGAAGTCGTACATTCTCCTCGCATTTCGGCTGAGGGTGCTTTTGTGAAATCGAGCGTAGCCTCGTATCGCAACACATCAAATTTCTGCGGGCGAAATTCTGTCGGCGAACTTATGTTGCCATTATCGGCACTGCACATAGCAACCGCTATAAAAAAACAAATTACCGTAAGCAGATGCGATTTCATAAGCGTTTGAATTTATTGTTTTCGAGAGATTTACAGACTTTATTCTAATTGTGGTAAGCAAAAATTTTGCCGTATTGTTTGGGCGTACCGTAAATTATTTTAAAACTTCAAGTTTTTTATCTTATTAGCGGAATTTTCCTTTTTGGGCGGTCAGTCAGCCATAAAAAATTTGGCAGATAATAATCCGAGGTTTTTTTTAAAATGAATATTTCAGGGAAAAATTCGCCATTTACTCCGCCTAACCAACGAATAATTTCCGGTTTGCCGTCAAGCGTTTCAATGCGAATACTGTCGGCAGAATTTCGCGCCGCACCGTCCGGCTCGCCATCGGTTTGCATAAAATATAAACTTTTGGCATCACCGCGAACAAATATTTGCCTTAATGTGTCATTTTCAACATCAATCCTGATAAATGCACCGGAAAGTTGCTGTGTGCGTTCTGTGTTTGCAGTATCATCACGCACGGCACTAAAAGCATTGCCTGAAGCCTCAATCCGTCTTAATTTTTTTTGGGGAATAAATACCGAAATAGAGTCGGCGCGAAGCTGTGTGGAGTCATACCATAGTGCGGGCGATGCGCCACGAAGCCTTAAAATATCATCTCGTTTTTGATAAATTATCGTATCGGTACGTGCTGCAAGCGATGCACGAACTATTTCGGCTGTTCCGTAAGCGACGTAAAGTTCGCCGTCATTACGGAATGCTTCCATAACCTTTGCAGAAATTGTCAAAGTGTCGTAATGAGATGATTTTATTGTTGTTACAGTATCCGAAGTGAAATTGGATGAATCGGCAGTAAAAGTTGAGTCGATTTGCCGAAGTATTGAGTTGCCTGCAATTCGGGAATATCTTGTTGCGGGAAAATTCCAAGCTGAATCGCCGGTTAAAACTACATTTGAATATCGTCCGCTTACGGCAACGCGGCCAAAAGCCGAGCTGTTTTGGCTTCGGCGACTGTATTCGACGCTGTCGGCAAGAATTTTTACCGAATCATCGAGAATTTTTACAGTTCCGTTGAAATTTGCAATTGCCGTTGAGGTGGAATAATAACCTGAATCAGCATCGAGAGTTATTTGTCGGTCTACTATTTTAACGCCTTTGTGTCCCCAAGCAAGTCTTTGATTTCCATCGTAATCGGCTCGCGGTGCAGTAAGGGTTACAGTTCCTTGAATAATTCTTACGGAACCGATAAGTTCTACTTTATTAAGGTCAAGATACTGAATTGCACGATCGCAATATAAAATAACATCGCCTTGAGTAAGATTCACCCGTCCGTTAAGTTCGCGAATCATTCCGGCCGATTCTGTTCGGCCGATAAGCGAATCGGCATATTTCAAATAAATTGTTTCATTTCCGGTAGTTTGTGCCCGTAATGCGCAGATGCTTGAGCTTAAAATAAAAAGCGCGGAACATATAAAAAATATGAATGAACTTGCCGATTGCACAATATTACTCCGTTATTTTACCATGGCGGCGATATCGGTTTGTGCATCATTTAACGCCTGTGCGGCTGATTTCTGTCCGTAAAGCGCGGCAACTACGGCATTTTCGATGGCAGCTTCAATATCGAGCCAACGAGGGTGAACGGGTGTCATCTTTGAGCGTTCCAACTGTTTTGCGAAAACTGAACGATTTTTAGCCGTGGAGAAATAAATATCGCTAAATTTTGATTTATCGGCCGGAAAGCCTGCATCGGCAACCTTCTTGCAGAAATTCAGTGCAGTTGCACCGTCGGTCAGATAACGAATAAATTTTTCTGCAAGTTTAGCCTTATCGGACTTTGCATTTACGGCAAGATATTCGCCGCCGGCAAAAGACATACCCGTGTGTTTCATGTCGGGTATAAGTGCTACGCCGTAATCAAGTGTCGGGTTACCGTTTTCGATTTTTTTCGTCAGCCAACTTCCGGAGAACCAAAAACCGATTTTTCCCTGCGTAAATGCTGCGTCGAGTTCGCGTTGTGTTTCAATGCGCCCGGCGCGAGAAAGCGCAATATACATATTTAGTGCCTCGATATTTGCAGCGGAATTAATGGCCGGAGCACCTGTCGAGTCGAATATATAGCCGCCGTTACTCCAAACGAGAGGAAGGAATTTTTTGTAAAGGCGATGCGGGTCAGAGCCGTTTGCACCGAAGCCGTCCACACCTTCGAATTGTTGTATTTTCTCGGCAGCATTCAGCATTTCGCTCATTGTGGCGGGCGGTGTATCGGGCAGTCCGGCTTTTTTCAAAAGGTCTTTGTTATAGAATAAAACTCTCGTATCCACTACCCAGGGAAGTGCATATTGTTTGCCGGAAAACATTGCGGGAGCAATGGAAAAATCGGCAAATCTATTACGGTCGTTTGTGCCGTTCCATTCGCGCAACACTCCGGCAGATGAGAATTGCGCCACCCAATCAGAGCCGAGTTCCAGTATGTCGGGAGCTTTTCCCGCATTGAAAGCCGCCAAAAGTTTAGTCTTGCCGTCGCCCCAGCTAAGAGCTGTGGCATTAACCGTGCAATTCTCTTTTTTTTCAAATTCGGCTATTATTTCTTTTAATGCTTTTTCTTGTGCGGGTTCGCTCCAAAAATGCCAGAAAGTAATGGTATCGGCTGTGTCTTGACCGCTTTTGCCGCCGCAAGCCGATAACATGGCTGCAAAAACAAACAAAGCGGCATATATTGTTTTCAATGTGAGCTTTCTCATATTTTATGCGCGATTTTGTATCGGTTTGAAAAAAAGACCTGACTCGCGCGAAGCAGCGTAAGCCAGGTCTTTGAATTGATAATTCTGAATTATGGCGTAAACTCTTTGTCTTCGATTGGTTTATTGATTTCGTAACCAACTTCGGCTTTCAGAACGGGGCCGCCTAATTCGGACTCGATTATACCGGGCAACATTACGCCCGACACTTCTTTGTAATTAGAATATTTCTGTGTGGTAATTACTTCACCGCGAGGAGTTTTACGGGGAGCGTCTTCTTTGGTCAGCAAAAACGTTCCGGCATCGAAATACAGATGTTTTTTAATGCCTGAATCATAGACGGTTTCGAGAATATACATTCCGTCTTTCAACCCCAAAAGATTCATCTGTTTTATATGCGGATTATCGGTCAGATGAGCTGAAGGAAAAATATATGCTTCGTCCATATAATCTTCGGCTTCTTCTCCGGTCAATTCTTTGGCGGGTTGTCCCATCATTGATGCCCATACTTTTTGGCCGCTGATCCAAACCTGCTGCTTCATCATTCCTAAATCTAAGGTAAATGTCGCTTTACCGCCTTCTTTATTCTTACGAATCACGGTTCCGGTCATTTGATTTGCTCCCATTTCTATCGAAGCTTTACCTTTATATGTCATCGTTTTAACAGCTCCTATTTTTTCTTTTCCGCCAAGTGCTTCTATGTGCTTTGAAAGGAGTTCGCCTATGTTCATAGAAGTTTTTTCGGCCGCTTTCACAGGTTTTAAGTCAAGGTCGAATTCATAAACGGTTCCGAGTTTTTTTAATGCCGGAATTACATCTGGATTACCCACAACTACGACGGAAGTTTGTTCGGGCTTCACATATTTGGCGGCTACGTCAAGGACTTGCTGCGAATTTATTGCCATGTAGCGCGTGGGATATTCCTTAACCCATGAAATAGGTTTGCCGGAATTAACCGCATTCAAGATAATATTGGCTACGGTTTCGGAGCTTTCAAAATTAAGCAGGTAATTGCCGACTACGTAGCGTTTCATATCGTTCAGCTCTTCATTCGGTATCGGCTCGCCGGCGATTTTTGCAAGTTCGCGACGTATAACTATAATTGTAGAGTCGGTTACGGCATTGCGAACATCGGCAGCACATGAAAAGCGATTAGCAAGCGGTGCATTGGTAAGATAAGCGTAAGGAGAATAAGTATAAGAATAAGTTTCGCGCAAGGTTTTATTGAGCCGCCCGCCGAAACTGTTTCCCATAACATTGCTGCAAAGCTGTAGAGCCTCGTACTGCGGGTCGTTATTGGGCATAGCCAAGGAGCTTGTATGCACGGAGGATTGTACCGATGACGGGCGATGCACAAAATATATGGCAATAGGTTCAGGCTTTACCGGAGGAATATTCATCGTGGGAAGAACTCCCTTTTTCCAAGTTGCGAATGCTTTTTCAAGCATTTTCTTTGCTTCGTCGGCACTGATGTTGCCCGTTACGGCCATTGTTACATTGTTGGGAATGAAAAACGAAGCGTGTACTTTTTTTACGTCGTCAAGCGTAATGGAGTTCAGACTTTCTTCCGTCGCTTTGCGTCCGTAGGGATGATGCATTCCGTAGGTAACTTTGCGTGCCATTGCTGCGGCCAGTTGTCCGGCATTGCCGCGTTGACTTTTCACAGAGGCTAAGTTTTGCGCTACAAGTTTGTCGAATTCTTCTTGCGGAAAAGCAGGGCGCATTACCACGTCGGCAAATATTTCCATTAAAATCGGCAAATGTTTTTTTAGTGCATCGCCCGAAACGCTGAAGCGGTCGCCGCCGCTTGAAGCCGAGAGCGACGCGCCTACGCCGTCAAGTGCATCGGCTATTTGGTTCGCAGAACGTTTGCCCGCGCCTTTGGTCAGCATATCGGTCGTCAAAGAGGCGAGGCCGCTTTTCAAATCGTCGGAGTAGTCGCCGCCCCACAGCGTCATACGGAAATTGACTATCGGCTGTTCATGATCTTCGATAACGTAAAGTTTTATACCGTTAGAAAGCGTTGTTTCGGAATATTTTGGAAATGCCATCGTTGAGGCCGGAAGCGCATCGGGCTTTTTCGAGAAATCAGCCGGCTGTGCCTGTATATGCAAAGCCGCAAATATCACGGCTAACGAAGTAGTTATTAGGAACTTGTTCATAGGTTTACTTTGCGTGCAAATAGTGGTAAAAATATGATTAACTTTTTGGAATATAAGACAATACGACGTATTTATCGGTTGTCAGATACTGACGTGCCACGCGAAGCAAATCATTCTTGCTTACTTTCATAAATTGCTCTAATTCGTTGTTTATCAAGTTCGCTTTGCCAAAGTACGTGTGGTATTTGCTTAATGCCTGCGCTTTTTCCAGCACATCTTTTTTTCCGTAGAGAAAACGTGCCTCTTGTATATTCTTGGCTTTTTGGAATTCTTCATCTGTAATGCCGTCTTTTTTTATTCTTTCGATTTCTTCAATTATTAGTCTTTCTACGTCGCCGGTTGATTTACCCGGGGCGGCTATACCGATAAACGCAATGCGCCCGGCATATTCCATATCCCATAGAAAACTTGCTGTTTGCACTGCGACCTGATCCTTGTCAACCAAGCGACGATACAGACGCGAGCTTTCGCCCGCACCAAGCAAATCCATAAGCATATTCATGGCATAAGCGTCGGGATTGCCGATTTTAGGGCCTCGCATAGACATATAAACGGCCGGAAGTTGCGCTTTTGCATCTTCTATTGTTTCGCGTTCCACACCTTGCATCGGTTGCAAATTGAACTCTTTGCGCTGTATTGCCGCACCTTTGCCCATCCAGCCGAAATAATCCTGAATATATTTTTTTACTTCGGGAACGGAAAAATCGCCCACAACCGTAAGCGTGGCATTGCTCGGCTGATAATAAGTATCATAAAAATGACGGAACTCGTCAATTGATGCAGAATCAATATGTTGCGACGAACCTATAGGAGTCCATTCGTAATTGCTTCCGGCAAAAAGAAATTTTGTGGTCAATTCGTTCCAAGAACCGTAAGGACTATTGTCGTAGCGGGCACGGCGTTCTTCCTTCACTACGCCGCGTTGTGTTTCAACGCCAATGGCATCAACAAGTAAACCTCGCATACGTTGCGCTTCTATCCAAAGCGGCAGTCGTATTTCGTTCGCCGGAACTTCATTGTGATATACGGTTTCATCTACCGACGTATAGGCATTCAGTCGCCCGCCGATACTTTCAATATATTTTGACAAAGCACCGCGTGAAATATCCTTAGTACCTTCGAACATCAAATGCTCGAAAAAATGCGCAAATCCCGTGCGGCGCGGGTCTTCGTCGCGGCTACCCACACGATAATGCACTACGGTTACAGCCACCGGGGCCGATTTATCCACGCTGAGAATTACATGCAGGCCGTTCGGAAGGTCGTATTCTTCAAATACGATAGGATTCATTTGTGCGAGAGATTGCGGCGAGCTCGTTGCGGTCAGCACGGCGAGTATGCAGGCGGCACCGATAATTAGTCGTCTCATAAAAGTATTACCGTAAAACTGTATAAAAAAACAACAAACAGAGATGATTTCCGAAAAAAACTTGACGAAAATACGATATTTTGCCAAGATTAAACGGCAAGTCTGTCGTATTTTCCGTCGCTTATGCAATAGTTTCGGAGCAATGCGGCAATTGTTGCAAGGTAGCGATATTGCAAAGATTGGGCGAAGAACGGGAATTATTGCGAATTAATCGGTATGATTAACGTAAACTTCCGATATTCTGTAAGTTACCGAAAATATTGAGTGCTGTTGAAAAATATAGCTTTATATTTTATTCACAGCCGTACTATTGCCGGATAAAAGAAAAAACTTTGCTTTTGAAAATGATTTATCGAGAGATAATTATTGCTGCGGACATTGTTTCCGTTCCCGAGGCAATCGCCAGCCTGTAAATTCCGTTCGGTATGTTTATTGCATCAAGCGTTCCCGTTACATGCCCGGAATCGTCGGAAAATACATCGAAAACGCGAATAAGGCGGCCTAAACCATCGAATAATTTTGCCATAATTTTTGACGGTTTTGCAACGGAAAACTTACCTTCGAACCGTGCAGTTTCTTCTACCGGCAGGGGAGCAACCGACAATTCAGCGGCACCGCCGCATTTTTCGAGAATACAATCGTTTCCTATTCCGACTACTTCCGCGCCTAAACAACGCCGCAAAGCATTGCGCATATCCGATTCATTCATTGAAGCCGCTATGCACACATTACATTCCCTTGATTCACCCGGAGCAGTGACACCGGCGAATTTCATGCCCACAGCTGCCGCAATATCGTTCGTTCCGTTGAATTGCAGTAAGGTTCCGTTATTTATAGTATTGTACAAATCGCTTCTATAGTCAGACTCGAAAATATCGTTTCTATTCAGTCCTGCCGCCTGCGGAACAGCATCTGTTTCATAGGATTGTGCTGCAATTCCGACGAAAGGGTAATCGCCGGTGCGGAAAGCCGTCATTGCTACGGCCGTACCTTTCACTCCTTCAAGCCCTTCGGGATAAAGCCGCGTTTGATTATCCAAACCGTACCGTCCGATATCGAAGTCGAAATAATAGCCAAGCGCGAGATTATCAATAGCCGAATCGTTAGTGTTTGTTGCTTTCAGCGCGATTTTTATTGCCGGCAGAGAATTGCTGTCGGGCAAGTATTTCACTTGAAGTAACAGCCCGATTCGTTTTTCGGGAAAATCCCCGGCGGAATCTATAAGAACGGAAATGTTTCTGTCGGGTGCTACAAGTAGTTTTCGTGCGCCGAAATCCGACCATGCCGGAAAAGCAACCATAGTTTTTTGATTGTTTGCAGTGGCAATAAGTGCAGTAGAATAGCCTGAATACGCCGTTGCCGGCAAAACGTTTTGATATGGCTTCAGCAGTAAACCTCCGCCGCGTAAAGAACTTCCTTCGCCTGCAAAACCTATTGAACCGTTGTCGGCTGCGTCGAGTGCAATTGTATTGTTTTGAAATGTTTCTATATCGCTCGTAGCCGTAATCGGAAAGAGGAAGAAATCCTGGTAATCATCATTTGCTTCAATGTCCATTCGCAATATTACGGGCGAAGTGCCGCGTTCGTTTATAATAAAACGAAATTGACCTATATCTGCGGTTGCGCCACTGCCTATTGAAACATTGTCAACAACCGAGTCGAGAAGAATAAGCGGCTGTGAAATATCGGGTTGCGAAAGCTCAAATCTGGCGTTTTGCGCATCGCCTAAATAGTTCTTTACACGTGCCGTCATTTTTACTGTATCGCCTGCAAAAAATCGTGCCGGCGTTGTTCCGTTAACCTCGTAAATCTGCTCTATCAGAGAAATTGCGGGTTTTGATAAAGGATAGTGTTGCATTGCTTTGAGCATATTCAGCCGTAGCGGAATCATTTTTGCCCAATATTCATTGCTTGAACTTATGTCGTCTCCGCAAATCCGCGCAAATTCCACTGCCTGCAAAGCGTTGAGTGCCGGATATTTCGCCCGAATCAATGCTACGTGTGCTGCGGCGATAGGCGAAGCCGCCGAAGTACCGGAAAAAACGTCGTAACTGTTCGAGTTGTTGGTCGTGTAAGCATTGTGTCCGGGCGACATAATGCGAACATGAAAGCCAATTGCCGAGTATGACGCAATATTATCGCCGACATCGGTTGCGCCAACGCCCAAAACACCCCGATATGCGGCCGGATACATAGGTGCCGTAATTTGTTCGTTACCTGCGGCCGCCACTACAGCCGTTCCTCTTGTTACGGCAAAATTAATGAAGGATTCGTTAAGTTTAGAATAGGCGTTGGTTGTTCCCCAGCTACAATTAATTACGGCAAAACCGCGAGTAGCCGCGTAAATAATGCCTTCATAGCCGAAATATATGCCCGATTTTGAGCGCATTCCGGCTTTTATGGGGAAAATTCTGCAACGTCCGCCCGAACCCGCTATACCGACAGAGTTATTGACGGTTGCACCGGCCAAGCCGGCTACGTCCGTGCCATGCGAGTCAAGCACATACGTATCGCCCGGTTTTGTGCCGTCGTCGGTAAAAGAGGCGAGATTTACGCCGTCATAATCGTCAGCATAGCCGTTCCCGTCGTCATCTTTGCCGTTGCCGGGAATTTCCGACCAGTTCCGCGCTATATTTCCCGTCAAATCTTCATGTATTTTATATACTCCGTTATCGCATATCCCTATGACTATATTTGTATCACCCGGAAATATATTCCACGCTTCGAGGGCGCGAATAACGTTCAGATAAGCTTGTTTGCTCAATTCAGGGTCATTCGGCAGACCAAATGTATGCTCTATGTATTTGGGCTCGGCTATTTCGACCGCCGGATTATCCATTAGCCGCTTGCACACGGCTATAGGTGATTCCTTGCTTTCGTAATATATTGAAAATGTACGCAAAATAGGCTCTTCGGCAAGTCTGATTGCATCAAGATGTTGCATTGTGGCGGCAATGTGCCTCGCCGCAACTTTCGGATTGAACGTTAATGATAGATCCGGCGTGAGCATTGCCCGAATTTTTGCTTGCGGTAATGTTTGCAATAAAGCATCGGGCGAATAGCCTTGGCGGATACGCGCCATTACCGTACCCTGCTGAACGACGGGTGTATGAGATAATTGTGCGAAAACAGGAGTATTTGCAACGATAAATAGTCCGGCTACAAGTACATATACCAATTTCCGGAGCGGGCTTTTCGCAATGATGCTGTGCGGTGCATTCATAATTAAACGTATAAAATATCGGGATTTATGGCATTATTCTTCGCACTTTAACGTTATTCTGCCGTAGCCGTTGCCGTGTTTTTAATCATAAGTGCTTCTGTTTCTTGCCTGCGCATTGCGGCGCGTTTCGATTGCATTGCGTATCGAACTATAGAAATAAAAAATCCGCCGACCATAGCGACAACCCCTGCCCAAACCAAACTGATATAAGGCTTAATCATTACCTCTACCGTGAATATCTCGAGCGGTGCGGGTATAGGCTTGGAAGTATCCGTAAATCCGAAATTTGCTTGAGATTCGCTTAAATTCTCGCGATTAGGCAGAATTTTAAGAAAAGAAATCTGTTGCGATGTTCCCGGAACCGTAATCGGGTCCGGAATACTTTCCATTGTTTTCATATCGAGCGTGGAATATAACGTCATTGTATCGGCATTATTTCCGCGAAGTATGCGCACAACGGCCGCCGGGCGTATTGTACCGTTGCTGCCTGTGGCTGACCGCATTGACGACATATCGAAAGAGATAAATTCAAGACGCATAGTCGTATCGGTAGGAAAAACAGCAGTTTCTCCCTTTTTCACAGTTCTCATCGGCGTTCCATCCAATACTTCCACTGTCTTTGGAGAAATATACACGTCGTTTGTTGCCGCCCAATGAATACCCGGTTCCAAGAATGGCGATTGTCTTTGATTAAAATCGCTGAAATACATTATAGGATACACGACAGTTTCGGTATTATTGCGTTGTACTTTTACGGAGAAGCGATATTTTTCGCGGTCTTTATACTCTTTTTCTACTTGTTCGCGTCCTAGATACGTGATTTTATATCCCAAAATATCGGCTGTATGTCCTTTTGTAAGCGTTGCGTGTTCGATAATCGAGTAGCGCGATGTAGCCATAATTCCCAGCATAAGGAGTGCTACGCCTGCATGAGAAACATAAGCTCCCGTTGAAGTGAATTTTGAGCGAATAATTCCGAGTGCAATTTCTACATTGGCAAACAGCGCGAACCAAGAACTGAATCCAAGCAGTAAAAATACGATGTCGCGCATACCGATATACGCTGTTGCGGCCGTTGCAACAACTGCAAGTGAACCGGGGAATATCAGAGATTTCCATACTCCGTCAAAAGTTTTTGCCTTCCAGCGAAGCAGCAACGAAAAACCGTTAACCAGCATTACCGCGATAACAAGCGGCAAATGTGTATCGTTGTAAAACGACGATTCTATTGCAACTTTTGGCAGTCCTGCTATTTCGGCTATAAGCGGCCAACTTGTGCCAATAAATACTAAAATCGCGCTTGCCAGCACTAATGCCGAGCCGATGGCCATGGCAAATTCTCGTGATGCGGGCGAGAAGTTCCCGGCCGCTGCGGCTATATCTTTTCTACGATAAATAAGCATACCTATTCCGAGTACAGCAAACGCAGCCATAAACGCAATAAGCAAAACAAAAGCAAACATTCCGGGGTCTACGAAAGAATGAACCGAAGTGTCGCCCAAAACACCGCTTCGAGTTAAAAACGTAGAATACAGCACGAGTATAAACGACAGCATTGCCAAAATCACATTGGTTTTTACCAAGCCGCCCGTGCGTTTCTGAACCAGCATTGTGTGAACGAGGGCAACAGCGGTAAGCCATGGAATAAGCGACGAATTTTCAACTGGATCCCACGCCCAAAAGCCGCCCCAGCCAAGCGTTTCATAAGCCCAGAATCCACCTAGCATAATGCCGAAACCCAGAATCGCGGTGGCGTACAGCGTCCAAGGCAATGCGACAGCAATCCAACTCTGATAGTCGCGGCGTATAAGAGCCGCTATTGCAAAGGCGAATGGCACGGTCATTGCTGCAAATCCGGTAAAAAGAATTGGAGGGTGAATCGTAATCCATATATTTTGCAGCAACGGATTAAGTCCGCGTCCGTCAGGCGGAACCATTCCGGCAATCAAACCGTTGGCGGCAAAACTGTCCCAATAGTATTCGAATGGATTTTTAACCACAAGCAACAGCGTCATGAATATCAAAGCCAAAGAATAAACGCACATAACTTCGGCTTCGAGATTGCGCCGTTGCAGGTATGGCATAAGTGCGATACCTATCACTCCAACCCAAGTAGTCCAAAGCAAAATACTGCCTTCCTGCCCTGCATAGCCCGATGCAAAAAGAAACCACGCGCCGAGATCGCGCGAAGAATATCGCCATACATAGGTGTAGTCGAAATTATGGCCTATGACGTTTGCCATTAATAACGCCATTGCAACGACCAGGCCTATTGCAACGCCGCGATATATGTTCCGTGCAGCCCCCAATAAATCGGTTCGGCCGCGCAACGCCAGAAAGTACGAACCGGTCATAATAATAGAACCGGCAAACAAAAGATGAATGAGGAACTGAGAAAGCATTGCGAGAGATGTATATAAAGTTTGTAGATTTTTTGAAAATGAAATTTTATCCCGAAGGAAATTGCACTTTGCTTTAAGTAGCACGCCCGCAATACTTTGCTAAATTATTTCAGCATTGCGGCCGGATTAACGCGATCGGTGCCGCGCCATACTTCAAAATGCAGAAATTTACCGTCGACCGATTCGCCTGCCTTACCTATCAATGTGCCGACAGACACGGTTTGTCCCTTTGAAACAAGGGTGTTGCCTAAGTTGGCATATACTGTTCTGTATCCGTTTCCATGGTCGACAATTACTAACGAATTAAAACCAGGCAACCAATGTACCAACGAAACCTTGCCGGCGGCCGAAGCTTTAACTGCGGAACCGACGGGTGCGGCTATATCTACGCCCGGATTGTCCATTACGGTATTAGTCTGTTTATTGGTGTATTGTCCGAACTTGCGAAGAATTGTTCTTGAAGTCGTAGGCCAGCGAAAAGCAATTGCTTTTGCATTTTTATCTTTGTTTGTCGTCGTGCGGCTGATTTTATTTTTTTGTACGGATGATTTTAATGCTTCTTCGCGTTTGCGCTCATCTTCGATAAGCTGCGCTATCATCGAACGGATCTGTTCGGCGGAACGTTTTTTTGCGGATAATTCGCGACGTACCAACCCTTTGTTTGCGCGAATATCTTCGAGAGATTCTTGCGTTTTTTGTATGGAAGTTTCCAGCGTTTTGTCCGCGTCTGCGCTCAGGCGAAGCAATGTAGATGTTTCTGCCGTTGCTTGGACGGCTTCGTTGCGTTTCCGTGCAAGCGAGGCGCGTTTCTTGTCGAAATCGCGGAGCCGCCGTTTCATTTCCCTTGCTATGCAGTCGGCGTATATAGTTGCAATATCGCCGCTTGGTGCATTTGCCGAAAGTGATGAAGCGTGAAAAAAACGCAGATAATCGCCAAAACTTCTGCGCGTGCTTTTCATTGTAGTTTTTAGCACGGAGTCGTTTCGTTGCAGGCCGGCTACCTTGGATTCTAACGTAGTTTTCTGTTCGTTGAGCAAACTTAAACGCTTTTCTATTTCCTGCTTTTGCTTCTTATACGTTCCCAAAGTTCTCGTTTGACGTGTTTCCCTATATTCCAGGGCTTGCAGACTTTTTTTTGTTTGCTCTATTTGCCGTTCTACATTGCGCAGTTCGATTTGTTTTGCACCGGAACTTTTATTTGTTTTTTTTTGCGCCGTAGCCGTGCTGCGGTATAATAGCGGCAACAGCAAAAAAATGACTGTGTAAGCCGCCGAACGCAATAGAATTGCAATCATTTTCCTGTAAAAACAGCGGCGCGTTTCTCTAAAAAAGCCGCCGTGCCTTCGGCGAAATCTTCTGTTCCGCATACAACACCGAAATGTCGTGCTTCGGTTTCCATGCCGGCATCGGCAGCGGTTTGTCCGGCCGCAAGAATTGCGGACAAAGCGGCGCGAATGGCTATAGGTGCTTTTCCTGCTACGGTTTGAGCAAATTTTTCGGCAAACGGCAGTAATTCTTCGGAAGTATGAATTGAATTAACCAAGCCTATAGATGCAGCGGTTTGCGCATCTATAATATTGCCCGACAATATTAATTCGGCGGCTTTTGCCGCACCGACTAATCGCGTAAGGCGTTGCGTTCCGCCATAACCGGGAATAATACCGAGATTCACTTCGGGCTGACCGAATTTTGCATTCATCGAGCAAAACCTGACGTGACAGGCAAGCGCAAGCTCGCAACCGCCGCCAAGTGCAAATCCGTTAACAGCCGCTATCACGGGCTTTCCGATATGTTCTATATTACTGAAAATTTGTTGCCCTCGTCGTGCAAATTCAGCACCGGTTTCAGCATTTTGTTCATGTAATTCGGCTATATCGGCTCCGGCGGCAAATGCTTTTGTGCCGCTGCCCGTAACTATAAGCGCGTGCGTGGAATCATCGTTGCGAACACTGCCGGCCGCTTCGGCAAGCTCTAACAGCAACAATGCGTTAAGGGCATTTAATTTGTCGGGGCGATTCAGGGTTATTATCGTATAACCAGCTTTCTTTTCTACGAGTAATGTTTGATATTCCATATACTTATGATTTACGGTTAAAGTTAAGGTTTATTTGATTGCGAACTTCTGAAACGTAAAAATACTAAAATTCGTCGAAGCCGATGATACAATCGTTAGAAAATGCGGCTTTAACTTGCGTGGAAATCGTTTGATTTATTATGCGGAGTTCCCCAATTTATGGAGCTAAGATGTAGCAACATTCGGCAACGGTAAATTTGCCGGCAGAAAGTACGGCGATATAACAGCCTCGTCCTAATTGCGCAATCGAAAAAGATGTGGTCTGCGATTGGTTGGGAGTAACGTCGAGCCGCTTGCGCATAACAGCCTCACCCGTAACGGAATATAAAGTCAAAATCGGGTTGGCAAAGGGCGAGGTTATGTCCAAATATAATGTATTCGTTGCCGGAATAGGGTGCGGTTTCAACGAAAGAATATCGTCGCCGGGAAATTCTGTTGCGTCTTGTATCTTGACTTGCCCGTTCCGCACAATGAAATTTGAGCGTAATTCTTCGTTTTTGTCATCGAACCAGCGCAACGAGTCGAGTATTACGGCGGTAGCACTTGAATCACCGAGTGCCGCCGTCAGATAGACTTGAAACAGCGGCGTGTTTGCGTCGGCATCGTAGCGCGAATAAAAGCCGGTAAGTTTAATTACTCGCCATGGCGGAATTGCATAAGTAGAATATGATGAGTCGCCAAAACCGAGAATTGAACCGTTGTAGCGCAATGAAGCCTCGTATCGTGGCGGAGCGTTTTGCGGAAAACCTGCCGCCGATAAAACGCGAACAGGAATGGTCAGAGATTCGCCTATATGCGCCGTAATCGTATCAATAGCCAGCTGTAACGACAATTCACTTGGCGGAACGGTATTGCCAAATAATGTAATACGAGCTGTTTCAAACTTTTCGCCAGATGCCGCCAAAATTGCTTTTTTTGTACCTTCGCTTTTAGGATTGAACTTTAATTTGACTGTTGTTCGGGCATTAGGAACAAGCGAGCTGCTGTCGGGATAAATTATGCTGAAATTACCTTCAGCATCGCTTTCAATGTGAAGCGTAAAGCTAGCCGAACGTTCTCCCTCATTGCCTATATTAATCGAGTCTGAACGGCTGTTGCCGACTTCTGTTCGAGCAAATATTAACTGCTGGTCATGGAATATAAGTGCCGCACCGATTCCGGTGCCGCCGACTTTGCCTACAATATTGCCTTTATCGGTTTCTATGCGCATATCGCATAGATATTGCCTGCGCGATTTGGGTGAGAATATTACGGGAATTACAGCCGTTCTACCGGCTACTATTGAGATCGGAAACGTGCCGAGAACCTTAAAAGCGGCAGCATCGCTTCCTAAAAAATTGGCCGACTTAATAATACATTTGTTTGGCCCCGAATTTTTTACGATTACATCGTGTGGCGGCGATACGGATTCTATATCCGTGTTTCCGAACATAATCGGCAGATTAGCAGATACGATGTCGCTTTTGCCCGTACCGTTCAGGGCAATTTTCAGGCGCATAGTATCGCCTCGAGCAGAAATAAATGCCAATAATGCAGTTTTCAATCCGGCAGACTTGGGCGAAAATATTACGGCAATCGTATCTGTTCCGCGGGAAAGTAATTTGCGGGATTCGGCAGATTGCACCTGAAAGTTATTTTCCGAGTCGTTCATAATTCGGGGGTTAAACTCGGCCGAGCCAAGCCCCGTGGCTGTTACTTCTACAGAGTCTGTCCGCGCTTCACCCACGTAAGTATCCGTAAATTGAACTGTTTGCCGCAACGAAAATAGATTTGGCGGCAATGAGTGCAAAACAATAAAACCGTCGTCTGCACCTGCCGGAAACACAGGATTTACAAATTTCGGATTGAACGACATACCGGGCGAATTTGTTCGGCCGGCTACCGTTATGTTGTTTTGTTCGTTAATTAACAGAGCTGTCGGAACATCGTTTTTAGAGCCGCCAAACATTGAAGAATAAAGAAGTCGCTGTCGAATCGGTGCAATTACAGAGACAAATCCATCGGCTTGACCTGCATAATCGTTTGATAACCATTCGGTTGTAAGCCCAGACCAAAGAAAATCTTTAGACCAAGAAGCCCCTGAAATTACAAGCTCACCGTATTTTGCGAATACGGCATAAGTTGCCGAGTCTGCATCGGAGCCGCCCAAATACGTAGAATAAATTATCGCACCCGTTGGAGAGCAAATCGTGGCGAAAGCATCACTTTTTCCGGATAATCTTGATAATACAGCCTTTCCTTCTAAAGGAAAATCGGCAGAACTTGTTGCTCCTGCTATTGCCAATAAATTATTGCCGTCAAAAGCAATGGCACGTCCTTCTTCATTTTCGCTTCCGCCCAAACACCAAATTTTAGTAGGTGTTAATTGTTGATTTGCTTCAAAAACTGCCGCAAATGCATCGGATTTACCTTTAAATTTTAATGCAGGAGATAAATCTGATGTTACCGGAAAATCGGAAGACATTGTAGAACCTGTTACTGCAAATTTACTTTCGCTTAATCTTACTGCCGACGTGCAATAGTCGCGATTTGCCCCGCCAAGCAAGTATGAAATTATTTCTCGGGAACTATTTGGCTCTATCTTAGTATTAATAATAACAGACACGAATGCTTGTGAGTTTTTACCCGAATTAACTGTTCCTGTACCGGGGAATTTTGATGATTCTGTTTCGCCAACAATTACAATGGTTTTATTATTTAGAACAATTATGTCGTTGGCACGGTCGGATTTCTCGCCGCCAATAAAAGAAGAATATAGTAATTTTTTTCCGTCGTCGGCGAGTACCGCAAAGAAAGCATCTGTTTCGCCCTTTTCGGCTACGGAATCAAAAGCATTGGTAGTTATCGGAAAACCTCCAATTTCGGCTCCTGATGTTGTATTGCCGGTGATGAGTATTTCGCCTGTAGGTGCGATTGCCGTACTTGTAATTTCGTCGAATTCGTTGCCTCCGATAACGACAGTGAATTTCAGAGCAGAACAATCAGAGTTAAAACGCATTACAAAACCATTTTCTTTTCCTAATTCAGATGATTGATATGCACCGTTTCGGAAAGGTAAATCGGTAGATGTGGTAATGCCGACCGCTATAATATCGCCGTTTGTCGGGTCAATGGCAATATCAGTTACACGCTGCATACCATTGCCACCGATACGAAATCCGTAAGGCATAAAGGGTTCGCCAGCCATTGAACAGAAAAAGAAGGAGACAAATGCAAATGCAATGACAAAAGGCAATCGAATGATGTTCATTGGATGTATGAGAACAAGATACAATTTGTATAAACTACATAGAAAAAACGAATCAGAGAAA
>JAANMT010000740.1_pt1 | contig 34946 bp, 27 predicted proteins | sample 7279711 | NCBI WGS metagenome assembly JAANMT01 (sample SAMN14094538, study PRJNA606508) | bioreactor metagenome | isolation source: A lab-scale SPAN reactor treating ammonium-rich wastewater day 1 | place: Ireland: Galway | collected 2017-01-16 | reverse complement strand
TCGGCAAAGCCAAACTCGCTGGTTTGATAACGCTCCAGCCCCGCCAGCACCACATCGGCAAACAGACTTTGATTGGCCGGGTCGCGACACGCCTGGATGGCGCCTGCCACGTCGCCCCGGGCAATCAACTCCTCGACCTCCTGCACGACCGGTTCGGGGATCAGGACCGATTTTCGGATCGTCAAGAAGTGTTCGATAATGAACGCTAGCGAGACCATCGACAAAAGAATAATCACCAGCCCAATCAGCCCCGACGCAACAACCTCGTCTAGCAAGGTGCGTTCTTGGGGCGGCGGGCTTTCGCTTCCGGTCGTGCGCTGGGCGTTCTCAGTCGGCGCGATATCCGAAAGATCGTCTTCCAGCGTTTCCTCCTGGGCGGCGACTTGCACGAGCGATCTGGGCGCGACTATGGCTACGCTGATCGCGCCCAGCCAAACGAGCCAAAACGCCACGCGAAACCTACGCACGTGCGACCCTTGCGCTCCGCGGCGTGTGACTGGCCGTTTGTCTCGCTCTTCGTAACGTCGATGGGTATCCAAAAGTTCCTGGTCCTTTGATCGAGTTGAATTCCAAGTACGCTACAGGCTCGCCCGCTGGCATGAAAGTGACGCCGACCGACACGCACCGCGCGTTGCGCAGTTTCAAGAGCGTATTCGCGCCGGATGCGGATTCGATTGCCCTTTGTTCTCTTGTCCCATGACGTTGGCGAAAACACTCAATTCCGCAACGGGTCCGTAATGCGTGGCCGACTCTTGCCAGCCAAAACGCGGGCCGTCGGGTTGTGGGGGAACGGCGCTATGGCTTGATTTGCGCGGCGTAGTATGTCTGTCCGTAGCGTTCGAGCAACTCCTTGCGCACCGCCACGGCTTGAGCCGCCGCATTATTTTGGGTCATGGTTTCCAAGGTGTGATACAAACCCGCGGCGGCCAATTCCGGTTGCTGGTCACCGTAGACCGCAGCGATACGGAGGAGTTGCAGCATGCCTTCCTGCCGCGTGCGCTCATCGGACGATGGCAACTTGGCGCGTCCGATCCAATACAATGCGACCGGGCGGGCCAACGGCGAGAACGAATCCAAATTATTTTCCAAGTGCGTGATGGCCCCGGCGCTCTCTCCGGCCAAGACCTCCCGTTGGGCAAGGGCCGCGTCTCGAAGCTGTTGAATTACGGGGGCCGTGGGGGTGAACCCGCGCAGCACGGATACCGCCTTCGCCTCGTCGCCGGCCGCGAGGGACAACGTGCCATAGTAAACGCGCGCGGCTTCTGGCAACGGTTTGCTCAACTGAGAAACTACTTGGAAAACGTCGGCTAATGCCGCCTTTGCCGCGTCGCCGTTAAACCAGACCGGAAGCAGTTCCGGCGACAACCCAGTAGCAAGATCAAGTTGCAAGCGCCGCTCGCCAGGCAGATTCAGCGAGTTGTCCTTCGCCAAGCGCAGCAACTCATAACATCGTAAGTAAGGCTCCACCGCCTCTTCGCGCCGGCGTGCGGCCACACGCCCCCACATGGTCGCCTGACACACCATGTAGGCCGTTTCGCTCCGACGCTGACGATACCGAGGATAAACGGCCTCGGCGTGAGGAAGCAATCCTAAATAATCTTCGACGGTTAGGCGTTGGCGAATGCGGTACAAGTGAGCGCCCAATTCCCCCAACATCTTGTCGAATGCCGCTTGCTTATCCGACGCCACCGAGCCGCGTTCGATCTCGTCCCAGGTAACCGCCCCGCCTTCGGCAAATCGGACGCCGTCCTCGTCGAAGTCCGCCACCGTTTTGTCGCTAATCACATTCAAATTCCGCAATACGATTCGGTCGCCCTGCGCCGAGGAAGTCGCACTGAACAGAACCGCAACGAAAACACCCATTGCAAAAAAAACGGAGTCTCCGGTCCGACTTCCCCGCAGAGGGGGAGCCGCTCGCGATTCGACTTCGACAGCCATTGAGAACCTCGCCACATTGTAGAACGCACCCCGCAATTTCCTTCTTCAATCGTATCGCTGCCAGCGCGCAAGCGTCAACCAGAAGCATTTACCCCGCCCACGGTTCCTGGGGTTCTCGTCCAGATCACCACGTCGTATCTTGAAATGGGAAAGCGAGGTCCGCGATGAAGCGTTTGAAGACGGTAGTTTTTTTGACGGCAAGCGTCCTGTCGATCCATGCGTCAGGTCAATGCGGAGAGATCGTTCCGCTTGCGGGCGTCGAATCAACGGCCGACGCGCCAAGCGTTGGCGAAGCCGAACGCCTCGCAGCCGTGCGGCGCCAAATCCACCTGAATGAATTGATGCGCTGGCGGAATGGCTTCCCTTCCGCGATGGGTGTGTTTTATCCTGCCTTACCGTATCTCAATGATGCCAATGCCTACGGCCGGTCTGCGGCATGGGGCCTGCCAGATCATGCCTGGACGCGCTCTGGCGCCTCGGTTTTTACGCCTTGGCCGTATTTGCCAGGCGACATCTGGGGGGAGCGTGTGGCGTTCCACGTGCGTCAATCGGTCGGACAGGCGCAGGTTCAGACGGGCCCCAATCGTTGGGAGTCATTCCCCATTTATGCTCCTCCTCCCACGACGCCGGTAGAAAGCGAACCAGCGGCGTTCGCTCCCATGCCAATTGAATCTCGCAGTTCCGGACCGCGAGAGTTTTAACGGCCACAACTTGAAATTTGGCGGGGCGACGATTCTACTTGTGATTCGTGTGACAGGCGCCGCACTCCATGGTCTTTTTCAACAAGACCGGGGCATTGGGTTGACCTTCGATGGCGGCTTGAGCGGCCTGAACTAGCGCGTCGGTCTTTTTCTGCCAACTCTTGGTACTGCCGCGCGGGGGGGCCGTTTCGGCCAACGCTTCGTAGAGCGTTAACAACCGCTGCTTATCATCCGGCGTGGCTTCGCCTTTAATCACCTTGTTGGCCAGTTTCGCCTTGTAGGCGGTCATCATCACATCTTTGATCGTGTATTCGCGCTTCCCCGCGTTGTCCAAGGCGTGGGAAGGCACGTTGATCGCAACAACGCCGGCCAACACAGCCAACGCGAAAGAGAAGAGGTACCGGCCCGAGTGCATGTAACTACCTCCTTTGTGAAAATGCGTTGACTGCGGATTTTACATGACATCTGTTGGGTGGGAAGTAGGGCATTTGCCCGCGCTCATCGGTAAAGATCACGTAGTCCGCAAAGTTTGACTAATCGGCACGTTCGGATTTGCCGAAAAACTGGGTACGGTCGATTGCCGTCGGCATCGGTCCGCGGCTGCACGGTTGCGGCCCTCCCCCCAGGATGAAACGAGTGGCACGGATGAGCACAAAACCTTTGACAGTCACGCTTTGCGTCGCCTGGGCCTTGTCGCCACTTGCGGCGTTGGGCCAGCAATCCACCGCCGCGAAACCGGCGACGACGAAAACGGTCGGGGTAACCGAAGCGAAGAACGCCACGGCCCCTGCGACTGGCGGAGCGCCCGCGCAATTGGCGTCGGCTCGACACACTCAAGCCATGCCCGCAACCATGGCGCATCCGGCCTATTATCCGTCGCATCCCTACGCATACGATCATGGCATGGGCTATGACGAAGCAGCTTGTTGCGACGACTACGGCTGGGGCAGCCTGTTATGGCCGCACCCGCGGCTTTCGCATTGGGGAAGCGTCGAATACCTGGTCTGGTGGCGCAAGGGAACCGCATTGCCGCCGCTGGTCAGTACTGGACCGTTAAACGCAGCCGGCGCGACCGTTTTCTTTGGCGATCGAGATTACGAGTTCGGTCCGCAGGCGGGTGGTCGAGTAACCTTGGGAACCTGGCTGGACGACCAAGAATGCTTCGGGATTGGCGGCCGCTTCTTTGGACTCGGCGACGGCCGAATTGATTTCCAGCGCACCGGCGGTCCCAACGACGCAATTTCCCGACCCTTCATCAATCCTGATGGAACTCAGAACGCGTTCGACGTGACCGGGGTGACGCCGCCGGGCGGGGCCATTGACATCGACGTGCAATCCGAGGTTTACGGTGGCGACGCCTTGTTCCGCAAGCGGATCGAATGCGACTGCGATGGCCGCCTCGACTTCCTGTTCGGTTACCAGTTTTCTCGGATCAACGAAGCCATCGACATTCGCACGCGGACGACGCTGCCGCCCGGACCGCCGGCCGCCCTGAACATTTTCGATACCTTTGACGCGAGCAATGAGTTCCATGCTGGCGTGTTGGGCTTGCAAGCGGAGTTCGACCGCGGACCCTACGTGCTGTCGGTCCTGGCCAAGGTCGGCTTAGGGAATATGAATCATACGGTGGACATCTCGGGAGGCGGCAACCCCGCTCCTCTGCAAGGCCTCCTGGCGCAAACCACGAACATTGGCGAACACACGCAAGATGACTTTGCCATTTCGCCCGAAGTCAATTTGAACCTCGGATACCGCGCCACCGAACACTTGGAGTTGTCGGTCGGCTATTCGATGATCTATTGGAGCCGCGTGGTGCGGCCCGGCGACCAAATCGACCTAGTGGTTGACACGACGGCTCCCTTGGTGAACCGACCGGCCTTCAACTTCGACACGACCGATTTCTGGGTCATGGGCCTGAACTTCGGCTGCCAGTGGAGTTATTAAGGGTTGCCAGCGGTCAGTGACTGTGAATGTTTCCGTGGCGGCGGCGCGAGCCCCGCCGCTACGAAGTTCGGACAAAACATTCACAACCTCTCGATGGTTTCTAGATTTAGCCATCGGAGTTTGGGGAGTGGGCGTCGAACTTTTTCTCGCCACTCCGAGCAAACAACCAAGCTGACCAAATCACCGATCGTCGGTCTCCGCTCACCCTTACTCCAACAGCTTGCGAAGCACCGCGGGAAGAATTCCGCCGTGGCGGTAGTAGTCAAGTTCCACGGGCGTGTCGATCCGTACTTTGGCGCGGAATTCTTTCGTCGCGCCATCGGACGACGTGGCCTTGACCGTCACTTCGCTACGGATTTGCAGGCTATCGTCCAGGCCCTGGATTTCATAGGTTTCCTCGCCTGTCAGACCGAGTGACTGCCACGTCTGATGGGCCGGGAACTCCAGCGGCAACACGCCCATGCCGACCAGATTGCTGCGGTGGATGCGTTCGTAGCTGGAGGCGATGACCGCCCGCACGCCGAGCAACAACGTCCCCTTGGCGGCCCAGTCCCGGCTGGACCCCGTTCCATACTCCGCGCCGGCCAAGATCACTAGCGGAACCTTCTCTTCCTGATACTTCACGGCTGCGTCATAGATGGACATCACTTCGCCATCGGGCAGATGGCGCGTCCAGCCGCCTTCGGTGCCCGGCGCCAGTTGATTCCGGATGCGGATATTGGCGAACGTCCCCCGGACCATAACGCGATCGTTGCCGCGGCGCGAGCCATAGCTATTGAAGTCCAACGGTTGAACGCCGTGTTCTATTAGATATTGCCCGGCCGGGCTGGCCTTGGCGATCGAGCCTGCCGGCGAAATATGGTCGGTGGTGACCGAGTCGCCCAAAAGGGCCAGCACCCGCGCTCCCCGGATTGGCTGAATGGGAGGCGCGGCAGGCGGCATGTCAACGACAAACGGAGGCTCCTGGATGTAGGTGCTCGAGTCGTTCCATTCATAAAGAGCTCCGCCGCCAACCTGAATGTCGTTCCAGGCGGTATTGCCGTCAAAGGCGTGTGCGTAGCGCGACTTGAACATCTCGGGCTGCACCGACTCGGCGATGACTTTTTCGATCTCCTCCCGCGACGGCCAGATATCCTTCAAATACACGTCCTGGCCCTTGGGGTCCTTCCCCAAAGGCTCGTTGGTCAGGTCGATATCGGTCGTGCCCGCCAGGGCATAGGCGACCACCAGCGGCGGACTCGCAAGGTAATTCGCTTTGACCAATGGGTTCACGCGGCCCTCGAAGTTGCGGTTCCCGCTCAACACGGCCGACGCCACCAAGTCACCCTCGGTTACCGCTTTGGCCACCGGGTCGGGCAACGGGCCGCTATTGCCAATGCAGGTCGTGCAGCCATAGCCCACGGTATGGAAACCTAATTGCTCAAGCGCCGCGGTTAAACCGGCCTTGTCAAAGTAATCCGTCACGACGCGCGAGCCAGGCGCCAGGCTCGTTTTGACATAGGGCTTGACCCGCAAGCCACGCTCGACCGCGTTCTTGGCCAGTAGCCCGGCCGCCAACATTACCGACGGGTTGCTGGTATTGGTGCAACTGGTGATGGCGGCAATCACTACGGCTCCATGCGTAATCTCGGCGCCGGCTCCGTTGGCCTCAACCTTGGCGGTCTTTACCAGCGACACCGGATCGAGCGCGTACCCCCGCTGGGCGACCGGAGCCTGAAGGGCCGCTTGAAACGCCTGTTTCATTTGCGTTAGCGGCACGCGATCCTGCGGGCGTTTCGGCCCCGCAAGCGACGGCTCAATCGTGCTCAAATCCAGGGTGAGCGTTTTGGTGTAGGTCGGCGCTGGCGCGTCGTCGGTGCGGAAAAGTCCTTGCTCCTTAGCGTAGCGCTCGACTAGGTCCACTTCGTCGGCGGTCCGCCCTGTTCGACGCAGGTAGTTCAAGGTCTCGGCGTCGATCGGGAAGAAGCCCATCGTGGCGCCGTATTCGGGCGCCATGTTGGCAATCGTCGCTCGATCGGCCAACGACATTGTCGAAACCCCCGCGCCCAGGAACTCGACGAACTTCCCGACCACACCTTCCTTACGCAGGATTTCCGTCACGCGGAGCACCAGGTCCGTGGCGGTGGCGCCCGACGGCAACGCCCCCGTCAATACAAAGCCGACGACCTCGGGCATGAGCATGTACAGCGGTTGGCCAAGCATGACGGCCTCGGCCTCGATGCCTCCCACGCCCCAACCGACGACCCCCAGGCCGTTAATCATTGTCGTATGGCTGTCGGTGCCCACCAGCGTATCGGGCACGCCGACCGGACCTTGTTGGTCCTCGCGTACGAACACGCCCTTGGCCAAGTACTCCAGGTTTACCTGGTGCACAATGCCGATGTTCGGCGGGACAACGCGGAAGTTATCAAAGGCCTTTTGCCCCCACCGAAGAAACTCGTACCGCTCGCGATTGCGTTGGAACTCCAACTCATTATTGAAAGCCAAGGCGTCGGACGAGCCGAATCGGTCGACTTGTACCGAATGGTCAATGACCAGATCGACCGGGATCAGCGGGTTGATTTTTTGAGGATCGCCCCCCAGACGCTTCATACCGCTGCGCATCGCCGCAAGATCGACGACCGCCGGTACGCCAGTAAAGTCTTGAAGCACCACCCGCGCCGGCTTGAAGGGAATCTCGACCTGCGCCGGATTCGGAGCATTCCACGACGCCAAATTTTTCACGTCGGCTTCGGTTACCTGGTAACCGTCGCAATTTCGCAAAACAGCTTCCAGCAGGACCCGCAAGGAATAAGGAAGCCGGTCCACCGCTCCGATCCCTTGTTCCGCCAGCCGGGCGATCCGATAAATCCCCACCTTGCCTTGGGTCGTTTGGAACGTGTCGCGGGCGCCGAACGAATCGAAAAGGAGCTGCTGCGTCATCGGTCGGATGGAGAATTGCGAGAGGGGGGAAATTCAAAGCGGTTCGACCGCATTCTAGCGAACGCCTCTTCGTTTGTCTGCGGGACAGAAGCGGCGCATGCGGCAAGTTTCTAGGGCTTGCGGCCGGCGTAGGTCGGCTGACGGCCCCGCTCATGTGCCAGCGAGCGTTCGCATTTCACCGCATCCAACGGCCGTTCCATCAGCCGGCTCACGCTCCCTTGCTCGCCGAAATCTGTGGCGCCATTGCCGGAAATCATTGCCACAGACGAAGCGGTGAACTGACAACAACCGGGCCTCTGGAAACTTTGCCGAGTGCGCCCCGTTCACCGAAAGTTGACGATGGCCCAGAAGTAGAAGAACAATCCGAGAATGAACGCCAGCAACGCCGCGGCCACCCCCACAACGCGCGGGGTCAGCGTGTCGTCGCCGACAAAGTTCACCTGGATTCCTTCCTCAAAGTCGTACCCACACGCGGCACAGCGGTCATAGAAACGGGGTTGAAAGGCCTCTTCACAGTGGGGGCACATAAGAAGCACGGCCGGTTGTCCCGCATCTGGATCGCGCCGTCGGCCCGAGCGGTCCAGCAGCGGCAGCGTAGGAACACCTAGCTCCTGGTAATCCGCCAGTGGGATTTGTTCGCTTGCAAATCCGCAGGTGGGGCAGCGCGCCTGCCGTCGCTGACCGCATTGAGGGCAAACGGGCCATTCGCGCCAGGATGCCAAGTCGATCGGAGCATCGTCATCTTCGGGAACATCCATCGCGGGCAGAGGGGGCCGGTGAAGCTGCGAGTCGCCGCTGACGCCGTGCGGCCTCACGGCATTGTCCTCCGGCGTCGGGCCTTGCCGCAAGCGGCGATGAGCGTCATCACGCGCCGCTTTAGTTCAACATCGTCGGTGGCCTGGTGGGCCGCTTCCAACACCCGGTCGGCGGAGAGCCGGACATCGTCCTCCTCGCGAACTTCGCTGCTCCGAGTGATTTCCAAGCTCCAATGCCGGACGCCCTCCCAATCGCGCGCCAGGGCGGCGTCGATCAGGCGATCTAGCCGGCCCAAGACCCCTTCCAAGTAACCTTCGACGCGCCGGTTTTGGGACGCCAGACGGTCGCTAAGTCCCGAAATGTTGGGCGGTTGCCAGGTCATGGGCGGAATCTCCAAGGGGGGAGGACGGCATCGGACCGCGCGAGCATTTAGGCGGCGCGGCGCGCGGGCAGGGTCGAGCGGCGGCGGTCCATTTCTTCCCACAACAGCCGCCGCACAACTTCTTCCGTGGCGCGTTCGCAAAGTTGCGTGCGCCAACTGCGCTTGAGCGTGGAATCGGACGCCAAGAGCCGATCGACGGCGGGGCGCACCACGGCGGCCGCGCGGGCCCGTATGTATCCGCGCGCTTCGGCGATTCCCAGCGCGTCGAGGCGGGCCGAGACACGTGCCCGCACTGCCGCGTGACTGGCGTCGGCAAGGTCCTCGGCCAGTTCCGAGATCCGAGCATCGCCGCGCAAATGGGCAATTAAGTTGAGAATCTCCATCGAAGCATCCTTTCCTTTCCAGGAGACGAACTCCGCGGCGCGCGAAACCCTGGGGGCAGTGGTCTTGTGTCGCACGGCGGAACCTCCTATAAGAATCGAATAGAAGGATTGGATGGCTTGACGCCGCTTGGCGTTAAGCCGTTTGTTCGGAAGATGCGGCCCGTAACGATTCCTTCGGATATTTGATCCACAGAGCGGAAGCCGCGGAAAACGCCCTTGACCCACGGAGGCGGTTTCTCTAATCTTCCCCAATCAAACGGGCGCCGTACCCAAATGGCTAAGGGAGCGGATTGCAAATCCGCGACTACCGGTTCGAGTCCGGTCGGCGCCTCCTCTGATAAACCGTTGACGGCGAAGGGATACCCCCCCATCCCCTCGGAGTCAACGGTTTTTTTGTTTCCATCACAAGTTTTCTCATCCTTTTCCCGCCGAAACATCAATCCGCGGCGCCGGCGGTAGTTCTCGCCCGGCAGATGGGACCTACTTGCCGAAACATTTACAACCGCGTGAACGTGTCCAGCTTGCTGGCGAGATGTTCTTCCAACAATGCGAATGCCCGCCGCTCCTGATCGCCAGCGGTTTTCTCGACCAGCACTCTTAGTCGCTGGTACTCTTCGTGGATGTAATCCGCGCTCAGCAAGTGAATACGAGTCGCCAGGATCGCGGCCTCCAGCACCGCATGCTTCGCGCGGTTAAACCCAAAAAAATCGCGAAACCGGCCGTTCTCCACCACGTCACACTCGATGACGGTCCGTTCCTGCGCGTCATCCAATCGCGCCACGCGGAAGGCATACCAACGGCAGGCGTCGCCAAGGATCACCCCCTCCACCGAATTCGCAGGCACTAGCCGCGGCGCGGGCTCCAGGCGGCCAATGGCGGCGCGAGCGAGCAGTTCCACGTCGTCGATCACGTGGAATACGCCCTGCCCCGTGCGTTTCAGATTCTGGTACGTGGTCGAGGTTTGATACGGACGTAGCGTGAGCCGCTCCATTGCCCCATCGACCAGGGGGCCCATCGGCGAAATGTTCGGCCGTTGATCCGCGTTCAGCGTGGTTACAATACCTTCAAGAATCATGGCTCAAAGCAACGCAGGACATCCATAGAAACGTTCGCCATTGCGGACCCTTTAGAATGTGAGCGACGCTTGCGGCGCCGTACTTTGGACGTGGGGCGGTTCTGGTCGCTCATCTTCGACCGCGGGCGCCGCGGTGGGTTCGATTCCCGCCATGCGCAAAAAGTTGGCCAGCAGCAAATAACCGGCATCGGTCAAGATCGACTCGGGGTGAAACTGTAGCCCGACGATCGGCAAGTGGCGATGACGCAACGCCATGACCACTCCCTCGGTGGTGCGAGCGGTGATCTCCAAGAGCGGCGGTAACGATGCTTCTTCGACCATCAACGAATGATAGCGACACGCCCGAAGCGGCTGGGGCGCGCCGTCAAACACACCCTGCCCGGTGTGACGGATCAGGCTGGTCCGGCCGTGCATCGGTTGGGGGGACCGCACCACGCGGCCACCGAGCGCCGCCGCGATAGTCTGATGTCCCAAACACACCCCGAGCAGGGGAGTGTGGGCGCCTAGCTTATCCACTAACTCCAATGAACAACCGGCTTCAAAGGGGGTGCATGGTCCTGGAGACAGGACGATTGCTTGCGGGTTTAATTGGCGCGCTTGCGCGACATCCATGGCGTCGTTGCGCACCACCAGCGTCGTCTGCCCGAGACGCTCAAAATAACGGGCCAGATTGTGGACAAAGCTATCGTAATTATCAATCAGCAGGATCACGTTACGTTGCTGGATTTTTGGGGTGTTGCTGGATTTCGCTTCGCTACAAGGCGGCGGGAACGCGGTTTGGGGTCGTGGCAATCATGCGAGCGCCTTGAGCAACCCCGCCGCTTTGTGCCAAGTCTCGTCGTGTTCGCTTTCGACTTCCGATTGGGCGACAATGCCACCCCCCACGGGGAATTGTAGCCAACCACGGCCCGCGGCGATGGTTCGAATAAGAATGTTCATGTCCATCGAGCCGTCAAATCCCAAGTACCCTAGCGAACCGCAGTACGGACCGCGGGCCGTCGGCTCGATTTCGGCAATAATTTCCATCGCCCGCACCTTGGGGGCGCCGACAATCGACCCGCCGGGAAAGGCGGCCCGCACCAGATCAAGCAGCGACCGCCCTTCGGCTAGTTCCCCGCGCACCACCGAAACCAGGTGCTGTACATACTGGTAAAGCTCCAATCCGCAAAGTTGCGTGACGCGCACGCTCTCGGGGCGACAAACGCGCGAAAGATCGTTCCGGAGCAGATCAACAATCATCACATTCTCGGCGCGGTCTTTTTCGCTGCGGCGAAGTTCGTCACCCGTGAACAGGTCGGCCACCGGATGCGGCGCGCGGCGCCGCGTGCCCTTGATGGGGCGAGCCTCGACCTGACCCTGGCGCACCGCCAGAAACCGCTCCGGGGAGGCGCTGATGATTTGCAGTTCGCCCAGATCCAAATAGGCGGCGAAGGGCGCGGGATTGCGCTGCCGGAGACGCAAGTAGAGCGGAATACCCGGCTCCCGTGACGGATAGAGCAGCCGCTGGGCCAAATTCACTTGGAACACATCGCCAGCGTGAATGTAGTCAATCACCCGCTGAATTGCAGACCGATACTCGTCCGGGGAGAAATTACTGGTCAAATCGGGAATGTCGCGGACGGGAAATTGGGGCGCCAGTTGTTCGCAGGCGAGTTGTTGCGAACACTCTGCTACGGCCAAGCGCGGCGCAGGCGCCTCCAGCCAACCACGCACTTGGCGCAGGCGATCAGCGGCGCGGCGGCGGCGCGCCAGCGTATCTGCCTCGGGAAAACCTTGTGAAATGATCCACGCCCGATTCTCTTTGTGGTCCACGGCCAGGACCGTGTCGTAAAATCCCACGGCCAACGCCGGAGCCTGAAACTCATCAAAGCGCGGTGGTCGAATGTTTTCCAGGGACCGGTTCAAGTCATAACTGAATAACCCCGCCGCTCCGCCTTGAAACGGCGGAAGACCGGGCACGGACGCAGCCTTCCAGCGTGCCAGGTGGGCTTCCAAAGCCTGAAACGGCTCTCGATCTTCGACCCCATGTTTCAGGAAGACGAAGGGATCGGCCGCCAGAAAGGAGTACCTCCCAATTTCGGCGTGATGCAGCGCCGAGTCCAGAAAGATGCAATGCGGTCGCGCCGCGAATCGCAACAAGGCGGCTTCCACGTCGGGCGCCGGCCGCAACTCCTCTACCAGCGGCAACCCGTCAACCACGTTGTTCCCCTTGTTTTCGCCTGACGGCCGACTTGCGTTCCCGGTGACTCTCTTCGGGAACGGTTAAGAATCCCCAACCTAGCGCCTCATCTTGCCGGTAGTTCTTGCCAAGCGTCAAGGCCGTTGCCGCCTTGGCCATTTCGTACCCCAGATAGAAAGCGTGCGACGCATCCACGCTTCCCGGAAAACGCTCACAACATTCCTGAAACAGCACAAACGGGTCGGTATGTTCCAGATGCAATCCGCTGCGGATCAGATGGAGCGAGCCGTCCTCGGCGAAAATGCGGAAATTGTTGTCTTTTATTTGCGCCGCCAATTCCGTCAATTGCTCTCGACCGTGGGACAGCAACTGCGTGTCGCGAAGCAGCACCAGCGCCGGCTCCCAATGCTTGGGCGGCACGCCATTGGTGACGGAATGGTACACCAGCCGGCGCGCAAGATCGCATTCGCGAACGCTGGTCCGCGCCCAGTTAATGACCTGCGTCGTCAGCACGCTGCCAATGGAAAGTTCCTGGCAGATCGCCAAGAGCAGCACGTTGATCGCCGCCGAGTCGGCGTCGGTCAGCTCGGTCAAGTTGCCAATCCCCATCAACATTGCCGTTTCGGGATAGCGCCGCCGCGTCTCCAGATAACGGCCCAGGCTGGCGGCGAATCCAAAACCGATCGGCTCCAAAATCGGGTCGATCCGGAACGGAACGTGGGCGTCGCGCAGCAGGGCGATAGTTTCGTCCAGCGTGTCGAGGCGGCTCGGTTCGTCAGGAATGGCGACGACTTCGCAACCCCACTCGTGGGCTGCCTGGCGGTTGGTGGAGTTGACCGACAGGACCAACTCGGCGCCGGCGCGCACCGCGAGTTCGATCTCACGAGGTTGAAGACTGTCGATGGAGACCCGAAAACCTTCCGACCGCAGCGCCCGAACGCACGCTCCGACACCCATCCAAGGTTCGCCGGGATCGCACCCCACGTCGATCACGTCGGCGCCATCGGCGGCCAGGCGCCGCGCTATTGCGAGAATTTCCGGCGTCGGCAGACGCGGCGCGTGGTTGATCTCGGCGATAATCTCGATGGTGTAGGCCCCATAAGAGTCCGGCCGGTCGTTGCCGCGCCCAAAGTATTCCGGCAATTGCCGTAGATCACGCGGTCCCCACACCACGGGGACGCTCACGGCGTTTTCCAGCGCCGCAGCGTCTCCGCGGCAATAGCCGGGGACTATCACTTGCGTTGCCACGGCCGGAACCGAAATGCGGCGCGCAATCCATTCGGGTGTCATTAGCGCCGCGACGGTGATCGGCAGCACGTCGATGGTGTATGCGAATCCAACCCGGGGCGCCAAATCCGCGAGCACGTCGCGCAGCGCCCGCTCTGCTAACCGGCCCGTGACAAAGTGAATGTGCTCCGTGCCCATGAAAGTGCCTGCCCCGCGTTGTGGAGTGCTTCGCGGCGCGCACAAAAAGGGCCGCATACCCTTATTGTATGCGGCCCCAAGTGGGCGTTGCAAAACCAACTGCTTACGGCGTGGGTCGCGTGAACGTCGTGTTCACGCCATCGCGTTCCAGAACAACCTGGTCTTTATCGGCGCTCACGACTTTGCCGAGGACGATCGGGTCCCCTTCGCCCGAGAGGCGAAATTCCTTGCTGCCGTCGTCGATTGCGAACTGCCGCTTCAGGCTTACCTTGCCCAGCGTGCTGTCCACGGTGACCGTGGCTGTGCCATCAGCCGCGAGATTCACTTGCGTTACTTTTTGTTCGCCGTTGGGGTCGATCGACACAGTTTGCCACAGACCTAGCAGCGGCTCAAGTTCGGGGCGTACCGGCGCTGCGGCGGCTGCTACCGCGGCCGCAGCCGGCGGAGCGCCACCCGGTGGCAGCGCGGGATCGGGGCCTTGATCGAGCAGTTCGGCGTCATTGGCCGGAGCCGTGGGCGGCGCCGCTTCGGGACCTGGCGTCGCTTCAGGACTTGGCGCTGGGGCGGGGCCTGGCGCCGGGGCGGGGCCTGGCGCCGGGGCGGGGCCTGGCGCTGGGGCGGGGCCTGGCGCTGGGGCGGGGCCTGGCGCTGGGGCGGGGCCTGGCGCTGGGGCGGGGCCTGGCGCCGGGGCGGGAGCAGGAACCGCCACGGGAGCGATTGCGGGTTGATCGACAACCACGGCGGCGCCGGCGGCCGGTTTCGCCACGGCGACGGCCGGCTTGGGAGCAAACCGAGCTTCCAGTTGTACGGCCAATTCGGGATGCCGCTTGGCCAGCGCAGGAAACTTCTTGAATAGCAGGTAAGCGTCGTAGGGAGAACATTCAAACGCGGGCGAACCGTACACGGGTCCACAATGGCGCCCGTAATGGAACCCGCTGTGGCAATCTCCCGCTTGCACCTTGACCGCACCGGCTAACGCACACAAGGCCGACAACGAAAAAATGGTAAAGCGAATCAATCGATGGTTCATGGATAACATCCTGTGGTAAAGAGTGGTTCCGCATACGCCTGCACGGCTAGGCGGAAATGCGGCCAGGATGTTACACAGCGCCAAAAGATCTTTTTTCTTGAGGGCCTTAAGGGCAAGGTGGAATGACGATTGCCATCAAGGCGCGGGCCGACGATTACGGACCGTCTCGACCGTCATCGAGGAGTTCCGCATCGCCGCGACGCAGGGCCTCAATGCGATGTTCGGCTTCGGTGGAATCGATCTCGTTCAAGGTCTCGTCGTGGAGACTCGATAACAGGCGATCGGCAAGTTGAGAGCGATCTTCCGGCGAGAGTGATAGTACGGCTACGAGAACCGGGTCATTGTGGGTGTGCATGGCAAGATTCCTTCACCCCGTGGCGTCCCCTATCTCTTTTGTTAACAAGTTCTTAGGGAACCGTCTACCCTGGCCCCCCTGCGGGGCGCCTTGACGGAAGGGATAACTGCATGTTCGCGGCGCTACGAACTTGCTTTCAGAGAAAGGCACAACTCCGGTGCGTGGCGTACAACGTCGCTGGGCGATCGTGCGTTGCCGGATTACGGGCAGTCGCGCTACGGTGCAATGGCTCGACTCCTGGGGAATATTGCAACATCAACGCCTACGCGCCCATTCTGGCAAATCAATCGTCGCGTGTCCCTCCTGAATCGAGCGCGAGTTTCACCGTTCACGGTGCGGCGCCTAAGTCTCGCATGCCGGAAAAGTTTTGTCGCCAGTGGTTCCGCGAAAGCCAAGATCCCTGGAATTCGATTTCTCGTTGCTTGCCTTGGAGCCGATTCGCCATCTATCATATTGGGAGTCTCGCCCTTTCCAAAAGGAGGGCATGAATGACGAGAAATGCTCACCATTCGTCATCGCCACACGCAACAGTGGCCGTGTTGGTGCGCCTTGGCGAAACCATCCACGCCATTCCCCTGGAGTACGTCGATGAGGTGCTACCGGCCTTACCTATCGAGACGATTCCCCACGCCCCGGCCTACCTCCGCGGCGCGGTCTTGATACGCGGGGCGATCGTTCCGGTCGTGAATGTGGCGATGCGGCTAGGCCTAAAAGAGCACGTCCGTCCACCCGAACCGCCAATCGTGTGCCTATTCCTCGGTGGGCGACGGATCGGCGTGGAAGTGGACGAAGCGTTGGACTTGGTGGACTGGAGTCGAGGTGTTTATGTGGATGCCGGGGACCTACGCATTCAAGACGAACTTGTTGCGGGCATGGTCGAATTGGATGGACACGCGATTCGGTTATTGAACCCCGAAAGACTGCTGGCCACCGAGGACGCCGGTAGTTTGCGATTGGAGGGCAGCGTCGCGGTTACGGGCGCTTGCTCGGCGGCAAGTGGATAACGATCGCTGCATTGGGATCTTTTCGCTTAGCTTCTTGTCTTATGACCGCTTTCGATCGGTCGACGTTGGTCGGGGCGACTCCCGAGGCTTCGCTCGGGGACGTGGACGCCGCCTCTTGGGAACGGCTGCGGCGCGGCGTCGAGTTGGAGACCGGCATGGACTTTTCTGGTTCCCGGCTCGCGCGGCTGCAAAGCGCGGTTCAAAGAGTCGCAGCGCGCAATCAGCAGGAAGCAACGTTCCGCGCACTGTTGGAGCGACCGCACGAAGAGGGATTGTTGCTCGAACAGTTAACCGCGGAGCTCACCGTGGGCGAATCGTATTTTTTCCGCAACGAGCATCATTTTCGCGCACTGCGCGAGCAGGTAATGCCTCAAATCCTTGCCGAGAACGATCCGCGGCGAGAGCTCCGCGTTTGGTCCGCCGGATGCGCCACCGGCGAGGAGCCTTATTCACTTGCCATCTTGCTTGACCAACTCCTGGCCGGTCGCGGCGAGTGGCGGGTTTCGATTTTGGCGACCGACTTGAATCCCGAGTTCTTGGAGCGCGCGCGGCAAGGAGCTTTCCGCGCGTGGTCATTTCGTCACACTGAAGTGTTTCGCGACACCGCTTACTTTGCCGCCGCCGACGACGTGTATCATGCCACGGCGCGGGTCCGCCAGCACGTGCGGTTCGCGTATTTGAACCTGGTGAAAGACGTCTACCCATCGCCCCTTACGGGCACGTTGGGAATGGACTTGATCTTGTTTCGCAACGTCGCAATTTACCTTCGACCCGAAGTGGCGACTGCGATCGTGGCGCGTTTTCGCGAGGCGCTACGGCCCGGCGGCTGGTTGCTTTTGGGAGAGACGGAAGTCGCCCTCATCCCCGCAGCCGGTTACGAAGCGCGAAGTTTTGATCGTGCCACGTTCTATCGACGAGAGGATCGCCCCGATTCTCCTTCGCCCGCGGCGCCGTTCACCGCATCAACCACGCCGTTCCTCAATCGCGGCTTGAACTCGAGTCCGCCCACGGCATGGCCTCCGAACGGATCGTTACTTCCGTTACCGAAACCGCTCGGCCCGGCAAGTCCCCTTCCCGCGCCACGTCCCGATGGTGTGGTCCAAACGCCAACTACGGCCACGTGCGAACGCTTGGAACGGTGGGTCGCCAATCACCAGTTCGACGACGCGGAACGCGCGCTGGCGCGGAGCCGCCAACGCCAGGAACGGGCGCAACTTCGCGTCCACTATGTTCAATTGCTGCTCCGCAACGCGTGGACGGGGCGAGCGCGCCAGATGCTCGATCTTGCCTTGGCCGAAGACCCGCTGTTGCTGGAGGCGCATTTGCTCAGGGCCAGTTTCGCCGAAGACGACGGCGATTGGGGCACGGCCGAGGCTGCCTATCGGCGTGCTTTGTACGTGAATCGAAATTGTTCGATGGCGCACTTTCACCTTGCCCTCGTGCAGCAACAGGCCGGCGACCGCGACGGCGCGGCGCGCAGCTTGACCAACCTGTTGCGGTTAGTAGCCGGGCAAGATCCAAACGCAGGTGTTCCCTACGGAGAGGGCGTTTGCTATGCGCGGTTGCGTGAGATGGCCGAAGTATTGCTGACGCCCCACGGCGCGGGGGAAGGTCAAACGCCGCCCTGCCCTTAACGCGAACATGACCACGAAAAAACTTTCATTCTTCCAAGAACGCCGCGAGCCGGATACGTCCGCCATTACCGACTTGCACGCGTTAAGCGAACAATTGCGAGAAAGCCTGACTCGCTTAAACGCCGTGCGTAATCGCGTTGACGACCCCGACGCGCGAGCGCGGCGACTGGCCGCACGGGCCGAGGCGTATCGCACGCAAGCCAACCCCCACAGGCCGTCAGAGCCAACGTGTGTCTTCCTGGCGTTCCAAAGCGGTCGGCGCCGCTATGGCGTGCCGTTGGAGCAAGTCCTGGAGGTTCAAGCTTTGGAGCAATACTGCCCAGCGCCGAATACTCCGCCATTCATCGTGGGCGTAGCGCCGTGGCGGGGTTCGATTCTCGCACTGCTCGACCTGGGACGCTTGCTCCGAGCGGGCGCCATTGGCATCACCGACGTACATCATTCCGTGATAGTCGAAGCGGCCGGGCGACGGCTAGCGCTCCTGGCAGGCGAGGTGGAAGAGATCTATTCCGTGCCGCGCCGGCTCATCCAACCCGCGCCGGAACTTTCGGGTCGGGTTCCCGCAGAATGGGTCATTGGCGTGTACGACAACGACTGCCTTCTATTTGATCTGAATAGGATTCTTCAAGACCCGGTGCTCGTGGAGTGGCGAACAACGACGTTTTGACGCCTTGAACAGCAACGAGGAATTCTCATGCACCTGACCATTGGCAACAAACTCGGGCTTGGCTTCGGTGTTGTGATTCTGTTGATGTTCGCCAGCGCCGCGATCGCCTATGGAACGCTGGCCGGCATGAATCGCAGTCTTCAGAAAGTGCTCGATGAAGCTATTCCCGCCGTGCGCGCCTGTGATGACACCCTCATCGGATTGAACACGGCTTCCAGTAGCTTGCGAGGGCGCCTCTTGCTTGACGCCAGTTCGGAACAAAGCGCGCTGCTGCAGGGCAACTGGCTGGCTGCCTGGAAAGACATTGATGCTGCCCTCGCCCGACTCGCCGAGGTTTACCGGGTCGCGCCCAGCGAAGAAGACCGGAAACATCTTGCCCTCGTCGAGAATCGCATTGAAGCGCTGCGTCTGGCGCAACAGAAAGTCGCCGACGCCAAACAGTCAGCCAGTGCAGGGCAAACGCCGGAATTACAACAAGCGATCGACCTTTGGGAGCGGGAAGCAGCGCCCATGTCGCGAGAAATTCGCCAAGCCGTCGAAGCGCTCAAGGACGCCGCCGTCGTTCGCATGAATGCCGAACGAAGCAACGTCAACCGCGCCAGCGCCACCGTCAAATGGACATTGATCGTGACGACGTTGCTGGCCATGGTCGCGGCAGCGGTCATTGCCGCGGTTTTGAGTCGCCGAATTGCCGCCGCCGTTCAAACGCTTTTGACGCGCGTGCAAAAAGTCGCGGGCGGCGAGCTCCGCGGGCAACCGGCGACCGCCGACAGTAACGATGAAATTGGCCAGTTGGCCCAAGGTTTCAATCAGATGGTTGGTTCGCTACGTGACATTCTCTCGCAAGCCACCACCATGACGGCCGACGTGGCGTCGGCCAGCAGCGAGATCGCCACCGGCGCGCAGCAGCAATTGGCGAGCTTGAGCCAAACCGCGGCTTCGCTCAACCAGATCACGGCCACGTCCGAGGAATTTAAGGCGACCATGCAAGAGTTCGCCGATCGGGCGCGCGCGGTGCAAGACGCGGCCGACGAGACGGTCCGCCGTTCGGCCGATGGCCGCGCATTGACTCGAGATTCCGCCGCGCGGATCAACCGCGTGCGCACCAACGCCCAAGCGGCAGGTGAAAGTGTCTTGAATCTCTCGGAACAGATGCAACGCATTGGCGAAATCACCGCCACGGTCAACGAAATCGCCGAACAGACGAAGTTGTTGGCCCTGAACGCCTCGATCGAAGCCGCCCGAGCTGGCGAAGACGGCCGCGGCTTTGCCGTGGTCGCCACGCACGTGCGAGAATTGGCCAATCAGTCCAAGGAGGCCGTGGCCCGTATCGAGGCTTTGATTTCCGAGACACAAAAATCAATGCAAGACGTGGTAGCCAAGATCGAGGAGGGCGGTCAACTTTCGGAGGATTCGACCGACATGGTGCGCCGTGTAGCCCAGTCTTTCGATGAAATCTCGCAAGCCGTCGAACAAACGCGCGAAGCGATGGCCCAAATTAGCACGGGCGCTCGACAGCAGGAGCAAGGTATTAGCGAACTGGTCAGCAGCATCATGCAGATCGATAGCGCCTCGAAGCAGTCGCTCGCGGCGGCCGAACAAACGCAGAAATCGATCGTCTCCATCGATCAACGCATCCGAGGGCTGAACGACGCAATCGCCCAATTCAAGGTCTGAACCATCATGGCCGACCCGATCTTCGATATTTTTCGCGAAGAAGCGCGCGACCACTTGGGCGCCCTGGAACGGGGGTTTCTCGATCTCGAAACGGCCGATGATGTCGATGCGCGGAGAACGCTGATCGACGGTCTGTTTCGCCACGCCCACAGTCTCAAGAGCGACGCCAAGGTCGTCGGCCTGGGCGACCTAAAACAGGCCGCTCAAACTCTGGAGGACGTGCTTGACGACCTGCGCGATCATCCAGATCACATCCGTCGCGAATCGATCGACCTCGGGCTTTCAAGGTTCGATCAAGTGCGCCAGGCGTTTGAGCAATGGCGCATTGCGGAAGGGAAGGGAGCCTCGCCCGGAGGCCGGGATGAACCCGCGCTCCCGGACGAGCCGACGCCCGCGCCAGGAACGCCATCGCCGCCGCGCCGCGAGGACGCAAACGCCGTCCCCGTTGCCGAAGAAAGCTTCACGGTCAAGGTAACGTCCGAAAGGTTGGATCGGATGTTGAACCTGGCGGGCGAGGTTCGAATCTCTCAAGGCTCCGGCGCCGCAATTGCCGAGCAGCTTCGGGACGTCCGGAATGGACTTTCTCGGTTCGTCCAGGCGGGCGCCCGGCAGGCATCCGCGGAAACGCGGCACTTTATTGAAACCGCCTTGGATCAAGTACGTCGCATTGAAGACAGTCTGCGCAAGAAGCGTGTTCGTGAGGATTTGCTCGTCGAGTCGCTCGAAGCCGACATTCGCCAGGCTCGCTTGTTACCGCTGGCGATGTTGGCCGATTCGCTGCGACGCGCCGTGCGCGATCTGGCGCAATCGCTGGGAAAGGAGATTTGTTATGAAGCCGACGTGGGCAAAATCCTACTGGACAAAGCCGTGATCGAGTCGCTACGCGAACCGCTACTGCATCTTGTGCGCAACGCCGCCGACCATGGAGTGGAAACGCCGGCTGAGCGTCGCGCCGCTGGCAAACCGGCTGCGGCGACCATTCGCCTTGCCGCGTCGCCGCGAGGGCCTCTTGTGCGCATCGCCATTAGCGATGACGGCCGCGGAATTCACCATGAACGTGTCCGCCAACGCCTGCAGCAACGAGGCGATTTGGACGAGACGCAGCTTAACTCCCTGACCGAAGACGAGTTGCACGTGCGACTCTTCCAGCCGGGGTTTTCGACCGCGCCCGCGGGCGAGGTATCGGGGAGAGGCGTCGGCTTGGACGTGGTGCTCGATACGGTGCGCCGTCTTCAGGGGCACGTCGAGGTTCAATCGCAGGCGGGGTGGGGCGCCACGTTCGTGATTACGGTTCCCATGACGGTGGCCACCGTGCGCATCATGACGGTGCTGGTCGGAGGACAGTATTACGGCATTCCCAGCACCGCGATCATCAGGACCGGCCGCGCCACGCGAGAGCAATTGCGAGAGCTAGAGGGGCACCCCATCTTACCGCTGGACGGTCAGCCCGTGCGGTGGGCGCCTTTGGCCGATTGGTTGGGCGCGGCGGCAACGCCGCGAATCGGCGCCAATCATGCTTGGTCGTATGTATTGATTGAGCGCCAGGGTGTGCGGCTGGCTGTTGCCGTGGATGACTTGGAAGACGAGTCGGAAGTCTTGCTCAAGCCTTTGGGATTTCCACTCCAGGGACTGCCAGGCGTGGTGGGCGCCACCATTCGTTCGGACGGCGCCGTGCAGTTGGTGCTCGACCTGTCGAGTATCGCATTCGCTCCGCGGAACGTCGCCGCAACGCCGGCGCCCGATGTGCGGCCCGCGGCAAAAATCCTGGTGGTCGACGACTCGCCGACGACGCGCGCGGTCCTGCGGAACGTGTTCACGGCGGCGGGCTACGCGGTGCGCACCGCCGCCGATGGCGTGGACGCCTTGGAGCGACTGCGCACGCAGCGCGTGGACTTGGTCGTTAGCGACATCGAGATGCCGCGGCTGGGCGGGCTTGACCTGACGCGGCAGATCAAGACCCGGTTCGGTTTACCGGTGATTCTCGTCACCGGACGGGAGAAAGAGGAACATCGGCGCGAGGGGCTGGAGGCCGGCGCCGATGCTTACGTCGTAAAATCCACTTTGGAAGGCGCTGGACTTTTGGATGTCGTGCGACAGTTTGTTTGACCTCGAAACGCGACGGTTCCCATGATTCGTGTCGTGGTGGTGGATGACTCGGTCACGCAGCGGGAAATTTTTCGCCGCCTCTTGTCGAGCGACGGAGAATTCATCGTGGTGGCCGAAGCCCGCAATGGCCGCGAGGCGTTGGAACTGGTCCAGCGCCACGCGCCCGACGTGGTGCTCATGGATATTCACATGCCCGACATGGACGGCATTGCCGCCACACGGGCGATCATGCGGCAATGCCCCGTGTCGATTGTCGTCGCCAGCGCCACGCTCCGCCGGCGCGACGTGGACCTGGCGATGGAAGCCTACCAGGCCGGAGCCGTATCGGTCATCGAAAAACCGGAAGGCGCGGTGCTGCTGCACCTGCCCAAGATCGCACCCCGGCTGCGGGCCGAGCTTATCGCCGCGTCCAAGGCCCGTCCTCGGCGACTAGCCCCCATGCCCCCGGCAACGGACGAGGCGAACGGTGCGCCTCCCGGTCTGGAAACCCGGCGAGTCAACGTAGCCGGGATCTGCGCTTCGACGGGAGGGCCGCCGGTGCTCGTGGAAATCCTTACGGCATTGCCCAAGCCTTTTCCTCTGCCGATCCTGTTAGTGCAACATATGTCGCGCGGTTTTGAAGAGGGCTTCGGCCAATGGCTGTCCCGGTCAACGGGGCACCCGGTTGCCCTTGCGGAGCCTGGCCAACGGCTGCAACCCGGCGTATGGCTGGCGCCCGGCGGCCGGCACTTAACGTTGGCCGATCCTTGGCGCCTGGCGTTGCCCGAGGGCGCCGCGTCGGAAATTCACTGTCCTTCCGGCGATCCCCTATTCCGGTCGCTTGCCGAGTGTTTCGGCGCTCGCGCGGCGGGCGTCGTGCTGACGGGCATGGGCGCCGACGGCGCCGAGGGACTGCTGGTGTTGAAGAACGCAGGCGGATTGACCTTAATTCAAGATGAAGCTTCCAGCCCGATCTGGGGCATGCCTCGATCGGCCAAAGAATGCAATGCGGCTCTCTATGTTTGCAACCCGCGACAAATCGCAACGGCCTTGAGTCAAATGGCTGGTGTCGAATCATCGATTCGCGCGTGACGGCGCGCCAAGACTCGCGTGGCGCTGGCAAAGAAGCTCTCGCGGCCGGCGGCGCGTTCCCATCATCAAAGTCCACCGAATGCCCCGGTCGAGCCATGTCCGACATACTATTGATCGAAGACAGCCGCGTCCAGGCGCACACGTATATTTGTCTCCTCCAGAAGGCCGGGCACACGGTGCGTCATGCCGCCACCGCGGAAGAGGCGTTTCCCTTGTGTCTCCAGGCGACGCCGGACCTGGTGGTGCTGGACCAATACTTGGGCGAGCAATCGGGCTTGGAAGTCTGCCGGCGTTTGAAAGGCGACCTGGCCCTCCAAGTCGTTCCCATCCTTGTACTGACGGGCAGCCACAAGGAGCGCGATCACATCGCCGCGCTCGATGCGGGGGCGGATCGTTTCCTTTCCAAAGACGCCGCGGATGAACAATTGCTCGCAGTCGTACATGGTTTGCTCAAATCGGCGGTTCCCGTGGAGCCTTTGGAGTTCGACGCCGAAGCCCGCGACGCCTTTCTTCGCGGCGGCCGACTTTTGGCCATCGATGATAGTCGCACCTACTTAAACGAGCTTTCCAAAAACCTGACCGAGTGTGGCTTTCAAGTGACCACCGCGTTGTCGGGACCGGCAGGCCTGGCGCTGCTGGACAAAGAGACGTTTCACATGGTGATCATTGACGTCGTCATGCCAGACATGGACGGATTTGAAGTTTGTCGCCGCGCCCGGGCGTGGGCCGATCAGCAACAACGGCAACTGGGCTTGCTAATTCTCTCGGGCCAGGAGAACCGCAAGGTCCTGCTCCAAGCCTTGGAATCCGGCGCCGACGATTTCGTGAGTAAGTCGCAAGACATGGAAATCATTCTGGCGCACGTTAAATCCCTGGTGCGCCGCATCCGCATGATGCGACACATTCAAGCGATTAATCAGAAGACGCACCTGCAAGAGATGGCCTTGCGCGAGGCGGAATGGAAACATCGCCAGGCCGAGGACCGCGCCCGCGACGCGGAATCGCGCGCGGCGCTCTGCGAGGAACTGGAGAACACCGCGTTTGAGTTGCAGCGGTCCAAGGAGGAGTTAGAAATTGCAAAAGAAGTCGCCGAGTCGGCGAGTCGAGCCAAGAGCGAATTTCTGGCCAACATGAGTCACGAAATTCGCACTCCGATGAATGGCGTCATTGGAATGGCGGAGTTGTTGCTCGACACGCAGCTTTCACCGACACAACGAGAGTACTTGCAAATGCTCCGTCAATCGGCCGATTCACTCTTACGGCTGCTCAACGACATTCTGGACTTCTCCAAGATCGAAGCGGGGAAGCTCGAACTCGAACAAGTCACGTTTGATCTTGTTGAGTGCGTGGGAAGCACGGTGCAAACGCTTGCCCTGCGAGCCGCGGGCAAGGGGCTGGAGTTGGCCTGCCATCTTCCGCCGGACATTCCGACGCTCGTGGTTGGCGACCCCGGCCGGATACAACAAATCGTGGTCAATCTTACCGGCAACGCCATCAAGTTCACCGAGCGAGGCGAGGTGGTCGTCAAGGTGCAACGCGAGGACTCTTCGCATGAGCGCGCGTGTTTGCATTTCAGCGTTCGCGACACCGGCGTCGGCATTCCACCCGACAAGCAGAAAAAAATCTTTGAAGCGTTCAGCCAGGCCGACGCTTCCACCTCGCGCCGCTACGGGGGCACGGGGCTGGGGTTGGCCATTTCGACCCAATTGGTTGCGCTAATGGGCGGCCGTATCTGGCTGGAAAGCGAACTGGGCCGAGGCACGACGTTTCACTTTACCCTGGACCTCGGGCTTGCCTCGCACGATACGGCGAACGCCGTGGCGCCGGCCGCGTTGACCGGAGCGCCGGTGCTGATTGTGGACGACAACGCCACCAATCGCCGCATCCTGACCGAGACGGTTCAAAGTTGGGGACTTGCTCCGCTGGCCGTCGATTCGGGAGCCGCGGGCCTGGAGGCTTTGAAGCAGGCGGCCGCCGCTTGCAAGCCCTTCGCCTTGGCGTTCCTCGATTACCTGATGCCCGAAATGGACGGACTTGATTTTGCGGAGCAGGTGCGTCGTCTTCCCGAATGGCAGGACCTGCCACTGATTATGCTGTCTTCCGCGGGCAGCCCCGACGACACGCAGCGCTTGCAGTCGTGCAGGATCGCCTGCCGACTAACCAAGCCAGTGAAGCGTTCCGACCTCTGGAACGCGGTGCAAAGCGTGCTCGGCTCTTCGCTTGGCGAATTTAAGGAAGACATCGATGCGTTGGGGTCGCGCCCGACCGGCGTTCCGGCCTTCCGCATCTTGCTGGCGGAAGACAATCCGGTGAATCAGCGCGTCGCGGTCGGTTTCTTGGAACGAAGAGGACATCGGGTGACCGTCGTGAATAACGGCCGCGCGGCGGTCGAGGCGGTCGAACGCGATTCGTACGACCTCGTGCTGATGGACGTACACATGCCGGAAATGGACGGATTCGAGGCCACGAAGGCGATCCGTCGCCGAGAGCGGAATCGTGGCGAACACACGCCGATCATCGCGATGACCGCCAGCGCCATGCGGGCGGATCAAGATGAATGTCTGGCCGCAGGAATGGATCACTTCATTTCTAAACCGGTACATGCCGAGGATTTGTTCCAGGCCGTCGAAAGCGTCGTGCAAGCCCGGTGCCCCACCGCACCCAAAGCCGGGCGGAACAATCGCGCCCTCCATCCTCCGCGACCCAGCGACGGGCGCCAACCACCGCGCCAACCTGTTAACTGGGACATGGCGTTGAAGCAAGTCAACGGCGACCAGGAAGAGCTTAAGGCGTTAGCGGACTTGCTTTGTGACTTGTGCCCCCAGATGCTTGAACAAATGCGCGAGGGGATCTCCCGGCACGACGCAAAACTGCTCCAGCGCGCCGCCCACACGTTGCGGGGATCGGCTGGGGTCTTTGCGGCCGAGGACGTGGTTCAGGCGGCGTGGGAACTGGAGTTTCTGGGACGCAATCAAGACTGGAACGGCGTGGAAGCGGCGTTCGCGGCCGTCACCGCCGAAGTGTCGCGTCTGGTCCCTGCGTTGGAAGCATATTGCCGCGAACCCGCGCGATGACGCCCCTCTTGGATGTTGCCGCAATGGGCGACGTTTGGGCGTCACGGCGCGTCTTGCCGGCTGGGGTATAATGATTGGAAGTCCCAAGCAGGCCAGCGATCCAGCAATCCTACAGAGACGATGGTATTCGATTTCCAAACCGCAATGGCGGGCGTTCTGGTGCTTTCGGCCGCGCTCTATCTTGGATGGCGTGGGGTGATCCTGGGACGCTCGCGTTCTTCGGGCGGGTGCGGTTCGTCGTGCGGGGGTTGTCCCGCAGCGGGCGGCGAAAAGAAAGATTTGCTTACACAAATCACCCTGAAAGCCCGAAACTGAATCGGACGAAGTGGGGCGCCGCGGGCTTGCGAGCCTCCCGCGCCGGTGGAACGCCGTTCATTCCACGGTCGCGGTCGCTTTACACGATGCTTCGGACCCGCCGCCCAGGTCGGTCTTGATTGTGATCGTTTCAGCAATCTTGGTCGCTTGACTGCCCGCCGTGAACGTAACGGGCACCAGGTGCAGCGTCTTGGCTTCTTCCGATGGATCGAAACGGAACGAGGGATCGGAGCATTCGACCCCCAAGACGTGAAACGGTTCGTTGGCGCGGATCACCAATTGTTTGGTCACCGTCTGGCCCGGCGCCAAAACGCCCAGCACCAGCGAACCGGGGCTGACCGTTAGCGGCGACACGATCCGCCCTTCAACCGCCAGCGGAATGGTCGTCATGTTTTGGTCATTGGTAATGATCGAAAGTTGATCGAGCAAATAACCGCTGGGAGCCTGCGAGTCCAAGCGAACCAACATCGAATAGGCCACGCGCCCGCCGCCACGCTCTTTTTCGGTCAATTCGACTTCAAAGTTAGGGTTGGCGCTGCGCACGTCAACAATCCGCCAATCGTCCCGGCCCGCGTAGGATACATCAATGACCTTGATCGCCGGGCGCCCCTGTTCCACCGAGCCAAACTGAACCGCTCCTGGGGCGAACACGACGTCGCGACGAATATACGCCGAGACATGGAGTTGAACTTCGGCCGGAAAAGGCCGGTCCAGAGTGACCGTCAACGTGGCGGTTTTGTGCCCGGTAAACGATCGCGTATTCAAGGACGCGACAATCTCAGTTTTCCCCCACGTTTTAACTGTGTCGTTTGTCACGACGGGGGTGGTGCAACCACAACTGGAGCGAACCCCTGCGATGTGCACGTCCTCCTTATAACAGTTGACCAGCTCGAACGCGAATTCCGCCTTTGCGCCGCGCGCGACCGAGCCGAAGTCGTGGGAACTTGTTTGGAAGAGCTTTGCCGCCCAATCTTGCGAGCGTCCTTCCGCAGCGCCCAACACGAAAAGCGCGGCTGCCAAAACGACAATGCGCACCACCGGTCTCTCCTCTCGATGCTCATCTTGGGGATTACATCGCGCGCCTAAACAAGCGCTTGTTCCATTCTTCGGCCATCCCCCGTGCAAAGAAAAGAGTTTCTTGACAAACCTCGCGTGTTCTATGCATGTTCGCTATTCTCGCGGAGCATTCAAATATGCGTTGGCTGCCCGTTTGCTTTTCCCGTTGCGCGGCGGCCGCCTCGTCTACGCCGAACCGGCCAATTCCATTAAAATCAACCCCATGCTTTCCTTCTGACCCACAATGGACGTTCATGACTCAGCGAAGGATTCTTGTTACGGCCGCCCTCCCTTACGCGAATGGCCCCATTCATATTGGCCATTTGGTGGAGTACATCCAAACCGACATTTGGGTGCGCTTCCAAAAACTCCGAGGCCATAAATGCATATTCCTGTGCGCTGACGATACCCACGGCACCGCGATCATGATTAGCGCCCAAAAGCAGGGCGTGGCCGAGGAAGCCTGGATCGAAGGCATCTCCAAGGAGCATCAACGGGACTTTGCGGGGTTTGACGTCGCGTTCGACAACTATGGCAGCACGCACAGCGACGAGAACCGGCAACTTTGCCACGAGTTCTGGAAACGAATTCGCGCCGCGGGCCTAGTGGTCGAAAAGGACGTTACTCAACTTTACGACCCAGTCAAAGGGGTCTTTCTGGCGGACCGGTTTGTCAAAGGCAAGTGTCCGGTTTGCCAAAAACCCGATCAGTACGGCGACAGTTGTGAGAACGGCCACACTTACACGGCGGCCGAATTAATTGACCCGGTCAGTACGCTCTCGGGCGCGACTCCGGAAACGCGTTCGGCGCCGCATCTTTTTATTGCCATCGAAAGGTTTCACACTTTCCTGGAAGAATGGACCCAGGGCGGCGATCACCTTCAGCCCGAGGCAGCCAACTATCTGAAAGCCCAGTTTCTGAGCGAACCGCTGCGCGATTGGGACATCTCGCGCCCGGCGCCCTATTGGGGCTTTGAAATCCCCGACTTTCCTGGGAATTATTGGTTCGTCTGGTACGACGCCCCCATTGGCTACATGGCGTCCACGTTACAGTGGTGCAAGCGACACGGCGAGGATTTTGACACTTGGTGGCGCAACTCCGAAACCGAAATTCACCACTTTATCGGCAAGGACATTAAGTACTTCCATACGCTGTTCTGGCCGGCCATGCTCAAGGCCGCGGGTTTCAACCTGCCGACCAAAGTCCGCATTCACGGCTTTTTGACCGTTGATGGCCGTAAGATGTCGAAGCGGGACGGCACTTTCGTCAAAGCGGCGACGTTTCTGCACCACCTCGATCCCTCCTACCTGCGCTATTACTACGCCTCCAAGCTGGGGCCGGGCGAGGAGGACATCGACATGAACCTGCAAGAGTTTGTAAACAAGGTGAATGCGGACCTGGTGGGAAAGGTGGTGAACCTCGCGAGTCGCAGCGCTCGATTTGCGGGCGACACGGGTCTCTCGGCGTCTTACCCTTCCGATGACGGCTTGTTCCAACGCGGCGCCGACGCGGGAGCGGAGATTGCCGCCGCCTACGAAACGGGCGACTATAACAAGGCCATGCGGCTAATCATGGAGTTGGCGGACCGCGCCAATGCGTATGTTGAAACCGCAGCGCCCTGGAATTTGCGCAAGGCGCCCGACAAGGCAAAAGAGTTACAAGACGTTTGCACGGTGGCTTTAAATTTATTCCGTCAGATTGTCGTTTACCTGGCGCCTGTCTTGCCGCGACTCGCCGCCCAAACAGGAGATTTACTGAACCAACCCATTCAATCCTGGGACGAAGCGCAAACACCCCTGACAGGCGCGCGGGTTTCGCCCTTTCAACATATGCTGCAACGTGCGGACATAAAGGAGGTCAACGCGATGATTGAAGAAACCAAAGCCGAAGCGCAAGGCGGAGCCCCCACGCAGTTTGAAGATAGCCGCGAATTTCTCGATGCCGAACCGGTCGCACCCCAGTGTACGATCGATGATTTCGGGAAGGTGGATCTGCGCGTGGCGCGCGTCGTCGCGGCCGAAGAAGTGCCCGAGGCGCGTAAGTTGCTCAAGCTCACGCTGAGCCTTGGCGGCGAGGAGCGGCGCACGGTCTTTGCGGGCATCAAGGCCGCTTACGAACCGAAGCAACTGGTCGGCTCGCTCGTGATCGTGGTGGCCAATCTTGCCCCCCGGCAAATGAAGTTCGGAGTGAGCGAAGGCATGGTCATTGCCTCGGGCGCCGGAGGTCAGGAAGTCTTCCTCCTTCGCCCCGATAAAGGCGCCCAACCCGGCCAACGCGTCCACTAGGCATACTGCTCACCCACCCCGTCTCCGATGCTGTCTCGCCTCGCGAATCGATTGATCCTTCGGCCGACGCGTCATGCGCTCGACACGCAAGGAAAACTTCGGCGAGTCGTTACGTTTTGTGGCGGGACATTTGAGTTATGGAACCCGCGCGGAAGGGAGCACGCGCCCGGCGAAGCCGACCTGTACATTCTCAAGTTCGGTGGAACGGGCAGCCGCGCTGAACGCGCGACGGAACATCCAGCCGAGGCTTGGGAGGATCTCCAAGCCGAGGTTTGGGCGGTGAATCCCCCCGGATACGGCGGCAGCCCCGGCGCGGCGACGCTTAGTTGCCTGGCGACGATGGCCGAGGCCGCGTATCTCGATGTACAATCCCGCGCCGGCGATCGACCGATCCTTGTTACCGGGAATAGCCTGGGAACGGCGATGGCGCTGTACGTGGCGTCGCGTCATCAGGTCGATGGGCTGATTCTCCGCAATCCGCCGCCACTGCGACAAATGATCGTCCGGCGGTATGGCTGGTGGAACGGTTACTTGGGCGCCGCATTAATTGCCTGGCAAACGCCACGCGAACTGGACAGCGTTGGGAATGCCGCCCGGTGCGGCGCGCCGGCGGTGTTCCTCGCTTCGCGGCGCGACCGCGTGGTGCCCCTGCGTTTTCAACGGCTAATTCACAGCGTGTACGCCAGCGAAAAGCGCATTCTGGAATTAGCCGACGCGGACCATGCCGATCCACTCCAGTCCCATGAATTGGAACAATACCGTGAATTGCTTGGCTGGCTTCGTGAGCGGAGTTTCCATCGAACGTTACGCGGGAATCTAACGCCCCAAAACTCCTGACGTCGCCAGCCCGGCGGTACAGTACCCGTTTCCGGTGCAACACTCCGCCGGAGACCTTCCCGCTGCGCCGCATCTGCAAAACCTACAAGAACTTGCGCCGCAGACGTGAGTACATTTTCGGGGTGCGCGCGTTAGAATTCGGCGACGTTGTGTTTATACTAACGGCCGACGCAATAATTCACGGCGGTTTATCGGAATCTCCTATACCTCGCCCCAAATATCCATTGCCCTTGTCTACGGTGTCCTGGTGAACTATCGCAAAACACACTTCTTGATCGTATTCACCTTTCTAGGGTGCTCTCTTTTTGGCTCGTTAATTCACGCGGCCCCTACGTCCGAGCAACGGGGAAAGGCCAAGACCCTGGAAACTGCCGTCGCCAAGGCGGGCAACTTGTACTTGCAAGGAAAATACAAAGAATGTGGCGACGTGTTGCGGCAGGTGCAGCAAGAATTTGACCAGCTTACGGCGGACGGCAACGCCGACATGATTGCTCTGCTGGAAGGCATTTATCCGCGTCTCCTCAAAGCTCATGCGTTGCTGGAGCTGGAAGGAGTGCGACTTCCGCCGCTCAAAAAACCGAGTGTCGCGGCGCCTCAGCCCGCCACGCCCGCAACCCCACCCTCGGGAGGCGTAAGCTTTGTAAAGCAAGTCGCGCCCTTGCTGGTTTCCAAGTGCGGACGCTGCCACGTGACGGACCGTAAGGGGCAGTTCGCGATGGCAACCTTCGCCGAGTTGATGAAAGGCTCGCCTGCCGGCGTGGTGGTCTTTCCTGGCGACGCCGTGGGAAGCCGCCTGATCGAAGTCATCGAAAGCGGCGATATGCCGCGCGGCGGTGGTAAACTTACCGCACAGGAATTCGACCTACTCAAGAAGTGGATCACCGAAGGAGCTCGCTTTGACGGCGCCGACCCGGCCATGAATCTGGCCAGCCTCGGCTCCGCGCCCGCGCAGGCGCCAATGAAGGTCGAAGTAGCGGCGGCCACCGGTAAGGAAAAAGTCAGCTTCTCGCGCGACATCGCGCCCGTGCTGGTGCAGGAATGCGCCAACTGCCACGGCTACGGGCAGCGGCCCAGCGGAGATCTGAACATGACCACCTTCCGCGGTCTGCTAACCGGCGGCGACAGCGGTTCGCCCGTTGTTCCGGGCAAAGCCGTCGAAAGCTTGCTGATCAAGAAGCTTAAGGGCACGGCGGGCGACCGCATGCCGCTACGGCGCCCGCCGCTTTCGGACGCAGTGATTGCGCAATTTGAAACGTGGATCGCCGAAGGCGCCAAGTTTGACGGTCCGGAACCCACCACCGACGTCAAGCGCGTCGCCGATCTCTACCGCGCGACACACTCCAACCATGACGAGCTAAGTAACGAGCGCGCCAAGCTGGCAGAGCAAAACTGGCGGCTCGGGATGCCCAACATTCAGATGGATAAGGCCGAGACCACGAACTTCCTGCTCCTGGGCAACGTCGGCGAAAACACACTGGCCGATTTTGGCCAGCGTGTCGAAGCGCTGACGCCGCAAATCGCGCAAATCTTCAAGGCTCCGACCGATCAGCCGTTAGTGAAAGGCCGCATGACGCTGTTTGTCTTCGAGGGCCGTTACGATTACAGCGAATTCGGTCAGATGGTCGAGAAGCGGGAGTTGCCGAGCGAATGGCGCGGTCACTGGAAGTTCGACACCTTGGACGCTTACGGCGCCGTGGTGAATGCGCGGCGCGACGAGTATTCGCTTGAGACCCTGATCGGCCAGCAGGTCGCGGGTGTGTATGTGGCCAGTCTGGGCGACTCGCCGCAATGGTTCCGTGAAGGCGTGGCTCGCGCCGTTGCGGCGCGACTCACTCCCGACGATGCGCGAATCAAGGCCTGGGATGAGTCCCTACCGGCCGTCGTATCAACGATGAGCCAGCCCGCGGATTTCCTCAACGGCAAACTCCCGCCGGAGCCTACCGCGATTGCCAGTTACAGCTTTGCCAAGTTTCTCATGGGCGACGCCAAGAAGTTCGATGCCTTGCTGGCCGGGCTTCGAGGCGGCGCGAAGTTCCCGCAAGCCTTCGCCCAGATTTACGGCGGCGCTCCCGAACTCCTTACCGCCGCTTGGGTCCGTAAGGCAGGTAGATAAATAAGCCTCGCGCGGGAGAACCTCACCAGAGCGCATTTCAGGCAGGTGTGAAACGTGCATTCGCCGGAGACCAATGCGTCTCCGGCTTTTTTGGGCTGGCACGCACCAAGGCGTGGGCAACTTCTCCATGCGGCCAGCTTACTCTTGCTTGGTTCGCCCCAAGACCAATCCCAACCCGGCAATCGCAAGCCCGATCACCACACTGGTGGTGTGTGCGCCGCCGATCGCGTCGATGCCGGGCAAACCGAGTTTCGGTCCCAGCACCATCACCGCCGCGGCCGGGAGCGCGAAGAGCGACATTTTCCAGCCGCGAAAAAGCGCCAGGACCATCAACAGGACGCCCGCCACACCGGGGTTGAAACTATCGAATAGCGGCCCCGCCACCGGCAACGCCAGAGGCTGCCATGATTGGGAAGTCAATTCGCGGGCCACGTCCGCCACTCCGCCCTGATGCACTGCTTGCGCGGCCGCCGCGCGCACGTCGCTCGTCGACACCGGGCGATTCTGCTTAACCCACAACACGCAGCCCACCAGCAAGAGACACCCCAACAGAAATCGCACTTTGCCGCTAAACAACAGCCCGAGCGGACCTTGCACGATCCAGGGAGCACGGTCTTTGCGAGCGTACTTGCCGCTCCGCGCGTCGGCCAACATGGCTTTCATCCGAGCGCGCTTCTGAGAGGCGATAACCTGTGGATCGACCTCCCCCGCCGCGGCGCCGCGATCGGCGGTTTGGCGAGTTTCAGCGGCTTGCACCACCAGCGCCGATGCGACCTGCTGGGCCTGCTGCCTGGCCGCGGCGGCGTCCAGCCCTTTGGCTTGAAGGCTTGCTTGTTCGACCTTTTGAAGATGGGCGCGATCGCGCGCCTCGCGCTGCGACCGGACCCGCGCGTCGATCCAACGAACAAGGGGGTCGCGCCAGGCGCCGTACTTTTTTCGGCCACGACCGGGAGGAAGCGCGGCCCGCGCCTCTAACTTGGCTTCATATCCGAATAGGGCTTCAAACAACGGCTCCCAACGTTCGCCCCCAAACTCCGACACAAACCGCCGCAGCGAGCTTTCGTCCACGCCGCGCAGCCGCAGTCCCTTGAGCATCGTCTCGGCGCGTTCCAATGCCGGTTGGCGTTGCCGGCTCACCAGACCGTCAAGCCAGGCATGGAATGCGACCGCGAACCCGACACCGACAAGTCCCATAGCCATCCAAACCCATAGCCAACCGAGCGCGTACGCCATGATCAGCAGGACCAACGCTCCACACGCCCAAGCCGCCCAATCGATCCCGCGATTGGCAAAAACCAACTCCCGGGTTTTGTCGAACAGGTGCGTCCGGCCGCGCACGCCCGAAACAAGGAAGTACGCGCAGATACCGCAAGCCGCCATGACCAAGAATCCGGTGGCGACGCTTAGGCTGAACGGCAGCGACACCAATGCCAAAACGCCGCTGGCCCCAAGCAAACCAAGCGCCGCCAGACGCCGCAAACGCGCCGCGGGAGCCGCGTTGAACTGGCTTACCGCGGCCTCCAACTCGCGAACGTGATCTTCATTGGGCAATCGTGCGGCGCCGCCAATGCCAAGGAAGTAGGTGAAATCGTATAGTTTTTTATTGCCCGTGAACGCCACATAGACAGTGATCCACACCATGATGCTGCACAGATGAAGCGGCAGGGTGGTTTGGATGCTCCAAATGCCCCAATACACCCACCAAACGTGAATGCTGATCTCGGTGACAGCCAACGCGACAGCAAGCGCAATCCGCATATTTCGTTTTTGTTTTTCGTTCCATACTTTGCGGAAATAAATAAAAGATAGGTAAAAGACCACGAACGCCGCAACGATGGTCAGGTGTTTGGGTCCGAAAATTTGCAGAGGCACGTCAGTATATTCAACCGAGAAGAAATCGAGCATGTTCCACTCCACACGTTATTTGATCGAAACGACTTTGCCGCCCGTCATCTTCTGTAAATCTTCGGTCTTTAATTCGAAGATCGCATTCGGTGTGCCAGCCGCTGCCCAGATG
>JAANMT010000739.1_pt1 | contig 34977 bp, 34 predicted proteins | sample 7279711 | NCBI WGS metagenome assembly JAANMT01 (sample SAMN14094538, study PRJNA606508) | bioreactor metagenome | isolation source: A lab-scale SPAN reactor treating ammonium-rich wastewater day 1 | place: Ireland: Galway | collected 2017-01-16 | reverse complement strand
AAAAAGGCTAGACCTACAGCTAACAACTTTGATCAAAATGCTTACAATCTAATGTTTAAGAAATTAAATAAAACTACAGACAGTATAAATATAAAACTACAGTTTAAGTAATTACTGCACATAATAACTTCGCTTTAGCTTCGCTCAGTTTGGCTGCGCTTTGGGTAATTTTGTCTGGAGGACAAGAAATCAAAGGTTCGCCGTAGGCAAATGAAAGCCCGTTGAACCTTTCGAGAGCCTCAGGGTCAACGACAGCCCCGATAGCTTTGGTTTGCAAATGAATATGGCAAGATATTGATTAAACCGCAATTTGAAATTGCAACCTCTTTTCATAAGGGAAAAGCGATTGTTGGAGAAAAATGTAAAAAAATTCCCTGGGATGAGCACGCGAAGGAAGGAGATTGTCACCATTATTCTATCGTTTGTGAAAATCAAGGATTCATCAATGAAAATGGAGAAATTTTAAAACTTGGAAAATATCAGTTTGAGGATATTGTAAATGAAATTAATTGGAAACCTGATGATGAGGAATACTAAAAATTATTTCAGCTAAGATGTTTTTTCTATTAGCGGGGCTGGAGTTTACATCATAAAGATTTTCGCTAATTGTCCTTTTCGTTATATTTACAAAGATTAGTAATATAAAGCCGTTAGGCGTAATGACAAATACCATTCTACATGAAAACACTACAACTCTTATTCATTTTCATTTTTTCTGTTTGCTTTTCGCAGGAGAATACTCTTTATGAAAGACTTTCTGCTTTAAAAAATAACGGGAAGATTTGGTATAATATTGATGGTTACAGTGTAACGAGCGAAACTTTTAATACTGCATTTGATGAAAAAGGTCTGAAAAAGATTTTCAGGAAACACCAGATCCAGGAATCAGATGCTAAGCTAAAAAACAACCGGATCAGGTATAATAATCTGTCTGTCTCAAAGCAGCAAAAAATTACTGACAATAACTATCAAACAGACACTTATTATTTCGTCGAAACTCCGGATAAAAAGACGAATGTTGTTTGGTTTATCAAAAACGGTACACCGGATAAGGAAACCGAAGAGCAATTAGTTAACGCCATTATTGACAATAAAATTCCGGATCAAAACTTTGTTTCTATGGAAATTGGTTCGATTGATTTTGCAGGAAGAAGTGTTGAACTGGGAAACAGGTGTTACTGGACTTTTCTGAATACCGTTCAATGTCCATATTCAGGAGAAATGAACTGGAGTATTCACAGGACGCTGCAGGATGCACAAGAATCAGTTGAAAACCAACTTAACGTCACGAAATCAAGAAAGGGAGGAAAGGTTACCTCTGAAGAACTTGTAGATCTCCAATTTGAGGGCGTTCCCACAAAAGCGAAGAAAGTGGTTTATGATTTCACAGGGCTGACCTCTGCATTAGCCGGAATGTCGGGTGGAAAATCGCTGACCATTTATTATATCGCAGAAAACATCAGAAATAAAAACGTGAGCTGTGTGATGAGTTTCTGGAATAATGATCAGATTAATTCCGAAACTAAGCTTCCGGCGCTTTTAGAAAAGTTTATTACGGTGAATTAAATAATGAATGGTGAAACAAGTGTTTCACTATTAAGATTATTGTTGGTTGTTCTTTTTGTTATATTTACAATAACCCGTTATAGCAGTTTCTGCCAACAGAATATCCAAACGTTACCTTCAATTTAAAAAAACGCAAATGAAACATACTATTTTTTTTCTTTTCTTACTATTTATTTTTGTTTCGTGTAAGACGAGAGAAAAAAATTATATCCACTACTATAACAGGGTTAACGAGATTGACAGTATTTATAGAATTGCAGATAAACCGCTTATTGCAGTAAGAAAATATAAAAGACTGGTCAGAAAATATGAACCCAAAAATCAGGAAAGATTAGATGAATTTGAAAATTATATTTATTTAAGTGATCAGTATTCCAGGAATTTCGGCGGGAAAAAGACACTTATTAAATTCGCTAAGGAGATTGCGCCTTATGGAGATTCGTATAAAAAGCATCTACCACTTTTTCAGAAATATGGAATTGACAGCATTGAAATAAAATCAGAACTCCTGAAGTGGGAAAATTCCAGAGATAAAGTCCTGATGGATTCAATCACCACCATATTTGTCCGGGACCAGGCAGGTAAACGGGCAGATGTTGAACTGATGATGAAAAATGACAGGAAGAATGCGAATGCTATGAGATGGATTATTACAAAATATGGATTTCCGTCTTTAAATAAAGTCGGACTGATGGGAAATGACAATGTTTTTTTACCGCTTCTCACATTTTTCAGCCACATGTCTGCCTCCGAAGAATACCCCTACTTTGAATCTCAACTGAAACACGCGGTAAAAACAGGCGAATGTCCTCCACGGGTCTATTCAACCATGGTTGACCGGTATCATTTAGAGGTAAAAAAGGACGATATTCTATATGCAATGTATCTTGGTATGAGCAATATTTCTGATTCCGCCCAAATTGACAGAAACCGTAAAAGCATTGGATTACCCACCATGAATCACAATAAAATTATTACAAAAGACTTTTTTAAGAAACTAAAACAAAGCAGATCAGAAATGACACCAAACCAGCCAGTTTACTAGTTTGGACATAGTTTACATCGTGAAGATTTCGGTGTCTAGGTTTGTGGTATGTTTACAAAATATATTTTACCACTCACTTCCTCCTAATACTCCGACTTTAGGGATCATCTTAGAAACCGACAGAAAATTGAAACGCAAACTCATAGATAATGAAAAAACAACTTCTCTTTTTATCATTCACCTTATTACTTTCCTGTTCAACTTCAAACACTAGAACATCAGAAATCAATACTGATTCGAACTATGGATATACAGAGAATAACCCAATAAAAGTTGGGGGTAAAAGCAGTGGACCAGCAAATGAACGGGAATATCTAAGTTCTTTATCAGGTCCAAACGGCGAAGTAGTGACCTATAACAGAGCGGGCAGCTGTTGCCATTTCGAAACCAGAAACAGTCCCTTAGGGATGGGGATGTTAGACATTTACAGAGTCACTTACGAAGGGAAAAAAGATACCGTATCATTATATCTCAACATGTACGATAAAGGGGAAATAAAAGCTCCTGTTGGATTCAAATTAAAATAAATATTACCGGGGAATCTTAATATAAAAAAATCAGGTTATCATATTACCGCTACAATAAATTTCTTTACGGTAGCTTTATGTTTCGCAAAACTCCACCTCAATGAAGAATATTTTACTAATTTTTCTCTTCCTTTCCATTACATGCTGTAAAACTAAAAGTGAAAAACAAGCAAGCACAGTTTTTACAAAGTCCGAAATTTCTGAACAAGAAATTGCATTCCCCAAACCTCTGGGTTATGTTTCGGACTTTGAAAATACGCTGACACAACAGCAGGGCGCAGAACTGAATAAAATTTTGTATGATTATGATCTGAAAACCTCCAATCAAATCGCAATTGTGTCCATAGAAAAAAATATGACTGAAGATGAATTTTACAAATATGCCCTGGATCTATCAAACAACTGGGGGTTTGGGACTGAGGAAAAAGATAATGGACTGACTATCGTTTACAGTAAAAAACTCCACGCTATCAGAATCTGTACAGGAGTTGGGACAGAAAAAATATTGACAGACGAGATCTGTGAAGATGTACTGCGAAATCATATTCTACCCCAATTCAGAAAAGATGATTACTACTCAGGTTTGAAAAATGGTGTTCAACAGTTTATCGAAAAGTGGAAATAGAACATCAACTAAGACAATGAAAAATATTATTCGATCATTACTGGTGCTTACAGGTGTGTTTTTCGGTACATTTATGTTAACCGCGCAAGACCGTACTAGGCAGTTCGACAATATTTTCACCCAGCTGCACCGGGACAATAAATTCTCCGGCAACGTGCTGATCGCCGAAAACGGTAAACCCATTTTTCAAAAAAGCTACGGGTTTGCTTTCAGAGAAAAAAATGAGCTGCTCAATTCCGAATCTATTTTTGAAATCTGTTCTATTGGTAAACAGTTTACTGCGATGCTCATCATGATGCTTGAAAAACAGGGGAAGCTGAGTTATAGTGACAGTCTGCGAAAGTCTCTTCCGGATCTCCCATATCATAACATCACGATCCGCCACATGCTTAACCATACCTCCGGCCTACCGGATTATGTTGATCTTGCAGAAAAACATTGGGACAGCACAAAAATTTTGATGAATGAGGATGCAATTGCTCTGTTGGCCGAGAAGAAACCCCAAGTTGAGTTTTCACCCGGCACACAATGGCAATATTCCAATACAGGATATTTGCTGCTGTGTAAAATAATTGAAAAGGTGAGCGGTCAGAATTTTATAACCCAGGTGAAAGAAAAAATCTTTCTGCCACTTGAAATGAACCACACAGAGGTTTACAGGAAACGGTATGAAAAGAGAACAATCCCAAACTATGCGTATGGTTATGTAAAAGACGAAAAAACAGATGCGTACATCATGGCGGATAGTTCGCAGGTTGATAAAGCGTTTGTTTATTTTATGGACGGTATTTATGGCGATGGGGTTACCAGCAGCACCGCTCCCGACATGCTGAAGTGGGAGCAGGCGCTGTACACCGAAAAACTTGTTTCGAGAGAGATGATCGAAGAAGCCTTTTCGCCTGCTAAACTCAACGATGGCACTACTTTCGGATACGGTTTTGGCTGGATGATAAAAAACACAAAAGAATTTGGAAAAATCCTGATGCATTCGGGCGGATGGCCCGGTTACAAAATGTGGATAGAGCGACATCCTGATACCAATAAAACCATCATCATTTTCGCAAATGCAGGTGATGCTTTCGAAAAATTAGGAAGTGTACGTTATCTGCTTTACAATATGGAAGAACCTCCCCAGAAGGAAATACAGCTGACCCGCACCCAGAAGAAGTCTCTTACCGGAAGTTATCAGTTTGGTACGCAGATGATTCACGTATCGCTGACGAAAGACAAATTGTACATACAAAGCACCCGGCAGGCTAGAAAAATAAACTTATCTGCAAATGTGGATGGCAGCTTTTTCACGAAATTTAAAGGAGAAAAAATCTGGTTTCAAAAGAATAATAAAAATGAGACCACCCATTTGCTCATCGACAGTAATACTTATCCTGACAGGTTATTTAAAAAAAAGGAATAACCCTGCACATCGTGAATCAGGATACTAAACATCACATCAACCATCCCAATAAAATGAAATGAGACTTCCACCATACGACAAATTTCCAATCATTTCGGGCAACAAAATAGTGTTAAGAGAGATTAAGTCTTCCGACATTAATGATATTATTGAAATCTCATTCTACGACGCTGTTCAGGCTACAACACCTGAACAGGCCATAGCAATGCAGGCTAAAATAGACCTTGATTACCGTAATGGAAATTCAATTCACTGGGGTATTGCAGATCAATCAACCGATAAAATTGTTGGGACCTGCGGTTATTATCGCGGTTTTGACAAAGGAGAAGGAGAACTGGGTTGTGTGCTATTGCCGCAACACCGCGGACAGGGTTATATGACTTCTGCCCTGTTATCAGCAATTGAATTCGGACTCCATACTATCGGATTAAAACGCATTTGGGCAGTTACGACCCTACAAAATGAAAAAGCCATAAAACTTATTGAGCATCTTAACTTTGTAAAGATTACAGATCCGGCTGATGATGAGGTGGAATATGAATTAAAGCAACAATTACCCGACACGTAATCTGCTCTTTATAAAGAACTTACTGTACTGTGAAAATAAATTTCAAATAACCAATATAATAAGAAAATTAAATATGCCAGCCATTTTAATAGAAGTCAGAAAAGACTATAACGAAGCAGAAGGAAATAAGATCATCGATGCAGTTCATTCAGCAATGGTAACCGCATTTCAAATACCAATAGAGGATAAAACCATCAGACTTTTAGTGCATCCACCTCACAGATTTGCTGTTTCACCAACAAAAACACAACCAGAATTATATACACTGATTAGTGTTGACGCATTTTCGGGACGTTCAATAGATGCTAAACGAAAACTGTTTAGCGAAACCGTTAAAAACCTGGCTGACTTAGGCATTCCAAAAGACCACATCCTCATTGTTGTGAGAGACAGCATGAAAGAAAGCTGGGGTGTACAGGGTGGACAATCAGGATATGATGTTGATTTAGGATTTAAAGTCGAGGTGTAAAAAAGGTAGAATGTTAAAACAAAACGATCCTATATTTGCAGTATTATATAAACATAACTACTGATGAATGCAAAAGAACTTGCAAAAAATCTCTTTTTGAAACCTCCCACAGAGATGCCAAACCCTTATCTGCCATTTTAATAGCTCCCAAAAAATGAACAAAGTAAAATATTGGCGGGAAAAACAGCATCTTACTCAGCATGAACTTGCAGAAAAATCGGGGCTTTCATTGAGGACAGTTCAGCGGATTGAAGCCGGAAGCCCATTAAAAGGATTTACCTTAAATGCAATAGCAAAAGCATTAGAGCTAAAGCCTGAAAGTCTGTTCGAAAGAGAAGAAATCAACAATACGGAGCGCTCCAAATTAATCAGCTTATCGGCGCTTGCAGGCTTGGTTATTCCCTTTGGCGGAATTATTTTTCCTCTGATTCTGACTTCAAAAACAAAGGATTTTTATAACAGACAGCTTGGAAAAAAAATAACTGAAATTCAAATTATTCTAACCTTCCTGCTTTCTGTGTTTTTAATCATAACTCCCTTTATTCAAAGAGAATTTCAAATACAGAAACCACTTTTTATGTATGGTCTTATCACGTTTTGTATTCTTAAATTAGGAATTGTCATCATTAATGGCATGAGTTTGAACAAATCCCAAAAACTTTCAATAAGCCTGAAAAACAGCTTCTTATAAACTGCGACATCAGATTGTCATAAAAATGTCGTCCTGTTTTTTCTCTGATTTTCAAATTATAAAAGAATATTGCAGAAAAAAAACAATGAACTTATTTAAGAAGATTTTAAGCTTTACTTCAATTCTCATACTGCTGTCACTCCTATCCGGATATTTCTATTTTGACAGAAAATTCACTCCAGACAAAAATTATTTACACGTCAGTAACGAAAGCGGAACAGTTAAAATAAAATGGGAAAACGAGGCAAAAAAGGCAATGCTTTTACCTGTCCACTTCAGCCTGGATACTGTGACGTATTATATGCAGTTTGATACCGGAAGCCCATACACTGTGTTTTATAAGAATTCCATTGCGGGAATCAGTAAAGTTGCTACAGCTGGAGATCATGCTGAAAGCAGTTTTAAAATAGGGAATTCTATCGTGCAGTCTGATCATTTCAAGGTGATCGACTTCGGAAATAAACCGAGTGATAATGCAATCAATATCATCGGAACCATCGGAACAGATTTGCTTGAAAACAGGAAAACAGTTCTCAATTTTAAAGACAATTATGTGATTTTCAACTTAACAACTGAACCCAAAAACTTTGAAAATAAAACATTTGACTTTAAATTTAAAAAACGGAAAATCATTATTCCTGCGGTTTTAGATGGTAAGGATGAAGAGTTTTTGTATGATTCGGGAACAAGTGCATACCAACTTCTAACCAATAAAGAAATCTGGCAAAAACTTAAACTGAAAAATTCAAAAATCATCACGGAGAAAGGCCGGTCCTGGAATAATATTCTTACCACGTATACCGCCGAAACAGAAAAAGACATTATCTTTAAAAACACAAAAATCCCGCTTAGCACTATGACTTATGTGGAAGGATATTCAAAATCACAGTATTATCTCATGAAATTTTCAGGAATGTCGGGAATGCTGGGAAATGAAATCTTTTTACAGAAACAAATCTATTTCGACGCTAAAAATATGAAGATGGGGATTGAATAAAAACTGCAATTAAATGATATTGGCAGACAAAATAAACTGATGGTTAAAGAATTAATAAGGCTCGAAAAACTGCTTTCTGCTACTCCTCTATCGCAAATTTCAAATGTTGTGGAAGATGCGGAATCAAAAGACTATTCAGGATATGATTTTGAAGCCGGAAAATACCAGGTCAAATTCAGAAAAGCGAAAATCACTCCAAAAAAGGTGGGTCAATTTGTGACGCTGTGGAGACGGAACGCTGATAATGAAACCGAACCTTTCAGTGAAACGGATCATTTTGATTTTTGTATCATTCTGACCGAAGAAAATGAAAAGCATGGATTGTTTTTATTTCCTAAATCGGTATTGGTAAAGCAGCACATTCTGTCTACACATGCAAAAACAGGAAAACGTGGTTTTCGGGTTTATCCGACCTGGACAAAAACAGAAAACAGACAGGCGGAAAAAACTCAGAGGTGGCAATCCCATTACTTTTTGGACTTCTCAACCGAAAATAACGAAATTCAAAAGCGCGTATCAGAAATTACATCGAATAATTTTTTTCTAACTTAGTAAACCGTAATTAGCTGATGATTAAGGTCGTGAACGGGCGAAAGAGTTCAGACATTGTAATCCCAGCATTCGCCAATGTGGAGCCGTGATGTGATATTTTAAAAATAACCTCTTGTTCATCCGATGGAAAAGATATTAAAAAATCGAAAGCCCTCTTTTTTTCTGGTCATGGCTATTGTAGGGTTGTTGGCTGCACTCATAGGTTTTGCCAAGACCTTTTTTATTCCTGTTGCCAAGGGCAGTTTCGAAGCTCCGGTTATTATCCATGTTCATGGTGCTTTTGCATTCGCGTGGATTTTTTTATTTGTCATTCAAACCAGTTTAATACATTTCAGGAATTACCGTTTGCACAAATATATGGGCATCTCGGGAATTTTCATTGCTGCAGGAATCTTTATCACGATGATTCCAACTGCAATTTTTGTGGTTCACCGGGAAATGTCGCAGGGGTTTGGTGCATCGGCGTACTCCGGATTATTAGGTGTCGTAACTTCAGGTGTACTTTTTTTCGGACTTGTTTTAGCCGGCATCATTAACAGAAAGAAACCTGATTATCATAAAAGGCTGATGCTGTTAGCCACCATTGTTGTTTTATGGCCGGCATGGTTCCGTTTCAGGCATTACTTTCCTTCTGTACCGAGACCTGAAATTTGGTTTGCACTGGTACTTGCAGACAGCCTTATTGTTGTCTCGTGGATGTGGGACCATCTTAAAAATGGCCGTATACATCCTGTTTTTAAATATGTTGGAACTTTTATTATCATCGAACAGTGTCTTGAAGTTGCGATGTTTGATACACCAATTTATCAGAAAGTTGCGAAATGGCTGTACCATTTACTGGTGATTTAGTGGATGAATCTTTACTGTAACAATCATTTGAGTTATTTCGACTAACCGCTTATGAAGTACAAAAAGTTAAGAGAAAACCGTTTTAACCGTTGGTTTATCATTCATTTGCGTTATCTGCTGGGGGCTGCATTTATACCTTCAGGCTACACCAAACTTATTGGAAACCGGTTTACTCAAATTTCAACAGATCATCCGATCGGTTACTTTTTTGAAGGGCTTTATCAGTCAGGTTTTTATTATAGCTTCATTGGATTTGCACAGCTTTTGGCCGGCTTTCTAATAATGACACAGCGTTTAGCTACGCTGGGAAATTTAATTTATTTCAGTCTGATCGTTAATATCTGCATCATTACCATAAGCCTTTCTTTTAAAGGAACCTGGCTGATTACTTCGCTGATGCTTTTTTCCTCCACTGTCCTGTTAATCTGGGATTCTCAGAAGCTCAAGCCCATATTTTCCTCCCATTCTACCCGGAGTTCCAGAGCATACACCGAGCCATCAGTTTACTGGCAGCTAACAGGAATGGTCTATTTTTTATTTTTTATAAGCTTCCCAGTTTTTAACTTCGGTGCAGTTTCGAGCGGTTTTGTTGTTGGTTTGATTTTTATAACATTCGCAGTATCAAATACTTTTAGCTATCTGAATCATCGAAAGAACAAAAAGGCTAATGATACCAAAGCATTTCCGCAATGATTTTCCCGTAAAATTAAGAAACAGATTACCACGAAAAATCCCTTTAAAAGAAGGGATTTTTGATTTACGAAAAGGCTCTTAAAGCGTCGTGCCGTCTTCCAGAATTTCTTTATGCTGGTATTCCTGCACGAGATCGATCGCGTTGGAAATAACATCGCTGAGGGCGGTGATAAAGGTGTTTTCCTCGGCCAGGCTCATGGCGTGTTTTAGTGCATCAATTTCTTTAGGAATAATCTCGTAGCTTACATCTTTACCCGAACTCTGCATACCGTCGATCACCAGACCGTTGATCTCGTCTTCGGTTCTGCCACGCAGGTGCTTTTCGTTGCGGATAATGATGTGGTCGAACATTCTCCCGGCAATCTTACCACACTCGCGGATATCACCGTCGCGGCGGTCTCCCACACCGGAAATGATTCCTATTTTTTTGGGTGAATCCACATTTTTCAGATAATCTTCAATGGCCTCATAGCCTGCCGGATTATGGGCAAAGTCGATAAGAACCTTGAACTTTTTAAATCTGAAAACATTGAGTCTTCCCGGAGTCAGAGCCGGGCTTGGAATAAAGGTTCGGAGTGAATTGGCAACATCTTCGATGGCAAAACCCTGCAAATACGCCGCGAGACTTGCCGCCAACACATTGGAAATCATAAATCTGGCTTTACCCTCCATTGTGATCGGTACGTTGATGGCCTTTACGATCCTGATCTTCCAGTCGCCTTTTTTGATGGTGATGAAACCATCTTCGTATACGCAGGTGACTTTACCCTCTTTTGCAAATTTTAGGATATGGGGATTGTTCTCGTCCAGACTGAAAATCGCTACTTTAGATTCAATATCGGGCATTAGTCTCATGGAATAGTCGTCGTCGGCATTCAGAACACTCCAGCCGCCTTTTCTAACAGAATCGAGCACTACCCTTTTTACACGGGTTAGATCTTTGAGGTTATGAATATCATTCAAACCTAGGTGATCTTCTTTAATATTGGTCAGAACGCCTATATCACAGGAACTGAATCCTAGTCCGGACCTCAGGATTCCGCCCCGTGCAGTTTCCAGAACAGCAAATTCTACCGTCGGATCCTTAAGGACGAATTCTGCGGAAATAGGGCCTGTGGTATCACCTTTGGTGAGCATGGTATTCTGGATATAAATTCCATCAGAAGTCGTGAAGCCTACTCTGTAACCGTTGTTTTTTACAATATGTGCGATCAGTCTGGTCGTAGTCGTTTTTCCATTGGTTCCCGTTACCGCAATGATCGGAATCCTGCAAGGTTTACCCTGAGGATAAAGCATATCTACTACCGGAGCAGCTACGTTTCTCGGTAAACCTTCACTCGGTGCCAAATGCATCCGGAATCCCGGTGCAGCATTCACTTCAAGTATTGCACCGCCGCTTTCTTTGAGTGGCTGCGTAAGATTTTCGGCCATGATATCGATTCCGCACACATCCAATCCTACAATCTTGGAAATCCTTTCGCACATGGTGACATTCTCCGGGTGAATCATGTCAGTTACATCGATCGACGTGCCGCCTGTGGAAAGGTTTGCGGTGGATTTCAGGTAAACGATTTCGCCCTTTTGAGGAATGGTTTCGAGGGTATAATTAAGTTTTTCAAGAAGTTCGTTGGTATCTTTATCAACCAGAATTTCTGTGAGAACATTTTCGTGCCCGTACCCTCTTCTTGGATCCAGATTTTCTTTATCAATAAGCTGCTGGATGTTCATTTCACCGTCGCCAACAATATGGGCAGGCACTCTGCGTGCCGCAGCCACCATTTTATGGTTGATGACCAATACTCTGAAGTCGTAACCGGTAATGTATTTTTCAACAATCACTCTTCTGGAATATGCCTGTGCGTGCTGAAGACCGATGATGGCGCTTTCCATATCATTTACGTTGATGGATGATCCTTTACCGTGATTTCCGTCCAGGGGTTTCAGCACAATTGGGTAACCAATTTTACGGATTACTTTTTCGAGTTCTTCAGGTTCGGAAACCAAATCTCCTGACGGGACGGGGATTGCTGCTTCATCGAGCATTTTTTTTGTCAATTCCTTGTTGCAGGCAATATCAACCGCAATAGATGAAGTTTTACCGGTAATGGTCGCCTGAAAACGCTGCTGATTAACACCATAGCCCAACTGCACCAAAGAATTACGGCCGAGTCGGATCCAGGGGATTTTTCTGGCAGCCGCTTCTTCTACGATACTTCCGGTTGAAGGACCGAGCCTTTCGCGCTCCCGTATTTCGCGGAGTTCCTGTATGCAGGCATCAATATCGTAATCGCGGCCATCAATAAGACGGGTGGCAATTTCTACGGACTGCTCAGCAGCGTAGACCCCGGAATTCTCTTCAAGATAACTGAATACCACATTATAGATGCCCGGTGATTTGGTTTCCCGGGTCCTTCCGAAACCGGTATCCATTCCTGCCAAAGTCTGTATTTCGAGTGCAATATGTTCAATGACGTGGCCCATCCAGGTGCCCATTTCCACGCGCTGAAAAAATCCTCCTTCTACGCCTTCGGAACAGCGGTGGGTGATAAGCGAAGGAATAAGTTTCTCGAGTCTTTCACGGAAACCCTCAATTTTATTGGTGGGAAGGTGCTCCACTTCTTCCAGATCCAGCCGCATCTGAATGAGTTTTTTCCTGCGGATGCTCCAAATATTCGGACCCTTTAAAACCTGTATTTTTTCAATTTTCATACTTAATTCTGTAAAGTTTAGTGATGGTGTGTTCGTGATATAAAATCAAAGATAAATGAAAAACATAATAATTCCTCAAAATTTTTTGGTATTTCATGTAAATCCGACGCTCATAATTGTGTAAATATCAGCTATTCAGTTGTATTTTGTTGGCGCATGATTGGGTGAGAGTTTGATAATTTTTCTACATTTGCATTCTATGAGACCAGTTGGAAAATTAATGATCATCGGAGGTGCCGTAAACAAAGGCAGTTTTGCAGAAACCGATTACGACCAGAATGTAGAAAAAAACCTGAACTTTTTTGAGCGTGGAATTCTCAGAAAAATAATCAATGAATCCCGGCTAAAGGAAGATTCTATTATTGAGATCATTACCACCGCTTCGCAGATTCCGCAGATTGTAGGTCCAGAATATAAAAAAGCTTTTGAATTTTTAGGTTCCAGAACTGTCAACATTCTTGACATCCAAAACCGGGAACAGGCCAACAGCGATGCGATCGTTGCGCGAGCCAATGCTGCCGATGTTGTAATGTTTACCGGTGGCGACCAACTCAGACTCACTTCTATTCTTGGCGGGACAAGATTCCACGATGCCATCCTTCTGAAATACCAGGAGCAGGATTTCATTTATGCAGGAACTTCGGCAGGAGCCGCAGCCGCTTCAGAAAATATGATCTATCAAGGCTCCAGCAGTGAAGCCCTTCTAAAAGGTGAAATTAAAACCACGCAGGGTTTGGGATTCATTGAAAACGTAATTGTAGACACCCATTTTGTTCAGCGGGGCAGAATCGGCCGGCTTTTCCAGGCGGTAGTCAACAATCCGCGCACTCTGGGAATCGGTTTGGGAGAAGATACCGGGCTTTATATCCACGGGGATACAATGACCGCGATCGGTTCCGGTCTTGTTATTCTGGTTGACGGTAGATTTATTAAAGACACCAATCTAACCAAAATTGATCTTGGTCAGCCGATTTCCATTGATAATCTCACGGTTCATGTGATGTCTCAGAATGATTTCTTCGATCTCAAAACAAAGGAACTCACGATCGTAAATTCTCAGTACAGCCCGATTCCGCAGGACAAATAATGGACTGAACACACCTATAATTTCCGGGACTTTTTATCTGAATTTATTCTGCATAATTTGTAAATTTGATGGAAAGACTGCGGCATGGAAATTAATAACTCCCCAATTATTTCCTTTTTCAACAAAAGAAAGGTGCTTGGCGAAGAGGAAAGACTGTTCCTGAATGAGGTTTTTGAGGAGAAAGAACTCGGCGCCAATGAAACTGTTCTGGAAAAAGGCGGCATCTGCAAATACATTTACTTCATCGAAACCGGCGCGCTTAAAACATGCTTTCTAGACAGCAATGGTAAAGAGGTGATCAATGGTATTGCCATCGAAAATAACTTCTGCACTTCGGTTGCAAGTTTTATCAACCAGTCTCCTTCCACGGAATTCATTAAAACCATAGAAAAAACAAGGTTGATTTATATCAATTTCAGGAATTTCAAAAGGTTAATGGAAACCTATCCGGTCTATAGGGATATCTATATTAAAATTCTGGAGGATTACGTGTCATTCATGACATGGCGGCTAGAATCGGTTCTGATGATGACTGCTAAAGAGCGTTACGACAGTTTAATGAAGATTTATCCGAAACTTTTTCTTCGCATCAGCAACAAAGAAATGGCTGAATACCTGGGCATGTCAGCTGAAACCCTTAGCAGGGCAAAACATCAGCAGAAAAAAGAAGTCTGACGTTTCGTTTTTTTTGATTTATATCAAAGCTTCTGTCCATTTCCGGATGTAACTTTATATCAATAAAAAACATGTCCGATGAAAACACTTATTTTATTTTTAACACTTTCATTTCTAATGAACTGTTACACTTACAGGAGTGCCGTTACAGATCACACCGGTTCTGTATATGATGCCAGCGAAACATATGAACTTCAGTTAAATGATGATTCAAAAATAATTGCTGAGAATTTGGTAAAAGAAAATGACACTTTCACTTTCACAGCAAGCAACGGAAAGCAAAAAGCGGTAAAAGCTGATACTGTAAAAGTGATACGCGAACGAAAATTTTCCAGTGGAAAAACAATAGGGTTAACATTGGGAATCATCGGTGCGGCAGCTGCAGTGGTTGTTATCGTGGGGGCAATTTCCCTCTCAAACTGGGACATGAACTGGGAATAATTTCTGTAAAAATATGATCTGATTCCAGCAAAAAAAAATAGAGTATTCGTTTTAGTGTTTCGTTATATTTGCGTTACATAATTCAGAAATATGAAAATCATCATCCACGGCGGATTCTTCTCCGAAAGTGACCAGAGCCCCGAAGTGAAAGTGGCGAAACAGAATTCACTAAAATCAATCGCAGCACAGGCTTTTGAATATTTAAAAAGCCATAGTGCAGAAGAAACGGTTGTATATGCGGTTTCGCTTCTGGAAGATGACGCTCTTTTTAATGCGGGAACCGGCTCCCAAATCCAGAGCGACGGGAAAATCAGAATGAGCGCTTCCTTAATGAATGGCCAAAACCAGAAATTTTCTGGTGTCATTAATATTGAAAATGTAAAAAATCCCATTCAGATCGCTCAGGTTCTTATGAAAGAAGACGACCGGGTTCTCGGCGGCAACGGAGCTAAAACTTACGCCACTGAAAATGGTTTTGAGGACTACTCCACTGAAATCCCGCAGCGCAGAAAGGAATACGAAGAAAAACTGAAAAACGGCGGCAAAGGCACCGTAGGTTGCGTGGCCCTCGACCAGAACGGAAAGCTGGCTGCGGCAACTTCAACAGGAGGTAAAGGTTTTGAAATCGTGGGCCGTATATCCGATTCAGCAACCGTGGCGGGAAATTTTGCCAATGAATATTGTGCGATAAGCTGTACCGGAGTTGGTGAAGACATTGTGAGCAACGCTACTGCTGCTAAAATCGTTACCAGAGTTACTGACGGAATGATGCTGGAAGAAGCTTTCGGCAAGACTTTTACAGAGTTAAAAGAAATAGACGGATTCGCGGGAGCGATCGCTATCGACCATCACGGAAATATATTTCATCAGGATTCTTATCCTACCATGGTTTTTGCGAGTTACGACGGAGCTGAATTTGAAATCTTTAATTAATATAAAAACGGTCCCAAAATTTCGGGACCGTTTCTCTTCAAAAAATGATAAGTGCAAAGCTTATTTCTCTTCAATTGCTGCCTGTGCGGCTGCCAATCTCGCAATCGGTACGCGGAAAGGTGAGCAGCTTACATAATCAAGACCAAGCCGGTGGCAGAATTTCACGGATTCCGGATCACCACCGTGTTCACCGCAAATTCCGACTTTCAGTTTAGGTTTTTCGGATCTTCCTTTTTCCACCCCAATTTTAATAAGTTCCCCAACACCGCTTTGGTCAATGGAAACGAATGGATCTTCAGGAAGCAGTTTTAAATCAAGATATTTAGGTAAGAATCCACCGATATCATCTCTGGAGAATCCGAAAGACATTTGGGTAAGGTCATTGGTTCCGAAGCTGAAGAAATCTGCTACAGTAGCCAGGGAATCCCCTTTCAGTGCTGCACGCGGAGTTTCGATCATCGTTCCGTAAAGGAAAGCGATTTCTTTTACATTCAGATCCTCCCGAACTTCATCATAAACTTTATCTACGATTTCTTTCTGGTGACGCAATTCGTGACGTCCCATTACTACAGGAATCATAATTTCGGGGAAGGCTTTTTTACCTTCTTTCTGCAGTTCGCCTGCTGATTCTAAGATTGCTCTTACCTGCATTTCTGTAATTTCAGGATAGGAAACACCCAAACGTACACCGCGGTGCCCCAGCATGGGGTTATTTTCGTGAAGAGCGAGAATTCTTCGGTTCAGAACGCTCATTCTTACGCCCAGTTCTTTGCTCAGTTCCTGTAATTTTTCTTTGTCGTGAGGAACAAATTCGTGTAATGGTGGATCGAGCAGACGGATGGTTACCGGATTTCCTTTCATCACCTCCAAAGTGGCCTTGATGTCTTTCTTAACAAATTTGAAGAGCTCATCCAGCGCAGATTTTCTTTCGGCAACTGTGGTACTCATGATCATTTTTCTGAGGAGGAATAAAGGTTTTTCACTTCCTTCACCGTAGAACATATGCTCGGTACGGAACAGCCCGATTCCTTCTGCACCGAAGTAGGCTGCCTGCTGCGCGTCTTTTGGTGTATCGGCATTGGTTCTTACGCCTAATTTTTTAGCTTTATCCACCAAGGTCATCAGGACTTTATAAGATGCATTCTGATTAAGATCGGTATTTGAAAGTTCCAAAACACCTTCGTATGCAAGACCTGTGGTTCCGTTCAGGGTAAGCCATTCGCCTTCATGAATTTTTTTGCCTGTATTGGTCACAAAATATTTTTCTTTTTCGTGAATTTCGATGTCGGAGCAACCTACGATACAGCATTTACCCCAACCTCTTGCCACTAAAGCAGCATGGGAAGTCATACCTCCTTTTGTGGTAAGGATTGCCTGGGATTTATGCATACCATCAACATCCTCCGGAGAAGTTTCTTCACGTACAAGGATTACTTTTTCACCTTTCAGTCCCCATTCCACTGCTTCTTCAGAAGAGAAGATTACTCGTCCTGTGGCACCACCCGGGCCGGCTGGAAGTCCTTTTGCAATCGGCTTGTTTTTCTTTTCTTCTTCGGGATCAATCATCGGTAAAAGAAGTTCAATCAACTGATTCGGACCTACGCGCATCACGGCTGTATCTGCATCGATGAGTTTTTCTTTGTACATATCAGCCGCCATTTTTACTGCAGCTACACCATTACGTTTTCCGACGCGGCACTGAAGCATATACAATATACCCTTCTCAATGGTAAATTCTATATCCTGCATGTCTTTGTAATGTTTTTCCAGACGTTTCTGGATTGCATTCAGCTCTTTATACTGCTTCGGCATTAACTTTTCTAAACTTGTAAGGTCTTTGGAATGATCGTTTTTGGAGGAGTCATTAATCGGCGCCGGAGTACGGATTCCCGCTACCACGTCTTCACCTTGTGCATTCACTAAATATTCGCCGTAGAAATGGTTGTCGCCGTTGCCCGGATTTCTGGTAAATGCCACCCCTGTACAGCTGCTGTCGCCCATATTTCCGAAAACCATTGCCTGCACATTCACTGCTGTTCCCCACGCATCAGGAATTCTCTCGATTTTGCGGTATTCGATGGCCCGTTTACCGTTCCAGGACGCGAATACTGCACCTACGCCACCCATGAGTTGATCCCATGGATCTTCAGGGAACTCGACTTTTAAATGTTTTTTAGTTAAAGCTTTAAATTCCTTAACCAGTTTTTTCAGATCTTCTGCAGAAATTTCGGTATCAAGTTCTACGCCCCTTTCCTTTTTAAGTTCACCTAATCTTTCATCCATAATTTTACGGATGCCTTTTCCTTTGGCAGGTTCCATTCCGCCTGCTTTTTCAATAACGACATCTGCATACATCATTACGAGTCTTCTGTAGGCATCATAAGCAAATCTCTCGTCGCCAGTTACCTGAATCAAACCTTTTACGGTCTCATCATTAAGTCCGATATTAAGCACAGTGTCCATCATTCCGGGCATTGATCTTCTGGCGCCCGAACGTACAGACATCAACAGCGGATCTTTTACATCACCGAATTTCTTACCCATTAATGTTTCTACTTCTGCCAGAGCATCTTTGATCTGTTTTTCCAGATGAGCGGGATACGTTCTATTATTATCATAGAAATACGTACATACTTCTGTAGTTACCGTAAATCCAGGCGGAACAGGAAGTTTGAGGTCGGGGTGGCCGGCCATTTCAGCAAGGTTAGCGCCCTTACCGCCGAGAAGGTTCTTCATCGATTCATTTCCGTCTGCCTTTCCTCCTCCGAACGAATAAACGTACTTTTCTGAAAGAGGGTTTTTACTGGATCCGTTTGCGTTTGCTTTTGCTCCGTCTACGGAATACACCTGGTGTTCTGCTTTGGCTTTAGTAGTCATTTTATGTTGATTTTTAGTTACTTCCTTTTAAAAACACAAGTAAATTTACGCAGAACCACAACTTTATAACTAAATATAAAAGTGACAATTATCAACATTGACAAATTTCATATCCGCATAAAACTCATGACGATGAAATAATCAAATTTTTGTTGCAGGCATATTCATTTAAAATGTAAGAATAAAGAATTGCATCATTTTTGCAACGCTCCATCTCAACATTAAAGATTATCACTATGAAAAAGTTATTGGCTCTTGCCCTTTTAGGAACCTTATCCTTTATAAGCTGTGCTCAGAAAGAGGAAAAACGCGAAGAATACAAAGAAGAACACAGTGCGGATGAAAGAAGAAATGCCGGGGTAGATTCCGCGGCATTTGAAAACGAGTCACAGAAAGAAGACTCGCTGAGAGTAGATTAAAAAAAATGCGTCGTTGGACGCATTTTTTTTTAATAGTTAAAGAGTACAGAACCCCAGGTAAAACCGCTTCCGAAAGCGGAAAGCAGTACAAGGTCTCCCCTTTTGATTTTTCCCTGCTCTATCGCCTCGCTAAGCGCAATTGGAATGGATGCTGCAGTAGTATTGCCATATTTCTGAATATTATTGAACACTTTCTCTTCCGGCAGACCCATTTTCTGCTGTACAAACTGCGCAATTCTAAGGTTCGCCTGGTGCGGAATAAACATATCTAAATCATCAATGGTTTTTCCGGCAGATTCAAGTGCTTCCTTCATAGTTTCCGGGAATCTCGTCACCGCGTGTTTAAATACGAAGTTTCCGTTCATTACCGGGTAAATTTCAGCATCGGTAACATTTTCCGGTTCCAGACGCATCCTGTCGCTCCAACCGTATTTTGAACCCGGGAATTTGGTGCACAACTCATCGGCATATTTGCCTTCGGAATGCATATTTGTACTTAAAATATCACCGGCGCTTTCTTCTTCAGTTGCTGATAGAATCACTGCTCCCGCACCATCACCGAAAATTACGGAAACACCTCTTCCGGCATCAGAAAAATCAAGTCCGAATGAATGAATCTCAGCTCCTACCACAAGAATATTTTTATATGTTTTTGACTTAATAAAGGCGTTGGCCACACTCATCGCGTATACAAAACCCGAACACTGGTTTCTTACATCCAATGCTCCAATGGTATTGCAACCAAGCATTTCCTGAAGTAAAACTCCACAACCGGGAAAATAATAATCCGGTGAGAGCGTTGCAAAAACGATATAGTCGATATCTTTTGCTGTTAAACCTGCCATTTTCAGTGCTTTTTCGGAAGCTTTAAATGCTAAAAATGCTGTAGTTTCATCAGCATCATTTCTGTTTTTGCGGTGGTGGCGTTCTTTTATGCCTGTTCTTTCGGTAATCCATTCGTCATTGGTGGTCATCAGTTTGGAAAGATCATCGTTGGTCACCACATTTTCCGGAACATAATGCCCGATTCCCTTAATTATACTTTTTGTCATGGAGATTTAAATTTCTACAAAGATAAATTTTAATTTAAAGAATCTGAAATCTTTAATAGCAACTGAAAAATATCATTAAATTTGTTGAATGCCAATTGAAATTATTTACAGGAACCAGCATTGCGAGTGGATTGATGTAGAGGCTCCGACTCAGGAAGATCTCGATTTTCTCCACGAAAGATACGAAATCAATACCCTGCTGTTAGAGGACACAATTGATCCGAATCACCTGCCGAAATTTGAGCAGGACAATGCTGTGAAATTCTTCCTGATGCGCGAAAATACGGAACTGGAGCGCACGAGTCTGAACACGATAAGTGACATTTCAACCAAACTCGGCATCTTTCTTTTTCAGAATGTCATCATCACGGTTCACCGTATGAAGAACAGGAGTATCTATGAATTTAGGAAAGAGGTTCTTCTCCCTGAAAATAAAGAAATAACCACAGACGCTATTGCCCTGAAGCTAGGTTTAAAAGTGATGAAATCCTTTGATGATGAATCGCAGAACCTTATGGAAACGATGGATAATGTTGAGAACGAAATTTTCCTGAAAAACACCAACAATTCCAACCAAATCCGCCGACTTTACAAATTGAAAAGAAAATCGGGCCTCAATGCGCGAATCCTGAATATGTCTGCAGACTGGATTGATAAATTTAAGACCTTGCAACTTAATGATGCCGAAGTGACAGATCTGAAGGACAAACATAAAGATGTTATCGCCGATTTTGAACACCTGAATGCACAGGTAACCAACCTGATTTCGATGTTTCTTGCCATGAGCGACCAGAAAGCAAATCAGGTAATGAAAGTTCTGGCGATCTATTCGATGTATTTCTTTCCGATCACTTTTATTGCCGGAATTTATGGAATGAATTTCGAAAATATGCCTGAGCTCAGACAACCTTCCGGCTATTTTTTCACGTTAGGATTAATGGCATTTATTGCTCTTCTGACTTTTATTTATGTAAGAAGAAAACGGTGGTAACTTATTAAATTCTTTTACGAACAGTATTAAACAATAAATCCCGGCTTTTCAGTCGGGATTTATTATTTTAGTATTTTTTTAGAAGCTAAGCACTCTTACATCTATTCTTCTGTTCTGTGCTTTACATTCATCGGTATCATTGGCTTCACAGATTGGGAAGAGCGGGCCGTAACCTTCTGCTTCGATTCTGTCACCCGAAATCCCCATTTCGAGTAATTTCAGTTTTGCCGTTTGAGCGCGTAGATTAGAAAGTTTCATATTGCTGTCCGCATTTCCGGTATCATCAGTATAGCCTCCTAATTTTACTCTTAAAGTAGGATACGCATTCATGATTTCCGCGAGGTTTGTCAACTGAGCTTCTGAACCTGGCTTTAAATCGCTGCTTCCGCTCTGGAAATGCAGATTTTCAATGGTGAACCAGGTGTTCGGATCCAAAAGTGCCTGATCTTTAAGTTTTATTCCGTTATACAGTGCATAAAGCTGGCTGTTTTGCCCCATTAAAATGGATTTATCGGTTAATTTCACTTCCTGAACTTTTCCGGTGTCATATACATAATCACCATCAGCATTTAAACCGCCTTGTACCACCTGAGCGGTAGCAGAAGTCCCGGCATCCATTCCCGGCGCCTCAGCTGCAACCGTAGTAACTCCCATCATTTTATTGAGCGATTCCAGTTTTTCTCTTCTGTTATTTTCAATTTTATCTTTGTGCATAATGGCCAAAGTAGGTGCAATCACCAGTGAAACGATGGACATTAACTTAATCAGGATGTTCATTGAAGGACCGGAAGTATCTTTGAAAGGATCGCCTACTGTATCTCCCGTTACAGAAGCTTTGTGCGGCTCGGAACCTTTGTAGAAAGTTTTCCCGTTGATATCCACACCTTTTTCAAAAGATTTTTTAGCATTATCCCACGCACCTCCGGCATTGTTCTGAAACATTCCCATTAACACTCCTGAAACCGTAGCGCCTGCAAGAAATCCTCCTAATACCTCAGGTCCAAAAATAAATCCTACTAAAAGTGGAGACACCAAAGCAATTGCTCCGGGAAGCAACATCTTTCTGATTGAGGCATCCGTAGAAATCGCTACACACTTTTCATATTCCGGAGTTGCTTTACCTTCCAGAATTCCCGGAATTTCGCGAAACTGCCGGCGAACTTCCTCTACCATCGCCATTGCAGCTTCTCCCACTGCTTTGATTGCTAATGAAGAGAATATGAATGGAATCATCGCTCCTACGAATAAACCTGCCAATACATCGGCTCTGTAAATATCAATTCCGTCAATTCCTGCAATTCCCACGAACGCTGCAAATAACGCAAGCGCTGTTAAGGCCGCTGAAGCAATTGCAAAACCTTTACCTGTGGCTGCTGTAGTATTACCTACTGCATCTAAAATATCTGTTTTTTCACGAACTTCTTTCGGTAATTCGCTCATCTCTGCAATTCCGCCTGCGTTATCGGCAATCGGTCCGAAAGCGTCAATCGCCAACTGCATGGCAGTAGTAGCCATCATTCCGGCTGCAGCAATTGCTACACCGTATAATCCTGCACAAAGATAAGATCCGTAAATACCACCAGCCAGAACTAAAATCGGTAAAAGGGTAGATTCCATACCTACGGCAAGTCCCCCTATAATATTGGTTGCGTGACCTGTTGAGGACTGCTTTACAATGCTTTTAACCGGTCTTTTACCCATGGCGGTATAATATTCTGTAATGATACTCATCAGAGTTCCCACCACAAGACCTACAATAATAGCTCCGAAAACACCCATCTTGGTGAACTCGTGGCCTCTTAAAGTCATGGTTTCAGGCAATAAATAATTTACCAGAAAGTAAGAAGAGATTGCGGTAAGTACAATACTTCCCCAGTTTCCCATGTTTAAAGCGTTCTGTACCGGGGCAGTATCAAGTTCAGCGGTTTCGCTGATTTTAACAAATAGGGTCCCTATCATCGAGAAGATGATTCCTGTACCCGCGATCAGCATTGGCAAAAGAATCGGTGCAAATCCGCCGAAAAGATCCGGGGAAATTGTTTCGTTACCCAACACCATTGTTGCTAAAACTGTTGCTACATAAGATCCGAATAAATCGGCTCCCATTCCTGCAACATCACCCACGTTATCACCCACGTTATCTGCAATTGTCGCAGGGTTTCTTGGATCATCCTCCGGAATACCAGCTTCCACTTTACCTACTAAATCGGCACCTACATCGGCGGCTTTAGTATAAATTCCACCTCCTACACGTGCAAAAAGTGCGATGGATTCTGCACCTAAAGAGAATCCTGTAAGGATCTCAATGGCTTTCTCCATTTCATGTGTATTTGCTGCAGAACCTGGCGCGAAGATCTGTTTGATAATTAAATATAAGGCACCTAAACCCAATACGGCTAATCCTGCAACACCCATTCCCATTACGGAACCTCCAGTAAAGGAAACCTTTAGAGCTTTAGAAAGTGATGTTTTTGCAGCTTCTGCAGTTCTTACGTTGGCTTTGGTGGCGATTTTCATTCCGATGAATCCAGCCAGGGCAGAAAGAATTGCGCCGAAGACAAATGCCAGACCAATACTCCAGTGTGAATTGGCGTTGCTGGCACCCATTAAAGCGAGCAATACAGCAACAATCACTACAAAATACATCATAATTTTGTATTCTGCTTTAAGGAAAGCCATGGCACCATCGGCAATGTGCCCACTAATCTCCTTCATTCGGTCGTTACCAGCGTTCTGTTTGCTCACCCAGGAACTCTGAATAAAAGTGTAGATTAAGGCAATAATACCAAAGATGGGTACTAAAATAAATAAATTCATAGATTATTTTTTAATGTTAACATCCTGTTAAAAAAACATAAACCGAAAATACACAATTTATTTTAAATTCTTCAGTAAACTTTGATAAAATAACAAAGGCAGATGAATATACATCTGCCTTTGTTACTGCTTAAATTCAAAGGATTTAACCTCCAAATTTGCTTGCATAATCTTTTTGCGAAGCTTTAATTACCTTTTTTGCATGGTCAGCACCGTAAACTTCCTGGATTCTACATTTTGCAGGTTCATCCGGAAGGTTTTTATAGGTAAGGAAATAGTGCATCAATCTCTTGATCTCGGCCTGTGGAAGCTCTTCGATATCTCGGAAGTGTCCGAAAGCGTGATCGCCTTTCATTACTGCCACAATTTTATCATCAGCTTCACCTTTATCAATCATCTTGAAACCACCAATTGGAATAGCTTCCATCAACATACCGCCGGCGTGGATGTTATGCGAGCTCAATACGCAGATATCCAGCGGATCAAGGTCACCTGTCTGAACATCTTCTGCTCCACTTTCTATTGCAAGTTTCAGTACTTCATCATGACAGTAAGTACGCGGAATAAATCCGTAAAGTGCGGGAATGATATTGGAAAACTGCTGCGGGCGATCAACTTTCAGATAACCGCTCTGTTTGTCGATTTCGTATTTGATGGTATCACTGGGAACGATCTCTACAAAAACATTTACAACATTAGGTACATCTCCTCCTGCTGAAATCCCGTGCCATGGATGTGCTTTAAAATTTGGTATCATTTATTTATTTTAATTTACAATAAGGTTTTCTTTTCTTAACTCTTCAATAGTTTGGGCAATGAAATCATTTTCATTCATGTAATTCATGAGAAATACAGTTTTAAATTCATCAAGCGTAGCACTATCACTAAGGTTTTCGTACGTCGTATGAATTAAATGGATGACACTGTTCTTGGAGCTCACTACATTTTTCCACGTATTCTTTGTTAGATACAGCTGCTGCGAAGCATTGTAATCGAATTCTTCGTTAATGGTTTTTTCGATGAGGAAAACGTACTCGTGCGGCGCAAGGCTGCGGTCGAATTTGGTCACGAGATTTGCAGGTTTCATTCTTTCAAGAAACAGGGTAAGCCTCTCGTAGGCATGAACGCGCTGCTCGGAATTCCCTTTTACGGTTAATAATTTGATCTCCTGATTCTTGAGCTTGATGTAGCTGAACACGAACTGTCTGATGAAAACCAGAAAGGGCAACGCCAACAGAACAGCAAACGCGTAAGGAAAATAAGGCCAATCGATCATAATGAAAATTAGGGTGCAAAATTACTAATAATTTGCTATTTCCTTAATATGTTTAGCAGTAAATCTTTTTTTGTGTTTTCCAACACTGGATATTCCTGTAAAACTGAGCCGAAACTTTTAAAGAAAACCTCGATTCCACGGATACTTCCGCCCATAAAATCAAATGATTTCTCATGAATATTTTCCTTAAGAATGCGGTCAATAAGATAGGAAGCTCCATTATCCAGCCGGTAATTTTCATCATTTACCAGTCCCAGCAATGAAAAAGCGTCACCTTCGCAGATCATGATTGCCAGACTTGTCAACTGATTATCCTTGAATGCGCCGAAAATCCTGAGCATTTTTTTTGTTTCCAGAAACTTCAGGTAACCAAGGAATTTCTGAAAATCGCTCTTTTTTTTCAGACCTTTGAAATTATCATTAATGAAACCGAAGGTCTCAGCCAGTCCGACCTCCTTAAAATCAAGATATTGGGCAGTTTTCACAGTAGATTTGCGGCCTTTGAAATAATTTTTTCTCAGCACTGAATACTCCGTACACTCGATAAAATAATTTTTCTTCACCTTCAAATCTTGATTAAAGGTATTCTGATGGTTGAAGTAATACGAGAACACTCTGTAATTTCGCTTTAGAAATGTAAGGAACTGCTGTTCCATTTCACGGTTAACCGTCTTACTGAAAACTCCAAGTTGCTGACAAAAAAGCGGCATCAGTACGAAATGGAATCCGTATTTTTTTTTCAAAGGCACGGGCATTATATAATCATAATCTCCGGAAACCAGAAGTTCCCATTCTTCACACAAGGTGTCGAGAATTTCCTTTTTCGCATAAAAATTACGCTGCAACGAAGTTTCGATACAATGTTGGTATTTTTCAAAGTCAATTTGCTGATAATTCAGTCTCTTAATCATAATAAATTTTCGTCGGCAAAACTGAAATAAGCATTCTGTGAAATAATTAAATGATCCAGCAACTGGATGTTGAGAATTTTTCCAGCATCCGCAATCTGTTTGGTGATTCGCAAATCTTCCTGGCTGGGTTTCAGATTTCCGGAAGGATGATTATGCGCAATGGCAATTGCGGTAGACAGATGTTCCAGGGCAGTCTTGAACAGAATACGCACATCAACAACAGACTGGTTAATTCCTCCCGCAGATAATCTCGATTTACCCAGAATCCGGTTATTTTGATTTAAGAATATCGCCCAGAATTCTTCGGTTTGAAGATCTGAAAGATAAGGCTGCAACACTTTATAAATGTCCTTGCTTTCGCGGATCTGGATCTTTTCAGGGACTTCCTGGGCAGCACGCCTGCGGCCTATTTCCAGGGCTGCAGCTATTGAGATTGCCTTAGCTTCCCCCACTCCTTTAAATTTCATTAAATCCGAAAGCGAAAGCAGTGATAAATTATGCCAATTGTTTGCTACGGAATTCAGAATCTTTCTCCCGAGTTCCACTGCCGAATCTTCGCGGTTTCCGCTGCCCATGATAATCGCCAAAAGCTCAGCATCAGAAAGCGCATTTTTACCCTTGAGTAAAAATTTTTCTCGTGGTCTGTCATCTTCTGCAAGGAATTTTATGGACATAGCTTTTCGGATTCTGGGTGAACAGAAAATTCTTAATTTTTAAAGTTAGTGAAAATTGTAGAATTCACAATAAGCAGGATCAGTAGATAATCTGCCCGTCTTTCATCACCAGTTTTCTGTCTGTTGTGTCGGCCAGATGCGTATTGTGGGTTACAATAACAAAAGTCTGGTTGTACTTATCGCGAAGATCGAAAAATAGTTGATGCAGATCATCAGCATTTTTCGAATCCAAATTTCCCGTAGGTTCATCAGCAAAAATAATCTTCGGTGAATTGATGAGTGCTCTTGCTACCGCGGTTCTTTGCGCTTCACCACCCGACATTTCGTTAGGTTTGTGATGGAGCCGGTGAGCAATATTCAGGTCTTCGAAAAGTGAATAAGCTTTATCAAGGGATTCTTTTTCGTTTTTTCCTGAAATCCGGGTTGGAAGCAGCACGTTTTCAAGCGCTGTAAACTCTGGCAAAAGCTGGTGAAACTGAAAAACAAAACCAATATTCTCGTTCCGGAATTTTGAAAGCTGCCTGTCACTCATTTCGATAAACGATTTCCCCGCTAAAGCAATCTGGGTGTTGAAGCTTTTAGGATTAGTCGGTGTATCCAAAGTGCCCAAAATCTGCAAGAGTGTAGATTTTCCGGCGCCGGATTCCCCGACAATTGACACTACTTCACCTTCGAGAATATGTACATCAACGCCTTTCAGAACTTCCAGATTACCGTATGATTTATGAATATTGCTTGCTTTTATCATGGTTTCAAAAATAGTGAAAATGATTTTAATACGTAAATAAAAATCCTTCCAAAAATACATTTGAAAGGATTTCAGAAATATCAATTTTAATTTAGAGCAGCAGCGTTAAAGGCTGTTCCAAATATGTTCTCAAAGTCTGTAAAAACTGTGCGCCAGTTGCTCCATCAACCACACGGTGGTCGCAGGCAAGTGAAAGTTTCATGGTATTTCCTACAACGATTTGTCCGTCTTTCACCACAGGTTTTTCAATAATTGCCCCTACGGAAAGAATTGCTGAGTTTGGTTGGTTAATAATCGAGGTAAAGGTCTCAATACCAAACATTCCCAAATTCGAAACAGAGAAGGTTGAGCCTTCCATTTCGTTGGCCTTCAAGCCTTTGGATTTTGCTCTTCCGGCCATATCTTTCACTGCGGCAGAAATCTGGTTGTAGTTCATCTGGTCTGCATTTTTCAGAACAGGAACAACCAATCCATCTGGAATTGCTACAGCAACGCCTACATTGATGTTTCCGTGGTGAACAATTTTATCTGCATGCCATGTTGAATTTACCTGCGGATGTTTTCTTAAAGCCATTGCTGTCGCTTTAATCACCATATCATTGAATGAAATTTTGGTGTCAGGCAATGAATTGATTTCTTTTCTGGCTTCAATCGCTTTATCCATGTTTATTTCAACAATCAGATAATAATGCGGTGCGGTGAATTTACTTTCAGAAAGCCTTTTCGCGATGATATTTCTTACCTGAGAATTCGGTGTTTCAGAATCTTCACCCTGAACAAAATTCATTACAGGCTGAGCAGCTTTCACTTCAGCAACAGATTTAGTTTCTGCTACCTGAGCGGTCTGAGCGGATGGGGTGAAACTTTCCACATCTTTTTTCACGATTCTTCCGTTCTCCCCTGTTCCTTTTAAAGCATGAACATCAATTCCTTTATCTTCGGCCATTTTTTTAGCCAAAGGAGAAATCGCCACACGCTCGCCAGTTGAAGCAGCTACAGGAGTCGAAGCTGTTTCTGTCTTGGATGTTTCTGCTTTCGCTTCAGCAACCGGAGTTTTATTTTCTGATTTTTTACCGCCACCGGAAATAATTCCGGAAACATCGGTTCCTTCAGGACCGATAATCGCTAAAACGGTATCCACCGGACTTGCTCCGCCTTCTTCAGTTCCTACATATAAAAGATTTCCGTTGAACTCGGATTCGAAATCCTGAACCGCCTTATCGGTTTCGATTTCTGCTAAAATATCGCCCTCTTTAACAGCATCACCTAATTTTTTGTGCCATTTGGCAACTTTACCTTCAGTCATCGTATCGGAAAGACGAGGCATGGTAATTACTTCCACACCTGCGGGAATTTCTGCTGATGCAGTTCCTTCTTCTTTTTCAACCGTCTTGGTCGTTTCTACATCGGTCACATTCTGTTCGGTTTTGTTTTCTTCGGGAATTCCTGCTGCTTCTGTTGCGGAAGTTCCTGCGGATGCTGATTGAGAATTTCCGCCTTTCAATGCTGAAATATCTTCGCCTGCATTACCAATAATTGCCAAAACAGAATCTACCGGAGAAGATCCTCCTTCTTCAGTACCGATAAACAAAAGGGTTCCGTTATATTCTGATTCAAAATCCTGAACGGCTTTGTCAGTTTCAATTTCTGCTAAAATATCGCCCTCTTTCACTGCGTCGCCAACTTTTTTGTGCCATTTGGCTACTTTCCCGTCCGTCATTGTATCGGAAAGTCGGGGCATTGTAATTACTTCAGCCATAATTTTTATTATTTGAGATTAAAAAGCCGAAGCAGGAGATTTTGCAGTCTCCAGCTTCGGATTTCAAATTTAATTATCAGTTATTTTCTAATTTGTCAAGGAATGGATAATCTTCCTGAGCATAAACATATTCGTAAACTTTGTCTGCAGTTGGATAAGGAGACTGCTCCATAAATTCAACGCATTCTTCAACGAAATCTCTGGATTTTTCATCCAAAACATTCAGTTCGTCTTCAGTAGCCCAATTATTTTCCAGAATCCGCTGTTTTACGATCTCGATTGGATCGTCTTTCTTGTGTTCTGCAACTTCTTCTTTAGATCTGTAAGGTTCTGCATCAGACATTGAATGTCCTCTGTAACGGTAAGTTCTGGCCTCAATAAATGTTGGTCCATCGCCTCTTCTCGCTCTTTCAATCGCTTCGTAGGCAGCTTCTGCAACCTTCTCCGGATCCATAGCGTCTACAGGAAGGCAAGGCATTTCGTAACCAAGACCAAGTTTATAAATATCTTCGTGATTGGCCGTTCTTTTCACAGAAGTTCCCATCGCGTACTGGTTGTTTTCTACAACGAATACTACCGGAAGTTTCCAGTTCATCGCCATATTGAAGGTTTCATGAAGTGAACCCTGACGCGCAGCACCGTCTCCGAAGAAACAGATGTTCACTCCCCCGGTTTCGAAATATTTATCTCCGAAAGCGATTCCGGCACCCAAAGGAATCTGGCCGCCCACAATTCCGTGGCCTCCATAAAATCTTTTTTCTTTGCTGAAGATGTGCATAGAACCACCCATACCTCCTGAAGTACCCGTAGCTTTACCGCAGAGTTCTGCCATAATTCTTTTCGGATCAACTCCCATTGCCATTGGATGAATGTGACATCTGTAAGCGGTAATCATGCTGTCTTTGGTAAGATCCATTGCATGGGCAAAACCGGCCGGTATTGCTTCCTGCCCGTTGTACAAATGTAAAAATCCACGGATTTTCTGTTTAAGGTAAAGAGAACGGCATTTGTCTTCAAACCTTCTCCACATCGTCATTTCTTCGTACCACTGAAGATACACTTCTTTTGAAAATTCTTTCATGTTTAATCGAAATATGTCGCAAAAATACTAAAAAACTTTGTCTTTACAGATAGCTTCAAAAGAGAATTTTATCATACTTCATTTAAAAAAAACTTATTTTTGGAACCATAATTTTACGTATGTTAAAAAACTACCCGCCGGCTTTGATTGGAGTTTCAAAATTCATCTCGAATTTCTTTAATCCGCTTGTTTCCCTCATCATATTTTTCATTTATATCAGCTCCAAGAATTATTCTGCGGCTGCTTCAATACAGACCTTTGTACCCATTTTACTGCTTACTGTTCTGCCCATTATTATCTGGATTGTGTGGAATGTAAGGAAAGGCAATTACACCAATTTGGATGTATCTAACCGCAACCAAAGGAAGAGTTTATATTTTTTTATTTCCGGGTGTATCGGAGTATATCTCATTTATGATTACATAACGACGGCATCCCCGGATGTCCTCATGATATTTCTCATGATTCTGCTTCTGGTACTGCAGTTCAGCAATTATTTCATTAAAAGTTCCATGCATACCGCCTTCAATGTTTTTGTAGCGGCACTATTTTTTGCTGAAAGCCCTGTTTTGGGGCTTCTATGGCTAATAATCGCAGTTTTGGTAGGGATTACAAGAGTAATTCTGAAAAGACATACCACCAGAGAAGTGATTACCGGCGCGGTAATCGCTGTATTAGTTTCTTTTATTTACCTTTATACCAACATCCAATTCCAGCACTAAAAACTATGAAAATAAATACGCTAACCCATTCGGAAGAGCTCTTGATGAATATTTTGTGGAAACTGAATTCCGCTTACATGAAAGAAGTCATGGAAGCATATCCGGAACCGAAACCACATCAGAATACGGTTTCTACTTTCATGAAAATTCTTGTTGAAAAGGAATTTTTAACCACCGAAAAAGAAGGCAGAATCTTTAAATATTCCGTGGCGATTCCCTATGATGATTACCGCAAATTTGTGCTCAGGAATTTTGCCGAAAACTATTTCAATAATTCTGTTCCGGAGCTCGTAAAAACCCTTCTTGATGAGCAACTCCTTACAAACAATGAATTGAACATTATCGCCGGAATCACCCGTTCTGAGGCGAAAGATGAAAGTCCGATAAGCGATTTTATCAACGAAATTACTTCAAACAAAAAGGAGAAGAAAAAAGGAAAAAAGAAGGACAAAAAGAAGAAAAAATAAACAGCTTAATCTTAATCCGATGCTTAAAAAAATACGCGACATATCGGGCAAAACAGGCGAAATCATTCGGGAATACCCAATGGTATTGCTGATGTCTTTTTTAGGTGCAGTTTCCTGGATGTGTTTTGCTCACACCGACTTCAATTCGCATCCTAATTTCTTTGTTTTTATAAAGTTCGCAATTGTTTCGTGTTTGGGAATTTCGGTGATGTTTGCATTAAATATGCTTTCACAGCGTATTGGGAAAAGATTTCTTCTGGAATTGGGAGGCGTTATTTTTTTGGTCTTTTTCTACCTTCTTTTACCGGAGGACGAAAAATACTTTACAGAACGTTATGCTTTTTTAATCGTTCCAACTTTTATACTTTCGCATCTTTTAGTTTCGTTTACTGCATTTTTCGGAAAAGGAAAAGAACTGAGCTTCTGGCAGTATAATAAGAATTTATTCATCAATATATTTCTCACCGCAGTATTTACCGGCGTTCTAACCGGCGGCGTTGAACTGGCAATTTTAGCGGTAGACAAACTGTTTGATTTTAATTTTAATCAACGCTATTATCTGGAGACCTTTTATTTCCTTGCGATTTTCGGAAGTACTTTCATTTTTTTACTTTTTAATGAAAAAGGGCTTTTGCAACTGGAAAAAGACGGAACTTATCCTGTAATCCTGAAGTTTTTCGCTCAATACATCCTGATTCCGCTTCTACTATTATATGCGGTGATTCTTTACTTTTACTCTGCGAAAATCCTCATCAACTGGGAACTTCCGCGGGGCTGGGTTTCGTATCTCATACTCGCATATTCTGTGGTCGGAATTTTAGCACTTCTGCTTGTTCATCCTTTAAAAAAAGAATTATCAGCATCATGGGTAAGAATTTTTTCTAAGATTTTTTATTTTACAGTGATACCGCTGTTGGCATTACTGTTTACCGCAATTTTCACCAGAATTTTAGAGTACGGCTATACTGAACCCAGATATTTTGTTTTGCTCATCGCATTATGGCTCACAAGCGTTGTACTCTATTTTATTGTTGCAAAGAAAGCTACCATTAAATTTATCCCGATAAGTTTATTTTCATTTGGCTTATTTTCTTTGGTTTTTCCTTATCTGAATACTTTTTCCGTGTCAAAAAGAAGTCAGAAATCCGAACTTCGAGAAGTGATTATTCAAAATAAGCTGCTTGAAAACGGAAAAATTAATTTCAGTAAAAATGTATCAGACACAGTTGCAGATGAAATTGCGAGTAAATTTGATTTTTTGGTGAAACGCGATGAGAAAGACTTTCTTCTGCAACTGATGTCGCGGAAAGACCAGAAACTCATTATAAAAAGTCTGGAAAAAAGAGATTTTTATGGCGTGCAAAGCCAGATCAGGTCAGCTTTCTCAAATGTAGATAAAACTAAAAAATCATTCCGGGGAGAAAACTTTGAACTTGTAAGCGAAAACCGCTTGAAGTCTGTCCAGGGCTATGATTTCTTTACGAGAGCGGCGAATTTTCCGAGTGAACAAGGGTTGACCATAGACACAGACATTCTCCGGGTTTACAGCCAGCAACGCAATGGAGAACTATTGATTCTTACGCTGAATAATAAGGAAAAGTGGGATGCAACTCCCGCCATTAAACAGCTTCTTAGTAAATATGACCAACGCACCGGTCGTCTTTTAGTTCCCGAAATTGCAATGGAAAAAGATCTGGGAAATTACAATCTCAAAATTATCTTTGATAATCTGATAAGGGAAAATTCAGTGACTGAAAATATTTATTTCGGCGAAGCTTATATTTTGATTCGAAGGAGATAAATAGGCTGAATTCGAAAAAATAATCATAAAAAAAAGCGGCTTAAAAGCCGCTTCATTATTTTGTGTAGACAAAAAATCTTACCAGTTTGAACCGCCACGATTTCCTCCACCGTAACCACCGCCACGGTTTCCTCCACCGTAACCGCCACCACGGTTATTGTCGAAACTTCTTCTTGGTTTGTCTTCTCTTGGTTTAGCTTCAGAAACGTTAAGTTCTTTACCGTCCAATTCTTTTCCGTTTAAAGCTTCGATAGCGTTTTTACCGTCTTCGTCGCTCATTTCTACGAAACCGAATCCTCTAGATCTACCGGTTTCTCTGTCTGTAATAATTTTAGCAGAAGATACTTCGCCAAATTCTGAAAAAAGGTCTTGCAATGACTCTTCTCTTGTAGAGTAATTGATGTTTGAAACAAAAATGTTCATCATAAAAAAAATTAAAAAATTAATACTTGTTGAAATTATAAATGAAACTCAACAATTGATGAACAAAGATTGATTTCGGATATAAAAACGGGTGCAAGTTACAAATTAAATTGAATTAAACAATTTTTTTTAATAATCTTTTAATCCACCTCTCTTCCTTGTGAAGCCTCCAGAATTCTGAACCAGTCTTCAGCTTCCATTTCTATTGTTAAACTTCCTCTGAATTCTTTGATTGTCTTAGACTTAGACGTTCCTATTACGGGAATAATTCGGGCAGGATGAGCAAACAAAAAGGCTAAAAGAAGCTGATTTTCTTCCGTTTCATATTTTTTACAGAGATCCTTAATGACCGTCTTTAATCTGATATTCTGAGCAGAATTTTCTGTAAAGTAATCTCCCATGACCGACCACGCCATAGGTCGCAGTTTTTTAAGCATTAACTGATCGAGAGTTCCGTTGTAAAAAGCATCAACTTTATTTACAGAGATTTCAACCTGATTGGTAATTAACGGAAATGCATCATTAATAAGCTCATATTGCGAAACTGAAAAATTGGAAACTCCAAAATGTCTTACCTTTTTCTGTTCCCGCAAAATTGCAAAACTTTCTGCAATTTCTTCAGGATTCATCAAGGGTGAAGGTCGGTGAAGCAACAGAAGGTCAAGATAATCGGTTTGCAGATTTTCGAGGCTTTGATCGACAGATTTTAAAATATGATCGCGGGAATAATTGTAGGATTTAATTCCGTAGCTTCTGTTCTCACAAGGCATCTGTATTCCGCATTTGGAAATGAACTGTACTTCTTCCCTTTTGATTTTCATTTCGGAGAAAGCATCACCGAAAAGCTTCTCAGTGGTATAGTTTCCGTAAAGATCAGCATGATCGAAAGTTGAAAATCCTTCTTCGAGAGAAGTTTCAACTAATTCCTGAACTCCTTTCGCAGAATGATCAGCGCCCCAAACTCCCCAACGCATCGTACCAATAATAATGTTTGAAAACTTCATAATTCAGCAATTTTAGTCAAAATTAAAGATTTAAAACTTATTTTTAACATTCCAAATTTCTATTCACACCATAATAAATTTTATATTTGAAGAAAATTAATTCATAATGAAAAA
>JAANMT010000729.1_pt1 | contig 35268 bp, 25 predicted proteins | sample 7279711 | NCBI WGS metagenome assembly JAANMT01 (sample SAMN14094538, study PRJNA606508) | bioreactor metagenome | isolation source: A lab-scale SPAN reactor treating ammonium-rich wastewater day 1 | place: Ireland: Galway | collected 2017-01-16 | reverse complement strand
ATGCTCAACATCCTCGGCATCACACGCTTCATCAAACTCTTCGAAATCAACCACGATGGAGACCCATCCACTCCCGCCATCGTCTTCGCTGTCGCTGTCGGAGTCCTCCCATATCCGCTTACATTCCTCTGCACCGACTTCATCAGCGAACTCTTCGGGCGGCGTCGCGCAAGTCTCGTCGTCTGGGTCGGGTTTCTCCTCAATCTCTGGGTCGTCGCCATCCTCTGGATCGGGGGCTCGCTGCCTGGCTTCGGCGAGCTCGATCCGGTTACCAACATGCCGCCCATCCCGCAATGGGATCCGGTCAAGTCCGCGTATGTCGAAACCGGCTGGACGTTCTTCCAGGTTCGCAATCTTGCCTTCGGTGCTGTTGCTGCGTCGATGATTGCCTATCTCATCGCCCAACTCGTCGATGTTCACGTCTTCCATTTTTGGAAGCGTGTCACCAAAGGCAGGCATCTCTGGTTGCGCAACAATGGCTCAACGCTCGTGAGTCAACTCGTCGATACCTTCGCCGTCATTCTCATCACACACTTCTACGCGCATGCTCTGCCTATCAACGACGCTCAGGCCCTCTGGCCTCAACTCTTCCTCTTCATCGTTACAGGCTACGCCTTCAAGTTCGCAGCCGCGCTCTTCGATACCATTCCCTTCTACATCGGGTCGCGCGCTCTCGCACGCTTCCTGCGTCTCCCGCCGCCGAATGTCATCGCAGAACATGCGCCCGGTGCGGAAGTCGAAGCAGGTGTCGGCTAATCAGGTTCGATGCGGGCACTCAGGCCGGTTTTTCTGTGAATGTCGCGCCAGCCTTGACATCAAAACTCACCAGTTGGCCCGGCTCGAACCCGACCGCACGCTGCCGTGCATCAGACAGCCTGCACACGATCGGAAACCCGGCATGAACCGTGATCGTGTTGTTCGAGTTGTTCGCACCAATGATCCGCCCCTGCACGCGGCGAGGACGACCAAGCACCGGCTCAACGTATCGCCCGCCTGTATCCACCACATCCACACGCCGCGCATCGGCACGGATGCTGCCGATCACTTTCTTCCCGACTTTCGCCTTGATCTCACCGATCAGCACCAGGCTCACACGGTAACTCGTGTTCGCAAAACCAATTTCCACCGTGGCCGGATCATCGCCCATCGCGGGATGAATCGCAAGCAGAGTTCCACGAGCCAGTTCAGGATCGATCTTCGTCGTTGGTGCAGGTTGCAGCATGGGTCAAGCGTAGTCCGCCACCAATCGCGTGGCGATCACGCTCCGTCTTCAGCGGCCGTCCCAAGCCCACCCCAAAGACCGATCCAGCACATCAACACGCGTGCTTTCCACCAGTTGCCGCGCCAGACGCTCCATCGCCACCCGCTCGCGCTGCACCCGCAGTTCAGCCTCCAGACGCTTGATCGCATCCTCCGGGACGATCGACCGCGGTTCCACCGATTCAAGGTACACAACCGCCGCACCAGCCGGTAATGGAATGATCGAACTGACGTGCCCAGGCAACAATTCTCCTAGTGCCGAACGCACCGCAACCGGGTACGCCGGATCCACCGGGCTGATCAGTGGCAGCACCCCGCCAGTCCGCGCCGATGGATCGATCGAGTATCGCTCGGCCAGTCGCGCCACATCCGCAGGCGTCGGCCTTGCGCCCAGTTGGGTCAGCGCCTCTCCAGCTTCGCGCTCGGTCCCGGCCAGAATGACACGCGCCCGATACTTCGGCCCGTACGCAATTTCCGCCGCCAGACTCACTTCCTCAGGTTCAACCCGAACTTCATCCCGAGTCAGAAGCCGAAGCCCCGCATTGCGACGAATCATCGACTCGCGCCGCACGGGCCCGAGGTGGCGCTCTCGGAGCACCTGCTCGGTCAACCCCGCCCCGCTCTGGAGTCTTTCCCCGCTCGCGGTTCGTTCTGCCAGAAGTGTGCGCTCAGCGCGCAGCATGTCCGGCGTGATCGCAAGACCTCGATTCTCGATCGCCCGTTGAAGCGCTCGATCAAGCACCCACTCGCGCAGCGCTTCGCGCCCCGCGATTTCGTAGAGCGCCGGCATCAGGTCATCAGCCGTGACGGCTTCATGGCCTACGGTCGCGATGACCCGTGCGGGCGCGCCCTCTGAACCAGCCGGCGCACGACCCCGAGAAGAGGTGGTCTGCGAACACCCCCCAAGAACCAGCACCAGCACTCCCAGACTCACAGCCACGGCATGCTTGCGGTCGATATTCATGTGCGAGCAAAGCCCGGGCACGCGCCAAGGTCAACCGATCCCTCGTGCCCGGCGTATGGCAATGTTGTGACTACCCTCTCTTCCATGGATCAGGCTTCGCCATCGCGGCACCCAATGCCTACCCCCCAGCCACGGGGAGTCCTATGCCCATATTGCGGGGCCGTCAGCAGCAACACCCAGCGTTGCGAAGCCTGCGGGGGCCATCTCGACGCCCTCAGCCGCCAAGCGACTCAGAATGGAATGGGACCTTGGTACATTCGCGAAGTCGGGCGTCCGTTCCGCCCGGGGTGTTCTCTTGAGACGATACAGAGGCTGGCCCAATCCGGAAGGATCGGCCCGGATTCGGTGATTCGAGGCCCCAGCACTGCCCAATTCTGGGTACTCGCCAAGCGAGCACCGGGGGTCGCGCACCTCTTTGGTTTGTGCCCGGGGTGTCAGGCCTCGGTCAAGCGCGATGAGTACGCTTGCCGATCGTGCGGAGCAGTACTCGACGCCGATCGTGATCGACAACATCTGGGACTTGGCCCGGTCCGTCCGCTCCCGGGACAGGAGCCTGCCGAGCTGGTTGCTGCGAAATTGTCGAACTGGTCACCGTCGGAACCCTCCAAACGACCCGCAGCTGAGGTCCGGAGACCGACCGAAGCGCCGGTGCCTACGGGAGTTGATCCGTCGCGTGTGCGTGCGCTGGAGAAAAGAGTCGTAGCGGCGCGCTCTCGTCTTGTGGCATCCATGTGCGGCAATGTGATCCTGCTGTGTGCGCTGCTTGTGGGGGTGATTGTCCTAGGCAAGTGGGGAAGTGCGAACGAGGTCCCCGATAGCACGCTGGCGCCCAAGTTGCTTCGCTCTCCCGGGGTCGTCGGCCCCGCACTCGGCGAGCCTGACGAGCCGAGCCAGGTCCCGGTTGATGAACCCATGATCGATGATGAAGCCGACCTGTGGGAAGAGGATGCCGACTTGCCCGCGGCTGAAACATCCGAAGCGCCAGTGCTCGAGCGCGACTTCGACATCACGCTTCTCGAGTGGTTTGACGCCCATGCCCATCTGCTCGCGACCACCGACGAATCCGCTATGGCTTCAGTTTCACGAGCGATCGACATGCTTAGGCAGTACGAAGCGGCACGCGGACTTCCGGATCAGGGTCGCGCGTTGCTCAACGCTTATGTCGCACGTCTTGAACAGCTGCGTCTTGGAGGCATGCCATAGGAGGGCCGATTCGTGCGCATCGCCGATCGAATGACAAGGGCTGGGTTCACGCTTGTGGAGTTACTGGTGGTGATCGCCATCATCGCGCTCCTTATTGGCATCCTGCTCCCCGCGCTGTCCAAAGCCAGGCGTGCTGCCCGTACGAGTGTCTGCACGAGCAACCTGCGTCAGCTCGGAGTGGGTACGGCTTCGTTCGCGGCGTCGCGCAGCGACAGGTTTCCGGCCTTCAGTTGGAGAGGCAGCGCTAGTCCTCAGCCCACTTCAGACGCCGATCTTCGCTTTGCCGGCGATGACCGGGAGGCAGTGCGCTTCGAAGCCGTGCACATCATGCGTCAGCAGATGCCCGGCGTGCTCATCTCCCCATCTAGCGGTGGGACCAACTGGTATCCGCACCTCTGGTTCACGCATCTGACGATGCTTGACGAGATTGGTGCAGAGCGGGGCGAGGCTCCGGTGGCGATTTGCCCCGACGACAGGGACCAGTGGGAGCGATTTGACACGTCGTGGGAGTCAATGACTTTGACAACACGCTTTCGTCGTTTCGAGAGCACTTACGAGACCGCCACAGCAACGTTTTCTGTCGATCAGCGTGGGGGGTTGATCGAGCCTGTGCATCAGCACCTGCAAACCCCGTGGACGTTTCAGCGCGGGGCTCGATACCTGACGACGCGCCGCATCAGCGAAGTGGTCTTTGCCAGCCAGAAGGCTCACATGTTCGATTCGTATGATCGACACTCGTCGGGCAAGACCATTTTCTACGCCGATGCTCGCGCGTCTCAGCCGATTCTCTTCGTCGATGGCTCGGCCCGCACGGTGGCGACGGCTGAGACCAATCCCGGGTTCCAGCCGCAGACGCCGGCATCCCCGGAGCCGACGATCATGCGCGAGGTTACCCCCGGCGTCGGGACCGAAGAGTTCATCGGGTACTACCGCTGGACGCGAGGGGGCTTGCGGGGGCTCGATGTCGGGGGGCAGGAGATCGACACCGGGCAGGGCGTGCAGCCTTGACTTGTGCCACCCTCGCCAACCCGGACCGAAACCGCTGAATCCTGCGAGCGGTCGTTCAATGAGCAAAGACGCCTGGCTCCCGACGCTCTAGAATCTGTGCGGGCGCTGCCTGGCCCGCCGGAGGCGACGATGCACATTCTGATCGCGGACAAGTTTGAAGCAGCTGGAATCGCAGGTCTCGAGAGGCTTGGCTCCACGGTCACCGTCGAGCCCGATCTTCAGCCCGACACCCTGCCAGCGGCGCTCAACCGCACGGGGGCAAAGATTCTCGTCGTCCGATCGACCAAGGTTCCGGCGGCGGTGCTCGATGCTGCTCCGACCCTTGAGGCCGTGATCCGCGCGGGGGCCGGCTACGACAACATCGATTGCGACCACGCGGCCGAGCGGGGCATCGCCGTGTGCAACACGCCGGGCATGAACGCGGTCGCGGTGGCCGAACTGACGATGGGGCACCTGATCAATCTCGATCGGCGTCTGCCCGAGCAGGACGCGGAAATCAAGGCCGGGCGCTGGAACAAGAAGGAGTACGCCAAGGCGCGCGGTCTCAAGGGCATGACCATGCTCGTGATCGGCACGGGCGCGATCGGCACGGAAGTCATCAAGCGGGCCCAGGCCTTTGGCATCGAAATCTGGGCCCAGTCGCGCAGTCTTGGCGACGATACCGCCCGCGCGCTGGGCATTCGTCCGCTTCCCTACACACGTGACGCGCTCTACGAGGCTCTGCCGCGAATGGACGCGGTGACGATTCACCTCGCGGCCACCGACGACACGCGCGGGCTGTGCGATGAGCGATTTTTCAGTGCCATGAAGCCCGGCGCCTCCTTCATCAACACCAGCCGCGGCGAAGTGGTCGTCGAAGAGGCGCTGATCGAGGCCGTCAGGTCGCGGGGGATCCGCGCCGCGCTCGATGTGTATCAGAACCAGCCTAAGGAAGCGGCGGCTCCCTGGGTCTCGGCCGTCGCCCAGGCCAGCGGGGTGTACGGTTCGCACCACTGCGGCGCGTCCACCGATCAGGCGCAGTTCGCCGTGGCGGAAGAAGTCGTGCGCATCGTCAGTGAGCACATGTCAGGCGGCGAGTGGCTGCATCAGGTCAACGCGGCGAGCACCGTCCGTCGCTAATCGGGCATCGGCCAGCAAGGGTTCAAGTCGTCAAAGGGAGCATTGTCCATGAGCAAGCGTGTGTTCAACTTCTCTGCCGGTCCGGCGTGTCTGCCCCCGAGCGTGATCAGGCAGGCCCAGGCCGACATTGTCGACATCTTCGACTCGGGGATCGGCATTCTCGAGCACAGCCATCGCGGCAAGGTCTTTGATCGCATCACCCACGAGACCGAGGCCGCCTGCCGCCAGATCGCCAACATCCCCGACACCTATGCGGTGTTCTGGATGCAGGGCGGCGCGACGAGCCAGTGCTACTTTGTGCCCGCCAACCTGCTCCCGGCCGATCGCACGGCCGACTATTTCGAGACCGGCAAGTGGGCCGAAGACTCGATCGCCGAGGCGCCGCTCTATGGCACGTGCCATATCTGCGCTTCGAGCAAGGCGAGCAAGTACGACCACATCCCGGGCCCCGCCGAGACGAAGTATTCGTCCAATCCCGCCTATGTTCATTTCACCGCCAACAACACGATCATGGGCACGGAGTTCCGCTCCGAGCCTGCGGTGCCTGCGGGTTCGTTTCTGGTGTGCGATGCGTCGAGCAACATCTTCAGCAGGCCCATTGACGTCACGAAGTACGGCCTGATCTACGCCGGAGCGCAGAAGAACCTGGGCCCGGCGGGCATCACGCTGGTCATTGCCCGCAAGGACCTGATCGCGAGCCCGCCCCGCGCGTTGCCGAAGATGATGCAGTACCGCCTGCACGCCGAGAAGGAGGGCCGCTACAACACGCCCCCGACCTTTGGCGTGTATCTGATGGGTCAGGTCTTCAAGTGGATCCTGGCCGAGGGCGGCCTGACGGCGATGGAAGAGATCAACCGCGAGAAGGCGGCGGTGCTGTACTCGTTTCTCGACAGCCAGGATTTCTATATCCCGCACGCCCGCAAGGATTCGCGCAGCATGATGAACTTCACGTTCAAGTGTCCGACGCCGGAGCTTGACGCGCTGTTCACGAAGCAGGCCGAGGCCCGCGGGCTTGACAGTCTCTCCGGGCATCGCTTCATCGGCGGCATGCGCGCGAGCATGTACAACGCCTTTCCCAAGGAAGGGGCGGTGGCGCTGGTCGATTTCATGAAAGAGTTCGCGCGCCAGCACGCGGCGACGGCCAGCCGCTAGGGCTTGCGGCCGCGCCCGCTGCATGCGCAGAGCGCCGCGATCGCGTGGCAGCCTGGCGCGCAGAAAACGGGCCGGAACTGGTCCGGCCCGCGTTGCGTCAGAAGGTTCCGGGTGCGGCGTATTCAGGCCGCGTAGGTCAGTCCGGGCAGGTTGGGTGTGGTGCTGCTGGCGCTGCTGGTGAAGGTGCTCGCGCCGGTGCCGAAGTAGACGACGGTGGGGTCGCTCGGGCTGCTGGCTCCGCCCGATCGCACGGCGACGACGTGATACACGGCGTTGGCGAGCCCGAGCGGCAGGCCTGCGTCGGTGAACGAGCGTTCTTCGCTGGTGCCGATGAGCGAGAAGGTGCCGGTCGGCGCGCCCGGCTGGGTGACCGCGCGGAAGATGTTGAACGATGTTCCGCCTTTGCGGCTGCCTTCCCACTTGAGGTTGACCTGTCCGAACGAGCCGAGCGTCGCGATGACGCCAGCGGGCTGCTCGGCGGGCCCGAGGGGTTGCGGCTTGGCGGGCTGGGGCACCTGCGCCAGCGAGTAGATGGCCGGATTGCCGGTGACTTCGGCCTCGGTCTTGATGACCTTGAGCAGCGCCGCGCCCAGTTCGCGCAGCGCGTCGGTGGTGATGTGATATTCGAGGGTCGCGGCCTCGGACTGGTTGCGCAGATTCATCGCCGCCGACTTCTTATTGGTGGCTTCGGCCAGGGCCGAGGCCAGGGCCGTGATTTGTGCCGAAGACAGGCCGATAAGAGAAGCGTTGCTCCCCCAAGTACTGATGCGTTCGGCAAACCATTGAATCAACTGGGCCCGACTTTTCGGCAACACGCTCATGCTGATACTCCTTGAAAGAGAAAGGTTGCGATCCGCACTGTTGTCGTCAGCGTTCGGGCCCGACTTGAGTGCGCGGAGTACAAAAAAGGCGACGGCCGGTGCGGGCTGAGCGGCGTCCCCCCCGGTTGCGGCCGGCTGCGGGCGCAAAAAGAACCGCGTCGGCTGCACACAGCATGCGGAAAACACGCTTGATCGGGTAGACTGGAGCGAGATGACCCGATCTGACCCCAACCCGGACCCCGCCCCCGAGCCTGCACGGCGTGCCGCCGAGGGGCCGCACGCCCCCGCCCCGGCCTCGCCGCGCGGCGGCCTTCTAAGAAGGCTGTGGCGGTGGTGGTCGTACTACAACCCGTATCCGCGGTTCACACTCGCCATGGTCCTGATCTCTCCGCTCTTGATCGTGCTGTCGCTGACGGCCCTCCCGTCGGGACGGGCGCTGGCGTGGAGTGTGGCCAACTTCTGGCAGACGCACCGCCTGCTGTGCCTGATTGGCGTGCTGGCCGGCGTGTTTCTGCTGCACACGATCGGGCGCGCGTGGGTGCTCAGGCGGCAGGGCGGCGGCGGGGGCGTGCGGCCGTTCGAGCCGCGATCGCTGAGCGCGAGTTTCGTCGTGAGTCTGTTTTCATTGCCCAGCGTGCTCATGCTGGGCGTCGTGGACAACACCATCGCGGCGTATCTGGCCGGTGCCCAGCCGACGGTGCGCGAGTTCTACCGCAATCACGACGGCGCGGCGCTGGCGGGCCGCACCGTGCGCATGGTGCTGCTGCGAGAGCGCGAGGGGATCACGAACCAGGCCGACCGCCGGGCGCTCGCGGCGGTGGCGGCGATCCTGCCCGAGGCGTGGGTCGAGCTGGCGACGGCGACGACGACCGACGAGGCGGGCAATGTTGTGTCCGATGAGGCGGCGCTCGCGCTCATCGGCGGCGAGGGCAGCGTCGATGAGCCGCTGCTGTCGGCGTTTCTCTTTGATCGCTCGCGTCCGGCGATGGACCCTGCCCGCTGGGGCGCGGTGCTCGATCATCTGTGCTCCGCGCGCGGCGTTGCTCCGCTCTCGGGCGATGTGCGCGAGCGGGCATTGCAGCGACTTTCCGACACGTTCGGCCTGAGCCTGCGCGAGGCGCTCAAGCATGCGTGGAAGACGGGCGACAAGGCGTGGCCAGCGCTGATCATCGACATGCAGACGGAGGCGGTTGAGCGCATCCGCGACGCCATCGACGAGCAGAGCGCCGAGTGGCGCGCCGAGTTCGCGGCTTTGTCAGACGGAATGAGAAGCCTTCGGGCCGAACTGGCCACCATGTCCGAAGCGCAGCGCGACAACCACCAACAAGTCATCGCTCGCCTCGATCGGATGGAACGCAAAGTTGATGAGATCTTCCGCATGGTGGCATTGCTCCTTGAAGACCGCCATCGGGTTCAGACCGAAGGGCTTATTGTCAGCACTTCGGGCGGCGTACGGACTCCACAGATCACGCCGGAACTGGCCGAGTCGATCCGGCGTCTGCTCGCCTTCGGCGATCCGGTTGACCAGGCGATGGCGTCGATCGCGTCGGTGTCGCGGCCGTACACCGAGGCAACATGGACGCAAGCCGACACGTTCCTGGCGCAGGCCGACCTGTGGCGGGCGAGCGGGATCGACTGGACGGACGACACCGAGTACCGGTATCAGATCGCCCATGGCGAGCGGCGCCGCTTCGACGACGACCCGGACGGGGCTGCGCCGTACTTTGAGGCGGCGCTGGCGATCCGGCCGGGCGACGCCGACGCGACGATCCGCTTGGCATGGGTGCTGGCTCAAAGCAGGGTAGCGGACGGCGGAGACAGCAAGCGGCGGGCGCTGGCTTTGGCAGAGGAACTACTGACCCGCAAGGAACCGATGTCACGAGAGATCCGCGTGAATGCGCTCGAGTCCATGGCAACGGTGCTCCTGTCACTCGGGCTTTACACCGAAGCCGAAGTACGCATCAAGCAAGCTCTACGGCTTGAGGGTGACGGCGTCGGACGTAACCTTTTCATAATGGCGAGACTGAACCTCCTGTATGCAATGATCGAACATATGCTTGGCCGTTCCGATTCTGCCAGGTCTCGAACTGAACGTGTCAAACGGTACTACGAAAGCGCTCTTGATGACAGCGATTGGGAATACAGGGTGGTTTACGATCAGCTTCGGATATTTAACCGGGCGCTTGGTGATCTCGATAAGTCTTTGGAAGCCCTCGATCGCGCGAATGAGATTGAGCTCATTTATTTTCCAGAGAACAGATTTAAGTTCAGTTTAACGCAATATGAACGCTTGAGGATCCTCAGGAATCTCGAGCGCTACGAAGAAGCCCTCGAATCGATCAATCGCGCCATCGAGATCGACAACAATCACTTTGAGTCAGAAAGCTGGCAAAGTGCGAATCTGTACGCACAGCGTGCGTGGGTTCTCAGGGATATGAATCGCTTCGGCGAAGCGCTGACTGAGCTCGATAGAGCGATCGAGATCGACAAGAGGCGTGCAGGTGACGATACACTGATCTTGGTTACTAGGCTTGCGGATCGCGCGATGCTGCTGCACGACCTCGAGCGCTACGAAGAAGCCCTCGAATCGATCAATCGCGCTATCGAGATCGACAACAATCACTTTGAGTCAGAAAGCTGGCAAAGTGCGGATATGTACGCACAGCGTGCGTGGGTTCTCAGGGATATGAATCGCTTCGGCGAAGCGCTGACTGAGCTCGATAGAGCGATCGAGATCGGCAAGAGGCGTGCAGGTGACGATACACTGATCTTGGTTGATAGGCTTGCGGGTCGCGCGATGCTGCTGCGCGACCTCGAGAGCTACGAAGAAGCCCTCGAATCGATCAATTGCGCTATCGAGATCGACAACAATCACTTTGAGTCAGAAAGCTGGCGAAGTGCGGGTCTGTACGCAAAGCGCGCGTGGGTTCTCTGGGATATGAATCGCTTCGGCGAAGCGCTGACTGAGCTCGATAGAGCGATCGAGATCGACAAGAGGCGTGCAGGTGACGATGCACCGATCTTGGTTACTAGGCTTGCGGACCGCGCGATGCTGCTGCGTGACCTTGAGCGCTATGACGAAGCGATCGTGGAGATCGATCGCGCCATCGAGATCGAAAAGAAACACGAGCAGACCGACCACCCGAACTTCGCGGACAGGTACGAGATCCTTGCATCCATTCTATTTGCCATGGGCCAGGCCAATGAGGCAATCGAGGCATTGCATCAGGCGGTGGCGATTTACGATCAACACGAAGACACGCGGTCCTTCGGCTTGTCGGCGCGGAATGACATGGCAGGGTGGTTGTACGAGGATGGGCAACACAGACGCGCGATCGAAAAGCAGGCCGCACTTGTGGCGCTGGCCGAAGCCTGGTTCGGGGCCGATCACGAGGACACGACGACCTACCGCGACACGCTCGCCCGCTGGCAAGCCGAACGCGCCGCTCAGGACACCGGCAGCGACGAAGACTAACCCCGCGCGATCTTCGGCGAGGGTTGACGGGTCCGGGGTCGCGGTGTGCACGCTTGCGCGGCCTCGTCGGCGGCGTCGGGTTCTGTTCAGTCTTCCGTGCAGCAGCCAAACATGGGCGCGGGTGCGTCCGGGCTGGTTTATTGGCGCGCCAGGGCCGAAATTCCGGCGATCGCGGCGACGCGGGCGGTTCGAGCGTCCGCGATAACGCTCGCCGCGATCATAATTCCGCGCGGAATGATGATCTGGGAGCGAGGAATTGTCGCGCGGGAGCGCGGAATTATGGCCGCGAAGCGAGGAATTGTCGCGCGGGACGACGGAATGATAATCTGGGAGCGAGGAATTGTCATCGCGGAGCGCGTCGCGGCCGCTGCGGCGAACGGAATTGTCATCTCGGAGCGACACCACACGAACTCGCATCGACACACCTTCGCCCCGCATCGACACACCCGCGCCTGGCTTCGCGCAATTCCTGCCGCGCTGCGACACCGCCCCGTCTCGCATCACGCGGTTCTCGGCTCGCTTCGCTGCACCCTCGCCGCGCCTCGGCCCCGGCGGGGCCGGGAGACAGGACAGACGAATTGGAAGACCTGAGATTCGCGCGCGAGCACGCGAGACTCGAGCCCACAACCACGCGACCCCGCCCGGGCGCGGCGGGCGGGCGCGCGACGCCGGAATCGGGCGCATCAAGGCCTGAATCGGGCGGATTTGTCGTGCCGCGCGTTCGCCCGGCCGACATGCTGGCTCGATGCACGGCGCGGCGGCCGCGGGGGAGGTGTCCTTCGGTTGTGGTTGCGTCAACAGAGGAGAACTGCGATGTCCACCGATTCCGTCTTGTGCCGCGTCCGCGCTGCGATGTGCCTGAGTCTGGCTGGCCTGCTGGCGGCTGGGGCCGGCGCACAGCCCGTCGTGCCCAACGGTTTTTCAGCCCGGCTCATCGCGCCGGTGCTCGATGGCGCAGCGCCCGAACTCTCGGCGATCGATCATCCGTCGTTCGGCAGCGGGGTCGTGAGCGCGACCGTCGCCAACAACATCGCGACCTTCCGGCTCATCAGCCCGGCAGGCGTGATTACGAATCTCGGGACGTATTCGACGTCCAGCCTCATGAGTGCGATGAGCGTCCACTTCGATCATGAGAACATCATCGCCCCGCTCATCCACGCGACGCTCTACCGCTTCAGTGCTGGCCGCGAGACGCTGTACCTGACAATCGCACCCGGCGGCGTGGTGAGCCTGCGCTGGCAGGTGGGCGCGACGAACAACCATCTCATGTACAACTTCGACTTTACTGACGGCTCAGCGGGCAACCCGGTCGGGGCGGTGCTGCTTGATCGCAACCTGACCAACGGCACGACGCTGGCGCAGATGGACACGAACTACCAGGTGACCGTTGTTGCGCAGAACTCGGTGCCCGCGGGCCGCACGGACACCGATGTCTGGGGCATGCGGCGCGATGTCACCGGCCTGTATGGCGGCGGGATCCTGCTGGCCGACACCGACGACAACGATCAGCGCAGCGCGATCTACGAACTGCGCGATGTCATGACCGGCGGCACGTACCGCACCATCAGCAACGTCCACTGGAACACGCGGCGCTACGGCGACCTGGCGATTGCGGCCGGCGGCGACTTCGGCGGCGTGATCTACATCACCGACACGCTGAGCAACCAGATCCAGCAGGTCGCCACCGACGGCACGCACACGACCTGGGCCAGCGGTTTCACCGGTCTTGACGCCCTGGCGATCAGCCACGACGGCACAAGCATGTACGCGGCCGACGCCAGCGGCATCTGGCTCATCCGCGTCAGCGGCACCGAGCCCGGGCCGGTGATTCTGGCGACCGATCCGTCCATCCCCGCCTCGTCATACCTGACCGGCGGGCCGGTGGCCAGCGCGCGGATCATTTTCAATGAGCCCGTGGCGTTCCAATCGTCGCACATCTCGATCGTGAACAGCGCCAATCAGAGCGTGAACTTTGCAGCCTCGGGCTCGGGCAGCCAGTTCATGCTCCTGTCGTTCGCCGAACCGCTCAGGGCCGACACGTACACGGTGACGATCAGCGATGCGCTGATCTCGGTGGCGACCGGCGAGCCGCTCGACGGCAACAACGACGGCACCAGCGGCGGCGACGCGGTGCTGACCTTTACCCATCGCTGTCTGGCCGACGCCAACAACGACGGCCTGTTCGACTTCTTCGACGTGCAGACGTTCCTTGGTGCGTTTTCAAGCCAGTGCCAGTGAGCGCGCTCGCGTGCGGCCGGTAGAAAGATGAGTGCGCCTGCGCCGCGCGCGGCCTTGCTCACGCGCGCTGCCGGCGCGTCGGCAGGTGATGGCGCCGGGGCAATCCGGCGGCGGGTGGCGCTCCCGTAGAATCGCTGCCGTTCTGGCCCGCTGGCCAATCCCTTCGCCCTATCCCCTGCCGACTGGAACCCGCCCATGACCGATGCCGCGCTGCTGCCCATTGTCGAGCCGCTGATCGAAGCCGACCCGCGCCGGGCGGCCACTGTGCTCGAGTCGCTTGGCGATGCCGAGGCGCTCTTGGTGCTGCGCGCCCTGCCGCCCGAGACCGTGGCCGCGCTGCTGCCGCATCTGGCCGCGCCGTTCGCCGCCGCGCTGCTGTGCGAGGCCGATGAGTCGATCGTGTCGTCGGTCACGGGCCGCATGGATCCGCGCCGCGCCACCGCGATCCTGATGCACCTGCCCCCGGAGATGCTCGCGCGGGTCGTGCCGCACCTCTCCGAGTCGCTGCGTCACGAAGTGCAGGCCCAGCTGCACTACCCGTCCGACAGCGTGGCGCGCCTGATGAGCACGCATTTCCTCTCGTTCAAGGCGTCGATGACCGCCGCCGACGCGATCCGCCGCATCCGCGCGCTGGCGCAGAACGGCATGCCCGCGTCGTACCTCTATGTCGTCGATGATGACGACACGCTCGTCGGCGTGCTGAGCATGCACGGCCTGCTGCTCGCGCCCGAGAAAGCGCTGCTGCGCTCGATCATGAACCCGCAGGTCTTCAGCGTCCTGGCCTTCGCCGAACGCAGCGCGGCGGCCGACGAACTGGGCCGGCGGCGCTACTTCGCCGCGCCCGTCGTCGATGCCGAGGGCCGCATCGTCGGCCTCATCAAGGCTGAGCACCTCCTGAGCGATGTCAAGCGCGACGCGACCGAGGATCTGGTGCGCATGGTCGGCGCGGGCACGGACGAGCGCGCCTTTTCGCCGATCCGCACGTCCCTGCGCACACGCCTGCCGTGGCTGCACGTCAACCTGCTCACGGCGTTCATGGCCGCGAGCGTGGTGGCGGTGTTCGAGGGGCTCATTGCGCAGATCACGGTGCTGGCGGTGTTCCTCCCGATCATCGCGGGCCAGGGCGGCAACGCCGGAGCTCAGTCGCTGGCGATCGTGATGCGCGGTCTGGTGATGCGGGAGGTGCCCAGAAACAGGCGGGTGCGGCTTGTGGTCAAGGAGGCCACGCTCGGCCTGCTGACGGGGCTGATCACCGGCGCGGTGACGGGGCTTGCAGCGTGGGCGATCTACGGCAACCCGACGCTGGGCCTGGTCGTGACGCTGGCGATGGTGGTCAATCTCGTCTTTGCCGGGGCCGCGGGAGCCTCGATCCCGCTCGTGCTCAAGGCGATGCGGCTCGACCCCGCCCAGAGCGCGAGCATCATCCTCACGACCGTGACCGACGTGGTCGGCTTCTTCGTGTTCCTGAGCCTGGCGCTGGTGTTCAAGGACGCGATCGCGGGATAGAACGGGCCAGCAGACAAAAAGTGTGCGGGGGGCCGCAACTGGTTCGCCCCCCCGTCACACCGTACTCCCTGACAGCCAGAGGCCGCCATCACGTGAAAACACCCGGCCGTGTCAGCTGTCGCTGCACGCGGCCCGCTCAAGGGTGGGTCGGCCGGGATGGGCGGCGGGCTTGAATCGGTGCCGGTGCGGGCGCTGGCAGCGCTGCTTGTTCTCCGCGTGCTTCCGGCTCTCCCCGCGCAGCGATGCCGTTCGCACGACGGCGCGGCCCAGGCGGCCGCCCAGCGCAGCGCCCGACACACGAATCGCAGCACCCGGCGAAGAAGTTGCAGCACCCGGCGCGTCTCTCGCCGCACCCGGTCCGAGAATGGTGAACCCCGTGTCGGGGGGGTGCGATGAGTGGAGTCCGGACACGGGCCAAACATGGTCGCGCGTGCGTCCCACCGCGTTTATTGAAGCGCCAAGGCCGAAAAACGTCGATTCCGGGCCGGGCGGGACGACGCAACGTCGCGATCATCGCGATTTTTGGTCATAATTCATCGACAAAACATCATCTCGTAGCGACAAAACATGAACTCGCATCGCGCAATTCCTGCCTTGCCTCGCCCCCCGCTCGGCTCAGGCGAGGCGCCGCCGGGGCCGGACAGACGCCTTGACATGCCGCGTTCACCCGCGACGATTCTTCCTATGCACAACGCTCCACATCCGTCGTTCGCCGCCCCGCGGCACCGCGCCGTGTTCGTCTGGCTCGCCGCAATCCTGGCCGCGCTCGCCGCCCGGCCCGCGCTGGCCCTCGCCCAGCCCGAGCACCACGCAACCCCGCCCGCGCCGCTGCCCGCTCAGCCCGCACGCAGCGACGCCCGGCCCGTGCCAATCTTCAACGGCCGCGACCTCTCCGGATGGTGGGGGGCCGAAACGGAAAACCCGGCGGGCTATCTCGCCCTCGAGCCCGAGGCGCTCGCCGCCAAAAAGAAAGCAAGCCTCGACAACATCCTCAAACACTGGCGCGTCGAGGACGGAGAACTGATCAACGACGGCCACGGGCTGTATCTCACCACCGAACGCCTCTTCGGTGACTTTGAACTCATGCTCGAATACCGCACGGTGGCCGGCGCCGACAGCGGCATCTACCTTCGCGGCTACCCGCAGGTGCAGATCTGGGACTCGACCGAGGCCGGGGGCAAATGGCATCTCGGCGCCGACAAGGGTTCGGGCGGTTTGTGGAACAATTCGCCGGACGCCCCCGGCAAGGACCCGCTCGTGCTCGCCGATGCGCCGTTCGGCGAGTGGAACACGCTGCACATCATCATGATCGGCGAGCGCGTCACTGTCATTCTCAACGGCCACGTCGTCGTCGATCACGCACGGCTCGAAAACTACTTCGACCGCAGCAAGCCGCTGATCGCGCGCGGGCCGATTCAGCTCCAGACCCACGGCGGAGAGATCCGCTTTCGCAACATCGCGGTGCGCGAGATCGGCCATCATGAAGCCAACATGGCCCTGCTGCGCGGCGGACCCATGCGGCACGCCGGTTTCGATGGCCCGCGCTTCGAACAGGTCTTCAACGGCCTGACCCTCGCGGGCTGGGCGGGCGACACCGCGAGTTATGAAGTCGTCGATCGCACCATTCGCTGCCTCGCGGGCAAGGGCGGGACCATCTACACCGAAAAAGAGTGGGCAGACTTTGAGGCCAAGTTCGAGTTCCTCCTCCCGCCCGGCGGCAACAACGGCCTGGCCATCCGCTACCCCGGAGCGGGCGACACCGCGTACGTCGGCATGTGCGAACTGCAGGTCCTCGACGACAGCCATCCAAAATACGCCAGCCTCGACCCGCGGCAGTATCACGGCTCGGCCTACGGCATGGTCGCCGCCCACCGCGGATACCTGCGTCCGGCGGGAACGTGGAACGTCCAGCACGTGCGCGTCGAAGGCAGCACGATCACGGTCGAACTCAACGGCACACAGATCCTCAACGCCGACCTGGCGAGCGTGCGCGACTTCATGGGCGACAGCGCCCACTACGCCGGGCGCTCGCGCACCCGCGGCCACTTTGGCTTCGCGGGCCACAACGACCCCGTCGCGTTCAGGTCGATCGAGATCCGGGCGATCAAAGCCGACGCCGAGGCCGTACTTCAGCCGCGCTGACGCGCGCGGAGATGCGCGACGACAATGCGGATCGTGCTGTAGTCCACCTTTTCGCCGAGCGCTTCAAAGATGGGCTTGAGCCGTTCGAGCCCGGTGCGGCGCGCGGCATGTTCGACCGTCGCATACGTGGCCGGGTCGATCCAGGCGCTGATGTCGGCGGGGGCCGCCGCTTCTATCCACATGGCCAGATGCTGCACGATCGTGGTTCGCTTGAAACGGAGCTGCTGCGCGACCGCGTCGATGCTCTGCTTGCGTTCAAAGAAGGGAGCGCTCGGGTGACGGAGTGCGTACGCACGCTTGCGCGGGCTGATCCCGGGCGGCGTCGGGCAGTTCGACATCGCGCTGCTCGATGAAGCCCCGACCGCTGCGAGATGCTCGCCGACACAATGGATGACCTGCTCGCCGAACTGCTCGCGCTTGCTCGCGCCGATGCCCGCAATCACCGCCAGATCGCTGATCTTCGTCGGCCGACGCCGCGCAATCTCGCGCAGAACGCTGTCATGAAAGATCATGAACGGCGGCAGCCCGCGCTCGCTCGCCAGCGTCCGCCGCACAGCACGCAGCGCCTCGAAGAGTTCGGCCTCCGGACCGCCTGGAGTGTTCGAGCCGGTCTCGGCGGGCCGGACCGCGCTGACAAGCGTCACCGGTTTCTCGCCGCGGAGCACCTCCCACGAGCCTGCGCATAGCGTCACCGTCGGATAGTCGCCGCTCCCGCGCGCCAGCGCCCCCTGATCGACCAGCTGATGCACGTACCCGGCCAGTTCGGCCTTGGGCACATCCTTGAGCAGGCCGTGCGTGCTCAACTGGTCGTGGCCCCGATCGAGAACTCTCGCCCCCCGCGAGCCGCGCAGCACATCCACGATGTGCGCGGTGCCGAACGACACACCCGAAGCCCGCTCACACCTCGCGACACACGACAGAATCTTCTGCGCCGTGACCACCGGCGCCTCATTCACGACCATCTCGTTGAGGCAGACATCGCACGTGTTGCAGTTGGGGAACGGATACGTCTGCCCGAAGTGAGCGCACAAGGCCGCGTGCCGGCATGTCCCGCCCGCCGCGAAGCGCCCCATCATCTCGACCTGCTCAATCGCCCTGGCGGTGATGGCCCCATCGACCCCGGCCTGGGCATTGCTCTTCGCAATCAGCCGCGACCACTTCTCAATGTCGCCCCCGCTGTAGAGCAGCACGCACTCGGCCTCGAGCCCGTCGCGCCCGGCCCGCCCGGTCTCCTGCTGATACGCCTCGATGCTCTTGGGCAGCGCCGCGTGCAGGACACACCGCACATTAGACCGATCAATCCCCATCCCGAACGCCACCGTCGCCACCACCACATTGAGCCTCTCGCACGCGAACCGCTCCTGCACCCTCGTGCGCTCGCGCGCACTCAGCCCGGCGTGATACGCCCGCGCTTCGATGCCGCGCGACGAAAGCATCTCGGCCACACGCTCGGTCTCCTTGCGGCTGATGCAGTAGACGATCGACGCTTCATCCCTGTGGCGGTCCACCACGCCCGCGATCTGCTCATCCGCCCGCGTGCGAGGGACGATCCGGTACGTCAGGTTGGGGCGATCCATATCCCCGACGAGCACCTCCGCGTTGCGCAGCCGCAGTTGCGCGATGATGTCCTCACGCACGCGCTGCGTGGCGGTGGCCGTGAAGGCGTGCAGGCTCGCACGCGGCAGGGAATCGCGCACCACCCCCAGCGCGCGATACTCCGGGCGAAAGTCGTGGCCCCAACTGCTCACGCAGTGCGCCTCGTCGATCGCCACACGCGTCACAAACGGATAGGCAGCGAGCACACCCAGCAGACCGCCGCTCAAGAGCCGCTCGGGCGCGACATACAGCAGCCGCAATCGCCCCGCCGCGAGCTCGTCGAGCACCTCCTGCTGCTGGCCAGCCTCCATCGACGAGTTCAGACACGCCGCCGCAACATTCAGCAGCCGCAGCGCATCGACCTGGTCCTTCATCAGCGAGATCAGCGGGCTCACCACGATCGTCGTGTCGCCGCTGACCAGCGGCGGCAACTGGTAACACAGGCTCTTGCCCCCGCCCGTCGGCAGGACGGCCAGACAATCCCGGCCCGCAAGCGCCGCCCGGATCGCCGAGGCCTGCAGCGGTCGCGGCTCGGCGAACCCCCACACAACGCGGAGGATGTCAAGAGCAACTTCAGGCAGCGGTTGGGGCATCATGTGGCAGGGTACACCAATGGCGGTCTGCTTGCATCACTCCTCGTCGCTCGAAAGCGCCTCGAGCCGCTCTTCGGCTCCGCTGCCGCCGACCATCAGCAGTTCGCTGCCTTCGATCAGCGGCTCGGTGGGCGACGGATTGGCACGCATCACGCCATCCACATACACCGCGACCACGCTGCACCCGGCACGACGCCGCAGCGCCAGATCCGCAAGCGTCCGCCCGGCCATGTCGGTGTCCACCGTAAAGCGAAAGACCGTCAGCCCCTCGGCCAGCATCAGCATGCTCGAGCGGTCGAGCAGGTTCAGCACATAACTTGAAAAGATCGACGCTGTCGAGATCACAAAATCCGCCCCCGCGCGGTGCAGCGTCTCGACGCTGCGCTCCAGTGACGAACGACTGATGATCTGAATGTCCGGCCGCAGGTGGCGAATCAGAATCGTGAGATACACATTCGTCGCGTCGTCGTGAGTCGTGATGACCACGGCGTGCGCCGCGTCCAGCCCGGCCGAGCGCAGGACATCGGGATCCGACGCATCTCCTGTCACGAGCGAGGCCTTGGCGCTGGCGCGACTCGATCGCTCGATGAGGCGATGCTCCACGCCCCGACGCTCGAGCGCCCGCGCCGTCGCAGTCCCGACCCGCCCCGCGCCGATGATCAGCACATGCCCGTCGGAGACGTTGTAAATCGAGAACTCCTCGTCATAGCGCTCGAGCTGGGCGGACGTGCCCGCCAGGACAAGAATCGTGCTCGACGTGATGACCGTCTCGGGGCCAGCGGGTTGAAATTGCCCGCGATCCCACACGCCAACGACCGTCACGCCCAGTTCATTGAGCCGGTTTTCTCGCAGCGTCTTGCCCACGAGCGGCGTCCGCAGCGCGTTGGCCTCGGCAATGCGAAGTTCGTCGAGCGAACCGATCACATGCGTCATCGCATCGCCGCCCACGATGCGGTGTGCCAGCGACGTACCCGTGACATGCCCCAGCGAAAGCACCTGCGAAACGCCCGCAGCCTCATACACCTTGTCGGCGTGCGCCCGACTGGCCACCGCAATCACCCGCACCGACTCGCTGACCGCACGCACCGCGATCGTAACCGCGGCATTGTCCGGGTCGTCGAGCGTCGTCACCACCAGCGCGGCCTTCTCGATGCGCGCGGCGATGTAGGTCTGAGGATCGTCTACCTCGCCGACCATCACGCTGATGCCCTGATCGTGCAGTTTGATCGCTTCCTCGACATCACTGACGATCACGACATGCGGGCGACCGCGGCGGGCAAGGCGCGTCACCAGCGACGTCGTCAGCGGGCCGAAACGCGTCATGATAATGTGCCCCTCCGTGCCTGCGGGCAGCGAGCGAGGCGCGATAGCGGCCTTGCGCGCTTCCATCCACGGGCTATAGAAGAACTGGATGAACGCGAACGGCAGCAGCGTCAGCATGAACAGCGTGCCGGAGATGATGACAACGATCGAAAATACGCGGCCCGGTGTCTGACGGAATGTGATGTCACCAAAGCCGAGCGTCGACATCGTCACCAGCGTCCAGTAGATCCCATCGATAAATGAGTGTTCCTGCCCCTCGTGGCGCATGAAGACCTGGAACAGCGCCGCATAGATCACCACAAGCGCCGCCAGCGCCAGCAGAAACCGCACCAGCACCGCGACATTGCGCCGACCGGTGCGATTGGCCATCAACGCGATCAAATTGGCAGGCAAAGCCTTGTACATTGGTGGTTCATCGAGCCGCTCAGCACAACGCCGCGAGCGCGGTCCGCCTTGAGCAGGCAGCCTGTCCTCAACACGCACCTACCCGCGTGCCGGAGTCAGCAACTGGTTTGGAGCCTCAATCAATCGCACGATCTCGGCCAGACACAACGCAGCCGTCGCGCCGTCCACCACACGATGGTCGCACGCCAGACTCAGCGGCATCAACTTGCCGACGCGGAACCAGCCGTTCTTCACGACCATTCCCTCGCGCGTGCGGCCCACCGCAAGAATCCCGACTTCCGGCGCATTGATCACCGGTGTCGCAAACCGCCCCGCATGACTCCCGACGTTGCTGATCGTGAACGTCGAGCCCGAGAGAGACTCCCTCGCGATCGAACGATCGCGGGCCGAGGCTGCAATGCTCGCGATCTGACGCGAAATCTCCAGAACTCCCATGCGGTCCGCATCGCGAATCACCGGCACCATCAGCCCGCTCTCTGTATCGGTCGCAATGCCCAGATGCACGCTGCGATGCTGCACAATCTCGCTCGCCTCGTCATCCACAGTGGCGTTGAGCGCGCCAAACTGGCTTGTCAACGCACGCGCCACCGCTGAACAAACGAACGGCAGGAAACTCACCTTCTCACCCGACGCAGCGGCAAGCTGCTTGCGAAGCAGATCCAACTCCGAAACATCCGCCTCGTCCATGACGGTAAAGTGCACCGCAGTGTCAACACTGGACCGCAGACGCTCGGCAATCTTGCGCCGCACTCCGCGGAACGGCACCCGCGTGGCCTCCGCTCCAGGTTCGAACGCGACACGCTGCACAGAAGCAGGAGTCGGCCCAGTCGCAGCCGGACCAGCGCTTGGCATGATCGGTGCGGCGCGGACAGACGCAGGAGCAGCAGACGCACGCGAAGCTTGACGCGGCGAGCCGCCACCGGCTGCAAACGACTCAATGTCCTTGGCCGTCACACGCCCGCCAATGCCCGAGCCCGGCACAAGATCAATCTCCACACCCAGATCACGGGCAAGCCTGCGCACAGCCGGCGTCGCAAGCGCCTTGCCTTCACGGGCCGACATGCCTGGTGTCTCGGCGCTCATCGCGCCGACGACGGTGCCCGCGTCCTCGTCCGCCGCGCCGTTGTTGCTCATGGCCGACCTTGTTGTCCCCTGAGTCTTGGCCGGCTTGTCTTCGACATGCGATGCTGCCGGGCTTTCGCTGGCACTCGATCCGCCTTCATACGTCACGAGAGGATTTCCGACATGCAGGATCTCGCCAGCCTCGCCGTGCAGTGTCTTGATGATGCCCTTACGCGGGCTGGGCACTTCGACAAGCGCCTTGTCCGTTTCCATCTCGGCAAGAATATCGTGCTCTTCGACACTGTCGCCCACCTTGACCTTCCACGCAATGAGTTCGGCCTCATGCACGCCCTCGCCGAGGTCCGGAAGAATGAACACATTGGGATCTGTCGAAGTCTTGCCTGCCATGATGCGTCCTAGCCCCTGTCCTGTTTGAACTTCACTGCCAGCGCGAGCGCTGAGCCATCATCCCCGCGACCATTCCTTCGCTATCTTCGTGCCCAGCACGAGCCCCATCAGCAACCCCATGGCAATCATCACCGTCATGATGATTTTCGTCACGTCGCCCTCAGGTCGAGCCATCTCTGCTGCTGCAAACATCAATACGCCAGGCATTCACGAATCCCCTTTCCGATGCGGGTGGCATCCGGCAGATAGTCAAGTTCCAATTTGTAATACGGCATGATCGTATCGAACCCCGCGACTCGCTGCACGGGCGCTTCGAGATGCAGGAAGCATCGCTCCTGAATCCGCGACGAAATCTCCGCCCCCAGCCCGCACGTCAGCGGCGCTTCGTGCACCACCACACACCGCCCCGTCTTCTCGACGCTGGCCGCGATGGTGTCCGTGTCGATCGGGTCAATCGTCCGAAGGTCAATCAGTTCGACGCTCACATCTTCGGGCAGGTCGTCGAGCGCTTCAAGACATTGAAACACACTCGCGCCCCACGTCACAATCGTCAGGTCCTCGCCCTCGCTCACAATCTTGGCCTGCCCGATCGGAATCGTGTATTCCTCCTCCGGCACCTCTTCGCGATACGCGCGATACACACGCTTGGGCTCGAAGAAAATCACCGGATCCGGGTCGCGGATCGCACTGATAAGCAGGCCCTTGGCGTCGTACGGTGTGCACGGCATCACCACCTTCAGTCCCGGCGAATGCGTGTAGATCGCCTCCGGCGAGTCCGAGTGCAGCTCAGGTGCATGGATCCCGCCACCAACTGGCACGCGAATCGTCATTGGGATCGTGATCGCCCCGCGTGTGCGGTTGCGAAACCTCGCCGCATGATTCACAATCTGGTCATAGGCCGGGCCAAGGAACCCCTCGAACTGAATCTCCGGCACCGGCCTCATCCCCGCAATCGCAAGCCCGACCGCCGCCCCCAGAATCCCCGATTCATCCAGCGGCGTGTTCTGAACGCGATGCTCGCCAAACCGCTCCGCCAGCCCTTCGGTCACGCGAAACACGCCGCCATTGACCCCGACATCCTCGCCGAGAATCACGACACGGCTGTCGCGCTCCATCTCCTGCGCCAGCGCCTGGTTGATTGCCTGAACAAGTGTGAGATTGGCCATCGCATGACTCCGAGCGGCCGGGCCCTCGCCCGACACGCATCATTATGCATTCTGGGTTTCGGCCTTCAGCCCGACCTGATCCGGGTTCTGCCCGAGGCTGCTCGTCCGCATCGTATCGCGCTGCGTGCGCAGGTCGTCATCAAGTTCCGCGAACATATGGTCGAAGAACTCGGTTTTTTCAGGCGCTTCGATGCCCTGCGCCGCCGCCACGATCTCGCCCACGATCTTCTCGGCCCGCGTCTGCAACTCCAACTGGCGTTCGTCGCTCCACACGCCACGCATTTCCAGATACTTCCGCGTCCGAATCAGTGGGTCCTTGGCCAACCATTGCCGCACCTCATCTTCCGAGCGATACCGCCGCGCATCATCCGCGGTCGTGTGGTCGCCCAGCCGGTACGTCACGCCCTCGATGAAGAATGGGGCGCTGTTCTCCGTGCAGTACCGCCGCGCATCGCGCACCGCCTTGTACACCGCAAAGATGTCATTCCCATCAACCTGCAGCGCCGGCATCTCGTACGCGATCGCCTTTTGCACCACCGTCGGCGAGTTCATCTGCTGCTCGCGCGGCACACTGATCGCCCATTGATTATTCTGACAGAAGAAGATCACTGGCACACCCAGCGTCGAAGCAAAGTTCATCGCCCCATGAAAGTCACCTTCGCTGGTCGCCCCGTCGCCGAAGTACGTGATCGCGCACCGATCGCGTTCCCCACGCAACTTGAACGACCACGCTATCCCCGTCGCATGCAGCATGTGCGTCCCGATCGGCACACTGATCGGTGTCACCAGCACCCCCTCGGGGATCTGGTTGCCCCGTTCGTCGCCCATCCAGTGCAGCAGCACATAGTGGTACGGCAGGCCGTGCATGAACATCGCGATGTTCTCGCGATAGCACGGCACAATCCAGTCCTTGCCCTTGACCATCGCCAGCCCCGAGCCCGCCGCATTCGCTTCCTGCCCCTTGTTCTGCGGATACGTTCCCATCCGCCCCGAACGCTGCAACTTGAATGCGATCTCGTCGAGGTGCCGCCCGATCCACATCTGCTCGTACAGATACATCACCTGCTCATCGCTCAGGATCGGCTCGCCATCCTCCATCCCCAGCGATTCATCAAAATTCCCATCCTCATCCAGGATCTGGAGGTTGTCAATGGTCGCGGTATACACGGTCTTTCTGGGCATAGGGACTCTCCGCAGGTCGGCAGCCTCGAGGTCGCGGCCGCCTCTTCAAGCCAAGCGTATGCCTTTGCCGCCGCCCAGACCGCTCCCCCAGCCCCATCCCCGTCCCGCCCAGCCCGCACGCACCTCCGCACCCCCCTCCGTCCATCCGCAAACCGCATTTGTCGCGCATCAGTCACGCTGGGCCCCTTGCCCGGGCCGAACTGAGGGCTACCATTAGGGCCTGTTTTGGAGGACGTTCTCTTCATGCCCACGATCAACCAGTTGATTCGCAAGCCCCGCCGCACTCCCATCGAGAAGTCCAAGTCGCGCGACCTCGATTCGTGCCCACAGCGCCGCGGCGTCTGTCTCACCGTCAAGACCACCACCCCCAAGAAGCCCAACTCCGCGCTGCGCAAAATCGCCCGCGTGCGGCTCTCCAACGGCAAGGAAGTCACCGCATACATCGGTGGCGAGGGTCACAACCTGCAGGAACACTCGATCGTCCTCGTCCGCGGCGGCCGCGTGCGCGACCTGCCAGGCGTTCGCTACCACGTCGTACGCGGAGCGCTCGACTCGCTCGGTGTTGATGGCCGCAAGCAGGGACGCTCCAAGTACGGCGCCAAACGCAAGTAATCTCGGTCGTTATCCAAGGCCCGCACGCGTGTCCGGGCCGTTCTCACCCACGGCAAGTAATCGGCATAAGCCCCCGACCGGGGCACGCCGGTGAACACACAGCGGGATTGCTCCCGCAGATGAGCCAAGGAGTTTTCAATGTCCGGTCGCATCACAGCCTCAGAAACTCAACTCCGCCCCGACCCGCGTCACAACGACATGGTCGTGGCAAAATTCATCAACTGCATCATGCGTGAGGGCAAGAAGACCCGCGCCGAACGCGTTGTGTACGGCGCTATCGATCTTCTCGACGACAAACTCTCCAAGAACGAAGAAGAAGGCAAGCCCCCGCACGGCCTCGCTGTCTTTCACAAGGCGGTCGAGAACGCAAAACCGTACGTCGAAGTCCGCTCCAAGCGCATCGGCGGCGCGAACTATCAGGTGCCGATCCAGGTCAACCGCAAGCGGCAGCAGTCCCTCGCGTTCCGCTGGCTGATCGAAGCGGCCCGCAGCGACAAGGGACGCCCGATGGCGGCTCGCCTGGCCGACGAACTCTGGGCCGCCGCCCGCGGCGAAGGCAAAGCCATGGCCACCCGCGAACAAACCCACCGCATGGCCGAAGCCAACAAAGCCTTCGCCCACTTCGCCAAGTAAGCCCTCTCCTCCCTCCTCTCTATTTCTCTCGATACCCCAAGCCTAGGGATCCCAATCCCTGGGCTTTTCACGTCCGGCCCCAATATAACGACGGGCAGACGCCGGATTGGCGTTCGGTGCAAGCTCGCACAACGGCACCCAGGGCGAAGGCTACTTCAACTTCGTTGATGCGCCCGCGTATCTCGCAGCCTTCGGTATCGGATGCCCGCACGAGCGATCCGATGTGGCAACGCCGCTCTCATGCCCATGCTCAGACCAGAACATGGGCATGCCGCCTCCACGCAGCTCTTACGCCAGATCAGGGAAGAGTTTCTTGACCGTGTCGACCAGGTCGCGGACGTGGCTCGAAGATTCGTCGAAGAGTTTCTGTTCTTCGGGCAGCAGTTTGAACTCGACGATTTTTTCGACGCCGCCCGCGCCGAGCAGGGCCGGCACACCGACGAAGAGACCCTTGGCTCCGAACTGTCCGTTGCAGTACGCCGCCGAAGGGATGATGCGCTTCTTGTCCTTGATGATCGCCTCCGCCATCTGTACGCTGCCCGATGCCGGGGCGTAGTAGGCGCTGGTGCCCATGAGTTTGACAATCTCTCCGCCACCCACCTTGGCACGCTCGACGCAGGCCGCAATCTTGTCGGCCGGCAGCAGATCGGCAATCGGAATGCCGTGGACGCTGGTGAGGCGAGGCAGGGGCACCATGTCGTCGCCGTGCCCGCCGAGCAGCAGCGCCTGCACATCCTCGATCGAGCAGCCGACCTCCCAGGCGATGAAGGTGCGGAACCGCGCAACGTCGAGTGCGCCCGCTTGGCCCATGATGCGGTGGGTGGGGAATCCCGAAGACTTCCACGCGGTGTAGACCATCGCATCGAGCGGATTCGAGACGACGATCACGCAAGACTCAGGCGCGAACTCAGCGACCTTCTCGCTCACAGCGCGCACGATCTTGACGTTGGTTTCGATCAGGTCGTCGCGACTCATCCCCGGTTTGCGGGGGATGCCGGCGGTGATGATCACGACGTCCGAGCCGGCGATGTCCTTGTAGTCGGAGGTGCCGACGATGGCCGAATCGAAGCGTTCAATCGGGCCGCAGCAGGCGAGATCAATCATCTTGCCCTTGGCGAAGTCACCTTTTTCGGGGATGTCGAGAACAACGATGTCGCCGAGTTCCTTGGCAGCGGCCCAGTGGGCACAGGTCGCTCCGACGTTTCCGGCTCCGATGATGCTGAGTTTCGCGCGACGCACTGGGATCTCCTTGGATTCTGTTTGGTGCTGAGGCGGCTTCATGGACGAAGCGGAGCAAAGTATAGGGCGGTCAGGCGGAATCCTGCATCATTTCGGAATGGCAGACCGAAGGGAGGTCAGAGAAGTGCTGAATTTTGAAGCTTGGGGTAAAAATACCGTGAAATTGGAACCCAAGTGTCGCTGAATCGGAAAGTTGTGATAGAATAGAGAAGGTGGGTTTGTCGCTGCTTGGGAGGGGAGGACTCAGCGTTGAGGCCTCAAATGCCCGGTGGCGGATTCAAGAGTCCCGATCGGGACGATGCTGTGCAAATAGTGTGCAAGAGGAGATGAATATGAAGCGAATGATGATTGGTGCGGCGTTGGTTGTCGCTGCGGGAAGCTTTGCCAGTGCGGATACGTTCCTTGTGACGCGTGGCGATCAGATGTTCCGCTACAACTCGAGTACGAACCAGATCGACCAGTTCACGATGACCGATACGTTCCACTCGCTGTCGAACACGAAGCTGGGTGTGATCGGCGTGAGCAACCTTCAGGAGAATGTCGGCAACCCGCCGCCAGACTTCGAAATCTGGCGCGTCGACAACATCAACACGGTTCCGAGCCTGACGCGCATTGGCACATCGACCGATCAGCGCTTCCCGTCGCTCACGCAGGTCGGCAACACGATCTACGGCTTGGGCGAAGGCAACATCGTCACGCTCGACCACAACTTCAACCAGACATTCGTCACGAACATTCAGCCAGGCGAAGCGATCGGTGGCTCGGGCTATGACCCGATCTCGGGCAACTTCTATGTGACGAGCCAGACGACGGATCGCTTCTTCACGCTGGACTTGGGGAACGGCAACCTGAACGCGATTGGTTCGCTTGGCATCGACGTGCGCAACCAGGGCGGCGAGTGGTGGCGCGGCGAGTACTGGGCTGCGTTCGAGGATCTGACCAATGACCGCCTCGTGCTCGGCACGGTGGACACTGGTTCGGGTCTGTTCACGATGCACGTCGTGCTTCAGAACGGTCTTGGCGATCTGGTCTCCAACCGCACCGTCGGCCTTGCGATCATCCCCAGCCCCAGCGGGTTGGCGCTGCTCGGCCTGGGCACACTGGCGGCTCTGCGTCGTCGTCGCTGAACGATCGACCTGAAACTTGTTTGATTTCGTTCACAACGCCCGGGCTTCGGCTTGGGCGTTGTTGTTTTTGTGAATGCTGGGACTCGAGCCGAAGACTGCGACATCCCACAGCGCGAGGTTGATCATCGGCCAGGCGATACGCCAGGCCGAGGCAGGATTCTGCGCGACAATCTCGATGGCGGCAGTGCTGAAGATGTCTCGCACGAGCGTGCTGCTGCGCACGCGCGGCGCGAGCGTGTGCATCCACTCTTGAAACGGGAGCGGGAAACTCGCTTTGGCCCGCGCGAGCGGCTCTGCCGGAATCATGCCAGAAAAAACGCGGCGGAGCGGGATTTTTGTTTCGACGCGATCATCGTTCCAGCTTATGAGCGAGCCCATGCAAAGGCTGCGGGCGTGGGTCGCGACAACGGCATCGGCCAGTGGCGTGCGGCCTTCGACGGATTCGAGCATGGTCGAGGTATCGAGGCGTTGAAGCAAGCCTGCGAGGTTGACGCGCTGTTGCAAGAGCAGGTGTAGATACAGGCGGCGATCCTGTGGCGCGCCCGACGCGGCGGCGGCGCGCTCGCACCAGCGGAACTCGCGCTCGAGTTCGCCGGTGAGCAGTTCGTCGCGGCTGGTGTCGAGCGTGAAGCGATCAGTGAGGGCTGCGGGCTTGAGTGAGGTTGGAATCCAGGCGTTGGATTCGATCTCGAAGCGGGCCATGTCGCTCAGCGACGCGCTGGGGTTGCTGGCGTGAAAGTCGCGTGCCATGGCGAGGGAGTGGTCGTAGCCGGCGAAGAGTTCGTCAGCGCCTTCGCCCGAGAGCGCGACGGTGTGGCCGGCTGACTTGAGCTCGCGTGCGACGGCGTTGATGGCGACTTCGTTCGGTGTGGTGAGCGGAACACCCAGACGTGTGATGAGCGATGGCCAGTGTTCGGAAAAGGCGTGATGGTCGATGATGGTTTGTGTGTGCGCCAATCCGAGGGCTTGTGCGGCGCGGCGTGCACAGGCGAGGTCGTCAGTGTCGCTCGTCGGATCGAGGCTGCCGGCGCAGTAGGTGTGGAGGCCTGAGTGGTGCTGTGCAGCCACCGCGGCGATGATGGTGCTGTCGAGCCCGCCACTGAGCAGACTGCACAGCGGGACATCGGTGCGCAGGTGCGCGACGATCGAGCGTTCGACAATATCTCTCGTCGTGGCGTCGGGGACGCGATTGATCAGGCTGTTGTCGTGGATGTCGGGCGTGAGCGTCGGGTCGCGCAGGTCGAAGGTGAGCCACTGTCCGGGGCGGACTGTGCGGACGCCCTCAAAGAGCGTTTGATCGGCAAGTGTGGTGCGGATCGTGGTGAGGTAGTGGTTGATGGCGTGGAGATCGGGGCGTGCAGGGACGTGCGGGTGCGCCAGAATCGCGCGAGGTTCTGACGCAAAAACAAGTTCAAAGTGGTCGCCCGCGGGGCCGATCCAGTAATAGAGAGGTTTGATGCCCAGCGGGTCGCGTGCCAGTGTGAGGCGTTGTGCTGCGAGATCGAGATATGCGAAGGCATACATGCCTCGGAGGTGCCGGGCAGCGTCGGAGTTGAAGCGGGCGAGGACGGCAAGCAGAGTCTCGGTGTCGCAGTTCGAGGCGAACGTCACGCCTTGGCGGGCGAGGCGTTGGCGCAGCTCGGTGTCGTTGTAGAGTTCGCCGTTGTAGACAAGTGCGTGCCGGGCATCGGGCGTGAGCATGGGCTGGTGGCCGGCGGGTGTGGGGTCGAGAATGCTCAGACGCCGATGGGCCAGAGCGACGTTGCGGGTGGTCCAGATGCCGGCGTCGTCGGGGCCTCGGTGTGTGAGAAGATCGCGCATCTGCACGAGGCGCGCGGGCGAAACTGAGAGACGATGGGGGAGCGCACAGGCCGCGCCGACGATGCCACACATGACTGGAGCATCGGCCGGATAGCAGGTGAGGCCGAAGAAAATGGGGGCGTGAATCAGGAACTGGCAAGGAACTGCCACAGATTCAACGCCAGGCTGATGAGAAACATGCCGACCAGAACCAGGAAGAGCGGTTCGACGAGCAGGTCGGAGATCGGCGGCTTGGTTGCGGGCGAGGAGGAATCGATGGGGAGTTCGGCGGGTACGGACGCCTCGGCAGCGGCGAGTTGTGCCAGTTCGTCGACGGCGTTGATTTCGCGATGCGCCAGTGGAGGTGATTCGTTGCGGCGCAGCGCCCGAAGATCGACGAGCAGGTCGGTGCAGTTGCGGTAGCGGGCACCGGGCTTCTTGGCCATCATCATTTCGATGACTTCGCTGATGCCGGCCGAGAGTTTCGGGTTGACGTGATCGGGCGGGATCAGGTCGGCCTTGAGATGCTTATGCATGACCGACGTCGGGTTCTTGCCCTCGAAGGGGACGGACCCGGTGACCATGTGGTAGAGGGTGGCGCCGAGCGAGTAGATGTCGGCGGGCGGAGCGATATCGACTTCGCCGCGGATCTGCTCGGGGCTGATGTAGTAAGGGGTGCCGAAAGCCTTGCCCTTCTCCGCTTCCGCAGCATCCTTGTCGGAGATGGCGCGCGCCAGGCCCATGTCGGCAACCTTGACCACGCCTTCCTTCGAGATCATCAGGTTCTTCGGCTTGATGTCGCGGTGGATGAGGCCCTTCGAGTGCGCGTGTTCGAGCGCTTCAGCGACCTGGATCACAATATCGAGGGCTTCAGATTCGGCGTAGCGCTTATGCTTGACGATGTCGTCGTGGACGGTGCGCCCTTCGACGTACTCCATGACGAAGTAGTACACGTCGCCGGCGCGACCGACATCGAACGCCTGCACAATGTTGGGGTGATTGAGTTGAGCCGCGGCTCGCCCTTCGGCAAAGAAACGCTCGATGAACTGCGGGTTCTGGCTGTGCTGCTTCGGCAGGACCTTGATCGCTACCGAGCGATTGAGGCTCAGTTGGCGTGCTCGATAGACCGTAGCCATCGCGCCCGAACCGAGTTTGACCTCGATCTTGAACCCCGGGATCTGCTGGCCGGAGCGCTCGGCTTCGATGCGCTCCTTGAGGCGTGCGAGCTGACGCTTGGTGATGAACTCCTTGTCCAGGAGAATCTGCGCAAGGGACTGATCGCGGCGGTCCTCGCCTTCGGTCGTGTGCTTCGCGGCGGTGAGGCAGGCCTGCACTTCGTCGGTGGTGGCCAGCCCCTGCTCGACAACGAGTCGACCGACCAGCGTGTCGATGTTGGTGTTGCCCTTCGCGGCGCGCTGAATGGCCTCTTCGACTTCCTCGACCGAAAGCTCGTCGCTGTTGTTTGCGAGGGGCGTGGTGTCGTCGCTCCCTGCCAGCGGCGTGGTCTTGTTCGGATCTTGTTCTTGCGACGAGTGATTCATGTCGAAGAGAAGCCTCGGGTGGTGAGAGGGAACGTATGGGGGGATTCAGGCGCTGTCAAACTCCCTCCAGTTTGACAGGCCCCTATTGCCCTTACGCAGTTCATCGCTCTGAGGATCGGCCGGACAAGGGTTACAAGCCCAATCTGAGCATGCGTGTGCAGCGGGAGTTGCCATTCTTGGAGCGATTCCGGTGTGTGCATGGCCGGGGTCAATCCCGCCAGAATCTGATCGAAAAGAGTACGAGGAGGGCAAAGATTTCGAGTCGGCCTAGGAGCATGACGCCGCACAGCATGAGTTTTGACGGCTCGCTGAGCCAGGCGTAGGTCTCGACCGCGCCGACGCGCCCGAGGCCCGGACCGACCGTGCTGAAACAGGCCACCACAGCAGTGCCAGCCGTGGCCAAGTCGATCGCGGGCTCGAGGAGCAGCAGCACACCCGTGCCGACGATCCAGAGAAGGATCACGGCGATGAAGTAACTCATGGCTGCGCGCATGGCGGTGTCGTCGATGATGCTGCCCGCGACGCGCACGGGGCGCACGACATTGGGGCGGAACGCACGCTCAATCTCGCCGCAGATCGCACGCAGGACGATCCAGACGCGGATGACCTTGATGCCGCCCGCGGTCGAGCCCGAGCACCCGCCGATGAACATGAGCAGGACAAGAAGCGACTTGGCAATCAGAGGCCACTGGTTGAAGTCGCTGGTGGCAAAGCCGGTGGTGGTCTGAATGGTGGCCGTCTGGAAGGCAGCAGCGCGGATGGCTTCGAAGGTCGTCGCGCTGGCGGTCTGGCCCGCGGTCGAGGTGATAGACGTATGCACAATGACAGCAGCGATGATCGCGGTGACGACGGCGATCGACCCGAGATACAGCCGCAGTTCGGTGTCGGCCAGGACCGCACGAAAGCGACTGCGCACCAACTGGCAGTAAAGCCCGAAGTTGGCTCCGCCGAGAATCATGAAGAGAATGATGATCCATTCGATGCCCGGCGAGCCGAACGCAGCGGCCGAGGCGTCGCGCGTGCTGAATCCGCCGGTGGCCAGGCTCGCAAAGGCGTGGCAGGTCGCGTCGAACCAGGTCATGCCCGCAATGCGCAACGCGATGATCTGTGCCAGCGTCAGGCACGAGTAGATGATCCAGAGCAGGCGCGCAGTCTGGCGCACTTCGGGGCGCACGCCCGAACGTGTCGTGCCGGTCTCGGCGACGAACAGACGCTTGGTGGCCGCGCCCAGGCTTGGCAGAATGGCGACGAAGAGGACGATGATGCCCAGCCCGCCGATCCACTGTGTGAGCGCGCGCCAGAGCAGGATGCTGCGGGGCATCTCGTCGAGCCCGCTGATGATCGTCGCGCCCACGGTGGTCAGGCCGCTGACGGCCTCGAAGTAGCAGTTCACCGGCGAGCGGAGCAACGCGCGCGCGGGGATCTCTGACGGACACCACAACGCCCAGAAGTAGTACGGCAGGCTCGCCAGCGCCGCACCGACGATCCACGTCAGCGCGACCAGCAGCATGGCCTCGCGGCGTTCGATCTGGGGCGCAGCGCGCCTGAACGGCAAGAACGCCAGCAAACCCCCGAACGCACCGCATGCCGCAGCGGCGGCAAACGCGGCCGGCGTGCGCGATTCGAGCGGGTCCCTGAGTCCCAGCACGAACGCAAACGCCGCGGTTGCCGCCAGCACGCTGGCCAGCGCGAGCAGGAGCACACCGATCTGCCGGATGACGAAGCAGTGGTTCATGGCGGTCTATGCGCTGCCTGCCAGCGCCATCAGGTCGGCGGCGCGCTGGTGCGGGCCGACGACCAGGAGCGTGTCCCCGGCGTAGAGGGCCGAATCGCCATCTGGAACGAACGCATCGCCCGTCCTGTTGACCGCAGCGATGATGAAGGCCTCGGGGGTGATCTTGTCCTTGAGTTTTCGGCCCGCCGCAGGCGATGTGGGCGCGATGCGGACCTGGTAGACATCCAGCACGCCCCGGTTCAGGCTCGTCAGCAGGGCGACGGGCTTGTCGCTGAGCAGCTGGTTGAGTTCGCGCATCGCCGCCATGCGCGGGCTGAACGCCATGTCGATGCCGACGCTCGAGAGCAGGTGCAGATAGATCGGTTTCTGCACGACGGCGATGGCCTGTTTGACGCCCTGGCTCTTGGCCCACGCCCCGCCGAGGATGTTGCGCTCGTCGTCGTCGGTGATGGCGATGAACACATCGGCCCTGGCGAGGTATTCGCTGCTGAAGACTTCGCGCTGCGTCGGGTCGGCGTGAATCACGGTGACCCAGTCCAGTTCGCGGGCCAGGGTTTCGGCGCGGGCGCGGTCGGGCTCGAAGAGCCTGATGTGAAACGCGCGGTCGCGCAGCGCGCGGCAGAGCCAGTGGGCCATCGCGCCGCCGCCCATGATGACCACCTCGCGGCGATGGGTGGGTTTTTCGCCGAAGAGCCGCGTGGCTTTGGGCAGCACCTCGCGCGCCGCGACAAGCACGACATCGTCACCCGGCTCAATCACCAGATCGCCGCGCGGCGCCAGCGACTGCCCGCTGCGGATCACGCCCACAACGCGCGACGCCGGGGGCAGCGCGATCGCCGCCAGCGACCGGCCCGCCGCCGGGGCCTTGTCCGGGACGGTGCATTCCGTCAGGCCGATGGTCCAGTTGGCGAACGACTCGATGGCGATGGCGGCCGGGTTGCGCACCACATGCGCGATCTGCTGGCTCGTGGCGAACTCGGGGCAGATCAGCCGGTCGATGCCCAGATGTTTCGCGTAGCCGAACCGCCGCTCGTCATAGAAGACGCCCAGACGCACGCGCGCGACGCTGCGCCGGGCGCCGAGGCCCTTGGCGATCGACGCCCCGAGCAGGTTCACCTCGTCGCGGTCGGTGGCGAAGAGGGCCATGTCGGCGGCGGACGCGCCGGCCTCGGTCAGGGCGGCGGCCTGCGTCGCGTCGCCGATCATCGACGCCACATCGAACTGGTCGGCAATGGCCCGCACGCGATCGGGATCGCGGTCGAGAACGGTGATGCTGTGGTGAGCGCTGCTGAGGGCCTCGGCGGCGAACGCGCCGACATGTCCTGCGCCGCAGATGATGATCTTCATCGGCCCTCCTGCAAGCGGGAATGGTAGCGGGGGGTTGTCTCGGGGTGGAGTGCGGGTGCTGATCCCGTTCTGGCCTGATGGGCGGGCCACCCGCTCAAGCCCGAAGCGGATCGCTGAAGCCCGAAGCGGCGCGCAGAGCACTTTTCCACCAAAGAACAATTCTTTTCCACACAAGCAAGACTCTTTTCCACCAAAGAGGAGCTCTTGAGGCCCAAAGAGGAGCGCCAGAGGGCCAAAGAATCGTTCCAGCGCGGGCAGGAATTGCGAGATTGGCCGCTGGCGCGATGAATAAACCCGACGGACCCGCGCCGGACGCCGCGCCGCCACGTCATGGTGCAGTCGGTACTGTTCGGCTCAACCCTGCCCGCGCCGAAGACGGCATGCCACCCGCCGTGCCACTGAAGTCGATGGCTCGGCATCGACTTCGGTGCGTCTGGACGGCGGCGGGTGGCATCGATCAAGTGAAGGAACCCGTGACCGCCGCCATCGGTCCCCCTGAAGCAACCCGTGCCACCGATCGCCGGTTCCTCCGGCGATCGGTGCAACGGACCCGCGCGCCGCAGCACGCAGCCGCGATGAACGCGCACGTCCCCACCACCGTCCGCACGCGG
>JAANMT010000726.1_pt1 | contig 35522 bp, 29 predicted proteins | sample 7279711 | NCBI WGS metagenome assembly JAANMT01 (sample SAMN14094538, study PRJNA606508) | bioreactor metagenome | isolation source: A lab-scale SPAN reactor treating ammonium-rich wastewater day 1 | place: Ireland: Galway | collected 2017-01-16 | reverse complement strand
CCACTTGGTGCTTTCGACGCTGCACGCCATCGATACCGTGAACACCATTGACCGCATCTGCGCGATGTTCCCCAGTACGGAGCAGGAGTACATCCGCATGCAGTTGTCCATGGTGCTTCGCGCCGTCATTGCCCAGCGCCTGCTGCCAACGCGCGCCGGCGACAAGCGCGTGATGGTGGCCGAGTTGCTCATGGTGACCACAGCCGTGGCCAACTCCATTCGACTGGGTCAGCCTGCGCTGGTCTATCAGGCGCTGGAAACAGGCGCCCAGCACGGCATGGTGGCCATGGACAAGTCGCTCATCGACCTCGCTCGCAAAGGCGTCATCGACCCCGACGTGGCCATCCGCCAGGCGCGCTCACAGAAGAAAGTGGCCGAGCAACTCGGGCGTGCGGGCATGGTCCAGTAAACAGGAACTCTCGCGCGTCGGCTCTGCCGGCTCACGGCCCCGGGCGCACGAGGTGGTACGCGAGAACCCATGATCAACCTAGATCAGAACGCTACGACTCCCGTCGCCGACGAGGTACTTGCTGAGCTGGTGCGCTGTACCCGCGAGTACGACGGCAATTCCTCCAGCGGGCACTCCATTGGCGTGAAGGCCGGTAGTTTCCTTGACGAATGCCGCAAGCGCGTGGCCAGGGCGCTCAACGCCAAGCTTCCCTCCGAGATCGTCTTTACCTCCGGAGGCACGGAAAGCGATAACACCGCCGTAGAGGGCATCGCCTATGCCATGCAGCAGGCGGGGCGCGGCAACCACCTGATTACCAGTGCGATTGAACACCGCGCGGTCCTGGCACCCTGCGAGTTCCTCACCAAGCACGGGTTTGAGCTTACGGTCCTGCCGGTCAATGAAGTGGGCTGCGTGCGCTTTGAAGACGTACAGAAGGCATTGCGCCCCACGACGATCCTTGTTTCGGTCATGCTGGCCAACAACGAGATCGGAACGATTCAGCCGATCAGCGAGATCTCCAGGCTGGCTCGCGCCCGAGGCATTTGCGTTCATACTGATGCGGTGCAGGCCGTAGGCAAGTTACCGGTGGACGTGCAGGCCCTGGGTGTCCATGCCCTTTCGCTTTCGGCTCACAAATTCTACGGGCCCAAGGGCGTGGGGGTACTTTACCTGCAGCAGGGCACCCCGTTTACGCCCTTCATGCTGGGCGGGACACACGAGCATAATTATCGTGCGGGCACCGTGGCTGTTCCGCAGATTGGCGCACTGGCCAAGGCTCTCGAGTACGCCGAAGGCAAGCGCCAGAAGTACGGCGCTGAACTGCGGCGCCTTCGCGATCTGCTGATCTCGCTGGTGCTTGAGAAGGTCCCGGGCAGCCACGTGAACGGCGATGTCAAGCACTGTACGCCCAACACCGCGAGCATCCGCTTTGACGGCGTTTACGGCGGTCATCTGCTGCGAAAGCTGGATACGCTGGGGGTGCTGGCCAGCGCGGGTTCAGCCTGCATGTGGGAGCGCACCAAACCCAGCCATGTGCTCACCGCGCTGGGCCTGACGGACGAGCAGGGCGGCGGCACGCTGCGGTTTTCGCTGGGTTACGACAACTCCGAAGCCGAGATCCGCGAAGTCGCCAACATCCTGGCCCGCGTGGTTCCTGAAATGCGTCGCAACCCGCCGGCTGAGGTTTCTCCTCCCCTGGCCCGCGCTTCTCATTGACGCCATGCTTTCAACAGGCGGCAGGGACTTTGAGTCCCTGCTTTCTGGCGTGAGATGTTACAGAAGCAACGGCGGTTGTCCGCCTTAGCCTACTGGGTAAGAATCTTCTCTCGGCGCTGGGCCTGTTCCTGGCGGTACTTCTCGCGCATCGCCACGGCCTCCGCGCGCCGCTTGGCGTCTGGGTCTTCGAGGTACTTCACGCGGTGGTGGTACATGGCGGCCAGGCTCTTGACGAGAGAGTCCTCGACCTTGGCCAGTTCCTGGCGCGTGATGTCGCACTCGTCGAACTGGCCATCGAGCAGCTTGGCCGTGATTGTCTCGCGAACCATGTTGCGCAGATCGTCGGGGTGCTGCAGGCCGCCTGCGAAGCGGCTGCGGGCCGTGGCTTCCACGTGGTCGGCTATCGCGCTGATGGCTGCTTCCTTGGTTTGCGGTTTGGGGCCGGGATAGCGGAACTGCGACTCCAGTATGGTCTCGCCGTCCTTGGCCTGCTGCTTGGCCTTGTAATAGAAGTACTTCACCGTGCTGGTGCCGTGATGGCCGGTGATGAAGTCTTCGATGGCAGAAGGCAGCTTGTGCTTGCGTGCAATCAGAATGCCGTCGGACACGTGGCTGATGATGATCATCGCGCTCATCATGGGGCTCAGCCGGTCGTGGAGAAGCTTGGATTCGGGCTCGTTCTCCGTGAAATACTCCGGCCGCACCATCTTGCCCAGATCGTGGAACATGACACCGACTTCCGCCAGCAGGCCGTTGCCGCCGATGGCCTCCACGGCGCGCTTGGTGAAGTTCGCGACATTGCGCGTGTGCTGGTAGGTGCCGGGCGCCCGCTCCTGCATCATCTGCAGCAGCGGGTGTTCACGTTCCAGCAGCTCAATCAGGCGCAAGTCCGTCGTGATATTGAACAGGCGTTCCAGCACCGGCAGCACGAAGGTCGCCAACACGCCCAGCACCACACCGCGCGCGAGCGACACGCCGATCCATGAAGCCAGCTCGATCCAGTCAGAGGCGTGCCAGGCTCCTGCCAGAAACAGGGCGGCAATGAGGGCGCCCTGCGCGGCACCGCCCGCCAGCCCTACCATGGCCAGCTTGTAACGTGAGCGCAGGTTATTCGTGAATAGGACGGCCGTGAGCGAGCCCACCAGCAGGACCAGCACCGGCAAAGGCTCAAATCGTTCAGCCCTGAGCGCGACCAGCGTCACGGCGATGGCGGCGAACAGTGTGGCATCCAGGGCAAAGCGCTGGTCGAACACCACGGCATAGACGATCCCAAACAACATGAGCGGTACGAACCACTCAAAGCGAAGCACACCCAGCTCGAAGTTTCGGGCCAACTGCGCTCCCGCAACGCAAATCAGCAGGGAAGCCCCAAACAAGATCTGCTTGCGACTTTCCTGTAGAAACGCCGGGCGAAATCGCTGCAAATAGAACAGATACATGGCCGCAAAGCAGCCGATGAGCAGGGCGTTGCCGCCCACGATTGCGGGCGTAAGTCCGGTGTAAGGAACGAGTACAATGGCCAGCATCAGCAGCGCAAAGGTGCTGACCGCGGCCAGGCGCACGCTCCAGACTGACCAGTCGATTCTGCGCTGGGCGCGCTCGGTTTCCCCGAGGCGCTGCTCAATGAGCTCCAGGCGCTGGTCCACGATGTCTTGAGTGGCCATTGTCTCCCTCGCGGGCGCCCAACGGCCCCGCCATGCCCTTTACGCAATGGTCCATAGCACCCAATCACATCGGTTACGTCAAGGTTTGGCTGAAGGGGTCGCCACTGATTTCGCTAACGTTTGGCGCCATGGGGCGTTACACTCCTTGCTTCGCACCCCACAGAGGCAACCCCAGACGGGCCTTGTATGTTTCGATGGACCAATTTCGCTCTCTGCTTTATCTCCCTAAGTCTTTTTTGCTCTGCCCTTTGCGCTGAGAACATTGATTACTTCCCGCGTGTGCGTTCGATTCAGGACCTCGTCGAGCGCGCGTCTGGCAGCAAGTACAAGGACAAGACCACGTTGCTGGGCAACGAGTTGTTTTCATTCGGTGCCAGCGCAGGCTACACCAGTGACTACTACTGGCGCGGCTACCAGCTCTTTAATGAAGACCTCCTGGCTTACGCCGACGGTTATGTAAACATCTATGGTTTCGAGGCCAGCGTTTGGACGATGTACAACTTCAATCGCTCGAACCTGCGCCCCACGGAAACCGATTACCGCTTCCGCTACCAGTTCGAAATCGAAGGCACGATCATTTCGCTGGGTTATACATGGTACGACTTTGCCGGATCCGACGGATCTCTGGGCAAACCCAACCAGGGCTTTGGCAAGAAGGCACCCAAAGAGTTCCCTGACGATCGCTTCCCCAGTTCCATCCATGAGGCGCAGCTAAGTCTCAGCTACTTTCCTTCGGTGCTGCAGGCCGGCGGTGTCAACTTGCTGTTCACGGTCAACGTGTTCCAGCGTCTCGACGATGAGGGCACGCGCATCGAAAGTAGCGTCACGGTCTTTGTGGACAGCCCGCAGTTCACGATCTTCGGCGATTACTTTTCGATCACGACTACAACAACTTATCAGCACCGCTACCTGACCAATCGTTCGTATTTCCAGGGCCAGACCACGCATGGGCGCCTGGTGTACAACCTGGACAAGTACCGCATCGCCCCGATTTTCTTTGTCATCGAGGGCATCTACTACACGGGGTTCAACAAGGACCTGGTGGACGGTTTCTACTTCGGGGGAAGCATCAACATCCGGTTTTAGAGGGCTGCGGCCGCGCCCCGAAGGGCTGTGACCTCGCAGGGGGCCATCAGCCTCAACTCGCCGCACCCACTACGCCGAGGGGCAGCTCTCGCCAACATGGCTTCAGCGACGCCGCGATCCAGTCCCTTGTCCGCCGTCCGCTTCTTCGTGCTCGGCGTTTTTTCTCGCATAATCCGGCGCGGGTTTTTCCGGCTGGTGCTGCTCTTCTTCCTGCTGTTCTTCCTCGCGCCCATGGTGGCCGTCAACGTGCTGGCCAATCGCAGCACGGGCAACTGGCTGCTGGAGCAGGCCGTTGGGGAGGTCTTTAACACCGAACTGGCGACCGTCGCATGGGACCAGCCATTGACGGAAGTGACTGGACCCGGCCTTTCGCTCATGGGCACGGTGACCTATCGCAACATCGTGGTCAAGCGCCGCCTGCCGCTCTCGCCCCCCGGTACCCGATTCGATTATGCTCTCGTCGAGCTGCCGGAGCTGGTTCTACGCTACGATTTCAAGCGGCTGCCGGGTCTGCCAATTACCCGCGTTGAAGTGCCCAAGCCGGCGTCGCTCTACTTCAATACCCAGGGCGGGCGCTGGCTCGACGCCGACCTCTTCAAACCCGGCGGCGGCGAAGACTCTGGTTTCCCGCGTCTGCCCCAGTTCATTCTGCGTAACGCCCAGGTTCGCGTCCGGGCTGACTCGGTCCTGCGTCCCCCCGAAGACCTGCCCGCTGACGTCGCTGGAGGGCCGCGCGACTGGTATGACTTCTTTGTCAACGATCTGTCGCTGCTTCCCAGTCGCGCCAACCCTGACGCCTTTGATCTGTCCGGTCGTGCATCGGGCATTCCCTTTGGCAGTTTTGACCTAGCGGGCAGCGTGGCCCGTGACGGCAGCCGTGTCGAGGTACTGTTTGCACAGCGCGGGATGAAGCTGGATGGCAATCTGGTCTCGGCCCTGAGTATCGAGGTCAGGCGCATCTATGACCAGTTCCAGATTGAGGGTGTAGCGGACATCGCCTGCCGCCTCGTGATTCCCGAGAAGAAGCCCCTCGACTTCCAGGCCGACATCGACATCTATGATGGGCGCCTGTGCTTCGTGGGCTTTCCACTTCAGGTGACGCCGGCCACGGCGCGTCTGCACGTGCACAACAACCGCGTGGTTATCGAGGCCATCCGTGGACGTCGCGACAGCGCCTCGGTCCTCGTGACTGGAGAGGTCAGCAACATCGGCAGCATTGGCGAGAACCTTCAGGTCAGCGTGGACATCCGTGACCTCTTGGTCGACGAGCGCTTCAGGTTGGGCCTGCTGGAGGCGCGGCTGCAGCCGGGCAATGAAAACCCGGAGACTGGTCGGCCATGGCCCGCCGAAGCCTGGACACCCGCCCTGATTCCGCCGCGCGCGCGCTGGGAAAGCGACGCCGAATGGCGGCGCCGTCAAGGTTATCCAGAGTGGCCGGGACAGGACATGACGGCCGGCGGAGTGGTCTACCCGAATCTGGATGCAGTGCTTCCCTTTGTGGCGCGCGGATTTGTGCCCACGGGCTACTGCAACTTCCGCCTGGACACGCGAGAAACCTGGAAGGGTGGTTACGAATCCATCAAGCTGCCCGATGGCCGGACGACGCAAAAACGCATCACGGACCGGGACCAGAAGTGGTGGGTCTATGTGCGCGATGCCTCCGCCTGTTACGTCGGATTGCCCGAGCAGAATGAGGGAGGCTTCCCTATTCCCATCTATCGTGGGTTTGGCGTGGTTGAGGGTACGGTCAAGTCCGGGACGCCCAGTGTGTTTCTGGTGCGCGGTTACAACGCCGACGAACTGGCCCGCATTCCAGAAGCTGAGGAGCGAGGCATGCGGCCTTCCTCGTTCTTGTCGGCGGAGCGATCCAAGCCCGGGCAACGGGTAAACCTGCGTGCCACGTACCGCGATCCGGAAATGGGTCCACCGGATCTCGTCCTGAACATCAACAGCGAAGGCATCGACGTTGATGAGACTTTCAAGGACGCCCTGCCCAAGAACATCCGTGACATTGTCGAGACCTTCCAGCCCCGGGGCCGGGCCGATGTGGAGTCCGCCGAGGTGAAGATCATTCCGGCCTTGGACAAGATTGACTATCAGTTCACGATCAAAGCCAAGGGTGTGATGGCGCGCTATCAGTTTGAGGGCGCTTCGAGGCCTGTGGAGTTGTCTGACATTCAGGGCAACTTGCGCATCAACAACATTACGGGTGTGGTGGAAGTTTCCAGCGTGCGCGGACGCCTTGCCGGCAGCCAGGTGTACCTTGATGTCACCTACCGCGTCGGAGAGCGGGATCCGGCTATTTCGTTTTCTGCCGGCGCTGAGGACTTCGCCATCGTTCCGGTGATCGCGGACATGCTTCCGCCGCAGCTTTCGCAGGTGTTCACTGACTTCGAGCCCGCGGGCAACATCCTGCTGCGGGTGGCGGGAACTCGGGATGTGCCGGGTGAGGCCAATCGCATCGGCACAGAGGTGTCCTTTCGCGGTGGATCAGCCCGCTACGTGAAGTTCCCTTACCTGCTGACTTCCATGACCGGCCGGGTTTTCGTCGAGATTACCGACGGTCAGGTCGTTGTTTCACTGCAGGAATTGGGCGGCACGGGCAGCAGCAAGGACAGTTCGATTCGCGTGGGAGGGCACGTTCAGGTGCCGCTGGCGCAGGAAGGCGCCGAAGCGGGCAAGGTGCGTTATGACCTGCACGTTCGGGCGTCGCGGATCAACATAGACGATGCGCTGATCGATGCCCTGGTCGAGTTGTTTCGCGAGAAAGGCCAAACCGAGAAGCCCGCTGTTGTGCGATTCATCGAAGATCTGAATATCACCGGCACCATCGGCATCGACGCGCGGCTGGCGGCCACCGAACAGGGTGAAAATGTCTGGGGGGTGGAGATATCGCTCGAAGGCTGCGCGATGAACTACACCAAGTTTCCCTATCCCGTCAGCGACCTCACCGGAACCGTCATCATCGACGGGACAGATCTGGAGTTTCAGGGCGTGCAGGGCCGCGCCGAAGGCCAGGGAAAGGTGATGCTGACCGAGGCCTCATACGCAGCCGAGCAGGGTTGGCGCGTTGCCCTCAGCGCTCGCACTGTGCCCTTCACCGCGACCCTGCGCAATGCGTTGCCTCAGGCGCTTATGGCGCGCTTTGACGCGGCCAAGCCTGATGGCGTATTCGACATCGACATCGCGCTTCAGGGCAAGGACGAGGCTTTCTCCTTCCAGTGCGCCATGGACCTGCATGACACCAGCCTCGATCTGGGCCTGCATTTCGACAAGGTCAACGCGAGGGTGGACTTTTCCGGCCTGTTGCAGGGCGACAAGCGCCGCGCCAATGGCAGCCTCAGGGTGGACAGCCTTCTATGGAAAGATGCGCGCTTCAACGACCTGACTACAAGTGTGCAGTTCGTGAATGACCGCCTGGTCCTGCCCAATCTCCGCGGACTGTTCTACGGAGGAAGTGTGGAGGGATCCTTGAGCGTGACAGAGGCCGGCTACGAAGGCCAGGTACAGGTGCGCGGCGCGGATTTGGGCGAACTCGGACGCACGGCATTTCCTAAGGCCGGCCAGCTCCAGGGCGCCATTGACGGGGAACTGGTCTTCTACAGTCAGCCGGACCGCAACGGCCAGATTGGCCGCGGCCGCGTGGATGTGGCTGCGTTTGATGCAACTTCCTCCGATCCCAAGCGCCGAGAGGCCAAGCTGGCCGAAGTGCCTCTGTTCAGCCAGATATTTGCGACTACCAAGAACCCCCAGAATTTTGACGAGGGCCACGTCTTCTTCTGGCTGGGGCCGGACCGCCTGACCATCCGTGAGATGGACTTCGTCAGCGATGCCGCGCGCGTCGAGGTTTTCGGAGGCGATGACGAGAACTACATCATTTACGACACGGCCGAGATGCGAATGAAGCTTTTCTTCACGATTGCGCCTCGGGCGCCGACCATCCCCGGCATTCAGCAGATCTTCGACCTGCTCAAGCAGATTCTGTTTCCCCTGTACGTGACGGGCACGCTCAATTCGCCGAAAGTCGAACCGTTCAGCCTCGAGCAGAAGGATCTGGATTCGCAACGTGACCAGTTCCCGCGGCCTCCTCGGGAGAACTGAAATGCGCCGCCAAGATTCCCGGGCTCATCGTGTCCGGCGTGCACAGCACGGGCCGGGCGAGGTCCGCATAACGGCGGGGGAGTTTCGCTCGCGCGCGTTGATGTGCCCGGCCACAGGGCTGGTGCGACCCATGCTCAACAAGGTGCGCCAGGCCATGTTCAACGTGCTGGCCGATGACGTGAAGGACGCTGTGATCTGGGACTGCTTTGCCGGCTCGGGCCTGCTGGGCTTTGAGGCGCTTTCGCGCGGCGCCGCCCACTGCGTCTTCGTTGAGAGCGATCCGCGGCATATCCAGATTATCGAGGCCAACGCACGGGCCCTGGGTGCCAGGCCCCGCTGCACGGTACTTCGGGCTGACCTGTTCTCGCTGGTCAACAGCGGGCGCTCGCGGCTTGAACACGCCCCGGCGGGTATTGTGTTCTTGGACCCGCCCCACGCCATGATTGCTGACCCGGAAGCCGGGCCCTTCTGGCCCTGGCTTGAGAACCTGCATCTCACGCCGCTGGTGAACGGGTTCACTCTGCTCGTACTCGGTCATCACGGCCAGCTGGATTTCCCTGCGGAGGTCGGTGCCTGGCGCAGGGCGGAATCCCGTCGCTACGGTAATGCAGCTTTCACGTTTCTCGTGCGTCAGGATCATCCCGACGAAGAAGAAGGCTGAACGCTCAAGCTAGAACCGGCCTTCACCATCGCTTGACCCTGTCCAACCCGCGGCCTGGAATCCAGAATTCATCCATGTCAGTTTCTTCTCTGATCGGTTTGACCCTTCAACAGCTCCGCGATGAGGTCGTCGCGCTGGGCCACAAGCCCTTCGTGGCCAAACAGCTCGCGCAGTGGCTTTACCAGAGGCGGGAAACCGATCCCGCGCGCATGACCAACCTGCCGCGGGAGCTTCGCAAGAAGCTGGCGGAGCAACCCCTGCTTACCTGCACGGTGATCACCACAGAAGACAGCGGCGAAGGCACCACCAAGCTGGCAGTGCGCCTGCATGACGGGACCATCATTGAGTGCGTGTTGATGGAGGAGGACGGCGAAGACGGTACGCCGCGCCTGACTGCCTGCATTTCCACGCAGGCGGGGTGTGCCATGGGCTGCCGCTTCTGTGCCTCGGGTGTGCTGGGCCTGAAGCGGCACCTTTCGCCGGGCGAGATTCTCGAGCAGTTCTACCACATCGATCAGGTACTCAAGCGCAAAGGCCTGCCGTGGCTGACCAATGTCGTGGTCATGGGCATGGGCGAGCCTCTGCACAACTTCGACAACCTGATGCAGGCACTGACGGTTCTGAACGCGGACTGGGGTTTTGGTGTTGGTGCGCGGCGAATCACAGTCTCAACGGTCGGCCTGCCGGATAAGATACGCGAACTAGCCAGTCAGGGGTTCCAGTTCAACCTGGCGATATCCCTGCATGCAACCAGCGACGAGCAGCGCACCAGGCTGATTCCAACCAACGTCGCCACCGGTCTGAAGAACATCATCGACGCCGCGGCGGATTACTTCCGCCAGACGCGCCGTGAGGTCACGTTCGAGTACACGCTGGTGGGGGGCGAAAACGACAGCGCCGCGGACGCCGGTCGCCTGGCCGCGCTGCTGCGGGACTTTCCACGGGCCAACGTGAACCTCATTCCCATGAATCCTGTAGAGGGAAGCGGATTGAAGGCGCCCGGCACCGAATCAGTGGAGGAGTTCAGTCGCGCCTTGCGGGAAGCCGGCGTCAATGTGCACGTACGGCGCAAGCGCGGGCGCAGCGTGCAGGCCGCCTGCGGACAGTTGCGCCTGCGCCTGGAGCAAAGCAGCTGAAGGTGGAGCGTCGCGGGACGTCCGAGCAAGCTTGGCTACGGTCCATTCAGAACTTAGAACTCACTCCATGGCCAAAGTCTCCGACGCGTTCAGCGGAAAGCTCCTCGAGGCTCTCAGCCGCTTCGATCTTAACTTCAAGGCCCTGACCTCCTCCGGTGAGCGCGGTGAACGTCGCTCCAAGCGGCGCGGGCAAAGCGTGGAGTACGCCGATCACCGGGAGTACACCCACGGCGATGATCTGCGCCGCCTCGACTGGCACGCCTACGCGCGCCTGGAGCAGATGTTGATTCGGCTCTATGCGGCGGAAGAGGTGCTGCCCCTGGAGGTCATCATTGATCTGTCCGCGAGCATGGACTTCGGCACACCCACAAAATACGTCGCGGCGGCCCGTATTGGCTGCTGCCTCACTCAGATAGCCCTGAACAAGGGCACGCCCACACGCTGGCGCTTTGCCATGACCCGACCTCTGGAGCCTCTGATGTTGAGAGGACGAGGCGACCTGCCCAAGGTCTTGGGCGTGCTGGATGAACTGGAGCCCGAGGGGCAGGGCGCATTGGCCGAGGCCCTGCGGCGCAGCGCGCAGCAGGGGCCGCGGCGCAAGGCGCTCATCGTACTGACCGACGGCTATGATCGAGACCTGATCCGGCCGGCCCTGCGAGCCCTGCGCGCGGCCGGCACGGAGATACATCTCGTGATGGTGCTCGCTCCCGAGGAGACCGAACCCCAGGACCGAGGGGAGTTCACGTTCATCGACGCAGAAACGGAGCGTGAGTCGGTGCTGTCGCTTGATGGCCGCGCCCTGTCGCGTTACATGGAGCTGCTCGCGGGTTACCGTTCGGAGTGGGCGGAGTTCTGCCGCTCCAGCGGCATTGCCCTGCTGGAGATATCCAGCGCCGCGAACATTGATGCGGCGCTGTTCAAGGATCTCGCTCATGGCGGCCTGATCAGTTGAGCGGGCCGGAGCCCCCTACAACTCGGCGCGCTGCCACTGCGCCCACAGGTCACGGGCAAGCCACGCGGCATTCTCGTGTATCCCCAGCTTCGAGAAATGGCCCAGGGTGTTGCGCACATCGCGATCGAGCAGCGCCCGCGCGCTCGGGTTGAAACGCGGGTCCACGGCCTGCGGAAAGTCGATGATGCGCAGGGGGTCCTCCGAATTGTCGGCATCCACCAGAATGTTGTAGGGCGACAGGTCCCCGTGAACAAGGTTCGCGCCCAGCATCATTTCGATGTTCGCCTTGAGCAGGGCCCAGATATCCCGGGCCTGCGCTTCCGTCAGCCTGGCGTTCTGCAGCAACGTCGCTGCCGCGCCCTCACGGCCATAAAACTCCATGAGAATAGTCGGTCCTACCTGCTTGATGGGCTCCGGCACATAGACGCCTGCCTCAAACAGGTTCTTCATGTTCTCGAACTCCGTGCCCACCCAGAGCCCGAACTGAACGCTCTGGCCGAACTCGGTTTTCTGCTCAAACGCCCGCGTGACGCGGTTGTTGCGGTACAGCCGCGATTCCTGATAGGCCGCGTCTCGGCGGAAACTCCGCTTGGTCAACTCCTTGTAGACCTTCAAGGCGAAGTAATCGCGGCCTGTGTCCGGATGAGCGCGGCACACGTAAACCGTCGCTTCCTTGCCGGATTTGACGGGGTATAGCACCTCGGTAATCAGCCGGACGCCGACCAGAAAGTCGACGTGTGGCTGGACCGCTTCTGAAATAGACATGGCTGGTAAATTCCTGGATTGGCGCTTGGGCGCCGGGTAGGGACGGGGCTTTGCCACGTCCGGCCGAAATGCAACGACGAGTTGACACGCATGAGTGCCCTCCTGAGTTCGATGAGTGGTTGGAAAAGCAGAAGGGCCAGCCGCGCGGCTGGCCCCTGACAGATCAAGGCAGACCGGTGGCTAGGACTTCATGCTCGCTAGAACAATGGCCATAGGTCGCTCCCGTTGGGAAGGACATCAATTTAGCGTCGGCTCTCGGCAGGTCAACCACTGTTGCCCCAGCATGCCTTCGGGGTACAATCTGGAGTTCAGTACTCCAAATTGGCGGGAGCGGCTATGGCGCAGGGCATCAGGCTGACCATCAACGGCAAGGTCTGCAGCGGTGAGCAGGGGGAAACGATTCTTCAGGTGGCTCGCCGTGAAGGCATCTACATTCCCACCCTTTGCCACGACGACCGCCTGAAATCCATCGGAGCCTGCCGAACCTGCATCGGTGAGATCGCCGGTGTCAAGAATCTCCAAAGCACCTGCACCTACCCGGCGTCCGACGGGATGGTCGTGGACACCGAGAACGCCCGCGTGAAGAGCGTACGCAAGGTGGTTTGCGAGCTTTTGCTGAGCGATCATCCCGCCGAGCTCAAGCCGAGCGAGCAGGTGCAGCCGCGCGAGAACGATCTGCTTTCCGTATGTTCGCACAGCGGCGCCATGGAGTCGCGCTTCCGCACGGGCCGCACCAGCGAGGCCCGCGTTGACGTCTCTCACCCCTTCATCGCTTTTGATGACGACAAGTGCATCAACTGCTTCCGCTGCATCCGCGGCTGCAATGAGGTCCAGGGCGAAGACGTGCTGACGATGGCGGGGCGCGGCTTCTCGGCCTTCATCGCCAATGACTACAATAAGAACTACCTCGACAGCACCTGTGTGAGCTGCGGCCAGTGCGTGCAGCAGTGTCCCACAGGGGCTCTGGAAGACAAGACGCTGCTCGAAAAGGGCAAGTGGGACAAAGAAGTCAAAACCACCTGCGCCTATTGCGGCACTGGCTGTTCCATGATCGCCCGCGTGAAGACCGAGACCAACGAGGTGGTCAGCATCCGCGGCAACGACAAGTCGCCCGTCAACTACGGCCATCTCTGCGTCAAGGGGAGATATGCCTACTCCTACGGGCGCCACAAGGAGCGCCTGCTGCATCCCCTCGTGCGCGAGTCGCGCGACCAGCCCTTCCGCCGCGCTTCCTGGGAGGAAGCCGTCAGCATGGTGGTGCGCAACCTGAGGCGCATCAAGGATAAGTACGGACCCTCGGCCTGCGCCGGCATTTCGTCGTCACGCGCCGCCAATGAAGAAAACTACCTTTTCCAGAAGTTCGTGCGCACCTTCTTTGGCACGAACAACGTCGACAACTGCTCGCGCGTGTGCCACTCGCCGACGGCCTATGGCCTGCGTGAAGCCTATGGCGAAAGCGCGGGCACGGGCGGCTACGAAGACATCGAATTGGCCAAAGTCATCCTGGTGATTGGCAGCAATCCGACCGAGGCCCACCCGATTCTCGGCGACCGCATCCGCCAGGCCGCGCGTCGCGGCGCCAAGATGATCGTGATTGATCCTCGCCGCACGCAAACCGCGCGCGAAGCCGACCTGCACCTGCCCGTTCGCCCGGGCGGCAACGTGGCCATTCTCAATGCCATGGCGCACGTCTGCGTGAAGGAGGGGCTCGTTGATAGGGAGTTCATCGCCCGGCGCACCAAGGGCTTTGAACAACTGGCGGCCGTGCTGGAAAAGTACGCGCCAGAAGACGTCGCAGCCCTGACCGGCGTCGACCCCGAACTTATCCGTCAGGCCGCCCGACTCTACGGCGGCACGGGCGGCCAGAGTGTCATCCACTACGGTCTGGGCGTGACGGAGCACAGCCACGGGTCCGACGGCGTGCTCTGCATTGCCAATCTTGCGACCATCACCGGCAACGTGGGCAAGCCCGGCGCCGCAGTGATTCCCATGCGCGGCCAGAACAACGTGCAGGGCTCCAGCGACATGGGTGCGCTGCCCCAGACCGTCACGGAGTACCAGAAGCACAACGACCCCGTCGTGCGCGAGCTCTACAGAGCGGTATGGGGCACCGACCTTCCGACCGACCCCGGCCTCAAGCTGCCGCAGATGTTTGACGCCGCAGTCGAGGGCAAGCTCAAGTTCCTCTGGATCATCGGCGAAGACATTCTCCAGAGCGATCCGGACAGCAATCACGTTGAGGCCGCGCTGGATGCCGCGGAGTTCGTCGTGGGTCAGGACCTGTTCCTGAACGAGACGAACAAGAAGGCTCACGTGATCTTCCCCGCAGCAAGTTTTCTCGAGAAGGAGGGAACGTTCACAAACGCCGAGAGGCGTATTCAGCGCATCCGCAAGGCGGTCGAGCCGCCGGGAGAGTGCAAGAGCGACTTCGAAATCATCCAGCAGGTGGCCAATGTCCTGGGTGCGAACTGGAACTACACGCCGGCCAGCATCGTGAGCGAGATTGCCCGGGTTACCAAGATTTGGGCGGGCGTGACGTTTGATCGCCTGGATGCCAGCGAGGGCATGCAGTGGCCGGTCTGGGACGGGCAGCACGAAGGTTCACGCCGCTTGCACACCGAAAAGTCGATGCACAAGGACGGGCTGATCAAGCTGCACGCCCTTGAATACCATCCGCCGGGCGATGAACTGAGCGAAGAGTATCCCTTCGAGCTGACCACGGGTCGCAAGCTGGAGCAGTACAACGTGGGCACGCAAACGCGTCGCACGGGTATCTCGGTCTACGACACGGAAGACCGGCTCGAGATTCACCCAGAAGACGCCAAGCGCCTGGGCGTGCTGGAAGACGACTGGGTCGAAATCAAGAGCCGCCGCGACGCCATACGGTTGCGCGCGCAGGTCACGAACCGAATTCGCGAAGGCACGGTGTTTACGACCTTTCACTACCCGGAGACGGCGCTCAATCGCATCACGAGCGGGCACCACGATGGCCCGACGATGTGCCCGGAGTACAAGTTCACCGCGGTCAGTGTCATGCGCGTCGGGGGCCGAGAAGAGCCGGCGGAGAAGCACCAGCACGGCGCAGTGCCCCTGAGCGGGGAGGTGCCGGTTGAAAGTGAACGCGCGTTTGAGGTCCACGTGCCAGCGGGGGCAGCGAGAAGGCAGTGATCACGTGGCCTGTGGGCACGATACTGCCATGCCTGCGGTAGACCACGTCAATGAGATGCCGGGTCTGCCGCGCTACGTGTCAGGATGGAGGTGCCCCTGACCGTTTCAAGATTCTGCGCCGACCATTGTGGAAACTCTTCGGCCCAGCGATTGACGACTTCCGCGAAGTCCGGCCAGCGCGAGTCATCGCAGATGATGAGAGCTTCAGGCGCCAGCCTCTTTTCGAACTCCGGGAGCGCAGGGTAGCGACACTTCATGTCATAGGGGCCGTCCACAAGCAGGAGGTCGGCACATGTGACATCCTGATAAGCCTGGGGCGAGTACCAGCGCAACACGCCTTCTTTGACCTTGAAATCCTGCAAGGGGGCATGGCGAAACTCGACGATTGAACTCAGTCCGTTTGCCTCCACAAGCCTGCGGGTTGCCGCCAGATAGTCGGCGTCATTCTCGATGGACAGCAACCTCCCTCCCAACCCCAGCTTCTGGAGGGCAAGCCCTGCTGCCAGCGTGGACATGCCTGAACCGAACTCCACCACGAGCTTGGGCTTTCGCGTCAGCACGGCGGTGACCACGTGTGACAGCAGGTCAGGCGCGGCAGCGACCGGCGTGAACTCCGGAAAGGGGACCTTGGGCTGCAGCACTGCCACGAGTGACTGTAGGTGGAGGGCCTGCCGGTGCCGCGATTCCAGGTCCAGGCTCAGGCAACGAAACTGTTGCTTGACTCGCTCGTGATGTGAGGACTGCCGTCGAAGCACCTCGGCTAGAATCAATCCGTTGGCGGCCGACAACTCCAAAGCCCCAAAGGCCCACCAACGGTTATCCAGAGCCACACCAAGAACCAAGAAGAGCACGGAAAGCGCGAACACGCCTGCGACGATCCAGTGGGGCGCCTTGGACTTGTGTGGCTTTGATGAGGAGGCGGGTTTCACTTGGAGAAATCCGAACTAACGTGTGCAGCAGTGAAGCTTAGCGGTCCTGCACGTCCATGACCAGCCCAACGAATGGCCGATTGGTGAGCGTAGTGGTTCCGACCTATCAAAGGCCGCAACTGCTGCCTCGCGCCATTGGGTCCATATTGGACCAGACGTATCGTCCCATCGAAGTCATTGTCGTCAACGACGGCAGCCGGGATGAAACGGACACCGTCATCGATGGATTGAAGGTGGATGCGGATTCCAGAGGCCTTTCGCTGGTGCCGCTTTCCAAGTCTAATGGCGGCGTATCCAGCGCGCGCAATGCCGGGCTGAAGCGAGTCGCTGGAGACTTTGTCGCGTTCCTCGATGACGACGATTATTGGTATCCCGAGAAGCTTTCAAAGCAGATGCAGGCCATCACTGAAAGCGGGGTGAGCGCCTGCTGCTGCCTTACAGACTGCACGACGGAACAGGGGCCGGCCACGCACCCAAGAACCCCGGCACAGCTTCTTCGCGGCGCAGCGGGCCCGTCTTTTGTCGCTGGCAAGTCTTACGCCTGGATCAATTCGATTGTCGTGCGGCGAGACGTTGTGGAGCGGACGGGTGACTTTGACCCCCGGCTGCCCCATGGTGAGGATGACGAATGGATCGCACGTCTCTGCTTTGAAGCGCAGTTCTGCGCCGTGGAGGAGGCCCTTTGCCGCTGGTCTTACACACCTGTCTCGCTTACTCGTTTGTCGGGCATCGAGCAACTGATCAAGCGTGATGACGATTATCGGCTCATGCTGCGCACGATTCGGGACTCCTGCAAGGATCGGCCAGGGTGGGAAGAACAGGCCTGGCGCGGGCGCGTGGCGCGAGACTTCGACCAATTCATGAAGCATCGACTCTACGCCGGGGATCTCGCAGGGGCCCGAAGCGTGCTCGTGGAAGCGTACGAACTGGTCGGAGCCGCGGCTGTCCGGCGGTCCCGCGCCAAGTATCGTAAGGCCTGGCTCTTGTCGTGGTTTGGGATGCGCCTGCCCCATCCCAAACACGATGACCTGACTGAGATCCGAAGATAGGACGTAACCTTGAGTCTCGTCTCCGTCGTCATGTGTACCTACCGCAGGCCTCACCTGCTGCCGCGTGCGGTTGACTGCGTGATCGCGCAGACTCATCGTCCCCTGGAGCTCGTGCTGACTGACGACGGAAGCGAAGATGACACGCCGCGCGTGATGGAGGAGCTGGCAGGAAAGTGCGGTGCAACAGGTGTAAGCGCAAACTTCGCGATGAAGCCCAATGGAGGCGTGGCCAGCGCTCGCAATGCGGGCATGGGACGCGCTCGAGGCGACTACGTGGCGTTTCTGGATGACGATGACACCTGGCAGCCGCAAAAAATCAGCAAGCAAATGGCGGAGTTGGAGCGCTGCGGCGCTGACGCGTGCTGCTGCCAGTTTCTTCAGGTGCGCGAGAAGGATGAACGGCACATGCCTCCCTCTCCGGATCAGCTGCTTCGAGGGCGGGGGCCATCGGCATACATCACGCGCAGCGCAGACGCCCACATCAACAGTATCGTCGTCAAGTCAGAGGTTGCCAGGCGTGTCGGACCGTTCGACGAAACGCTGCGCGTGTACGAGGACTTCGACTGGATTGTTCGCCTGCTATGCGAGGCGGATTTTGCGTGCGTGCCTGAAGTGCTTGGACGCTACGAATATACAGCCGGCTCGCTGTTCAAGTTCAAAGGCTATGAGCAGCTGTTATCCCGCGATGAAATGCAGGAGAAGGCTGTGCTGGGAGTGCGGGAAAAGTGCCGCGCCAAGCCAACTTGGGATGATTCTGCCTGGCAAACGCGTGTGGCACAGGACTTTGACCAGTTCATCAAGCACAGGCTTTATGCCGGTGAACTGGGCGCGGCCAGGCTGCTCTACGACAGGGCGCTTTCACTGGGGGCTTCGCCGGAGCTGATCCAGGGCGCGCGTCGCAAAATGCGCAAGGCCTGGTGGCTGTCCCTGCTGGGCTTGCGACTGAAGCACCCCAAGTTCGGGCAGATCGCGCAGGTGAAGGGATGAACGCGCTGGTTTCAGTCATCGTGCCTACCTACAACCGCGCCCAAATCGTTGTGCGCGCCCTGGACTCCGTATTGGAGCAGACCTGGCGCCCCATTGAGTTGATCGTTGTCAATGATGGCAGCCCCGATGACACGGCTCAGGTGCTGGAGGCGGCACGAAGCAGAGCCATCGCAGCCGGCGTGGCGCCGCGATTCATCAGCAAACCCAACGGCGGCGCAGCAAGTGCGCGCAACGCGGGCCTGCGCGCAGCCACAGGCGAGTACATCGCTTTTCTGGACGACGATGACCTCTGGCGGCCTCAAAAGCTGGAGCGACAGTTGGCGGCCATGCGCGACTCCGGGGCCGATGCCTGCTGCTGCTTTGTTTCCCGCCACGGCGGCAGGCACAAGCGCTCGCCGGCGTCAGAGGAAGCACTGCTGCGGGGGCGTGATGCTGCGCGCTTTGTTTCGCGGGCGGCCTATGCCCACATCACTTCAATTGTGTTCAAGGCTGCGTTGTGCAAGGCGGTCGGTGAGTTTGACGAGAGTCTGCGCGTGTACGAAGACGAAGAGTGGAAGGCGCGGCTGGTTCACGAGGCCTCCTTTGCTGCCGTGCCGGAGGAGTTGGCGACATACACGTTCAGCGAGCAGTCACTCACACGCTTTACCGGAGCCGAGGCGGCAGAAAAACGCGACCGCGATTTCATGCGCCATCTCAACCTCATCCGCGAGCGCTGCCACAGCCGCGCTAGCTGGAGTGAGCAGGCCTGGAAGGAGCGCGCGGCACACGTCTACGATGAGTGCGCCAAGCACCTGCTGTACCGCGGTGAACTCAAGGGGGCGCAATCCCTCTATGAGCAGGCCATATCACTTTGTGGTCCCATCATGGCTTTGCCCAAATTGAAGACCAAGCTTCGCAAGGCCTGGTGGATGTCGTGGTTGGGCCTGCGGCCTCGCCACCCCAAGCTGAAGACAGGCGAGGAGCGCGGTTGACATGTCAAGGCCCCTGGTCAGCGCCATTGTGCCCACATTCCGGCGGCCGGCGCTGCTGGAGCGTTCCCTGGCCAGCGTGCTGGACCAGACCTGGAGGCCGCTCGAGCTGGTCGTCGTCGATGATGGCAGCGGCGACAACACGCCCACGGTGCTGGAAGCCTTCACGGCCCGCGCCCGGGAGCGGGATGTTAGTTACCGCTGGCTGGCGGTGGCCAACGGCGGGCCGGGCAAGGCGCGCAACGCGGGCATGGATGCCGCACAGGGCGCCATGTTCGCTTTTCTGGATGACGACGACGCCTGGCGGCCGGAAAAACTGGCGCGGCAGGTTCCCGCGCTGCTTCAAGGGGAGTCCGGTGTGTGTTTCTCGCGATATTCCCACGCGGGCGACGACCGGCCCAAACCTCCGGAGAGCGCCTTGCACGAAGGATGGGTTTTTGACGCTTTGTGCAGCGGCGCGACCAGGGCGCACCTTCAGACCCTCCTGGTGCGGCGCGAGGTGATCGAGCGCTCGGGCGGATTTGCTCCGCTGTTCAACTTCGAGGACAGCGAATTCTGTCTGCGCGCGTCGCTTGATTTTCCGTTTGTCTGCGTGCGCGAAGCCCTTACGGTCATTCATGGCGCTCCCACGAGCGTCAGCCGGGATGCCGGCCTGGAGGGGGATCTCAAGCGCGACGCCCTCAAGCTTTCCGTGCTCGAGGACTTCGGCCGGAAGTTTGCGTTGCATCCACGCTTCAACGCGGCCTCGATCAGGCAGTTCCGCGCGCGCATCTATGACGAGCACATCAAGCATCTGCTCTGGCTGGGGCGCGCTCGCGCTGCCGCGGCTGCCCTTCGGCGCGCCAAAGAAGAGTGCGGCGAGCAGGAGGCTTTGCAGCGTCTGGGCCGCAAAATCTTCAAGGCGAGGCTGCTGGGCTGGTTGGGCCTGCGACTGAGCAAGCCATGAGCGCCCAAGCTATGGCTAGTAGGCGTTCTCGGGTCCGCGAATGCCTTTGAGAACCCGGAAGATTGGCGTGGGGTTGGCGAGGTGGCAGCGGGGACAGATAACCATGCGCCCGGACAGATCCATGGGTGAAATGCGGATTTCTTCCCCGCAGCCCGCGCAGTGGATGACGTATTCCAGCGGTTTGTGTGTCAGCGGGCCTTCTTCGTACATGGGCCTCCCCCGAGTGTCATCGGCAGAAGGCGCCTGCAACTGAAGCGCTCAGACTTTCAGTGTGCCCACGATTTCGGAAGGGCTCTGCACGCCGGCCTCGATCAACTTCTTTTTCAAGTCGGCGATGATCGTGGCGCCGCAATCAGGCTCGACAAACAGGTAGGTTCCCACCTGGCAGGCGCCGGCGCCGACGACCATGAACTCCAGCAGGTCGTCGGCGCTGCTGATGCCGCCGATGGCAATGACGGGCAGCCTGGTGGCGCGGGCCACCTCATAGACGCAGCGCAACGCCAGCGGCTTGATGGCAGGACCGCTCATGCCGCCCGTAACGTTGGCCAGGCGGGGTTCTTTGCGCCGCCAGTCCACGCTCATGCCGACAAAGGTGTTTACCGCGCTGAGGATGTCTGCCCCGCCGCGCTCGGCCGCGCGGGCAATTTCAGAGATACTGGTGACGTTGGGGCTCAGTTTGGCGATCAGGGGGAGCTTCGTTGCATCGCGGCAGGCGCGCACGAGGCGTTCACATTCGCCGGCGTCGGTGGCGAACTTCATGCCCCCTTTGACGTTGGGACAACTGAGGTTCAGTTCGAGAGCTGCGATGCCCTGCTCGGCGTCGAAGTGGCGGCAGAGCCAGACGTACTCGTCGAAGTCGTGGCCGACGACATTGACAATGGCCTTGGTTCCGAAGCTGCGCATTTTGGGCAGCGTGGATTTGATGAAGCTGTCAAAGCCCTCGTTTTGCAGGCCAATGGCGTTGAGCATGCCCGCGGCAACTTCTGCTGTGCGCGGGTAGGGGTTGCCAAGCCGGGGCTCGCGCGAGATCGACTTGCCGACGATGGCGCCAAAACAGGAGAGGTCCTGGTACTGGTCAAGCTCCTTGCCGTAGCCGGCGCAGCCGCTGGCCGTCAGAAGCGGTGTGGCGAGTTCCAGCGGTCCGAGTTTGACGTTGAGCGAGAGCGGCACTACTTGCCCTCCGGCTTCTTCTCTTTGGTAAAGAACGTGATGACCATGAGCAGACCCACGCCAATATCGATGCAGATGTCGGCTACGTTGAAAATGGGCCAACGTTGGGGAATGGGGCGCAACGGCCCGTCGCGGAACGGAAGCGTGACCGTCCAGGTGTGACCCGGCAGGTCGAAATCGAAGAAAATGAAGTCCCGGACGTGCCCCAGCAGCACGCGATCATGAAGGTTGCCTATGGCGCCGCCGGCGGCAAAGCCAAGGCCCAGAATGAACCAGCGACGGTCAGGTGTGGCACGGTACATGAAGACCACAATGCCTGCGATGATGGCCAGGGCGATGAAGGAAAGCATGTTCGCCTTGCCGTGGAAGATGGAAAAGGCCGCGCCGAGATTCTCCGCCCAGGCCCAGGCCAGAAAGCCGGGAATGACCTCGATCTTGGCCGGGGCAATGGGGCGCACGGTGGCATCGGCCCACGCCTTGGTAGCAAGGTCGGCGATGAGAGAGATCACGAGCGCGTACCAGAACGGCAACTTCTGGGTGAAGGCCCTGGCGAGGAAACCGGGAGACGGAGCGTTGGAAGCGTCGGTCATGACCGCGGACAAGTTAGCAGCGAAAAGCGAAGTGCGGACGTGAAAGTTATGGACAGGTAAATAATTGCATTATATAAATGGTCCATCTGCGGGCGGACCAATCGCCTGCCTCATTCGCCGGGAGCCGACATGGCCAGATTGCGCAAGAAGCTGCCCTTTCCGGAGCTGGGCGTGCCGTGGAAGATGCTCAAGGCCCGAGTGGCGAACTTCGGCCAGACCCTGCCCGCATGGAAAGCGCGCCAGGCCAGTCACGGGGAGCTGCGGCTCGTCGATGGCGTGCCGGTGGTGCATGTGCGGGGCAGCGCGCGCGAGATGGGGCTGGCACTGGGCGAGCTGGTGGGGGAACAGACCCGCAAGCTTTACGATCGCTACATTCACATGTTCGCGCCGGACGTTCCGGGCGACATGGCCCTGGCGCGGGAGATGGAGCCCCACCTGCCGGAGTCCTTTCGCGAGGAGATTCGCGGCTTTGGCGAGAGTTCGGGCCTGGGTTACGAGAGCGCGTTACTGGGCCAGTGTTTCCTGGACATCCACAAGGTGGCCCTTTGCAGTACGCTGGTCGCCCACGACAGCCGAACGGACACGGGGGAAATCCTGCTGGGACGCAATCTGGATTTTCCTTCGTTGTCCATTGCGCACCACGCGTCCATGGTCATCTGCTATGAGCCTGCGGGCGGGCGGCGCTACTCCGGCATTACGTGGCCCGGCTTTCTGGGCCTGCTCAGCGGTATGAATGAAGACGGCCTGGCGCTCGCGATGATGCTGGTTTATGGCCACAAGCGCAAAGAACATCTCAACGGCCAGCCCTTCCCGCTGGTGTTCCGGCGGGTGCTGGCGGAGTGCGCCAGCGTGGATGAAGCGATTCGCCTGCTGGAGTCGCGCCCGTATTGCACTACAACCAACGTGATGCTGGCGGACAAGGGGCGGCACGGTGCCCGACTCCAGCTTCACACCGCCAAGGCCATCGTGGACCGGACCACGCCCGACCAGCCGGCCTTGGCCTGCACCAACCACTTCCTGGAAAAGGGCTACAAGAGCTTTGCCTTCACCTGGTTCAGTTCCACCTGGAGGCTTGGCAAGCTCCGCCGCGCCATTGCCTCGGGTGTGAAGTTCGACGTGGAGCGCATCAAAAGCATGCTTCAGAAGACGGCCATTCCCACCATCAACATCCAGCGCATCATCTTCAAGCCCGAGCGTCTCGAGTACGAAGTGGCCTTCGGCAAGCCGACAACCGGGCACCGCAAGTACGTGACCATTGAGCGTGACGTGCTGTTTCCCGGCGCACAAAGCTCGCGCAAATCTGAAGCCGCGCTATCCTCGCGTGCATGAGTGCGCTCTATGTCCATGTTCCCTTCTGCGTGCGGAAGTGCGAGTACTGCGACTTCTACAGCGAGGCCGCGGGCGAGCGCGACATTGAACGGTATCTCGACGCCCTGGAACGTGAATTCCGGTTGCGCCATGAGTCCCTGTCTCCGCGCACCCTCTTTATCGGCGGCGGCACCCCTACACGGCTGAGCGCCGCCCAACTGACTCGCCTGGGGCAGACGCTTAGACGTCACGTGGACTTCGCTCGCCTGTCCGAGTTCACGGTCGAGATCAACCCCGGTCCGCTGGATGAGCGCAAGGCCGCCTCGCTGGCCGACATGGGTGTGACGCGCGCGAGCTTTGGCGTTCAGAGCTTTGACGCCGGGTTTCTCAAGCAGCTGGGGCGAGTCTACGAAGTGGGCAAGGCGGAGTCGGCTGTGGGCCTGGCCCGCGGGGCGGGAATTGCGCGGATCAGCATGGACCTGATGTTCGCCCTGCCAGGGCAAACCCTGGAGCATCTGCGCGAAGACCTGCGACGGGCCCTGGTCCTCGGCAGCGAACACCTCAGCCTCTATGCCCTCACGTATGAAGACGACACTCCGCTGACGCTGGCCCTGCAGCGTGGTGAGATCGAGCCCTGCCCCGAGGAACTGGAGCGCGAGATGTTCAGTCTTGCGGGACAGACCTGTGCCGCGTCAGGCCTGCAGCGCTATGAAGTCTCGAACTTTGCCCGGCCCGGCGCAGAATGCGTTCACAATCTGGCCTACTGGCGACAGGACAACTGGCGAGGCTATGGGGCGGGAGCCCATGGCATGGTGGAAGGCGAGATTTCGGAAAACGCCGCGGACCACGCGGCATACGCCCGCTGCCTCCTCGAGGAGAACCGCCTGCCAATCGTGCGCCGGGAGCGCCTTTCACCCGCGCAGCGCGCCGAGACGCTTTTGCTGATGGGGTTGCGGCTTAGCGAGGGTGTCGAATTGGCCAAGTTCGAACGTCTGTCCGGCTCACCTTTTTCGGCGGTCTGTGTCGAGTCATCCCGCGCGCTGGCGCGCAGGGGCTTGCTTGAGTTGGGCGAAACCCACGTGCGCTGCACTGACGAGGGTTTGCTCGTGCTTGACCGGGTCATACTGGAGCTTGCGTCCGAACTCGGGGCGGGAGTGGCGCGGTGAGAGTCCTTTGCCTGCCCTTGGTCATGCTGCTTCTCACGGCCAGTTGCGTTTCCGCGCCGGCCACCCCTGAGATCGTGCCTTCAGCGGCGACCGGCATCGAGCGCGCCCTGCAGTCCTCGGTCAGTCTCGTGGTGGATGATGGCGGCCGCGCCGATGGCTTTGGCTCGGCGATTGTGCTCAACGAGCAGGGTTACCTTGTCACGGCCCATCACGTGGTCGATGGCGCCATGGGTATCACGGTGTTGATGGCCGGTGGACGGGCGGCGGTTGCGCGCGTAGTGGCCGAGGACCCCGTCGGTGACATTGCGATTCTGCAGACCACTTTTGTGCCCGAGGCGATGGTCCCGGCCACGGCAGCAAGCGGCTGCGCCGTCGGCGACGAAGTGATCAGCGTTGGAAACCCCTTTGGAACATCGCGTCTTGGCGGATCACCCAGCGTGGCGCGAGGCATCGTGAGCGCGTCTTCGCGCAGCTTCGTCAGTGAGAAGACCGGGCGCGTCTATCTTGACTGCATTCAACACGACGCGCCCACCAACCCGGGGAACTCAGGGGGAGGTATTTTCAACGCGCGCGGTCAGTTGTTGGGCATGAATGTGCTGATCAACACGCCGCAGGACACCGCCAGCGAGTCGGGTGTGGCCTTTGCGCTGCCCGCGGCGGCGCTGCTTTACGCCGCCCAACGTCTGCTGGCGGGTGAGAAGATCCATCATGGCTGGCTGGGTGCGCGCGGCTACCGCGGAGTCCTGTGGATGAATTCGCAAGGTTTGGGGCGGCTGGGGACGATGCTTCGCGAGGTTGAGGACGGCAGCCCCGCTTACCAGGCTGGCATGCAGGCAGGTGACGTGATCGTGAGCGTGACCTGGTGGCCCGGTCCCGACGCCAAGACCTGGCCGGCCAGCCTTGACGTTGATCGCAGAGACTGGCTCTTGGTGGAAGATGCCCTGCCCGTCGGACAGCAGGTCAAAGTGAAGATCTCGCGGGGAGGCCGCGAAATGGATTTCAGCCTGACAGTGGCAGATCGCACCCTGAGGCGCTGAGTCACTCCTCGCCACTGTCCCACGACTTGCGCCGCTGGGCCTTCTTACCGGACTGCCGTTTCTTGGACTCCAACCGCCGCTGCCTGGACGCTCGCGAAGGCGTGGTCTTCTTGCGCACTTTGGGGGGCTGGGCTGCCTGCTGCAGCATCTGTTGAAGCCGCACCAGACACTCCTGCCGGTTCTGAAGCTGAGAGGCCGAAGTGCTGCAGGCTATCACCAGTCTGCCCTCGGCGTTGATGCGCGCGGCAAACAGCGCACAGGCTCGGGCCCTGACTTCCGGCGGCAGGCTTGGCGATCGAGTCACGTCAAAGTGGAGCACCGCCTTGCTGCTGACCTTGTTGACGTTTTGGCCGCCCGGCCCGCCGCTTCGCGCAAACACGAACTCAATCTCCCTCTCGGGGATCGAGATGGTCTGCGTAATCTTGAGGGGGCCGGGCATCATGGCGGGGACCAAGCGCGGCTACTTCAAGCGCTTGATGATGTGCCAGCCGTAAGGGCTCTTGTTAGGATCAAAACCGGCCGTCCCCACCTCGCCCACCTTGAGGCGCCAACCCACATCGCCAAACGCGGGCACCATGCCCTTGCGGGGGAAGATCATCTTGCGTTGGTCACCCGCGCCGCTGAGTACCATGCCGTAGATGCCGGGGTGGGAGTCGTCGGTGTACTTCTTCACGAGGCTGTCAAAGTCTTCGCCTTTAGAGATTCTTTCCCAGAGCGCTGCCGCTTCCTTTTCGGCGGCGTCCTTGCTGCGCGTGGCGTTGGTGCCGGCGCCCTTGAAGGAAATGAGGAGGTGCTGGACTTCGATTTGCGGGTCTTTGTGTTCGGGGCGTGCGGCGATTTCAGCGATGTGGGCGCGGAACTTTTCCATCTGTCTCTTTCGGTAGGAGGCTCACCTGAGCCGTTTGATGATGTGCCAGCCGTATTGGCTGTTCTTGGCATGATAGGCGGCTACGCCCACTTCGCCAACCTTCAGGCGCCAGCCGACATTTCCAAAGGCGGGGACCATGTTGGTCCGCAGGTACAGCCCCTGCCCCTGGTCTGCGTCCGCGGGGTTGAGCGTCATCGCGTAGATGCCGGGGTGGGAATCGTCGGTGTGCTCCTTCACCAGCTTGTCGAAATCCGCGCCGCCCAGAAGCTGCTCCCACAGTTGCGCCGCCAACTTCTCGGCCTCGGTCTTGGAGCGTCGCGCGGCTGTGCCCGCCCCGGCGAACGAAATCAGGAGGTGCTGAACCTCGATTTGCCTGGCGCTGTCTTCGCTGCGGCCGGCGAGTTCCTTGGCGGCGGAACGCAGCGCGGTCACCTGGGGGTCATTGCTGGGTGTTTCGGGATCTTCGACGCTGGGGCCAAGCCTGGTGCTGTCGCCACTTTCCGGCTTGTCTGCGGACAGATTGGCATAGACTTGCTTGTTGCTTTGAATGCCGCCGCTGGGGCAGCCTGCCGGCAACAGTGCCAACGCCAACAGTGCAGCGCTCACATAGTAATTTTTCACTTGGAGTTTCCGTTCTCTGAGGGGGACGGCTTCGTGTAACCGCCGGAGGGTGTCATGGCCTTAAGCCAGCCCTTGCGCCAGAAGAAATAGACCTCGGCCATAACGATCAACAGCATGAGGGCCAGCGCAAATGGGTAGCCCCAGGCCCACTTCAACTCGGGCATGTTCAGGGCCGAAGACTCCGGATCGAAGTTCATGCCGTAGACGCCCGCTACCCACCCCAATGGAATGAATACCGTAGCGATGATCGTCAGTACCTTCATTATTTCGTTCATCCGGTTGCTGAGGCTTGAGAGGTACACGTCAATCAGGCTTGATGAAGTCTCGCGGTAGGTCTCGAGCAGATCGATGATCTGGATCGTGTGATCGTAGGTGTCCCGCAGGTGCAGCCGCGTTTCCTCCGCGAAGAGGGGCAGGGGGTCGCGGTAGAGCGTGTGGACGGCCTCGCGCAGGGGCCACAACGCCCTCCGCAACGTGAGCAAATCGCGTTTGGCCTCGTGAATCCGTCCGATCAGGCCGCGTTCCGGGTTCTCGACGACGGAGTCCTCGAGCTCTTCGATGATCTCGCCAAAGCGCTCCAGCACCGGGAAGTAGTGGTCAACCACGGCATCGACCAGCAGGTACGCGAGAAAGTCCGGGCCGCTCTGGCGCACCCGACCACGGGCCTTGCGGATCTGGTCCCGCACCGGATCAAAGCAGTCGCCGCTGCGCTCCTGGAATGAGAGCACAAAGCGCGGCCCCACAAACATCGAGAGCTGGTCGCCGCCGACTCTCTGGTGGTCCAGCTCAACCATGCGGCCGACGATGAACACCTGATCGCCGTAGGTTTCCACCTTGGCGCGCTGGTGAACGTTGACCACGTCCTCCATGGCCAGTTTGTGCAGATGGAACATTTCGCCCAGTTGGGAGATGACGTGGGCGTCACCCAGCCCGTCCACGTTGACCCATACCACGGGCCACTGGTCGCAGTACGCTTTGAGGTCCTGGACCTGCTCTATGCGCCCTTCTTCGAAGCGATCCGGGCCAAAGGCCATCAGTGTGAGTACCGACCTCGGAGCCTCGGGATCGACGGCAACTGTCCCCGGGGCGGCGCCAGGCGCCGTGCGACGGCGGAACTCAGTCTCTCTGGCGCGCCTGCGCTTCTTGCTCATGCCCGATCACCTTGCGGCAATTTACACTTTCGCGGAGAGGTTGCCACGCGGCTCAAGTTTCGTGCGACTTCGATGCCAGAGGGTCTTGGCCCTTGGGTGAGGTTGTGAAGCTCACTTCGGCATCGGGGGCCGGCTCGTCCGGCTGGGCAGGCAGGGCCGGCGCAGAGGTGCTTCTCCGACGCAGTATGTCCAGGGCCGCCTTGGCTTTCTGGGGATTGGCCGCGAGTTCAGCGGCCACTAACTTCAGGAATTGCTCGTTTGCAGGTCGTCCGGCAGGCACAAAGTGAACTTCAGGGTGCCACTCAATGCCAACGGCAATGTCCAGCAGTGCCAGAGCCGCCAGAATGGCTGTAGGGCCGATGGCACCCCAATAACCGAATTGCAGGTACACGAGGGGGCCCAGCAGGGCGCCCGCGAAGAACGAGGCGAAGATAATGGTGAGCAGTTTGACGCGCTTGGCTTCGGGGTCGCGGCCGATAGACGCGAAGCTGGTCAGTCCTGCCCACAGGCCCTTTCCCCGTGCCTGATCACGAGCCAGAAAGGCCAGGCGGGCGGTCTCAATGCCCAAGTCTGTGACGATGCCCGTCATGTGCGTAGTGCGCACGACCGCCCCCGAGAGCCGCGTCACCATGGCGTTCTGGAGACCCATGGAAATGACGACAACGGCCATGAGAGGAAGATTCTCACGGTGCCATGCGTCCGGCGTAAGTGCGCAAAGCAGGGCAAACCCTCCCAAGAGCAATGCCTCTGTAAGCAAGGTGAAGGCATACTTGGGTCGGTTCAGGCGCCGTGACACTTCAATCTGGACTGATGCCAAAGCAGCGCCAAAGAAGAAGGCCGCAATCAGCATGAGGTAAGTCAGCGCGCTGGAATATTGGCCAAGGGCGAGATCGTCGCCGGCGCGGGCAACTGTGCCCGTGATGTGCGAAAGATAGGAGCCAACGACGAAGAAGCCGGCGGCGTTGACGGCGCCTGCAATGCCAGGCAGGACCATGGCCAGCGTCGTCAACTCGACGAGCATCAGGCGGCGCTTCATGGCCGTCGTCTCGGAGGGCATGGTCAACGACCTCCGGCGCCCGCGGCGAACAAGCCAAAGACATCTGTGGAATCGGCAACCATTGCGTTGGCGAAAGGACCACCCCGTTGCCTCAAGAATGAGGGCAGGGTTCCTTGCGCCGCCTTCCGGCAGGAGAAGCACTGGTAGGGGTGTTTCAGACCGGCGGTAGACAACCGACGGACACCCGCCACTTCTCATGAAGAAGAATACGTGTTAGCGCGGGTAGGCCGCAAGGGCCTCGACTGGTAGCGAGACTTTAGTCCCGAAGCTGGCGCAGCAGGTTCAAGCGGTAGGCGTTCTCAATGGCAAGGGCGGCCATCGCTGCCTGATAAGAACTGCCGTAAAAGGAGGCGTAGTAGCCCGTAAGCTCAAAGGTACCGGCGCGAGGACCGTCTTTGATCTGGTGTTTGATCAGGGTTTGTGAAAACGCCTGCTCCCATACCCCGAGCTTGCCATCGTCGGGACTGGCCAGCGTGTGGGCGAGGTTTCCAAAGAACAGGTACCGCATGTCGCAGGCTGCGTCATCCCGACCGGCGCGATGAACCAGCTCGGGGCGCTCGCGTTCCATGCGGGCAAGAAGCTGGCGCCGGCGCATCTCGTACGTTCCCTCGTGCGGGAAGTAAGTCAGGGCCAAGGCTGCCGCGCTGGGAATCAGGTCTCCGTTGAGCGCATCCATCTGGTCTGCCAGGAGTTCTTTGCGGGTGGTCTCTGCGTCAAACCAGCGCAGCAACTCATCGAGGCGGCTCTGGGGAGCGTCCACATCCGGCACGCGCACCACGCGGGCTGTTTCGAGCGTGATATACGACCACACACTGGTCATCAGTGAGGGGCCCTGGCCGCGACGATAGGGAAACGCGCCGCGATCCTCTGTGGCGCGCGATTCCGCCAGCCAGCGGCAGCCTTGCCGGATGGGGCGGCGCAGGTCGTTGCGGCCCGTCAGGGCAAATTCCTCAATCAGGGCCAGCAGCGCGATGCTGTGGCAAAGCACGACATCGTTTTCATCCGGGCCGATCTGGCCATCGGGCTGCTGCTGGAGCAGGAGCCAGTCAATGGCGCGCTTCACGTTCAACTCAAACCCGAGCTCGCTGGCACGCGAACTGTGACCGTCGCCCAGGAAGGCCAGAGCCGCGCTCGCCGTCAATTCGACCTCGCGGATCAAACGCAGGTTGCTGTCCTGGGGAATCAGCGCGGGGTCAACGCCTTCGATGATCCAGCGGCCGTCATGGCGCTGATAGCGTTGCAGATATTGCAGAGAACGTGACAGTGCGTCGTACAGTTCCGTCGAGCCCAGGTAGCCGATCTTTTTCTGGCGGCTCTCACCGCGCAGGCGGAACATGGCGAAGTCAGACCGCGCGGCATCGGCGCGCGACGGCAGCACAGATTCGCGGGGCAACTCCGGCCGCGGCCCTTCCACTTCCTGAGGCGGCACTTCGTAGGGTGAAGGGCCATCACCCTCACCGCCGCTGTCCGGCGCTTCTTCCGAGCCGCCCATGCCAGGGCTGGGGTCATTCTCTCCGGCGCGGCTTACCACGGCACGTTCGCCGGAAAATCCGGGGTCGCCGTTGAGTTCCGGGCCGGAATTCATGACGGGAGCGGGAGCATGGTCGAACGAAAGGTTCTCCAGCGTCAGGCCCGAGCCGGTGACCACCTGCTGGCTGGTGACGAACAGCGCCAGCACGATGGCGAGGATGTGGGCCGCGCCCGTAACACCCAGAGATTTGCTTCGCTTGACCGCGGCCCACAGGCTGCGGCCGGTGTTGATCGTAAGGGAAGCCAGTTCGCGCGTCGGTCGGGCGCGCAGGGGGCGGCGCGCCGCGCTGGCGATGGCGTTGAACAGGCGGCGCCGGAAGCGGTCCGAAGGCTCAATGAGCGGCAGCGACACCCTGGGCGCCGCCGGCTCGACGGCGGCTTCGTAGAAGGCGACCTTCAGGCGGCGGACAAAGGCCTCACGCACGGTGATCAAGGGCAGCGAACCCACCAGTGCGCGCACCCCGAACTCGACACGCAACTGGGCCAGGAAAGCGGCCCTTGCGCCCATAGCAGGAAGGCTTGACACGACGGCCCGCACGCTGAACTCGCCGCGCAGCGCGGCAATCCACGTGACCGAAGGCGAAAGCAGCGGCAGGCGAGCCACCCAGCCGCGCACCTGGAACCCCCGGCGCAGCGAAGCGGCAAACTCGGGCGTCACCGCCAGAGAGGGAATGAGCGCCGACCAGCCTCGCGCCGCATATTCACGGCGCAGCGCGGCCACGAACTCAGGACGGGGCTGCACCAGCGGAAGCTCAGCCGTGGGTGAAACCTGCGGCGGCATGACGCTAGCGGCGTTCGGGGCTGGCAGAGAGCGAATGACGCTGAAGGTACGGGTCAGCCGTTCGAACTGGGCGAAGAGATCCGGCTCGGCTTCGAGGCGGCGACGAATCAGCGCGGTCTGCTGGGAATCCAGCTCTCCGCGGATGAAGTCAACCAATAGTCCGAAGTCCGACATGGCGCGCTGCGTAGGAATGGTCCAAGGGGAGACCCAAATCCCGGCCGGAATCAGTCCGGTTACTGAATAGAAACGGCCAGATAGGCAAAGGGTTCGAGGAATCGGGCCAAAATCGAGGTCCAGACAGTCAACATAAGCGTCGCTATGTTCATGGTTTATGCGCTGCTCGCAGGGGCCGTGGTTCTTGCATCTTGGGGCAGGCTTGCGCCCATGGTGCCGAGCATGCGATTTGAGAGATTTCCGGGTTGAACCCGTAGTGAGGTACGGTTGTACGCTTCAGGGGATGACTGCCGCGCTCAACATCGTTGCTGCTCTGCTCCTCACGGTCCTACCCGCGCTCAAGCCCTGTGACTGTCGGGGCTTCACCTTCTTCTGCGCGTGTGCCCTTCCGGTGGCGCAGGCAGGTGAAACGCCCGGTCCCAAGGCCGAGAGTTCCCACTGTTGTTGCGCCAAGGCCATGTCCGATTCGGCGGAGCAGGACTCCAAGAAAACACGGCAGCCCCTGGTTCCTCGCAAGCACGGCGAGTGCATGAAGTTCGCCATGGCTGAAGCCGGTCAGGCGTTGTTTGACGCGCCCCTTGCCGCACCCGCTGCTCCGATGTTTTTTCTGTTGTGGCCCGAAGTTCTGCGGCCCATGGCGGTGAATCAGGCCCGACGCCGCGACAGCTTTGAGCGTCCCCCGCCCATGGGGCTCGTTGTCGCGCAGGTCCACTGTATTCGCATCTAGACGCACCTCTGGAACGGTCGAGGCCGATGTGCTATCGCGCACAGGCTTCGTCTTGTATGTCTTTGTCCAGAGGAGCTCCCATGAAACCTTTCGTCTCACTGGTCGCCTGCGTTGCGTCCCTGGCATTGGCGGGCTGCACCGCCGAGGCACGCCTGGCCCGGCACGAGTTTGAGTCCGTGCCGGTTCCCGTGGCGCGTTCCCTGAGCGAAGCCAGCCAGGGCCGCGTCGGCGCGGTCCCGCGTCCCGCAGCTCTGAAGTCGCTCACGCTGGACGAGCTGCTTCGCCTGACCGAATTGCGCAGCCCTGGATTGGCCGCGGCCTACCATCGCTGGCGCGCGGCTGTGGCGGAGATTGGCACGGCGGTCGAGATTCCCGAGGCCATGCTGGAGTACTTTGAGAACATCGAAGACCGGCGCTCCAACATCATGCTCGACGGCGGAAAGCGCGGCGTGATGTTCACGCAGGAAATCACCAACCCCGGCAAACTCGTGGCCCGCGAGAAGATGCTCTCGGCTGAAGCCCAGGTCATGGCCCAGGACTTTGATGCCCTTCGCCGCCAGGCCCGGCTGCGCGCCACAGCGGCCTACTACGAGCTGCAGTCGCTCGATGCGCGGGTGGAAATCACGGGGCGAGTCGCGCAGATGGCGGCCGATGTGGAAGAGGCCATGGAACCGATGCTCGCTTCGGGCATGGCCACGCAGGCCGACTTGCTGCGCATGCAGGTGGAGCGCGCCGAGATGGAGAGCGAGTTGGCGGGCCTGAAACTGCGCCGCCCGGCGCTTGTAAGGCAGCTCGCTTCGGCCAGCGGTGTTGAACTTGCGACCGATGTGAAGTTGGAGCCGCTGCTTGGGGCTGTCAGGCTGACACGTGTGCCCGAGCGCGCCAGGCTGTACGTGGCCATCGAAGAGAATCCCATGCTGCGCATGGAGCACGCCCGTGCCGCCGTGGCGCAGGCCAGGCAGGTCGAAGCCAACTGGATGTGGGTGCCGGACTTTCTTGTTGGCGCCAGCTGGATGGACATGGGTACGCCTATGGGTGAGGGCGGCACCTGGAGCGCCGTCAGTGTGCGCGCAGGCATCTCGATTCCGTGGCAGTTTCATGTCAGCAAGGCACGCTCTGATGCAGCGGCTGCCAACGAACTGGCGGCGCGCCTGGTCGTAGAGCAGCGAAAACTCGACCTGCTGGCGGAACTGGATTTCGCGCTATATGAGCTTTCGGACGCCGAGCGCATGCACAAGCTTCTGAGCGACGAAGTGCTGCCTAAGGCGCGCATGGCTCTTGAACTGGTGCGCGCGGATTTCTCAACGGGCAAGGCGCGCCTGTCGGACGTCCTGGGTGCCCAGCGCACCCTGCTGGCGGGCGAAGTTTCAAGCATTCGCGCCCGCACAGACGTGCTCAAGGCGCGCGCCATGCTTCTGTCCTTGACCGGCATGAACCTCAACGGCGAGGGAGACTGACCATGAAGTACGTACTTGCGTTTGCAACTTCCTTTGCGGCCGTGCTGCTGGTCGCCGCCATCTTGCGGGCAGCCGTGCTGTCGCGAGATAGCGCGCCGGCGTACCTGCCGCAGAACAGTCAATCTTCTGCGCATCAGCACGAGGCTCCGGCGAACCGGCCAGCGCCAAAGCCCGAAAATCATGCCCAGCATACGCCACCGCTGGAGAAGCCTGCTGAGGTGGCGGCGCTGGGCAATGAGAGCGACCCCGTCAGCGGCGCGAAGCTGGAAGGCACGCCCGTTCTGCTTGAACACAAACATTGGCGAATCGGCTTTGCCTCCGAGGATACGCGCAAGAGGTTCGAGAAGAACCCCATGCGCTACTACGCCAAGCTTTCGCTCGAGCCCACGACGGACGGTCGCCTGCTGCAAGTGGACGGCTCGAAGTACGAGAGGGCGCTCGCCGCTGACTGCCCGATCATGGGCGGTGAAATCGACCCCGAGGGCGAAGTCTTCATCCTGCACCGCGGCTTCAAGATCCACTTTTGCTGCTGGAGCGGCTGTGCCGACGAGTTTCTTGCCAACGCCGCCAAACACTACGCCCATTACGGCTTGATTGAGCGCGACGGAAAACTGGTGCGCAAGTAGGGAGAACGCCATGAGTAACGAGCAGAAACCCGTCCTGTCCTTTTTCCAGCGCCGCGCTTTCCTGCTTTCCGCCCTGGGGGGTGGGCTGGCCGGGCTGGTCGGCGCCATCGCCTTGCCCGAGGGCTGGCTCATTGCGGCGCCGGCGGGCAAGGCCGGCGATGGCGGCACCACTAGCGGCAAGTCAGAAGCCTTCTACGCCTGTCCAATGTTCTGTACACGACTGGACAAGCCCGGCACTTGTCCGGTGTGCGGCATGGACCTCGAGCGCTTTGTGGACACCGGCGCGATGCTGGAACTGACAGAGCGGGAGCGCATGGCCATGGGCGTGAAGTCCGCGCCCGTGCAGCGCCTGCAACTGGCACGCGAGATCCGCACGCTTGGTCAGTTCGAGCCCGATGAGTCCCTCGACCGCGTGGTTTCGGCGTGGGTCGCGGGGCGTATTGACCGCCTTTATGCCGACTTTACGGGTGTCACGGTCTCCGAGGGCGACCACCTGTTCGATCTTTATTCGCCCGAGCTCTATGTCGCGCACCGGGAACTCAAGGTGGCACAGCAGTCTCTGGCCAACAAGACACCAGGGGCTGACCGCCTCGTGGAGCTGTCGCGCGAGAAGCTGCGGCGTCTGGGGCTTTCGGCTGCGCAATTGACGGAACTCGAGGCGCGAGAGGCCACGACGGCGACTTTCACGGTGCCCTCGCCGGCTTCGGGCGTCGTGCTCGAGAAGATGGCGCGGGAGGGCCAGTACGTCGAGATGGGAATGCCCATCTACCGCATTACGGATCTCTCGCGCCTGTGGTTGATGCTGAACGTGCATGAACGCGACCTGCCGTTTGTATCTCTCGGGCAGCGGGTCGATGTTGAGGTGTCGGGCCTGCGCGGGCATCACTTCGAGGGTGCCGTCAGCTTTATTGATCCCGTGCTGGATACCATGACGCGCACGGCACGGGTGCGCGTCGAAGTGCCCAACGTGCAGGGGTTGCTCAAGCCAGGTCTATTTGGCGCGGCCACGCTGTTTGCAGAACTGGCTTCTGATGGGACTCTGGCCACGCCGAGCCTGCCGGGTGAGTACGCCTGCCCCATGCACCCCCTGCAGCGCAGTAACAATCCCGACGCGCGCTGCGAAGTGTGCGGCATGGGCATGGTCAAGCACGACCACGAGCACGGCAGCGCGCCGGTCGCCC
>JAANMT010000723.1_pt1 | contig 35576 bp, 35 predicted proteins | sample 7279711 | NCBI WGS metagenome assembly JAANMT01 (sample SAMN14094538, study PRJNA606508) | bioreactor metagenome | isolation source: A lab-scale SPAN reactor treating ammonium-rich wastewater day 1 | place: Ireland: Galway | collected 2017-01-16 | reverse complement strand
CTTGTTTTTCTTAATTTCTGGGGTACCTGGTGTGCGCCTTGCCGAGAGGAGTGGCCTACAATTCAGGATCTTTATGAAGCCAGAAAAGATAAAATCGATTTTGTACTCATCGCAATGCAGGATAAGGAAGAGGATGTAATTAAATTCATGAAAGAAAAAGGCTATACTGCACCGGTTTATATCGCGCAGAGCCCGGTTTCCAAGAATATCTTACCGAAAGCCTTCCCGACGACTTTTCTGCTCGATAAAAACGGGAGAATTCTTTTGAAAGAAGATGCATCAAAGGATTGGAACAGTAAATCGGTCAATGATTTCATCGATAATGTAACCCAATAACTTTAACTAAAATTAGTATTTGTTGGTATAAAATTTGTGAAATTTACTCCGTTTTTAAAATCGAAACACAATAATGAAACTATCAAAAATTGCACTCGCTAAAGAAGCTTTCAAACACAAAGGCTTTATTCAGAAAATCCCTGTAATCGCCAGAATGATCAAATCGATCATGGGAAAAGGCGGTTACAAACCCGAATTCAAAAACGTAATACTGCCAGGATTGGTTTTACTGTATTTAATTTCTCCGTTGGATATTATCCCGGATTGGCTCCCGGTCATCGGTGTTTTCGATGATTTGGCTCTTTTGGCCTTCGCGATTCCGATGCTGATCGCTGAAGCTGAAAAGTTTGTAGCATGGGAAGCCTCTCAAAAATTGGATGACAAAGTAGTAGAAGCCGAAATCATTAAATAAAAGATTTACAGTCAGAAGATAACCGTTCAAAGATTTTGAGCGGTTTTTTTATGAGCTTCAAACTTAGGATATTTTTCCACATTTTGGTCCCGCTTTCCGCTGCAATCTTATCATTTTCGGGCGGCGGCGAAGCCGCCGCCCGAAAATTATAAGGATTTCCAATCCAATCGGGGCTATAAACTCAGTCTGTTTTTCTCCGAAGATATCACGTTGGGATTTATTCAGAAAAATTCAGGAAATTAGCGCCGTGAAAAAACTCATTTCCATTATCGGAACTACCGGAATCGGCAAAACAAAACTCGCTATCGAACTCGCAAAACATTTCGGGACCGAAATTATTTCCTGCGATTCGCGCCAGTTCTTCAGAGAGATGGAAATTGGAACTGCAACACCTTCAGCCGCAGAATTAGCCGAAGTTCCCCATCATTTTATTGCGAATCTGTCCGTGGAAGATTATTATTCCATCGGACAGTTTGAAAAAGATGCAGTTCAGAAAATCGAAGAATTATTCCTCACCCATGATGTCGTAGTTTTGGTCGGCGGAAGTATGATGTACGAGAAAGCGGTTATCGAAGGACTTAACGATCTTCCCGAGGCTAATGAAGAAAATCAGAAGAAATTAGAAAAATTATTCCGCGAAGAGGGTATAGAAGCACTTCAGGAAATTCTGGACAACCTGGATCCGGAATATTTTAATGTCGTAGATCAGGATAATCCAAGAAGACTGTTCAGAGCGATCGACATCATCTGGCAGACCGGTAAAACCTATACTGAAAACATTGCTGTGCAGATAAAAAAACGGGATTTCGAAGTCATCAGAATTGGGATTGAAGCACCGCGTGAAATCATTTATCAAAGAATCAATCAGCGGGTTGATAAAATGTTGGAAGAGGGTTTGGTTGATGAAGTAAAGTCGCTGCTTCCCTTCAGAAACCTTATTTCACTCCGTACTGTGGGGTATTCCGAACTTTTCAGGTTTTTTGATAAAGAATGGAGTATAGAATTTGCCATCGAAGAAATCAAAAAAAACTCCCGAAGATTTGCAAAAAGACAGTTGACCTGGTACCGTAAAGAAAACGATATCAATTGGGTTAATTATGAAAATTCAGTGCAGGAATCCTTATCTTTGCTCAGTAAGTTAAACATCGAACCAAAAAACAGTTAAAATGGCAAATACTCCTTCAAATATGCTCGAGCTTGGAACGAAAGCTCCTTTTTTCGAACTTCCGAATCCATCGCACAGCAACGAAATTCAGTCGCTTGAAGAATTGAAAGGTGAAAAAGGAACTTTGGTAATCTTCATGTGCAACCATTGCCCGTTCGTTCTGCACGTTATCGATAAACTGGCGGAACTTTATGAGGATTACAGTGATAAAGGAATCGAATTTATCGCCATCAACGCTAATGATGTGGAAAAATATCCTGCCGACTCACCGGAAAAAATGGTGGAATTTCAGGTAGAAAGAAAATTCGATTTTCCATACTTATTTGACGAAAGCCAGGCGATTGCAAAAGCTTATGACGCCGCATGTACCCCTGATTTTTATTTCTTTGATGAAAAACTGGATTTAATTTACCGCGGCCAGATGGATGATTCCAGACCGGGAAACCAGAAGGAAATTACCGGCGAAGACTTGATTATCGCTTTCGAAAACCTTCTTGCAGGCGAACCTCAGGAAGAATTCCAAAGACCGAGTATGGGCTGTAATATTAAGTGGAAAGCTTAGTAAGCAAGGTATAAAATAAAAGAGCCAAGTGTTATTACACCTGGCTCTTTTTAATTTTATGTATTACTTAGAAAAAAGGATTGTGATTCTTCTCGAATCCAACCGTCGTAGGGTTTCCGTGGCCATTGTACACTTTGGTTTCCTCATCAAGAACGAAAAGTTTCGTTTTGATACTTTCAATCAGCTGTTCATGATTTCCTTTATATAAATCGGTTCTTCCGATACTGCCTTCAAATAAAACATCGCCGGAAATAATAAACTTCTGCGTTTCGTTATGAAAAGCGATATGTCCCGGCGAGTGTCCCGGAACGTGCAGAATTCGCAACTCATCATTATCCAGTTTCAAAATTTCATTTTCGCTGATAAATTCAGTCTCACCTTCAAATGGCTTGAAGAAAAACCCGAAACGGTTTGCATCCATAGGATTCCTCTCGAGCATTTCTTTTTCCAGTTCATGAAGAATAACCGGAACTTTATATACATCATAGGATTTCTGTAAACCCAGAACATGATCGATGTGTGCGTGGGTAAGAAGAATATTCCGGACTTTTAAATCCTGATCATGAATAAATTTTTCAAGCATTGCGGTTTCCGGATCGCTGAAATTTCCAGGATCGATGATGAACGCGTTTTTAGAGTCATTAAAAACGATATATGTATTTTCCGAAAACGGATTAAAAGCGAATGATTTTATCTGTAACATTTGAATTTAATTTATCCTCAAAAATACGGTTTTGCGTAGAACCTTGCGAACCGCGTACAACAAATTAGCGCATTTTTCGTTAACTTCGTAGGAATGAAATTTTTATACTTTTTTTTAATTGTCCTTAGTTCATCTGTTTCTGCGCAGGATATTCGAAGCATTCAGCTTTTTAATCCGCAGACCAACGACCAGACACCGGTAATTGGATTCAATGAGCAGCTGATTCTTAAGTTTGACGACCTTTCAAATTCAAGCACGATTTACCGTTATACGCTGAAGCATTTCGACAGAAACTGGCAGGATGACGGGCTTTTCTTTACCGAATACGCCAATGGAAGCCTCAACGGACTCATTGATCAGTTTCAGTATTCTTTCAATACTTTACAGCATTATACCAATTATACTTTGGCGTTTCCGAATGATAAAATCAGGCCGAAGATTTCGGGAAATTTTGAAATCATTGTCTATAAAGATTCCCAGAGCAATCCGCTTTTCACCAAAAGATTTTCTGTGGTGGAAGATGGCGCAAATGTAGACTTGAATATCAGCCGTACTTCAGATGCAAGACGGCCGCAGATCAACCAGCGCGTTGAGGTGCAGGCGATCGGGAATAATACCGCACTTTCGCAGAACATCAATTCTGTAAGTTTAAACGTTATTCAGAACAACAACTGGAACACCGCGGTGTATAACCAGCGGCCAAGTTCAACTCTGGGAAATAAAATTCTGTTCCAGCAGATGAATCTAACCTTTCCGGGGAATAATGAATTTTATTATTTCGACAACAAGAATATGAATAAGGCGTTCGATATGGTATCCGGCGCGGAAACGGTGGAAGGAATTAATTACACTTATCTGTATCCCGTATGGGCTTTTCCGCTGAATTACCAGTATCAGCCCGATGTGAACGGTGCTTTTTATTTCCGTCGTAATGATTTGGGAATAGAGCGCGTTGCCGATAAAGAAGCAGATTATTCGTGGGTTTATTTCGCGTTGGATTCACAGAAAACCGATAACGAAATTCATGTATTGGGAGGTTTCAACGACTTTATTCCTACCAAAGAAAACCAGATGTTCTACGATGAGGCCGCAAAGAAATATATCGCAAAGATTTACCTGAAACAAGGTTTCTATAATTACATTTTAGCCACAAAAAACGCGGACGGAAGTCTGAATTTCGGTGAAATCAACGGCAGTTTCTGGCAAACCGAAAATCTTTATCAGGCCTATCTTTATTACAAGCCTTTTGGCAGGAATTACGATGGACTGATCGGTTATGGCGAATTCCGCGCGCCTGTCCGGTAATTTTTTCAGGAGCTTTTTCCCGCTATCCGCTGTATCTTTTGCTCTTCGTTCCTCATCACAAAAGGATGCCGCTTCTATCGGGGCTATTTGAGGTAATCTTAAACCAGATAAAACTCCCCAAGTTTCTCTTCACAAAGTGTTTTCACCACTTCAATCCAGCGGTCTTCGTCATTAAGACACGGGATGTAGTGGAAATTTTCGCCGCCCGCGTGAATAAATTCTTCTTTCCCTTCCACTGAAATTTCCTCTAAAGTTTCCAAACAATCAGAAACGAAAGCCGGACAAACAATCGCAAGATTTTTTACGCCCTTTTTAGGTAAATTTTCTAAAGTTTCATCGGTGTAAGGCTCCATCCATTTGTCATTTCCCAAACGCGACTGAAATGACACTACGGTTTTTTCTTTTGGAATATTTAATTTTTGAATCACCATTTCCGTTGTCTTAAAACACTGGTGGCGGTAACAGAACTGATGACTCGGATTCTGGTCGCGCGAGCAGCAGTCATTCAGATTGCAGGTCTTTGTTGGATCGGTTTTATAGATATGTCTTTCCGGAACGCCATGGTAAGAAAACTGCAGCGCATCGAAATTTTCAGGGAGTTTTTCACGGATGCTTTCCGCTAAACAGTCGATGTAGATCTCACGGTTGTAAAAGGGCTGAACGTAATTGATTTTGATATCCTGAAAGAACTTTTTTCGGACTTCCTCTGCCTTATCAACCACCGTCTCCGTCGTGCTCATCGCATATTGAGGGTAGAGCGGGAACAGCACGATCTCAGTAATGCCCTGTTCGGTAAGTTTACGGATTCCGTTTTCAATGCTGGGTTCTGCGTATCGCATTCCAATTTCGACAGGAACGTCAACCAGTTTCTGTAATTTCTGCTGAATCTGTTTGGTAATAACAATCAAAGGCGAGCCTTCGGGAGTCCATACAGTTTTATAAGCCGCAGCAGATTTTGGCGGACGGGTGTTCAGAATGATACCCTGCACCAGTAGCGACCGGAAAAACCAGCGGTAGTCGATCACCTTTTCATCCATTAAAAACTCGTCGAGGTATTCTTTAACGTCTTTTACATCCGTTGATTTCGGTGACCCGAGATTGACTAATAAAATTCCTTTCATAAAATAAGTAATGCGTAATAAGCAATGAGTAATAGCCTTGCGCTCATTACTCATTGATGATAAAAATTTATCCGTTTACTGCTTCCACATTTTCTACCAATTCCGGTACAAACTGTTTCAGGAGGTTTTCAATACCGCCTTTTAATGTTGCGGTAGAACTTGGGCAGCCCGAACATGCACCCTGAAGCAGCATTTTTGCGGTTTTGGTCTCTTCATCGTATCCGATCAGCGAAATTTTCCCGCCATCGCCTTCTACAGCTGGTGCTACATATTCATTCAGAATATCCGAAATTTTCTGTTCGTTCTCGGTATAATCTCTGTTGATGAGATTTTCAACCGGATTGGCGTGTTTCTGGGGCGGAAGATTAGAGATTTTCCCATCATTCTGAAGATATTCTGAGATAAATGTGCGTACGGCAACCATTACTTCATGCCATTCCACAGAAACATTTTTGGTCACTGCTATGAAATTATCAGAAATAAAAACTTCTTTTGCAAAATCATATTCATGAAAGATGGCCTGGGCCAAAGGAACATCAGCAGCTTCTTCGCGGGATTTCACTTCCACAAAACCGTTTAATAAAGGTTTATTCGAAACGAATTTCATCACCATAGGATTCGGTGTCATTTCTGCAAAAACCTGTGGAATGTCCTGTATTTTCTTCTGATAGATTCTTGGGTTAGCAATGAGTTGGTCTTCAATAATATTTTTCAGACTTTCGGTTACAAACTCCCATTCTACACTGTCCTGTTTAGCAACTGCTATAAAATTGGCCGTAATGAAAATCCTTTCGATAAAAGGATAATTGAAAAGTTCCTGTGCCAGCGGAATTTCTGAGATATCGGAGTTTCGGTCGAGCTCCAGAGATCCGGGAATCAGGTTGTAGTCTGCAACAAACTTCATCACTTTTGGATTTTCGGTAGGCTCTATAAGAATTTGTCTCATTTTAATTCATTAAATTTGAATGGCAAAAATACGGATTATAAACCGGCTTTCAGGATTCGGAAATTAGATATTTTCAATCCGGCAGAAATCAAATATCAATAACCTGATACATTTAAAAATGGCTTTAATAAAAGAACTTCTGGGAAAAACCCCACAAATTGGCGAAAATACTTTTCTGGCAGAAACTGCGACCGTTATCGGCGATGTTACGATGGGCAAAGACTGCAGTATCTGGTATAACGCAGTAATCCGCGGCGATGTGAATTTTATAAAAATGGGCGACAAAGTAAATGTTCAGGATAATGCGATGCTGCACTGTACATTTGAGAAATTCCCCCTCTCCATCGGAAATAATGTTTCTATTGGTCATAACGCGATTGTTCACGGCTGCACGATTAATGACAATGTGCTTATTGGTATGGGCGCGATTGTAATGGACGACTGTCTGGTTGAAAGCAATTCCATTGTGGGCGCCGGCTCGGTGGTGACTCAGGGTACGCATATAAAATCCGGTGAAGTGTGGGGAGGAATACCTGCCCGAAAAATCAAAGATATTTCTTCCGAATTACTGGAAGGTGAAGTGAACCGGATTGCCAATAACTATGTAAAATATTCCGGATGGTATAAAGAAGAGTAAATCTGAAAAAATCAAGTAGGAACGAAATTTGAAGTTAGTCAAAAGAATATTCATTTCTGAATGACCTGTAACCTGGGTTTAAGACGAAGCGAATATTTATACCTTAAAATTTCGTTATGAAATACCTCAAACTCACCTGGGAACTTCTTAAAGAAACCTTTAACGAATGGAATGGCGGCAGTGCATCAAGAGATTCTGCCAGCCTTGCCTATTATGCAATTTTTTCTCTTCCGGGATTGCTGATTATCGTCATCTGGGTGGCCGGTCTCTTTTTTGGCGACGAAGCCGTTCGCGGGCAGGTAACTGCACAGGCAAGCGGAATTGCAGGCAAAGAAATCGCCGACAGTCTTCAAAGTATGATTGTAAGTGCGGTTTGGGACAACCAAAATATCCTGATGAAAATATTCGGGATTCTGACTCTGATTTTTGGTGCAACTACCTTGTTTTTCGAGATGCAGCGCAGCCTCAATACAATGTGGGATGTAGAAGCCGCTCCTAAAAAAGCGTGGCGGAAATACATTTTAGACCGCGCCAATTCCTTCGGAATGATTCTTATAATTTCTTTCCTGCTCTTAACCAGTCTTATCCTGTCCTCGGTTCTTGGCCTCGCCAACGAATGGATTACACGGCATTTCGGTCTGGAAACTTTTGTCCTCGTTCAGGTCCTCAATTTTGTCGTCAGCTTTTTGGTGGTGATGGTGTTGTTTGCACTGATGTTTAAAGTTTTGCCTGATGTGGAAATTTCCTGGCGGTCCGTATGGATGGGCGCATTCGTTACTGCACTATTATTTAACATCGGAAAATTCTTACTCGGTTATTATTTCGAAATCTCCAAGCCGACTTCAGTGTTCGGAACTGCCGGAACCATCATCCTTCTGATGATGTGGGTAAATTACTCCTGCCAGATTGTATTTTTCGGTGCTGAATTCACCAAAGTTTATGCGTATAAAATGAATCACACCATTAAACCTTCGCGGCACGCAAAATGGAGCGCAGCTAAACTACTTAAAGATGCCATGCATAAAACCGACAGCAACCAAAGTGTCGGCTGATTATTCAATGGAGGACTCTTCAAAATTGCCGCTAACCAGTATTGCTTTCCCGTCTTCACAACGGATTCCGTTTGGTGGCATGACCATAGCACAATCAGACATTAAATTGTATTTTTTGTTGAAAGCAGTCTGCATCGCGGTGAAATGTTCAATACGCGGAAGGATTTCATCTTCCAGTTTCACAGGATACGCGATATAAGAGCTTGGGCCGCCGCAGGGTTTTGCGCCAATTGCAGCGAATTTCCATTCAGAAGAATCTGTGCATGGTTCTGTGGCAATTAATGCGTCTATTTCTCTGATGATTCTTGTAAGATCTTCGCGGTCATCCTGTTGCGAAAGATTGTTTTCCGGTTTCAGCGAAATGTCTTTTGGTAAGGTTTCAGTATCAACTGATTTTTTGCTTTTACAGGAAGCTAGAGAAAGCGCGGCAAGCGCAAGGATGAACAGATTTTTCATTGTGAGTTTTCTAGGTCGCAACAAAAATATAGCCTTTTTATGAACTGCACCAATTTTCATCTTAATTTTCCTTTAAAAAAATTATCACAGAGGATTGTACCACGCAAATTAATCATTTTCGTTAAATTTGACCGATGAATGAATCCCTCTTCAGTTTGGCCGAACACACCAACCGCAGTATTTTTCTCACCGGAAAAGCCGGCACGGGAAAAACTACTTTTCTAAATGATTTCGTGCGCAAAACCCGCAAGAAACATATCGTGGTTGCTCCTACCGGAATTGCGGCAATTAATGCCGGCGGGGTAACGATTCATTCGATGTTTGGACTTCCGTTGAGGACATTTCTGCCGACAACCGATCGCGTAGACAGTAATATGGCGAACAATATTGCTGACCTGATGCATCATTTCAAATACCGCAAAGACAAACTCAAACTGCTTCGCGAAATTGAAATCATCATCATTGATGAGGTTTCGATGTTAAGGGCAGATGTTTTGGACATGATGGATTTTTCGCTTCGGCATGTCCGCAGAAACCAGCAGAAATTTGGTGGAGTTCAAATGCTTTTTATCGGGGATTTGTACCAGCTTCCACCGGTGGTGCGGGACGAATATGTTCTCAAACAGTACTATCAGTCACCTTTTTTCTTCGACAGTTACGCGTTGAAGGAACTCCCGTTAATTACACTGGAACTTACCACTGTTTACAGGCAGAAAGATGAAAAATTTCTTGAAATTCTGAACGAAATCAGAGACGGAGAAATCAGGGATATCGATTTCGAGACCCTGAATGAAAGATATCAGCCCGATTTTGAGCCTTCAGATGAACCTTATGTTTATCTCACTTCTCACAACAAAATGGCCGATGAAATCAACCGGAAAAAACTGGCAGCACTTCCCGGAAAAGCACGTTTGTATGATGCGGAAATCATTGGTAATTTTAATGAAAATCAGTATCCTAACGATGAGGTTCTGGAACTCAAAGTGGGCGCCCAGATTATGTTTATCCGCAACGATGCAAGCGGTGAGAAAAGATATTTTAACGGTAAATTGGCTGAAATTGTTGATGTTGATGAAAAGGAAATCAGCGTCATTATCGACGGTGAAGATGAAATCTACAAACTGAAAAAAGAGACCTGGGAACAGAAGCGGTATTCTCTCGGCGAAGACAAAAGCATCCAGGAAGAGGTTTTGGGGAGTTTTAAACAGTACCCGATTCGTCTGGCGTGGGCAGTTACCATTCATAAATCCCAGGGTTTAACATTTGACCGCCTCATTATTGATGCGGGTAAATCATTTGCCTCCGGGCAGGTTTATGTGGCACTTTCACGCTGCCGCACGCTTGAAGGTATTGTTTTAAAATCTAAAATTACTCCGGAAGTTATTTTTTCAGATAAAAGAGTGTCGAAATTTCAGGATGAGACTCATGCAAACAACCGCATCGAAGAAATTCTGAACAACGAAAAGTACGATTACAGCATCCGCAAAATCATCAACCGCCTCGACTGTAAATGGATGTCAACCGCGCTGATGCAGTGGCACAATACTGCATCACATGCCAAGATACTGGATAAGGAAAAAGTAAAATTCCTGTATCACGGCATAAAACCGGAAGCGGAAAAATTTAACGCCATTTACGAAAAGTTCGAAAAAATTATTCAGCAGAAAACCCGCAAATTCATTAACGGAGATGAGGAATGGAGCGAGATTGAAACCAAAGCCAAAGGTGCCGTTAATTTCTTTTTTACGCATGTAAATGCCAAAATATTCAGTCCGCTGAAAGATTTTTATGCTGAAAGTAAAGGGGTGAAAGGACTTAAACAGTATAACGAAGATTTCAGGGTTTTTCTGGATGATCTGGAAGATTATCTGAATGATCTGAAAGACCTCTATCTGCTGGAAACCAAACTTTTCGACACTGAAAATGATGTGAAAGTAACCACGAAAATCTCTAAAGTCCCGTCGCATGTTCTCACGTTTCAGCTTTTTGAGGAAGGCAGGACAATTCCCGAAATCGCAAGAGACCGCGGGTTGGTAACCGAAACCATTTACGGGCATCTTGCTAAATTCGCAGAGCAGGGATTACTTGATTTAACGAGGGTTTTCGATAAGGAAAAGATTAAAACTTTTGAAAAAGAATTCAAAAAAAACATTCCGCACGAAACCTTATCCGACTGGAAAAAAGTACTGCCCAATGATTTTGAATTCAACGAAATACGGATTCTGATGAATCATTACAATCACAAGAAAAGCAAGTAGAAGTCCCTAGCAGATTCTAAAGATGCCGCAGATTAATACGTAATATTTGAATAAATTTTCACTGAATTATATGCTTCCAAAACCATGTTCCAAAAAGAATGCTCAAAGTTCAGGGTAACCAACAACCGTTAACCATTAACCTTTCTTCTTCCTGTTCTGAAATTTCTTAATCAGGGTATACACTACCAGAAAACCCAGGATAAATACAGAAATTCTTGACAACAAATCTCCGGCTCTGGTATAAAATGTCATGCCGTCATAAAGATTTACTTTCGCATAAAGTGCAGTTTTGTCGCCATAAAGCGTATCCGCTGTGACATCTCCTCTGGCATTGATGTGTGCAGAAATTCCGCTGTTTGCGGCTCTTGCAATTTCGCGGCGGGTTTCGATTGCACGGAGTCTTGCATACGCCATAAGCTGCCGGTGACCCTGCGTAACACCCCACCAGGAATCATTCGTCATGATGGCTAAGAAATTGGCACCTTCTTTCACATAATCAGTAACGAATTCGCCATAGATGCTTTCATAGCAAATGATCGGAGCCAGTTTACCCGGATTATAAGGGTTGCCGAAAGCGGTTCTCTTTTTATCAACGCCCAAAGAAGCAGTAGTGCCGCCAAGATTCAGCATGGCATCGCCTAAAAGCGGTTTCAGTACGTTGATATATGGGAAGATTTCTACTCCGGGAACAAGTTTTCCTTTGTGATATACTTCCACTTTCTGGTTCGGGATAATCTGAACTGCAGAATTGTAACTGTCTACATACACTCCCTGCGGCGTTTGGTAAGCAGTTTCCGATTTTTCACTTTCATCCGCATAAAAGCGGTGAGAGGAAATGCCTGTCGCGAAAACCGATTTAGGATGTTTGGTGAGAAAATCTTTTACGGTATTCAAAAGTATACTTTGTTCAAAACCGTTTTCCGAAATTGAGCCATATCCCGGTATTGAAGTTTCCGGACCGATATAATAATCGATCTGCCCTTTTGAATTGACTTCAGCCAACGTTAGCAGGTCATTCAGAATCGTTAAACTGTCTTTTGAATATTTTTCGGTGTAGGGATCAAGTTCCGGCTGCAGCATCAGAACATTCACCGATCCGATTGGTTTTTCATCAAAATTATTGTACTTCACCAGAGAGATCAGCATCGGAACCCCGATGGCGATCACTAAAACCGACGAATTGATGATTAAGGACTTTCTTTTCCTGCCCGCTTCCCAAATCCTTATCGTATAGAAGATATAAACATTGATAAGTAAAATCCAGAAACTTCCGCCGGTTGCACCCAGGGTATCATACCACTGAATGATTTTAGGATAGTCTGCGAAAACATTTCCCAGATTAAGCCAGGGCCACGTAAGTTCCCAGCTCATATGGAATTTCTCGAAACACATCCAGATGGCTACAAAAAATGTAAGTCCCCAATAGGTTCCCTGAGCGTTTTTGTACCAATGATACAGCTGAAAAATAAATGCGTAAAACAGCGAATTGAGAAGAACGGGAATCACAACGGCGAATAAGGAATGAGATCCGTCGGGATTTTTGGATCCGTAAAGCCATCCTGTTGTGACAATATTCCAGATGATAAAACAGATGTAGGAAAGGGCAAAGATCAGACTTCCTTTGTTTTTTATAGCGGAAAACTTCGAAATTTCGTGTTCCATCATCAGCAACGGAACCAGGGCAAAAAATATAAAAAAAGGAATTCCGTAAGTGGGCCAGGAAATGCTTAAAAGCAAGGCAGACATTAATGAAAGAATAATATACTTCATTGTTGATATAACTTTTCAGCGTTTTTGATTTAAAATGAAACTTCTGCCACAAATCTAATGAAAATATTTGCGATATAAAGCGGTTGAAGCTATCGTGCGGTGACAAAAAAAGCAGGCTAAAGCCCGCTCCAACTGATATTATTTCAAAATAATTTCTATCTGTTTCAGAATTTTTTTTCAAAATAAACACTTACCCCATCCATTTCCCCCTCCATCGGCGGGCTGGTTTTGGTCATTTTTACAGAGATGAAAGTGATCTCCGGAAAGGTGTTTTTAATTTTTGTCATCATTCTTCCTGTGGCATGTTCCATCAGTTTTGAAGGGATTTTCATTTCCTCATGAACAATTGCATTGATTTCCGCATAATTGATGGTGTCCTCCAGATGATCCGTTTCGGTGGCTTTCCACAGATCTGCATGAATTTCAATATTCAGAATAAAGTAAGTTCCGATGATGGTTTCTTCGGGAAGAACGCCGTGGTAAGCGTAGATCTTCAGGTTTTCGAAAATTATTTTGGAGGTCATTCTTATTTTATTTTTAGCTGCAGGTTTCTGATTGATTGCCCAATTACCACATCACCGCATCATCAAATCATTTTATTGTTTTACTCAGTTCCAGCATCGCTTCAATAGGTTTCAAAGCTTTTAACCGGAGTTCTTCGTCGATTAAAATTTCCGGAAGTTCGTATTTCATGCAGAGATAAAGTTTTTCCATCGTGTTTCTCTTCATATAAAAACATTCGGAACAGTTGCAGCTTTCATCAAAAACCAGGGCCGGTATCAATTCTTTATGCGGAGCACGTTTTCTCATTTCGTGCAGAATTCCTTCTTCAGTTGCAACGATGAATTTCTGGCAATCGTCTTTTTCGACATAATTCAACAACGCAGAGGTGGAGCCGATGAAATGCGCCAGATCCAGAACCGCTGATTCACTTTCAGGATGCGCGATAAGTTTTGCATCCGGATTTTCTGCCAGCTGTTTTGCAATTCTTTCCATGGAAAAAGCTTCGTGAACGATACAACTTCCGTCCCAGAGAATCATTTCTCGCCCGGTTTTTTTGGAAAGATAGCGGCCTAAGTTTTTATCGGGAGCAAAAATAATTGGTCGGTCTTTCGGTAACGCCTCGATAATGGTTTCTGCGTTGGAACTGGTTACGATAATATCAGATTCTGCCTTCGTTTCCGCGTTACAGTTGATGTAAGTGGCAATTAAAGCATTAGGATGTTTTTCACGCATCGCACGCAAACCTTCACCGCTACAACCGTCTGCAAGCGAACAGCCGGCCTGCGTATCAGGCAAAACTACTTTTTTAGTGGGATTAAGAATTTTCGCTGCTTCCGCCATGAAATGTACGCCACAAAAGGCGATCATATCAGCATCGGTATCTTTTGCCTGTCTCGCTAACTGAAGGGAATCTCCCAGAAAATCAGCAATATCCTGAATTTCTGCAGGCTGATAATAATGGGCCAGAATCACGGCATTTTTTTCTTTCTTCAGTTCCAGAATGGCTTTAACCAATTCTTCACCCTGAGGAATAACGAGATCATCTATTTTTAAAAATCCTCTTACCGGAAGATTTGATTTTGCTTTATCTAATGTTTCTGTGCTCATTTCTGTGAATTTAAATAAGGGTTAAAATTAGTGATTTTTCGGCTAATTTTCTCAGGAAATCTCAATTCCCGAATGTATCAGTAATCCTGCAAGATTGTGTTGGGAAAATCTGGCTTTTTTCAGGAAATTGTTTTCCGGAATAATGCTGAAATTCAAAGCTTCCCTAAAGTCTGCTTTTTCAAGATGAGTCCGGTCGAAAATACATCCTGAAAGATCTGACTGGGTAAATCTGCTTTCTGTTAAATTCGCCTCAGTAAAATCGGTTTCGTGCAGAATACAGTGATCGAAAACTGTTTTTCTGAGATCTTTCTGAAAGAAAACTGCATGCGATAGGTTGGAGTTTTTAAAACTGAGACGCAGACCGAAACCGTTGGCCTGCTCAAAATCCACGCCGACCATTTTACAGCTGTTAAACTCAACTTCCCGAAATGCGGTGTTTTCAATTTTAGCCAAACTCAGATCGCAGTCGTTGAACACGCAGTTTATAAAGGAAATTTCAGTAAGACGGCTTTCATAGAAAATGCAGCTGCTGAAAACGCAGTTGTCGTATTCACCGCTTTCCAGAGGTGTTTTGCTGAAATCTTTTTTGGTAAATGTTTCGTCGGAAATACTGATCATGAAAATAAATTACAGAATATTAATTTTAGCCTGTATTTTCAGGACTTACAGATTAAAGAATTTCGGATCCGGATGCAGAAAAGTATAATTGAATTCCCGAATTAAAAGTTCGGAGGAAATAATCCTTTGCCCGGAATCGTACGAATCACCTGATTTTCCATCTTCTCCGTTTAAAATTTCTCCCATTGTTGGATGTTCAGGGGCAACAATATTGTAGATTTCTGAAGATTTATCTGAGTTGAGCAGCAGTTCCACAATCGCCAAAATATCTTCGTAATGAATGTAATTGACGCGTTTTTCAGGATTGCTGATTTCTTTGTTTCTGAAGAAATTATGAAGTGATCTTTCACCGCCCATCAGGCCACCGAAACGGAGAATGTTGGTTTGAGGATATTTCTCTCTGACCGTTTTTTCCGCGGCTCCAATATCCGGTCTTAAATTCGTGGTGTCTTTTTCGGTGAAAATTCTGTTTTCCTGAGGATAAATTCCTGTGGAACTGAACAGAATTGTTTTAGGAAATGAGTTCTGCATTTCTTCAAATCCTTTAAACCAGCTGCTTTGTGAAATCGGCATGCTGAAAATAGCTGCATCCGTATCATTTAAAAATTCAGTTTCCGAATCTTTGCTGAAATCCAGAAGATGTACTTCTGATGCTGCAGTTTTTAACTCCTGGATTTTGTCTGGAGAGGTGGTGGTTGCGATGACATGGTGGCCTTTACCGGTGAGATATTCTGCCAGTTTTTTTCCTACCCAGCCACAACCGATAACGGCAATTTTCATGCGCTCAAAAAGTTTTTCAGAAGTTCTTCAACGGAGGTTTTTGCCTCATTCAGATCATTATTCACCACAATTTTATCAAACTGATCTTTAAACGTCATTTCTTCGGATGCTTTTTCCACTCTTGTGCGGATGGTTTCGGCGTCATCTGTTGCCCGGGAAACCAGTCGGCGCTCCAGTTCTTCAATCGATGGAGGCATGATAAAAATCGAAAGCGCCTGCCCGCCGAAGTATTTTTTCAGGGAAATCCCGCCTTTTACATCTACGTCGAAAATTACGGTTTTTCCGGTGTTCCAGATTCTCTCGACTTCAGACTTCAGGGTTCCGTAATATTTGTCGGTATACACTTCTTCAAACTCTACAAAAGCGTCCTGAGCAATTTTCTGGCGGAACTCGTCGGGAGAAATGAAATGATAATCAGTGCCGTTTTTTTCTGTTCCACGCGGATTTCTGGTGGTACAGGAAACTGAAAATTCCAGTTGTGGAAATTTTTCCAGACAGTGTCTTACCAAAGTGGTTTTTCCGCTTCCGGAAGGTGCTGAAAAGATGATAACTTTGTTCATATTTGGCTAATGGCTAATGGCTAATGGCTAATGGCTAATGGCTAATGGCTTTTTGCTTTTTGCTGGCTCTTTTTACAAAACATTCAGCGTCTGTTCTTTAATTTTTTCAAGGTCGTCTTTCATCATCACTACCAGTTTCTGTATTTCGGCGTGGTTGGCTTTCGAACCTAATGTATTGATTTCGCGGCCTATTTCCTGTGAAATGAAGCCGAGTTTCTTGCCGTTGAAATCTTCGTTTTCCATCACTTCGGTGTAATATTTCAAGTGCTGGGTGAGTCTTACCTTTTCTTCAGCAATATCCAGTTTCTCGGTAAAATAGGCCATTTCCTGATAGAAGCGGGTTTCGTCAATATTATCGAATTCATTCAGTGTGCTGCGGTATTTTTCCTTAATCGTTTCCAGCCTCACGCTTTCGTAAGGGGTCACCTGAGAAAGATAGCTTTCAATATTGTGGATGTTGCGCTTGAGTTCTTCATGAAGATTGCTGCCTTCAGTTTTTCTGAAACTGTTGAATTTCGTAACTGCTTCCTTTAAAAGGCCGTTCAGGAAAATCCATTCATTTTCATTCAGTTCATCGGGACGGGTAGAGATCGCGTCAGGCATTCTGATGGCCATTTTCAGGTATTCGAAATCAGGTCCGTCGCCGGAGACTTTCTTTAAATCTTCAATATAAGCTTTCACCAAATCGTGGTTGATATTCACATCTCCCGAATCATCCAGCGACTCCAGATTGATGTAGCAATCTACCTTTCCGCGGAGAATGCTGTCGTTGAGTACTTTGCGCATTTCGAATTCCTTCTCTTTATACCGCACGGGCATCTTGATGTTCAGGTCAAAAGATTTGCTGTTCAGGGATTTAATATCTACGGTTATTTTTTTTCCTTCGAAAACGCCTTCGCTTCTTCCGAAGCCTGTCATGGATAGAATCATGGATTTGCTTTAGCAGACAAAGATAAATATTTCCAGACTCCTGAGCATCAAAAATAGGGGCAATAAGTTTCGACTCTATCCGAAAAGATTATTTTATATATTTGCACATCTATTTAAAGTTTGAGAAATATGCTTAAATCGCTTTTCCACTGGAAAGTCCTGGTTAATATCATTTTGGCGGCTGTAGTTTTCACGGGATTGGTTTGGTTAACATTCCGGTGGCTTGAGCTGCATACCAATCACGGCAAGGAAATCGCGGTACCGAATGTGATGAACAGGTCGGTTCACGATGCCATCAAAATCCTCGATGATTCCGGACTCGATTATGAGGTTGACAGTTTTAAATACGATCCCAAATTCCGCCCTTTCCAGGTGCTGCAGATTTATCCTTCAGCGGGTTCCCGTGTAAAGGACGGAAGAACGATTATGTTGAAAGTTAATCCGAGAACTTATGCTCAGGTTTCCGTTCCTGATATTTTAGACCGATATAAAGGCTTGGCATTCCGACAGTTGGAGCAGGTTGGATTAAAGGTGGGTGATACGATTTACGAACCAAGTATTCAGCGCGATGCGGTACTCAGAATGCTTTACAACGGAACATCCCTGAAACCCGGATCTTTGCTTCCGCGTTTTTCTACGATTGATATCGTGATCGGGGCAGGACCCAAACGAAATATTACCGTTCCCAATTTAATAGGTTTAACCGTTCAGGAAGCCAAAGCGATCATTAAGCAGAATCTTTTTGAGGTAGGTCTTGTGGAGAGTGAAGACGGCAAGCAGGACGAATCCGATATCGTATATTATCAGGATCCGGCTCCGTTTGATGTCCGCGACCAGGGAATGCAGATCGACATCTGGGCGAGCAAAAAAACTCCTGCCGAAATGGGAGGCAAGATTTCTGAACTTAACGCGATATACCGAATCAAACTTCAGGAAGTAGAACCGCTGTCAACCTATCCTGATCCGCCGGTTTACCGTGAACCTGAACCAATACAGGAGGTACCAAGGAATGAAACTCCAAAATTAGAAACACCGAAGACGGAAACTCCAAAAACGGAAACACCGAAGACTTCGGCAGATCCAAAGCCGAAAACCGGCACATCCACCACTCCGGTAAAGCCAGCTGAGAAGCCCAAAGCAAAAAAAGTAATTGTAGAGTAATCCATAATCCATAAAATGATAAAGCTTCAGCGGTAAGTTGAAGCTTTTTTTAATCCTATGTCCGACGAAAACGACGATTTTTTAGAAGAAGATTTACCCGGCCAGGAAACGGGCGAAACAGATGATGCCGAGTCGGCAGGCCTGTACGAGCACCTGAATATTAAAGTAGACAGGAATCAGGAGCCGCTCCGCATTGATAAGTTTCTGTTCATTTTCCGGCAGAATTCTTCCCGGAACAAGATTTCTCAAACCTGTCGCGCCGGAAATGTAGTCGTGAACGGTAAACCGGTAAAGCAGAATTACCGCGTAAAGCCCGGTGATGAAATATCAGTGCTTCTGGCTCATCCGCCACGCGAAAATATCATCATCCCTCAGGATATTCCTGTAAACATCGTGTATGAAGATGATGATCTTGTGGTTGTAGATAAAGATCCCGGCATGGTTGTGCATCCCGGTCACGGCAATTATACCGGAACACTGGTTAATGCACTTGCATTTCATTTTGAAAAAAACGGACAGAAATCTGATCTCGACAGGGTAGGACTTGTGCACAGGATCGACAAAGATACTTCGGGACTTTTGGTTATTGCCAAAACAGAATATGCACTGAGTTTCCTTGCCAAACAGTTTTTTGACCGAACCACCAAAAGACTGTACTGGGCTTTTGTCTGGGGCAATATGCCTGAAGACGAAGGGACCATTACCGGAAATATCGGTAGACACCTGAAAAACAGGATGCAGATGGCTGTTTTCCCTGACGGCAGTTTCGGAAAACATGCCGTCACCCACTACAAGGTGATTGAAAGGTTTAAATACATCACCTGGGTTGAATGCAAACTGGAGACAGGCAGAACCCACCAGATCAGAGCGCATTTTAAACACATCGGTCATACGCTCTTTAATGACGAAAGGTATGAAGGGAATGTCATCCTGAAAGGAGTAAACCTCCCCAAATACAGACAGTTTGTAAAAAATGTTTTCGAGGTTCTGCCGCGACATGCCCTGCATGCCCACACCTTAGGTTTTATACATCCAACCACTAAAAAGGAAATGTACTTCGAAAGTCCTATGCCCGCAGATATGGATGAAGCCGTGAAAAAGTGGAGAAATTATCTGGAACATTAATAACCCGAAAAGTTTTTTATATTTGTTAAAAATTCACCCATCTTTAATTATGAGAAAAATATATACGTTATTTTTCGTTTTAGTGTTTTTTGTTCAGTACAAAAGCCAGGAAACGCTCCCTTATTATCAGCAGTACCTGCTCGAAGGCGATTTCCTTTTTAATCCTGCGCTTTATGGCAAAACCGACGATGTGGTGTTGAATTTAAATTATCAGAAACAGTTTTCACAATTTGCAGAGTCACCCAATGTACAGTCCATCGGGCTGCACGCCAATATTTTTGACCGTGTGGGCGCGGGACTTTCGTTTTTTCGTGACCAGAACGGTCCGGTTTCTTCTAACGGAATCGGCGCCGGAGCTTCTTATTTTATTCCTATTGATGACGATGGCGAAAGAAAAAGCCAATTCTCTTTCGGTACGAATGTGAATTTCTATAATATGAACATCGACCTCGGGAAACTGAATCCTCAGGATCCTGGAGATCCCACGCTGGCTTCAGATACCAACAGTCTGTTCCTTGTCTACGCAAATCTTGGGATGGCGGTGACTTTCCGGAATTTCTTTGCCGGAGTTTCTGTAAATGATATTGCGCTGACCAATGATATTCCTATCGTTAACGGCATTGAGCCTGAACCAACCAAATTTATCCTGAACGCGGGCTATGATTACTACCTTACCGAGCAGTTTTATGTATCTCCATCGGTGCTGATGAATTTCAATACCAATTCATCCAGAATCACCGATATGAATTTAATGGCGACCATTTTGGGCGACGAAAATTCGTTTTCTGCCGGAGCGAGTTTCAGAACCTCAAAGAACCAGTTCGGAAGCCAGAATCTGGGAATTTCGCCCATCCTGAAAGCGACCGTAAACAATTTCTTTTTTGGCGCAAGTTATAATTTCGGACTGTCCGATATACAGCAGTATGCCGGCAGCAGTTTTATGCTCAGCGTTGGGTATAATATCGAAAACTTTATCAATACGAGAGGGTACAGGTATTAGTGATGATGCAAGATGCCGGATGTTTGATGCTGGAAGCTTGATGTCATCAAATGACAGAATGCATTTGAAGTTCTAAACTTAAAATTTTCGCCAACAGCCACCCATCACCCCGCAACAGACATGATCTACCTCCATATTCCGTTCTGCAAGCAGAAATGCAGTTACTGTAATTTTCATTTTTCCACTTCTTTGAATTTTAAAGAAGAGATGATTGGCTCGATTAAAAAGGAAATATTTCTCCGCAAAGACGAGTTGCAGGACAAAAATCTTAAATCCCTTTATTTTGGCGGCGGTACTCCATCAATCCTGAAAGTGGATGAACTGAGTTCGATCATTGATGAGGTTCTGAAATATTTCAGTTTTAATGAAGATATCGAGATTACCCTGGAAGCGAATCCCGATGATCTGGACCAGTCATTTTTAAAGGAACTTTCAACTACTGAAATCAACCGCCTGTCGATAGGAACCCAAAGTTTCTTTAATGAAGATCTTATGCTCATGAACCGTGCGCATAACGCCGGAGAAGCGGAATCTTCCATCAAACGCGCGCAGGATTTCGGATTCGAAAACATCAGTATTGACCTGATTTACGGGTCACCGACCTCGAATTTTGAGATCTGGAAAGCAAACCTCAACAAAACCATTGAACTCGAGGTTCCGCATGTTTCGTCCTATGCTTTAACCGTTGAACCGAAGACCGCACTTAACCAATGGATTAAACAGCAAAAAATTGCTGCCCCGAAAGAAGCCGAACAGAACCGTGAATTTTATTATATGTCGGATTTTCTGAAAGATCATGGTTTCGATCATTATGAAATTTCGAATTTCGGGAAACCGGGTTTTCATTCCCGTCACAATTCCGCCTATTGGAAATCACATGAATATTTAGGAATTGGCCCTTCTGCCCATTCGTACAATGGCAGCAACAAAAGAAGCTGGAATGTCGCCAACAATAAACTGTATATCAATGCTCTGGAAAAAAATACGGTTCCGAGCGAAAGCGAAATTTTATCGGAAGCCGATCAGTTCAATGAAATGCTCATGATTGGTTTAAGAACGGTTTGGGGCGTTAATCTGAATGTTTTAAATGAAAGATTCAGTGAAGAAGTTCTGGCGCATCTTCAGAAAGAAATTCAGTTTAAACTTGGAGAAGGACTTTTAATCAGAGAAAACAGCCACCTGAAAATTCCTGAAAAACACTGGTTTATGGCCGATGGGATTGCCTCGGATTTATTTGTGGTGTAGGGTGATGGATGCTGGGTGATGGATGATGGATGTTGGGTGTTGAATGCTGGATGAGCGAAACTAGCCACGATTCAAATAAAATCAGCGAAATCAGGGCAATCTGTGTGAGTTTTTTACCAGAGAGTGCACAGAGATTTAACGGAGGATACTGGGAAACTTTTGTGCATGGAGTTTTTACCACAAAGGGCACAAAGGTTTACACGGAGGGCACTGGGAACATTGACCAATGAATCACCAATAAAAATCCTTCAAGAGGCATCCCACATCCATCACCCCGCATCAAACATCCCGCACCAAACACCAAACACCCCACATCAAACATCCCGCATCCAGCAAAATTTCATATTTTTGTACAAAATTCTTTCCCTTGAAAAAGAACAAACAGGATTTCAGTCATCTTTCAGCAAAACAGCCTATTGGGATTTTTGATTCCGGTGTGGGAGGTTTGACGGTCGCTAAGGAAATCAAAAGACTTTTACCTCACGAGGATCTTATCTATTTCGGTGATACCAAGCACCTTCCGTACGGAGAAAAATCCAGGGAAGCAATCGTAGGTTATTCCACCAAAATCACCAGCTTTCTTCTGGAGAAAAACTGCAAAGCGATCGTAATTGCCTGCAATTCTGCCACCGCCAATGCCTTGAAAGAAGTTTTGGAACTGGTTGATGAAAAAGTTCCGGTCATCGATGTGATCAATCCGGTAGCGGAAAAAGTGTCGTATGAAATTCACAACAATGTGGGCGTGATTGCCACAAAAGCGACGGTAAATTCAGGGCTTTATAAAAAATCGATCCGTAAGCACAATAAATTCATTAAAGTAGACGAACTGGCGACGCCGCTTCTGGTGCCGGCGATTGAGGAAGGTTTTAAAAACCATCCGATTACGCATTCCATCATCTATAACTACCTCAGCAACAGTAAGCTGAAGAATATCGAGACGTTGATTCTGGGCTGTACGCATTATCCGCTGCTGATTGATGAAATCCGTCAGTATTACGGAAACCGCGTGAGGGTCATCGATTCACCGAGTATTGTTGCGAACCAATTAAAGATGATTCTGGAAAAACACCATTTGCTGAATGATAAAAATCCGGATCCAAAATATCAGTTCTACCTTTCGGATCTTACCAAAAATTTCGAGAAGATCTCAAAGAAATTCTTCGGAAATTCAATTGAACTGGAGTTGAAGGCGCTTTGATGTGGGGCGCGGGGAGCTGGGTGTTGGATGCTTGCTGCTGGAGTCGAAGCTTGAAAATATTTAAGGCAAGGAAGTTTATACTGGGATTTAGTCTCGCTGATGATGCAGATGATGCAGATTTTATCAGTAAGCCACTAATCCACTAACCCTTAACCTCAGCCTTAACTTCAGCCTTAACCTCAACCTAAATCTCAACCTTAACCTTAACCTTAACCTTAACCTTAACCTCTTTTATGGTTTCGTAATTTTATGATTGTTGATGTGATAAGGCGGCCTCACTAAATTAGTAAACCACTAATCCACCAGCCCACTAAACCTTAACCTCAGCCTTAACCTCAACCTAAGCCTTAGCCTCAACCTCAGCCTAAACCTTAACCTCGGCCTTAACCTCCACCTAGATACTCTCGTCGTCCAAACTTTCGTTTTCCTTTTCGTTAGGTTTAAAGAAGGAGAAACTCACATTTCCGTATTTTCTCGTGTCGAGTAAGTTCGGGTGCTGAAGCTTCATGCGGCTTTGGTGCTCAAGAATGAAAACACCGTTTTCCTTCACATAATTATTGTTCAGCACCAGAGAAATCAGTTCTTCATATTTTTTTTCCTCCATATCAAAGGGTGGGTCAGCCACGACAATCTCATACGATTTTCGGTTTCGGTTCTTTTTTAAGAATTCAAAAACGTCTCCCCGGTTTACTTTAACCTGCATCGCCATTTCCAACTCTGCAGCGGTGGAATGAATAAATCCCGAGTGTTTCGCGTTCATTTCTACGGAATTCACGTCATTACAGCCTCTGGACGCAAATTCAAGTGATATTGAGCCGATTCCGGCAAACAGATCAAGCACTGAACTTGATGCGATATCAAGGTCGAATCGGTTTTCAATAATGCTGAAGAGTGCTTCCTTTGCAAAATCGGTGGTAGGTCTTACTTCAAAATTTTTGGGTGCGGAAATTCTTTTGGATTTCCATTTTCCGGATATAATTCTATACATGGTTGGTTGTTGAGTGTTGGTTTGCGGTTGGATGTGGATTGTGAAGCTTCAATCCTCACATTTTAAAATTATCAAATCCTCACATCATCTTACCCGGCGTTCATTACAAAATTCCGCTTCGGGATGTTATCAAAAACAATCTTCAGATGCTTTACGAATTTTCTGAGTTCCGTAATGAAAGTCTCGTTTTCTGTGGTTTCACCGTACACGAAAAAGTGCGTTTCATTGATTCCGAAACCGATTTTGCTTAAGGTGAACATGATGAAATAAAGAAAATCAACTTCGGAATTCACATCCAGATTGTTGTACAGCACCATTTTCTTCTGGTCGAAGGCGAAAAACTCGCATTGGTGATGATAAAGGTTGATATGTATTTCCTTCTGATTACGGATATTCAATGTACTCAGGAACTTTTCTCCGGAGAAATTAAATTTCGTAGGAATCTTCTGTTCTTTGATCTGCCCGTAATATTTTTTAGGAAAGGTATAATAAAACTGAACACCTGATTTTTTGTTGACAGCAAGCATCAGTTCCTCATTTTCTCTGTCTACAGGCGCATTGAAAGCAATTAAATCGTAACCCAGACCGTGTTCTGAAAATCCCTGAGGCATTACCGTGAAATGGTTAATCGCCGAAAATGTGGTGATTTCGCTGATGTTCTTCTGGGCAAGGATTTCCTTCAGTTTTCCGGAAATCGCTTCTTCAGGACTTTCTTCATCCGCAAAAAAGGAATGTTCCTCTAAAACGGTTTTGTTTTTGGAAATCTGGTACTGCAAACCGTCTTTGGTGAAAAGTAGAGCAAGTTTCTGCATAATTTTGGGTAGTGAGCAAATTTACTAAAAAAAAAGAAGTGTTTGATGCCTGTTGTTTGGGTGCGGGATGTGGGAAGTTTATGATTGGGTAATTTGGTAATTTGATGATTCGTTGATGTGATGAGGCGGCGGTGGATGGTTTGCTGATTGATAAGGTGGTGGACTGGATATCAATTGCTCACTCAATCACTCAATCACTCAATCACCCGACCACTCCGCCACTTGCCCGGCACCCAGCAAATTACCCATCGCTCATCACTCATGAATTGGGAAAAGTTTTTTTCAAACCGGTTTGCTTTCAACTTTGTCAAAGTATTATTACGCTGTTTAAAACTTTGACAAAGTAACATTCACGTGGATGAGTATTTAAACATGGTTTAAAGAGCCCCTCTTCATCGGGATGAAAAAGTTCGGGATGAAAGCCGATTTAATCCAGCCCCGTCACTGGGGAGCTGAGCGAAACAGAAATCTTTTTTGCAAAGCAATAGCCCTCAACCTCAACCTCAACCCCAACCTCAACCTTAACCTCAATCTCAACCTCTACGCCCTGATGCTAATCATATTTCAAGTCGGAAGAAAAACCTACTTTTACCTGAAATATTGATTATGAAAAATCTTCTTGTCATTTTCCTTATGTCGTTAGGAATCAGCATCAGTTCGCAAACAAACCAACAGAAAACCCAGGTGGTGGAAGCTGCGTGCGGACAATGCCAGTTTAAGATGCAGGGGAAAAAAGGCTGTGACCTTGCTGTAAGAACCGGCGGGAAATCTTATTTTGTTGAAGGCACAAAAATCGATGACCATGGTGACGCCCATTCGAAAGAAGGATTTTGCAACGCGGTCCGAAAAGCTGAAGTTAGTGGCGAGGTAAAGGACGGAAAATTTGTAGCAACTTCTTTTAAACTGCTGCCGACGGAGAAAAAGTGAGGGTAGTAGGGTGCTGGATGATGGATGCGGGATGTTTGATGTTGGACGCCGGTTGCGGGAAGCCGGGTGTTTGAGTAGTATAGTGGAATAGTGGTTTAGTAGTATAGTAATGAGCAGTTTGGGGTAAACCATTAATCCACTCATTTACTCTTCCACATCTCACCTCTCAGGTCTATTGCCTATCACTGATCGCTCATCACTAATGAGTTCCCTCAACCTCAACCTCAACCTCAACCTTAGCCTTATACTTTACCGCAGCGTCACCATCACACTTCCACTCTGATGATAGAAAAAATCATAGTCATCAAATTCCAGATTTGTCTGTCCGACAAGGTAATCGTGTACCATACGCTGTAACACTCCGTCACCAATGCCGTGGATGATTTCCAGTTTCTTGAGGTTGTTGGTCCTGCAGAATGCGATGGTCTCCTCCAGTTTTTCCTTCTGCAGGAAGATCCGTTCAAACGCATTATAATCTGAAGGGTTTTTTACCAGATTTTCGAAATGCAGATCAAGTACCATGTGCTTTCTGTTATGTTTTTTGGAAAGCGGTTTCGCGGCCTCCGCTTTGCGAACTGTTGCCACGTTTTCGTAAATCTCCGGATTCTGAAGCACGACTTTTTCCTTACGTTCCTGATGCGTAAAGCCGTGTTCATCCCTGAAAACGATCACTGCTCCTTTTACAGAAGTAATGGTGCCTTTAAGATCGTCATCAATGACCGATATTTTATCGCCTATTTTCATGGGTGGATTGAATGGTGCAAAAATAGGGAAATCTTTGGGTGCAGGCTCCTACTTTGTCAAAGTTCTGTTCAGGCGCACCATACTTTTCGACAAAGTTTATTCTGATTGCGGATTAGATTCTGCTTCCAACTTTGTCAAAGTAATTGTTACGCTGGTTAAAACTTTGACAAAGTAACCGTCACCCGCACGACTACTTTGTCAAAGTTCTGTTCAGGCACATCATACTTTGACAAAGTTTATCCTGATAGCGAAAGTAGTTTTTCCTTCCAACTTTGTCAAAGTAATTGTTATGCTGCTTAAAACTTTGACAAAGTAACCGTCATTGTACATAAGTAAGTAGAAAAAGTTTCAAAGAAACCGTCTAAAAATCTTCAATCTCTACAAGTGTCTTGTGGCAGAAAATAAAATTGTCAAGATCGTCAAAATAGGATAATACTTCTTCTCTTTCCAGAACTGTTTCGCGGTTGCTGATCATTGCTTTGTAAGAGGAATACTCATAGTTGCTAATTGATATGCCTAAATCCAGGGGATTTTGGTGAATATAGATGATTAGATTTCTCAAATAGTTTTCAGTTTCAATTCGCAGTCTTTTAAAAGGAGATTCCAAAAGAGGACCGTGGCGGTGCTCCGTTTTATTGTATGCCTGAGTGTAGGAGCTGATCAGCTTACCAATCTGCTTACTGTACATATGATTTTCCGAATGAAGACCCGTTTTGCCACGATTTACAGTAGCGGTTTTATTTAGTTCTTTCGTTCTCAAAAGAAAATGAAAATGATTGCTCATCAGACAATAGGCATATACTTCAAAATAGGGTAACAAATAATACTTCGTCTTTTGCAGAAAAAAGGCAAAGTGCTCATCCTTCAAAAATATGGACTGACCGTTAATCCCTCTGTTGTAAATATGGTAGAAGCACGAGGATTCCAATGGCTGTTCTCTGATTTGCATAGGGGAGCTTTTACTTACTAAATTAAGGAAATTTGTTTTAGTGGTTAGATTATTTTTGAATTTGATTATCTGTTCAACTTTGTCAAAGTTCTGTTCAGGCGCATCATACTTTGACAAAGTTTATCCTGATAGCGAAAGTGGTTTTTCCTTCCAACTTTGTCAAAGTAACTGTAATGCTGGTTAAAACTTTGACAAAGTAATTGCCACCCCGTATAAGCACTTTGTCAAAGTTCTGGTCAGGCGCATCATACTTTGACAAAGTTTATTCTGATAACGGACTGGATTCTGCTTCCAACTTTGTCAAAGTAATAGTTACGCTGTTTAAAACTTTGACAAAGTAACCGTCACTCGCACGACTACTTTGTCAAAGTTCTGTTCACTGGCACAAGCACTTTGACAAAGTTTATTCTGATAGCGAAAGTAGTTTTTCCTTCCAACTTTGTCAAAGTATGATTACGCTGTTTAAAACTTTGACAAAGTAAGCCATCGCTTCAAAAAAAGTCCTGAACTTTCTCTGAAATGTCCCAAATTCTTACCGAAAAATTTCCGTAATTTTGGATGCTTACAATCATTCATCAATAATTACAGAATATGGATCCAATTTTTGACCTTATCGAACAGGAAAGACAAAGACAAACGCACGGAATTGAACTCATCGCCTCAGAAAATTTCGTTTCAGATAACGTGATGAAAGCTATGGGGAGCGTCCTCACCAACAAATATGCGGAAGGCTATCCGGGCAGACGCTATTACGGCGGCTGCGAAGTGGTGGACGAAGTGGAAACGCTGGCCATCGAACGTGCAAAAGAACTTTTCGGCGTAGAATATGCGAATGTTCAGCCTCATTCCGGTTCTCAGGCCAATGCTGCGATCTATCTTTCCGTTCTTAAGCCTGGTGATAAAATTTTAGGGCTTGATCTTTCAATGGGCGGACACCTTACCCACGGTTCTTTCGTTAACTTTTCAGGAATCCAGTACAACGCGAATTTTTATGGCGTAGACCGTGAAAGCGGACTGATCGATTATGAAGCCATGCGGCAGAAAGCTTTGGAAGTAAAACCTAAAATGATGATTGCTGGTTATTCTGCGTATTCCAGAGATATTGATTTTAAGAAATTCCGTGAAGTGGCAGATGAGGTCGGTGCGACCCTTTGGGCTGATATCGCGCATCCGGCAGGATTGATCGCGAAAGGGCTGCTCAGTTCGCCTTTCGAACACTGTCATGTGGTAACAACCACTACCCATAAAACCCTGAGAGGTCCAAGAGGCGGTCTTATTATGATGGGCAAAGACTTTGAAAATACTTACGGACATAAAACGCCCAAAGGTGAAACCAAACTCATGAGCGCGGTGCTCGACAGTGCGGTGTTCCCTGGGATTCAGGGCGGTCCCCTCGAGCATGTTATCGCTGCAAAAGCTGTGGCTTTCGCCGAAGCTATTGATCCTAAATTTGAAACCTACGCCAAACAGGTTGTCGCCAATGCCCGTGCTTTGGCCAACGCCATGTTGGATAATGGATTCGATATCGTAAGCGGAGGTACCGACAATCACCTGATGCTGGTAGACCTCAGAAACAAAAACGTCAACGGCAAGGAAACTGAAAAAGCGCTGGTAAAAGCCGACATCACCTGTAATAAAAATATGGTGCCTTTCGATGATAAGTCAGCGTTCACCACTTCCGGAATCCGTCTCGGTACTGCAGCCATCACCACGCGAGGTCTCAGGGAAGACGATATGGCCATCATTGCCGGACTGATCAACGACGTCGTAATGAATCTTAAAGATGAAACCGTAATCGCCGGTGTCCGCAAAAAAGTGAATGAACTGATGGATGCAAAGCCGCTGTTTCAGTATTAAAGAGGTTGAGGTTAAGGTTGAGGTTGAGTGGTTTCGGATGTGAAACAATCAAGTTCCTCAAACTTAGTCTCATCCTTAACCTCAATCCTATGTACACAGATTTTACGCAGATGCCGGTGTGGAAGAATGCAATGAATATTGCAGTGGAAGTATTCACTATTTCAACGGCACTGCCCAGAAAAGAAGATTACGCCCTAACGTCTCAAATCCGGAGATCCGCTGAAAGTATTTCCGCCAACATTTCTGAAGGCTTCGGACGGGGAGGAGATAAGGAAAAGGTGATGTTTTACAGGTTCGCGCGCGGTTCTGCAAACGAGACTAAAAATCATCTCATTTATGGTATTCGGGTATTGTATTTCGAAGAACAAGAGTCATTGGTTATTATCTCTAAGATCGAAGCTGTGGTTTTTGAACTTAATAAAATCATCGAAACTCTGGAGTACAAAAAAAAGTAATTTCCCCCTCAGTCTCAACATCAACCTTAACCTTTGGATCACCAATCATACACTTTCCTGGAAATCAAACAGAAAATAGCGGCGTACTGCAGCTATCAGGACCGCTGTCACCAGGAGGTCGAGCAGAAAATGCGTGATTTCCTGCTTATTCCGGAAGCTAAGGAAGAGATTCTTCTGTACCTCATGCGGGAGAATTTTCTGAATGAGGAGCGCTTTACCCGAAGCTATATCCGCGGCAAATTCTATATCAAATCCTGGGGACGCAATAAGATCCGGAATCACCTTAAGTTTAAGGGCGTTCCGGAGAAACTCATTAACAGCTGTTTTAATGAAATTGATGATTCGGATTATGAAAAAACACTGCTGAAAATCTATGAACAGTATTACTTACGTCAGACCGGCAAGGAATACCAGAAGAAATCGAAAACGGTAAAATACCTGCTTGGGCGTGGTTTTGAGTACGAGGAGATTCTCAAGGTGAGTGGTTGAGTGGTTTAGTGGGTGAGTGGGTGAGTGATGAGTTTTTGGGTAATTGGGTGATTGAGTATTTGAGTGGGTTAGTGGTTTGGTGGTATAGTGGGTGAGTCCCGCGACCCTGCATCTGACATCCAGCATGCAGCCTCCCTCATCATCTGCCTTCGAGAGCCTCAGGCATCGGTAGAGCGTGAGTGGGTGAGTATTTGAGTGATTGAGTGGTTGAGTGGGTTAGTGATTTAATGGTTTAGTGGGTGAGTCCCGCTACCCTGCATCTGACATCCAGCATCCAACCTCCCTCATCATTTGCCTTCGAGAGCCTCAGGCATCGGTAGAGCGTGAGTGGGTGAGTATTTGAGTGATTGAGTGGGTTAGTGATTTAATGGTTTAGTGGGTGAGTCCCGCCATCCTGCATCTGACATCCAGCATCCAGCCTCCCTCATCACCTGCCTTCGAGAGCCTCAGGCATCGGTAGCCTGAGTGATGAGCAATAAGTGATGAGTGATTTCTGTCAGCAAGCAATTTTCAAATTATCAAATCACCACATTGTCAAATTATCCAATCATCACATTACTCTGCCTTTCTGCGACAAACCTGTCATTGCGATCTACTGAAAGCGGAGAAGCAACCTCTTTTGCAAAACAAAAGCTCACCCGGCATCCAACACCCAACATCCTGCATCCAACCACTCCCTCATCACGGGTTTGCCTAAAGTTAATATGGGTCTGCGATAAAAAAAGTACCCATTATTGAAATAATTTTAATTAATTTGCACAAATATTACGTTACTAATAAACAGTCAATGTTCTCAGATATGAAAAAAATAAGTACAGTTCTTGCCATATTCTTTGTACTAACCATTGGTGCACAAACATTCAAATATGGAGTTACCGGGAACTTCCACCAAGGCTCGGTTGCGGGTGTTCATGATGTTTCCAAAGGTAAATTTGGGGGCGGCCTGGGCGGTTTTGCACAATGGTCTCTGGTTGAAAATGATGTTTTTGATTCCGCATGGCTTTACCTGATGCCACAAATTGAATACCATATGGGTGGAGAATTTGCCAGAGCAGACGAAGAAAAATTCGGGATCCAAAAATATTATTATGATTATGTTGCCATGCAGGTCTATCTTAAGTGGTTTTTTCATAAGGGCAATATGAAGAGGGATGTTTTTCTTTTCGCCGGTCCCAGAATTGAATATATGGTGCGACAGGATAAAAAAGTAGATCCTGCATATGATGCAGTCTACTACCAATATAATCTTGATGATGAAGTTAAGAAATTCGGGTATGGTGTCTCGATGGGAATCGGACTCAAGGTTTCGCAACAGGTAGAGACCTTCATGAGGTTCGACCGCGGATTCAGTAAAGTTTATCCGAAAAACACTATTAATAATACCTATAACCGAATGCTGGCCATCGGAATTAATTATTATCTGAATGAAAACTGGTGGTAAACAGCCACTTTAAACTGAGATTACAGCCTATTTACATATCTTTACCCTTGTAATCTTAAAACCAACCCATGACTAAATACGCATCTGTATTCATAATATTATGTCTTTTCCTGTTCTCCTGTAAACCAAAGAAAAATATTGTTTACCTATCGAACGATAATTTTGAACAGGAGGTTTCGCGTGCCAAGTATTCCGGCCTGCATATCCAGGAAGGCGACCAACTCCAGATTCTGGTGTCAGCATTCGACGAGATTGCGGTAAGGCCGTTCAATCTCGGCACGATGAACCGAACTGGTAATTCATCATCCGGAAGTACCGGAACCAATACGGCAAGCAGCCCCAGCGAATATACCGTGAGCAGTGACGGGACCATCATTTTTCCGGTTCTCGGCACAGTGTACTGCAAAGGCATGACGAAGCAGCAGCTCAAGGAAGACCTGGAAAGCAGGCTTAAAAGATACCTTACCGATCCTTTGGTTACCATTACCCTTACCAACTTCAACATCAGTGTATTAGGAGAGGTGAAAAGCCCCGGACAGAAGACCAGTCCGAATGAGAAACTTAACATCTTTCAGGCTATTGCGCTGGCAGGTGACCTCACCTACGACGCGAACCGTACGAATGTGAAGCTGATCCGGCCTTCCGAAGCTACCGGTAAAGATGAAGTGGTGTCCCTGGACCTATCGGAAGCCTCGATTATGAATTCTCCCTATTACTATTTACAGCAGAATGATATCCTGTATGTTGAACCAGACCGCAACAAGCAGGTGGCTGTGAATAATGATTCAGCCACCGATAAGTGGATCCGCTACGGCGGTGTTGCTTTGGGAATTGTTACGCTCATCCTTACCTTAACCCGAAAATAAAATTCATGGAATTGCTAGAACAGTCGGGACAAGGTCCGGTACAGCGGGCCAAACCGATCAATATTAAAAAGCTCCTTTTAAAGTATCTCAGAAAGTGGCCGTGGTTCCTTCTCAGTATGGCATTGTTCTATACGGCGGCAAAGGTTTACCTTCGCTATACTGCCCCTCAGTATTATACAAAGACCTCACTCAAGTTACAGGAATCTAAAGCCAAGTCCAACGCACTTTCTGATCTCAAAAATCTGGGTATGGGTGTGAGTGGTGATGAAGAACTGCAGGCTGAAACCACTGTTATCGTTTCCAAACCGATTCTCGGCGAAGTTGCGAAAAACCTGAATCTGGAGGTGAGTTTTTACAGCATTGGTAAAGTGATTGAAATTGAACTTTACAAGGATACTCCTATCACAGGCAAAATACTCAGTCTAAATAATCCAGATAAATTTTCCGGTTCTTCGTATACGCTGAGTCCGGCAGGCCGCAATTCCTTCCGGCTATCCGGGTCTTCTAAGGTTTACCCCTTCGGTAAGCCGGTGCAAGTTCCTTTTGGAGTCATACAGATGGACGCGAAACCGGGAATCAGTCTTTCAGTTCCCGTAAAAGTGGTTTTCAGGAACCTTAAAAGCGTCATCAGCGTTCTTGAAAACAGTATTAATGTGAGTCTTCCCCCGAACAAAGGAATGCTGATGGAGGTGTCTCTGGTGGGAGCAGTTCCTCAGAAATCGGAGGATATCCTCAATGAACTGACCAACCAATATCTTATTGATGGGGTCAATGACAAAAATGAGGAGGCCCAAAATACGCAGAATTTTATCAATGACAGGCTGGCTATCATCACTGAGGATCTATCCGGCATTGAAGGCGAGAAAGAGGGTTTCAAGCGTGCCAATGAGATTGTAGACCTCGAAGCGCAGGCCAGTATGGCACTCAACAAGGCAGATGAAAACACGAGGCTGATCGTTGAAAAAAGCATGCAGCTTGATGTGGTCAATTCTGTGCTTTCAGCAGCCGGTTCAGAACAGCTTTTACCCTCAGGAATGGGTCTCTCCGCAGGTGCCGAAAGCAGCATTACGCAGTATAATGAACTCATGCTTACGCGCAACCGTGTCCTGAAACAGGCTACAGGTGAAAACCCCGCCGTCGTGGAGATGAACAAACAGATTGGGGCACTCCGCAACCTCATCCGCAAGAACCTTATGGAAAGCCGCGAAACCCTGCAGCTGCAGATTGCGCAGGCCAATGCCCAACTCAATGTCGCGAAAGGAAATATCAGCCGCTTTCCGGGACAAGAAAAAATGTTCAGAAGTATTGACCGGCAGCAGCAGCTTAAGGAGCAACTCTATCTTTTTCTTCTGCAGAAAAGGGAAGAGAATGCTATTACCCTCGCCGTTACCGCGCCCAAGGCTAAAATTGTGAACCCTGCTTTTACCACCGGTGTGGTGAAACCCAATTCCAGTCAGATTCTGTACGGTTCTCTTGCTGTCGGGTTCCTTTTACCGCTTCTGATATTGGTTGGATTACAACTGCTCGATACAAAAGTTCACACCAAAGAACATCTTCTTTCACAGGCAGCTGATGCTTCGGTTATTGCTGAAATTCCTGAAAATACGAGCGATGAGGTCCTGATTCAACCTGCTGATTTCTCAGTCTTTGCCGAATCATTCCGAATTCTGGCTTCCAGTCTGAAGTTTCTGCTGAAAGCGAAAGAACCGGAGGAAGCAGGGGTTATTCTGGTTACTTCTTCTGTAAAGGGTGAAGGTAAAACCACGGTTTCCATGAATCTCGCCCTTACCCTCGCAGGAAAAAGCAAAACCCTCATTGTCGGTGCGGATATCCGGAGCCCTCAACTGCACCGATATATTAAAGGAAATAAGGAGGGTCTCACAGATTATCTTATCTCCCGCGAAAAGGTTCCCGATCAGTTTATCATGCCGTCTGGACTCAGCGAGAATTTAGATGTTCTTCTTGGCGGTCAGCTGGCACCTAATCCTAACGACCTTCTGGATATGGTGAAATTTGATGATATGATTTCCTACCTCAGAACCCAATATGAATTCATCATTCTCGATTCGGCACCGGTGATGCTTGTTAGCGATACGCTGCACCTCATAGAAAATGCTGATGTGGTGCTCTATGTTGCGAAATCAAATTTTACCGAGAAGGAAATGATTGATTTCGCATCGGGCTTCCGACATGAAAACCAGGTTAAGAATATGGCCTTTGTTCTCAACAGTGTAAAACCGGAGGATACGAGGTATGGTACCAAACATGCCTACGGCTATTATTCGCAAACTCATGAGGAGAAACCGAAGTGGTGGAAACGTTTTGGGATGTAGGGTGATGGATGATGGGTGCTGGATGATGGGTGCTGGATGTCAGATGTTGGATGATTAGTGATAGAGTGGTTTAGTGTGTTAATTATTGTTGCACTGTTACGGTTACGCCGCGGTGAGGCTCCTGCGGAGTGACAAAACCGGTGTTGATAATTTCGGATTTTAAAAGAATGCCTTTGTCACTCTGGAAGAGTCCCAAAGTACAAATAACTGAATGCTATAAGCCGTGATTATTTCTGATTTTTTATCTTTGATAAAAGCAGAATCATGGACTTTTTTACTGAGGGATCACACACCTATTACGTCTATATCATTACCAATAATAACAGAACGGTCCTATATACGGGGGTAACCAACTACCTGCACAGACGTTTGTGGCAGCATCTGTGTAAATTTAATCCCCAAAGTTTTTCTGCGAAATATAACCTCCATCAATTGCTTTATTATGAAAAGTATGACTGGATACAGCAAGCTATAGAGCGCGAAAAAGAGATTAAGGATCTTACCCGCACGAAAAAATGGGAACTTATTCGCAGTGTTAATCCACAGCTGGAGTTTTTGAATTACCTTTTTGAATATAGAGAGTAGAACAGCATATTTACACCTTTCCGGCTTTGCCGCGGTGAGACTCCTCCGGAGTGACAAACGCTGTTTAGAGTAGTGGTTTAGTAGTATAGTGATTGGGAGACGAGGTCGACCTGTTTTATTACCCCTATTTCAATATAATCCTTTTTCACACTTTGTGCGTTCCATGTATAAATGACCTG